>JAABUL010006267.1_pt1 | contig 13865 bp, 10 predicted proteins | sample 5559151 | NCBI WGS metagenome assembly JAABUL01 (sample SAMN10711876, study PRJNA513368) | rock metagenome | isolation source: Antarctica rocks | place: Antarctica: Victoria Land, Pudding Butte sud | reverse complement strand
CAGCCGGATCATCGCCAAGATCACCGGCATGACGCTCGCCGCCTTCTGCAACAAAGAGCAGGAAGAACCACCGTTGCGGCTCGCGGAGTTTGCATTCTGACGCATTCATTTCACATCAAGCGTTATTCCTAATCCTCCCTTTAGGGGGGAACCCAGCGAAGCGGGGAGGGAGGTTCCTAAACGCAAGGAGGGGGGTTTCTCACCCTGCGCAGGCTCCAAATCAAAAGCAAAGTATGGAACAAGAGAGTAATAGCACCCGCGATAAATACTGGATGGGGCGTGCCCTGCGCCTGGCAGTCCTGGCGCGGCATGCCAGCCCAAACCCGAGTGTGGGGTGCGTCCTGGTGGGCGCGGACGGCGCAAAGGTGGCGCACGGGTACACGCAGCCGCCGGGCGGGGCGCATGCCGAAGTGGTGGCTTTGCAGTCGGCAGGCGAGGCAGCCAGGGGCGCGACGGCCTATGTCACGCTGGAGCCGTGCGCGCATTATGGGCGAACGCCGCCGTGCGCCGATGCGCTCATCCAAGCGGGCGTGGCGCGAGTGGTGGCGGCAGTGCAAGACCCGGATGCGCGGGTCGGGGGGCGCGGGCTGGCGCGGCTGGCGCAGGCGGGAATTGATGTGCAGGTGGGCGTGGGCGAAGAGCGGGCGCGGAGGCTCAATGCTCCGTTTTTCAAGCACCGGCTGACGGGGCTGCCCTATGTGACACTCAAAACGGCGATGACTCTAGACGGCAAGATCGCAACCCGCACGGGGCAGTCGCAATGGATCACGTCGCCCATTTCCAGGCTCGCGGTTCACCGGACACTGCGCGATCGGTGTGACGCGCTGGTCACGGGGATTGGGACGGTGCTGGCGGATGACCCGTCTTTGACCACGCGCTTGACCCATAAACAAGGGCGCGACCCCTGGCGCATTGTGGTGGACAGCCGGGCGCGGACGCCGCTTTCGTCCCGCGTGGTTCGGCAGGGGCAGCAGGACGGCAGGACTATTATTGCCGTGACCGAGGCTGCCGAATTTGAGCAGACACAAGCGCTCGCCGATGTGGGCTGCCGGGTGCTGATGTGCGGGGCGGATGCATCGGGGCGGGTGAACATCGCCGATTTGCTGGCCCGAGTGGGAACTCAAGGGGACATCATCGGTGTTCTGGTGGAAGGGGGAGCGGAACTCGCGGCGAGCGTTCTCCAGGCAGATTTGGCAGACCGGTGGCTGGCGTTTATCGCGCCCAAAGTCATCGGCGGGAACGCGGCTCCCGGCCCGGTGGGGGGAGAGGGCGCGGCGACAATGGACGAGGCCCTGCGTGTCGCCATTCGGCGCATAAGCCGATGCGGCCCCGACCTGCGGATTGACGCGCAGTTTGGGTAGAATAACGATAGGCGTAGAGATTAGAAAAGCAAGGACACAGCGACTATGTTCACAGGCCTGATAGAAGAAGTCGGAAGGGTGCAGGGGATTGAGCGCGGGCTTTCCTCGGCGCGCTTTACGGTTTACGCCGAAAAGGTCACGGAAGATGCGCATATCGGAGACAGCATCACTGTCAACGGCACGTGCCTGACCGTGGTCGCCCGCACCGCCGACACGGTGAGCTTTGACGCTGTGTACGAGACATTGCAGCGCACGGCCCTGGGCGCACTCGCGATTGGCGACGGGGTGAACCTGGAGCGCAGCCTCGCGGTGAACGGGCGTTTTGGCGGGCATATCGTGCAGGGCCATGTGGACGGGGTCGGCACGATTGCCAGCATTCGCGAGATCGACAACGCGTACAATATCTTTATTACGGCGTCGCAGGCGCTGATGCGCTATGTCGTGCGGAAGGGCAGCGTTGCAATCAATGGCATTTCGCTGACTGTGGTGGAGGCGGGCGACAAGACATTCAGCGTCGCGATTATCCCGCACACGTGGGACAACACCAATCTTCATACGTTAATCGCCGGCGACCAGGTCAATTTGGAAACCGACATTATCGGCAAATATGTGGAAAAGCTGACCGGCGGCGACTATGGGCAGAGCGAGCGCGAGCGGAGTGCGCCTATCGCCGACTTTGCCCGTGAAGAGCGCGAACTCCCCCTGGTCGATACTATGCCCGCGCTGTGGGAGTAGGAACCTACCCCCGATCCTTTGGAACCTCCCCCCGGCCCCTCCCGAAACGGGAAGGGAGTGAGAAGGGCTTCTCTTCTGCTTGGCCGCTCCTACACTGCCAAGCTGAAAAAGCAAAAGACAATTTGTCTTACTCCCTTCCCGTTTCGGGAGGGGTCGGGGGGAGGTTCCAAAGGGCTGACAGCAAACTTCGTGAGCAACCAAGACCATGTCCCCAACACATTTTCATACGATCGAAGAAGCGCTGGCCGACCTGCGCGCGGGCAAGATGGTCATCCTTGTAGACGACGAAGACCGCGAGAATGAAGGCGACTTTGTCATGGCCGCCGAGCATGTGACCGCCGAGGCGATTACGCTTATGACCCGGCATGCGTCGGGCATTATCACGGTGCCCATGCCCGCCGAGCGCCTGCACGAACTGCAATTGGACCTGATGGTGCGCGAAAACAGCGAGTCCATGCGCACGGCATTCACCATCACCGTGGATGCCCGCGAGGGCACCAGCACCGGCAGCAGCGCCGCCGACCGCGCCTGCACCATCCGCAGGCTCGCCGATCCGCATGCGCGGCCCTCCGACTTCAACCGTCCCGGCCATGTCAACCCACTCATGGCGCGGGCGGGCGGCGTCTTGAAGCGCGCCGGGCACACCGAAGCCGCCGTGGATTTGATGCACCTGGCCGGGCTGCACCCGGTCGGCGTGATCTGCGAGATCATGGGCGACAATGGCGACATGGCGCGCGCGCCCGAGCTGGCAGAGCTTGCGCAGAAGTTTGATCTCAAGTTTATCACCATCGCCGATCTGATCCAGCACCGCCGCCGCACCGAGAAGCTTATTCACAAAGTCGCGCAGGCCAAGCTGCCGTCGCGCTACGGCGAGTTCACGGTGCATGCCTACGAGAGCGAAGTAGACCCCGCCCCCTATACGGCATTTACGATGGGCGATGTCGCCGACGGCAAAGACGTGCTGGTGCGCATCCACTCGTCATGCGTGACCGGGGATTTGATTGGTTCGCTGAAATGCGACTGTGGGGAGCAGCTTCACCTAGCGCTGGAAAAGATTTCCGAGGCCGGGCGTGGCGTGCTTTTGTATATTGAGCAGGAGGGACGCGGCATCGGCATTATCAACAAGATACGCGCGTATGCCCTCCAGGACGAAGGCGCGGATACCGTGGAGGCCAATGTGCGATTGGGCTTCAAGCCCGATCTGCGCGACTACGGCATCGGCGCGCAAGTACTGGTGGATTTGGGGATAAAGCGTATTCTGTACATGACCAACAATCCCGCTAAGCTCGCGGGTTTGGAAGGCTACGAATTGGAGATAGTAGATCGTATCCCGCTGATCGCCCCGCCCAATGACAGCAGCCGGCATTACATGGAAACCAAGCGCACCAAGATGGGGCATTTATTGGCCCCCGATGGCGAAGACATCCTGCCTCCCATTGTCAAAGAAAACGAGCAGCCGACATGAAGATATTGGAAGGCAATTTGATCGGCACAGACTTGCAGATCGGCATCGTCCTCGCCAGATTTAACGACTTTATTGGGGACAAGCTGCTGGCCGGGGCGCTAGACACCCTGCGGCGGCACGGCGTTGCGGAAGAGGCCGTCACGCTCGCCCGCGTGCCCGGCGCGTTTGAAATCCCGCTGGCCGCGCAGGAGATGGCGCAAAGCAAGAAGTACGCAGCGGTTATCTGCCTGGGGGCGGTCATTCGCGGCTCCACCGCCCATTTTGACTATGTGGCGGGGCCAATGGCCTCCAGCCTTGCCAGTATCGCCCTGCAAACAAACATCCCTATTTTGTTCGGCGTCCTGACCACGGACACCATTGAGCAGGCGATTGAGCGCGCGGGCACCAAAGCGGGAAACAAAGGGGCTGAAGTCGCCGCCGGAGCCATAGAAATGGCGAACCTTTTGGCAAATATGCGCGTATAACAATCAAGACACGCTATTCCCATAGCTTGTTTCGTTTGACTACTCCAGTACGAGGTTGATCACTCACATGAAAAAAGCATTTTCGTATACCGCCGTGTTTACCGTCGGCTTTGTCGCCTGCGCGCTCGCCCTCAAAACATTGGGCGACCCATCTTCCCTGCTGCCCGGCCCGGACAGCCAGGCCAAGCAGGCTGTGCTGGCCTCGCTCAACACAACGCCCATGCCCGCGCGCCATGCCGCCGGGGACAGCGTGGTAGCCGATGCGGCCGCCAAATTAGAACCCGCGATTGTAGCTATCCACACGACCGGACGACCTATGCGTCAGGCTGCCTCGCCGTTCAGCAACGACCCGCTGCTCAATCGCTTCTTCGGCGGGCAGAGCGGCGCTCCGGTCGTGCCTGAGGGGGCCGGGTCGGGCGTCCTTATCAGCCCCGACGGCTATATTATGACCAATGACCATGTGATTAAAAACACGGCCACGGTCAAAGTCACAGTCGGGCAGGGCGACAGTTCCAAAGAATACACCGCCCGCGTGGTCGGCACCGACCCCTACTCCGATATTGCCGTGGTGAAAATCAACCCCGAGGGGCGCAAGTTCGCTTCCGCCCAGCTTGGCAACTCGGATGATGTGCGTGTCGGCGACTGGGCAATTGCGGTCGGCAACCCGCTTAATATTGGAACGACAGTCACCCTGGGCATTATCTCGGCCAAAGACCGCAAAGACCTGCAGGCCGAAGGCAGCCAGTTGGCGGGTTCGCGCATCCAGACCGATGCCGCGATCAATCCCGGCAACTCCGGTGGCGCACTCGCCGACATCAATGGCCGGGTGATCGGCATCAACGAGGCGATCTACTCGCCGACCGGATCGTATGTGGGTATTGGATTTGCGATCCCCATCAACGATGCGCGCAAGGTCGCCGAGCAGCTTATTCAAAGCGGCAAAGTATCGCGTCCCTATCTCGGCATCAGCTACGGGCCGCTGAAAGCCATTGACGACCTGAACGCGCGGCGCGAGTACGGCCTGCCCCTGTCTTCGGATGACGGCGTGGTTGTGCGCGCCATCTCGCCCAATTCCCCGGCATCGGCGGCAGGCTTGCAGCCCGGCGACTTGATCCTTCAGGCCGACGGCCAGAAGATCGCGACGACGGACACTCTCAACGACCTCATCCAGAAAAAGAGTGTCGGCCAGACATTAGTCCTGTCCATCACCCGCAAAGGGGAAGCGCGCACCGTGCGCGTGACATTGCGCGAGCGCCCCGCCACCTACGGGCAGGCGCCGTCCCCCGACCAAAGCCAGGGCCAGCAGCCGGACCCCAGCCAGTCTCCCGATAATGGCAATCCGTTCCAGCAGCTTCTTCCCTAAGCGGAAATAAACAAAAGCCGCCTGCGCCCAGCGCAGGCGGCTTTTTTGCGCGCTTATCCAAAGCGGGGTACAATGCCGCTATGACTGAAGCGCTCCCTTTGCTGCATTCCCTGTGCCGCCGTGCGGTGGAAACAGACAATTCCCTGGCCCTCTTGGAAGAACTGAATACGCAGGCGATGGCGCTGATCGGGGCGGACCGTGCCTTTGTCGCCCTTGCCAATGACGACACGGGCGAGCTGGGCCTGGTGGCGACGGCGGGCGCGGGCTGGACCGATGAGTTCCGGGCCATGCGCCTGAAGATCAGCGACGCTTCCAAGAACGGGCACAGCCGCCCTTCCAGCGCGGGCCGCACAGGGATCACGTCCCATGTCGCCGCCACGGGCAAGCCGTATATGACCGGCGATGTCAATGCAGACCCGTATTACTTTCCCTTCTTTAACGATGTTATCAGCGAGATCGCGGTCGCCCTGGTGGACGGCAATGGGCGCACGCAGGGGGTTATCAACTGCCAGAGTGTGCAGCGCGACTACTTTCAGGCCACGCATTTGCAGACCCTCCAGACACTCGCCGACATTGCCGTGATGCGCCTGATGATGGACAACTACCGGGCGCGCGAGACGGCATTGGTGGAAATCGGCAAAGACCTGACGGCCCTCGCCGATACCGGCCATCTGATGCGGCGGGTCGTAGACGTTGCCGCCGAAGTGCTGCGCTTTGAAGACTGTTCTTTGTTCGTATTGGATCGCGACAAGAACCAGCTTGTCTTGCAGGCCTCGCGCGGCGGCCTGGCAAATAGTATCGGGCAGGCATTCTACCCGCAGGGCGAAGGCTTGACCGGCTGGGTCGGGCAGCACGGCATGCCGATCCGTATCACGGACATCAAGGGCGACCCGCGCTGGCGCGGGCGCTACGAGGAGTTTCCGCCGGAAGACGTGGGCGCGTTCCTGGCCGTGCCGATTTACGGGCGCAACGGCGTCCTGGGGGTGCTGCGCGTGCTGCGGCGCAAGGGCGTGGCCCCCTGGTTCCGGCGCGAGTTTACCGACGATGATGAAAGTGTCTTGTCCACCATTGCCTCCCAGCTTGGGGCGGCCCTGGAGAACAGCCGTATTCTGGATAGGCTTGTGAACACCGAGCGCATGGCGGCGTGGGGCGAAATGTCCGCCAAAGCCGCGCACATGATCGGCAATCGCACCTTTGCCATCAAGGGCGATTTGAACGAGCTGGAGTATCGCCTGTCCGAGCCGGACGACAAGCGCGATGCCTTCCGTCACCTGGCTGGGGGCATCCGGCGCGGCATCTTCCGCCTGGAAGAGATACTGCAAGAGTTTCGCGATTTCGTGCGGGCGACCCAGCTTTCCCTGTCCGAATGCGACCTCAACGAGATTGTGCGCCAGTGCGTGGAGGAAAGCTTTCCCAAGCGCAGCAAAGTGGCTTTGACCCTGGAGCTTGACCCCACCCTTCCCCCGGTCATGGCCGATGCCGCCCGTCTCAAGCGCGCGTTCTCGGAGATGATTGAAAACTCCGTGTCGTTCCAGCCCGATGGCGGCACGCTGCTGATCCGCACCCGCCGGACAAACCCCGCCGATGGGCAGGCCCATGCCGGGCTGCCCCGCACCCGCGCCTATGTGCAGGTGGAGTTTGCGGACACGGGGCCGGGCATCCCCGAGGACATCAAGCCGCGCATCTTCACGCCCTTTTACACCAGCCGGGCGCGCGGCATGGGCCTGGGCCTGAGCATTGTCAAAGGCATCCTGGAAGCCCATCGGGGCACTATCGCCGAAGTGGGCTTGCCGGGCGAGGGCGCGCATTTCGTCGCGTTTCTGCCCGCCAAGACCGATTAGCACGAGAACGGCCCTCGTGCGGGGCGACAGGGCAGGCAGAGCAAAGGGTGCGCGAGAAATGTCTCGCGCGCCCTGTTCGTTTGGAAAGCCGCTGTGCTTAACGCCGCTTAGCCTTGCCTGCTGCCGTTGTCGCGCTCCAGAACATCAACATTGTCCGGGTTTTCAATCCGGGCTTCTTCGCGGCGCACCGTGTCGGTGACATGCTGCGTTTCCGTCACTTCGCGCTTGCCGAGCGAGATTTCCTCGGTGACAATCGGCGTCTTTTCTACGGTGACCTGCTCTTCCATGACGGGAACGCGGATCACTTCCTCGGCATCCGAGAAGTCGGTGTTCGTCGCAGACCTGCCGGAAACCGCATGGCGCTCAACAACCACTTCCTCGCGGGTCACGGGCACGTCAATGGACTTGGTTTCCGTGATGACTTCCTTGCGCAATGTCACTTCGCCGGTCTGCACCTCGTTGGTGCGGGCGCGGAGCGTTTCTTCATGCAGCTGCACCGTGCGATCCGTGTCCGTGCCGACCTGTGCCGGCCTGGCGGTGTCTGTGCCGCCGACACGGGCAGGGGTGGTGTCTGAGTAGTCGGTATCCTGTGTCGTCGCAGGAGTGCGCTGGTAATCGCCGGGGCCGGTGTATTGGGTGGCCGTGGCTGGCGTGGCGTTATCCACGACATCGCCCGTGACCTGGCCTGCATTGGGGTTGGTATCCGTGTCGGCAGTGTGAGAGGCGGTGCGGGCGTAGTCGTGGTCGTGCTTGTCGACAACATCCACGGCGCCCGCGGAAACTGCGCCGCCAGCAATCGCGCCAATGACGGCCCCGAGAGGGCCGCCTGCCAGGCCGCCGACAATCGCTCCGCCGACGACCCCGAGGCCGCCGCCGATGCCTACGTCATGTTTGGTTGCCGGTTCTGTGTCGCCGGAAGCATCCGTGTTGTTTGCTGTATCCAAGTCGCTGTTTTTAGGGTTGTTGTCGGCCATGATGGGTTCCTTTTCAAGAGAGATGTGGCGTTTATTCTCGTCTGCAAGCGGTATACCCACGCTCTGAACGCGTGAAACACCCGGCTGTTTAGCGCCCTGCGTCCTGCTTGCCCCGCCTGCCGCGAGGCTTGCGCAGCAGGTGACACCCAATGGAGGGTATACTGAGGCCGTGGAAAATGTCTCCCCCCGCGTGGCCCTGCTGCGCCCCGCCACCGAGTTTGCCGCCTTTGATGAAATCATGGCCGCCCTTGCCGATGCGCTGACCCAGGCCGGGGCCAGTGTCCGAACTCTCGCCCACCTCCGTGACGCCGACCCCGCCCGCGACGACCTCTTGCTCGTGATCGGCAGCCCGACACTTCACCCCCATCTGCCCCACGGCCTGGGCGCGCTGCGCCGTGCTATGCCTGCCCTGCGCGTCTTTTTGTGGCACATGGAGCATCTGCTGGATGCCGACACGCCCCCGCTCACGCAGGCCGCCCTGCGCCTCAAAGCCCGCCTGGAGCGTGCCCGGCGCGGCGACTATTCCAACACGCGCGCGGGCAACTTCCTTGCCATTCGGGAAGCCTCCCGGCTGGCCCTCTTCGACCGCGTGCTGGTGTTCACCCGGCGCAAGGCGGACTTTCTGCGCGCGCGCGGGATGGATGCCGACTATCTTCCTCTGGGCCACCACCCTGTCTGGGGCTGGACAGAGGCCGACGACCCCGCTCCCCGCGACATTGACGTGCTGTTTCTTGGCATGCTCCACGGGCGACGCCAAGCCATCATGGATGACATTCAGGCGAAGCTGGCCCCGGCGGGCGTGCGCGTGCAGACCAATTACGACTTCAACCCGTCGGGGTCGTGGGGCGAGGAGCGCAATGCGCTGCTGCGCCGCGCCAAAGTGTTTTTGTCCATCTATCGCTACCCCGGCGACGGCTCGGGAATGCGCTTTTCTATGGGCATGGGCAACGGGGCATTGGTGGTCTCGGAGCCGGTTGCCGACCCTGACCCATTTGTTGCAGGCCGGGACTTCGTGCAGGCCGACGTTCCCGCCCTCGCGGGGGCCATCCTCGCGGCCCTCTCCGATGAACCCGCCCGCCTCGCCATGTGCCGTGCCGCCCAGGACTGCCTGCGCGAGAGCTATTCCCTACAAGGCTCCGCAGAGCGCATTCTGGCCCTGCTGCGCGAGACCCGCCCTGTTTGATTGTAGGCGTTTCCTCTGCCTGCGGCAGCCAAGACAGCCCCCACTCTGGCTTCCAGTTTCTTTCTCTTGACACACTTACGCACCAAGCGCTTGCGGTTGGAAACGGGGAACCAGCCTTTACAGGAAGGCAAGGAATGACCGGCACAGGAGCATTCAGCGGCTACCGATGCTTGCGCATCTGTACCGTATCGTAAACCTTGAGGCCAGTGCCAATCACCGCTGCACCCATGCCGATGCCAACCTCTACCGGGGCAGCCATCGCAGCCCCGGCCACGGCAGCCCCGGCCCCAAGCACGGTAATGCCAAAGGCGGCTACTCCGCGCTTTGTGATCGGCCCCTGCTGTTCCGAAGGATAGCTGCTGATGTGCTGCGGCTTTACCGGTAGAACGCCCCCCCCCTGAGTAGAGATGCGCCTGCTTGCCTTCCGTGCAGTTACCTTTTGTTTTACTTTTGTCTTTGTCATAAGACACCTGACATTCTATCTTACCCACGTAACAGAAACGCTGTGCCTGAAAAGGCGGCGAGGCCCAAGAAATTGTTCCAGAACAGATTGAGAAATCCAGTGCAAAATCTGTGCCAGGGCGTCGGGGCTGCTTCTTTACTTCGTATCTGCAAGAAGTCGCTATGGGTGCACATGGCCCAAAATAATGCCAATACATCAATTCCTAATGACACACCGAGGCCATATGCTGCTTTAACAGTGACCAGCACTTGCGGTTCCCAGCGCATAGGCGGAAGGAGCCTGCTTTGCGGTTCCAGCGAGTACAGCCCGGCAGTTACTAGGGCGGCAAGGGCAAGGTCTACTCCTACATACGCATTTTCGGCTTTCTTTTCTCCCGTCGTTAGGCGACGGATGCCGCCATTGACCAGAGCATAGGCCAATGGGATAACAAAAGCGACGAGAACAAAGTTTACGGTACCTTTGTCAGCAGCGGGGGACGCGCTCATTGGAGTGAGCTGTTCCCCGTCCAACCCGCAGAATCCTTTATAGTTTACCCACTCCGCCAATCAACAGCAGCCCAGCGTTCGCAGAATTGGGGACTCTGGGACTCTGTCCCCTCATCCCGCCCCCAGGCGCGGCAGCCCGCGCACGCACTTCGCCGTTTCCACGCTCACCGTCACCACGCGGCGGACAAGGCGGGCGATATACTCAGGGTCGTCCACCCGGTTGGGGTCGCTCGTGATGCCGCTGCGCTTGTCCACAGACACCTGGTATTGATCCAGCACCCACTCCACTGCGCTACGATTGCCCAGCCGGTACTCAAACGCCTCGGGCGGGATGCCGGTCAAGGTCAGCGCGGGGTTGACAATCACGGCGGTGCGCTCCGGGTTGAGCTTCATCTTGGTGACGCGCCAGGTGAAGGGAACGGTGGCGTCGCGCACGGACTTGAGCGGGTATTCTTCGGCCTGCTCGTAGCCGATATGCAGGGCGCCGAGGGCGCGGCCTGCCTCTACAAAAGCCGTAAAGCAGTCGGCGGGCACGAAGGGAATGCGCGGTAGCTCGCGCTTGAGGTTTTCTTTGTAGCGTTCGCGGTAGGCGGGGGCGTGGAGCAGGGCGTAGACGTAGTGGAAGATGTCGCGTTTGTTGACGCTCGCGCCGTACTGCGCTTGGAACTGCGCGAGTGCCCAGTCGGTGATGTTGTCGCGGCGTAGCACCCCATTGAGGGCGTAGGTGTAGAGCGGGAAGCATTGGAACGCATCGGATGCCGCCAGAAGATGCAGGTCGGGAATGATGTTTGTTGCCAGGACGCTGAATGAGGCGCGGTGCGCAATGTCGCTGACGACAAGGGCAAGATTATCCGTGTCCGGCTTCGGAAAGATGTCGGGCATCTGGTAAACGCGCTCATTGATGAGGGGGTCAAAGTAGAGCCATTGGCGGCAGAAGGGCCGGTACAGCGCGGGCCGCATGGCTTGTTGGTCAAAATCGCCCCGCTTGCCGCGCGTCATATTCTGCTTGAGCGTCTCGCTCCATTTCAGCCGCGTGTCGTCGTAGGTGACGAAATCGTCTACGCGAATGCTCTTGTCGGGGCGCGTCTTCCAGCGTTCCACTTCGGCATTGTAGTGGGTGATAAACCGCGCCATCTTGGCGGCAAGAGCGGCTTTGTTGAAGTCAAACGCCCAGTCGTCGCGGCACGTCGCCACGCCGCGCCCATAGTTCTTAAAGACCGTGTGAACGTCAACGGTCTTGGATGACTTGTCTTCCTTCGTGCCAAGCGGCAGCAGGCTGTCCCAATCCGCCTGCATCCCTTCCGTCAGCCACACATTGTTCACGTTTGGCGTCAATGTCCGCCAGTCAATGCCTGCAATGCTGCCTTTCTCCTTAAGAAACGCCAGCTTCTCCGTCTTGCGCCAATCTTCCGGCACCCGGTGATACTTGATAAACCGCTCTGCGCTGCTGCGCCGCACGGCAACCGTGATGCCCGCGCCCACTTGAATGCCGAAAACGTTGTGGGTCGTGCCGCTCAGCTTCGGGTTCTTGCGGACATTGCCGTGCAGGTCCAGATGGTACACCTGCGTGAAATCCTGGAGCAGATGCCTGCGCATTCCATCAAACGCCGCCTGGTCTACAAACGAATTGTTTGTGACATAGCAGACAATCCCATCTGCGCCTTGCAGCCGGTCGGAGGCCCACCGGAAGAACTTCACGTAGGCATCGCTCAGCGCCTTTTTGTTGGTCGCTTTCGAGTCTTTGGCATACGTCTCCGCGATGCGCTTGTCTATGATAGGATATTTGCGGTTCTTGTTGTTGTCGTTCTCGTTCGCCTGCCCCACATTATACGGCGGGTTGCCGAGTATCACCGTAATCGCCGCATCCTGCTCCCGCTGCACCCGCGCCGTGTTCCTTTCCGCGAACCCCAGTGCCAACTGCTGCCCCTGCGCGAGGTCCAGCGTGTCGGCAAAACAGATGCCGGGGAACGTCTCGTACTGCCCCTGAATGTCAAAATAGGCGTGTTCAATATTCAGCGACGCCACATAGTACGGCAGCAGCATGACTTCATTGGCAAACAATTCTTCTTTGTACTTGCGCCTCAGGTCCAAAGGGTCAATGCGCCGCAGGATATTCACCAGAAAGTTGCCGGTGCCCGTGCAGGGGTCCAGGATGGCGACGCCCGTGTCCGAGAGCGACTTGCCGAACTGCGTTTCTAAGACATGCTCCACGCTTGCGCACATAAAGTCCACGAGAGGCTGCGGCGTGTAGACAATCCCGTGCGTGTCCGCCGTGTCCCGGCTGAACCCCTGGAAGAAACGCTCGTAGATGGTATTGAGAAAGCCCTGCTTTTCCCCAAAGTCCGTGATGGTGCGCGCGAGGCTTTCAATGGCCGTATAGAAATAGTCCAATTGACTGAGAAACGCCGCCCGGCTGAACGACTGGCTGGTGAGCTTGTCGATCACCGTCTCAATCTCCGCCGCGATCACGTTGCGCTTGGCAAACTCGGACACGTCAAACACCGTGCGAAACAAACGCTCCGTCAGCAAATGCTGCACCAGCATTTCCTCAATCTGCGCCGCCCGAACGTCCGGGTTCAGCGCCGTCCGGCAGACCTCATGGAACGCCGCAAACGCCGCCACGAACGCCTTGTTCTCCCGCCGCGCCGTTTCCAGCGTAGACATCAGCGCGCCCGCGAGCGTCGGAATGCGTTCGCGAAACTCCCGCTCCGCCGCGTGAAACTCTTCAATTTCGGCAGGCGTGTGGTCAAAATAGCGGTGCAGCAGGCCCGCCAGCGCGTCCGGCTTGGACAAGTCCGTATCCAGCACCCGCTGCCGGTTCTGGTACAGCACGGCCCGCCGCGTATCCTCAAAGATCGTGTTGCGCAGGTCGTACCCCAGCGTGATCTTTTTCTGGATTTCCGCCTCCAGGTCGTCTTTGGTATCTTTGGCTTCCCAGTAGCCGCGTGGGATTTGGAAGGCATCCAGCAAGGTGCCGTCGGGCCGCTTGCGCTTGCCCGGCAGCGCCAGCTCCTCCACCAATGTCCATCCGACAGGCCGCGCCAGCGTGTCCAGCAGCGACCGGAACGCCCCGCGCGTCCCCTGCTCATAGGTGACGCCCAGCCGGGCCTTGCCCGCAAGGTCTTGGTAGTAAACATCAATTGCTTTGCTGTAAAGGGGAGAAATCTGCATAGGATACTCGGTCGCCTTGCCGCCTCAAAATCTTGCGTGTGGAGAGTATATCCGAAAACCACGCCGCCTGGAAAGAGGGCCGCCTGCCCGGAGGTTTGCGCGTGTCCCGAGGGCGTCGTACACCCGTTGCCAGGGCTTTCCCAGCGCATACCAACGACGGAACAAATCCTTCCGTCGTTGGTACACGCTTGCAACGCCCATGCTGCGCCTAAGAGACTGTATGGCAAGTGCCGGGTCGCCCCCTGGTCCCCTTAAGATCGCCCCCTAGCCCTAAGTTGTGGAGGAGAGGATCGCCCCCTAGCCCCCAATTCTGGGGGGACCAGAGAGGAACAGGAAGAGCTATGACACTGGCCTGGCTAC
>JAABUL010006265.1_pt1 | contig 13869 bp, 21 predicted proteins | sample 5559151 | NCBI WGS metagenome assembly JAABUL01 (sample SAMN10711876, study PRJNA513368) | rock metagenome | isolation source: Antarctica rocks | place: Antarctica: Victoria Land, Pudding Butte sud | reverse complement strand
GGGTGCTCGGGTCGACCGGCCCTCGAAGCAGCTGCCATAGGACTTTGCCACGGCGTGCGCAAACTGGTCTGAGCAGCAACTGGCCCTGCACTGCTCGAAATGCCGGCGCTGAAGGCGCGTGCACCACCTGTTACAAACCCTGTTCGCAATTAATCATATGCATTAATAACATGCAGGGTGTTTATAACACTAATTCCGAACATGGCCCGTGTTCAAAATCTGTTAATAACACGTTATTAACAACCTTTGTTGCCAAGTTTTAATATTCCCCCGCCGAAGGCGGGAGACTATTATTAAGGTTTTACCGTCGTCGTTCGATGGCCAGGGTCATTACCGGAAGGCCCACCTCCGCAGCCGCTGCTGCAGCTCGGCCGCTGCGCCTGGCAACGCAGCTACAGCAGACCCTGATTACGCCTTTGCTGCTGCAGGCGAGAAGTGGCCGGCTGCTGTTCCGCGCAGCCTGGGTTTTCGACTGGCCGGAAGTCACAGCGCAATTCCATAAACACTCCCCAAATAAATAAATAAACTTTCCCACCCTGTTTCCCGCCAGACAGGGGAGCACCCGTGCTTGCAGCCTACCGCAATATCAGCCGTGACACGAGCGTAGCAGCTAGGCGCAGCAGTCCTGGGCCGAGCTACGCTGCGCTGGTAGACAGTCGAGCTGCTTCCGGGGCGAGGTTGTGACTAGCACTTTGCGATCGTCCAGCGCGCAGGAGCTGTGCTTTCAGCTGCAGCTGCTCGCAGAGCCGTCAGAGCAGTGTACAGAAGCCTAATTCACGGCCCGTTGCGTGTTTCGAGCTCGCCGATTCTTACGGCAAGTTTGCTGCAATCGTGAGTCGAGAGGCCTCCTGCAGCCGGTATTTCTGCTTTTCTGGACCTGCTTAAACCGCTGCAGCAGCGTCTGGCTTACAGCATCTGCTTCAGGCTGCACGTGCACAGGACTGTCGGTAGCAGCTGCAGTTTGAAGCTGCAGCAGCTCAGCAGTTCAGCAGCACTGGGTGCCCACCCTGTAGCGAATCGATTGGGCAAAAGCCCATTGTAGGTATCGATCGCCAGTACCGACTACGAAGGGCCACTTGCAATTCTGCCTGCAGCAAACCTGATAAAACTTGGCTCACGTTCGCTTTGCGACGTGCCCTTGTTTTTTTAAAGACCGTCACAGGCAGCTGCTTGCTGCTGTGAAGCCAGCGCTGTCTTGTCAAAGCTGAGTTCGATCACAGCTAGTGCAGTCTTTGTTGCACCCTGGGACAGCGTCGTGTGTGAAACTCGACGCCAAGAAAGCAGTTGTAGACAGACACAGCAGGCGGTCGCATCTCCCATGGCCACACCAGAGACTCCTGTAGGCCAAATTCAGCCGCAGCCTGCGTCATCTGGCGACCTGGCATCGACCGGCGGGTCCAAGGCGTCCGACAAGGCATCCTCACTTCTCAAACTGTCGTGTTTCGTGATGTGCTCGGTGGAGCCTGCCTGGTTGAGCCTGCCTGGTGGAGCCTCCCTGTACTGCACGCGCCCAAACGCTGCAGCAGATGCGGTGCGAACCCCGGCTTCTGTGCTGGATTGTGCATTCTGCTTGGAAGAGACTCACGTGTGCTGCCTGTGCGCAGAAGCAGCTGGCAGGTGTTTCGACCGGATACCAGGTGTGCTTGGACTGCCTGCACCGTGCTGCTGAGCGATCAGCGAGGAAGGGGAGCTCCCGCATGTGTGCTGTGATGACCCACGCCTGGCAGAAGCACCTTGCATACGACATCATCTGCTGGAAGCGCACTGCAGACCATGGCATAAGTGAACGTAAGGTGGGTCGCATCCGTGCAGGAGGAGACGGCGCAGCAGGAGTCGCTGCACCAGCCCTGCTCTCCGCCCTCGGTGCACAAGTACCGTGCCGGGGTTGAGGAGCTGCAGCTCGCTGCTGCTGAGAGCCGAGCCCCCGCCGGCGCCGCGGCGCACCAGGTAGGATCACCGCAAGACGCTGCATGCCGGATGGCCGAGAAATGATACCTCTGATGTTCATGAATGGGCTTGTCCGCTACCCCAGGCGTATGCGCGCCTATCCCAGGTGTTCTCGCACAGCCGGTGCACAACTTGCTAAATGAGCTGCAGCCGTTTCGATGCTCCTGTCCTCAAGCAAGCTCGCCTGTTGCTGGCAGGTGCTACGGTTTTTCAGAGTCGAGCCGCGGGACCTGCAGGACATCCTGCTTTGGCCGGAGCACTACGAGCCGGCGATCGTCAACATCCGGGACGAGAAATTGGTACGATTTCTCATACACTGAGCGAGTGCCACAGCATCTCGAGGAACCTCAATTGATATCCACTCCAGTGGCTCGCAGCTCGAGCTCAAAGTAGCCTGCGTGGTTGCGCTGACGAATATCGCGCTTCACTACCGCATGCCATGCTGCAGGATGGCTAGCCTCGATCCAATACAACGAGCTGAGGGATTGCACCGAGGTGTGACGCACATGCCAGGAGGACCTGGGGAGGCGCTTCTAGTGTCTCTGCTCCTTCAAATCCTGACAACCTTGGCCCTCCTCGCAGGACGACCAGCCCAAAACTGTGAATCCCAACGAGCTGCTCAAGTTAAACCCTTTGCATGCACCGCATCAGCCTTCCATGTCCATGAGTTCCACTGCTCTCAGTCCTAGTTTCAATGCTTCCAGTCCCTTTTCAAGAACTGTTGCTCGCACCGCCAGGCGAACCGCCCTGGAGAGCTGCTGCGAGGAATGGTACGAGTGCGCGAGTTGTGGCTTTCAATCCAGGTTTTGATCTCGGTCTTTGCCGGCTAACCACCTCGGGGAAGCTGCTGCAGAGGCTGGCGCGCATGGAGGGCGCCAGCGCGCTGCCTGGTTGCTTTTCGCTCTATTGTTTCAGATCTTTCCAGTCCTTTGACACTATAGTTATACCCTTGCCGCCAGGCGGACAGCCCGGGGCAGATGCAGATGCACATCGCACACCTGCACGAGTACGCGAGGCGCCGCGGCATCCAGCTCAACCATTCTCGGAAGTTTCGGTCGCTTTTGACCCCAAATATGTTCTTCTTGCCGTCAAGCGGACCACCCAAGGGAGCCATTGAGGGGCGGCGCAAGGTGCACGAGCCCCTTCAGCAACAGTCCAATGTCTTCTCTGGCTGCTTGGACGCCCATCCAGCTTGCTGCGCATCCTTGCGGTGCAGGGGTGCTTTACGCGGGCGCATGTGGACGCGGTGACGGTCTTTGACACGCCGATCGACTCAGAGGAGCGCGGGGACCTCTCCGAGCTGTTCGTGGGCCGGTGCGTGCCGCCGCGCCCGCCGCAGCAGCCCGGCGACATCCACGCCTGGGCGGTGCGGGCGCTCAGCCGGCGCGCGGAGCTGCGCTTTTGCGGTGCGTTGCGCGAACAATAAGGCAATCATCTAGAGTTGCACCAGGCACAATTCGAGACCTAGCCCTTGAGCCGCAGGCACTGCATAGTTCCCGCTGCCAGATGGGTCAGAGCTTTGCATGGCAGCTTATTACGATTGTGGCCTCCATGACCGTGGTCATTACACTGTGTGTCGCAGTATGGGTGCCGCTGGGCTGGGCTGCACAGGATCGTACGTGCTTGTGATGCGAAATTTTCTCCTGTTGCAGCGTGAGCGAGCTTAGCAAGCGCTGTCGCAACGGCTACATGGCATCGGCGCGACGCGCCCGCAGCGTCATTTGGCAGCAGCAGCTTCGATGGAGCCGGAGGCGGCGGAGACGGCAGCGGCGCCAGAGCCGCTGACCCTGCAGCTACTGCTGCAGCTGAACGGCATGCCCGCCAGCGTCGTCGCCAGCCTCGACCGCCACCCCACGCCATGCTGGTGGAGCTGCTGCGGCTCCTGCAGCTAGCCACCTCGCCCGCTTCCCGACTGCTCACGGCCAATACCAAGACCCGCTGGACTTCATCAGCAGTGGCAGCTGCTGCAGCCGCTGCTGCCGCCCGGCTCTGCGCCTCTCGCCTGGAGATGCCGCAGGAGCTGCGCATCGCCGGTGGCGATCCTCCTGACGGTCAGCGGCGATGCCCGCCACCAGCACAGCGGGCCGCATCCACCCAGCGAGTGGCGAATTTCGGCCGGCAGGCGGCCGCAGGTCTTCCGCGGGCGCTACTACGATGCTGGGCGGCTGTTTGTCATCCGCTTTGGCGAGGGCGGCCCGCCGCTGACGCCCCAGGCGCGGGCTCTGGGCTGGCTGACACCGCAGCCCGTCATGCTGTGCCTCGCAGCCTAGTGGACGCCGACACCGCCTCCACGCCACAAGCGACATCGTTATCTCGCAGCGCTGTATCCAGTGGGCCTACAGCGTGGCAGTGCTGCCGCTGCCCTAGGGCGCATGCTTTCAGGGCTAGTCTGCAGCCTAGGGGGCCCAGCGGCTCTCGGCAGGCAGAAGTCGGTGCCCCGTTACCTCTGTTGGAGCATCTCCGTGCTTGGCTCGATTGTCAACTTACCGTAGTCACGGGCATGATTCGCGCAAAAATAATTCGGCGGCCGCTGCGCGAAGCAATTTCGCGCGGGTTTTCAGCACTGCGCGAAATCCGCGCGAAAGGTGGATAACAATTCCAGCAGTGCTGCGCGAAACGGCCGGATATTCGAAACCTACAGTCATTCGAACTGTAAATTGAGAAATGCGCCCGTCTCCGCTGCAAACCAGCCCAGCATCGTCATTAAGAAGCCTCACTGCCCTCTTTACGCAGTTCAGAGACTATTTCATCGATGCAGAGGGCGATCGTGTGGATGATCTCGACCAGTCAAATTTGGACTCCGAGTAGGTAGGAGGCTCGGAGAGGAATCGGGCACAGCACAGTCGAATTGGCATGCCAGGAAAGCTCGAGTTTGTAAAGTCTCGCAGAAACATCGAATCAACTGCTCATTCATGAAGCTCACCGCACAAACGGTCAAGCAGTGCATTTCCTGCTGGATTCGCATGATTTGCCGCTGATGCGCGAGCCGGCGGAAAAATTGGCAGGCAGCTGCGCGGAAGCTGCGAAAATTGGCCTCAGGGCGCGCGAAAGCTGCGCGAATCGCTTAAATTATTTCCATTTTCGCCGCTGCGCCAATCATGCCCGTGAGTACGGTATTCTGGGAGTCACATACTGTATTGCTCGTCTAGTGGCCATGTTGAGATGCAAGGGTACCTGTATTGTTTGCCTGTATTGTTCGCACGCGGTCCATCCCGAGCATCCACAGTCATGCGTATATTCCAGCCGTCTTTGCGCTGAAAGACATGGATATCAATCCTGCACTTTTGTGCATCCCCTTTCAGATTACAGTCACGGTTTCATACCGTAGCGATATCAGTTGCGCTTGCTCACGCTGAAAAGCCCATGAGCGTCACTCAGCTGGGGCGCGCGCAGGCTAGAATTCGGCTCCAAATTCTAGCCAAATGCAGCCCTCTCTGCATCTTGTTTCGTTTAGCACTTATGTAGCCGAGCGTATAGCGCAATCTCGCAGAGCAGCGGGGCGCGGTAACACACTTTCCCTCATGTGCAAGACCAGGCATAACAAAGTCAATAGCAGCCCGAATTCTCAGCCAGAAGACACCAACCTACACCCAGGCTCAGTAGGAGACCCTGTGACCTACACCGGCATCAAATTGCCCTGAACCCGCCGCCGCCCAACACACTCGCCGCGCTGCGCCGCACGAAGCCAGAGGCGCCATCTGCTCCAAAGCGCCTGTGCAGTGCTCAGGCGCGGCGCGTGGCAAAGATGTCGAACACCCACACGGTGAGCACCTCGTACATGATGTACACCGCATACAACGCTAGCAGCAGCTTGCCTACCTTCGTGAGATTGGCCTTGGTCTGGACGCCCTTTGTGAAACCGAATCAAAACAAGCGGGCGTTCCAATGGATCGCAGACCCGTCTGAAAGGCGTCGAGGGGAATGCACAGGGTAGGTGTCGATGGCTCGCAGAATTTTAATTTGAGTGATTTAATTTGATTTAATTCAATTTGATATGAATTGATTTTGAGTCTCCGCATTAATTTGTGGAGATTGCGTTGCAATGGAGAAGCTGACTTGCATGGCGGACAGACCAGAAAGCAACAGAATCAACACGTGCTGATGGGTGTATGCGGTGCCGCGCCCGGCGGCGCAGCGCGACCACCATATGGGCATGTTGCCATAGACGACCCGTCGAGATCACTTCACCTTGATTCCTACTACTGCTTGGACCGCGAAGAAGTCTGTTATGGACGGCCTTATCATCAATTGTCGTGGCTGGTGTTCCATTGGTTGTTGCTTCACCCTACGGAGGGGCAATTGCGACAGAAACTTTCCTGCGCAAATGTCCGGATGTGAAACAGCTGACAAGAGCATGGGTTCCGCCGTCGCCAAAAAAAATTCCCAGACCCCCAGTGGTTCAGCAGCAGAGCCAGGCTGTGCAACATGAATTCAAGTATGCAACCATTGCGTCCTGACTCCACGACTCTTCAATTTTCTTTCCAGGGGCGCAGCTCCATCTCCGCCGCTGTGGTAACGTTACAAAGGAGCCCTTCAGCACGCAGAGTGAAGAGGCATCAGCTGCAGGCCGCCGTGCTGCGCTGCGACTGCCTTTGCGCCCATGCTGCTGGCTGCTGCACCGCCGCCGCCGTCGCCGCCGCTGCGCCCTGCTGCCGGCCCGCCCTTGGCGTCGTCGCCCAGTTCCGTGTCCGGAGGGACGTCTGCGGGGACCGCCACGGCGCGCATCGTGGAGTCGGGGGAGATAATTGGCAGCATGAAATAGGCGAAGACGGCGCCGCAAAACATAACCGCCGCCAGCACCAGCACCGCGTCCTGGTAGTCCCCCGTGGAATGTTTCAGCGCGCCCACCAGGAATGGCCCTGCCAGCCCTGCGAGAATCGTCAAGGATGTTCAGAAACGCAAAAGAAAAGATCAGTTGCAAAAGAAAAGATCAATTGCACCGCGTCTCGACAGTCGCCGGTGGAGTGCTTCAGGGCGCCCACCAGGATGGCCCCGCCAGCCTGCGAAGTTTGTTACAAGGATCCATGATGAAACCCACGTTTGACATAGGGAGCTGAAATTGACGTAGGTAGCTGACTCGCAGCAGACGCAGAATCGCCGCGCAGTAGTCGCCGGTGCTGTGCTCGGGGCTTTGCATGACCCACGTGAAGCGGGCGCCTTCAGGATCGCGATAAAACCAGCTGCGCCCTTACGATAGCAATTAGGAACGGCCCGCGGATGAATTGGTGAGGTGACGAAATGCGACGGTTCCGCAGGATGATAGCACCGTCGTAAAGCGCAGGATGATAGCACCGTAAAGCGCAGGATGATAGCACCGTAAAGGCGCAGTCGCCGGTGTGCTATAAGAGCGCGCCTGGCACCGGGCCCGCCAGCCCTGCAGCACCTTATTTCTGCGAAGGAGTTGTCCAGTGAAAGTTTAACGGAAATGCTTTGCCATGGTGGCAAAGACACGAAGATGCCGACCCCACGCAAGCTGTGCGCGCCCCTCAAGCGGCGCGCCTAGAGCGTTGATGACAGCCCAGTCGCTTGTTGCTGCCGGGCCGGACATGTAGCCGGAAGGGTAGGCGCTCGAGCTGCACGTTCGCTGCTGTTGTTTATACGTGTTGAATGATCAAGCCTTGCATAATCGAAGTGTATACACCCGCGCACTGCCACGCAGCGTGCCCCACGGCGTTGATGACCGCCCAGCCGGACTCCACTGCCGGGCCGGACAGGTAGCTGGAGGGGTAGGCGCTCGGATTGTCTTTTGGCTGTAGACATTGTGTTCGTTCTCCAGTAAGTTTACATATTGGAAGAATATTGGAAGAGGCACTGTGCAAACGAATTCGCCTGCGCACCTCCCAGCAGCGCGCCGACGGCGTTGATGACCGCCCACCCTGAAGCGGCCGCCGGACCGGACAGGTAGCTGGAGGGGTAGGCGCTCAGGATGCCGCCGGGCGCCCAGGCCAGCACCGTGACTAGCAGTGCGGCAAACGCTAATCCGGCGTGGCTGCCCATGAACATTGCGAGCGCCACCATTGACGCGGCCGACAGCGCCAGCGGCACCACCACGTGCAGTCGCCGCTCGGCTGCGGGAAAGACAGGAAATATATGCCAGACGTGAATGCCAAATCGCGTCGGTGGACGTCATTGGCTGCGTCGCTGCCATGAGCATTGTGAGTGCCACAATGGATGCGGCCGACAGCTCCGGCGGCACCGCCACATGCAGCCACCGCTCGGCTGTGCGGAAACGGAAACACTCAAGCAGAGACTCGTGCGGGAGGCACCCGAGTCGGCACGTGCTGTGCGGCTGGCTCAGATCGATAGACTCAGCGACAGCACCACAAGCAGCGGCACTCGGCTGCAGGTCATGTTTTAGGTGACGCAGTTGACTGAATCGCCAGAGGCGGCGGAGAGAGGGAGGAGTCTCAAGCTCCATGAGGCAGAGAAGCACCGCGCTTACCGCAGCGCTTGGAGTGCCAGGCGTTGGCGACCGTCGAGAAGGCGGCGACCGCAAACGGCGCCGCTGTCAGCAGCGCCACCAGCACCTGCCCCAGGGCAAAACCGGTTGGAACCCCCAGGGCTTTGATCCACATGCCAGATGACATGGCTGCTGACCAGACAGCCGTTTCGGAATGCTCTCTCTGGGGCTGCCAGGCTGGTCCATCGTTTTCGGTCTGGAACTCCAAGTGCAGGAATTTCACAAAGATACGCAACCCTGAGATTCTGTGCACACTGCCATCTCGGAGGAGCTTCTGCCTCCGTTCCAAGCAGATGACCTGAACTCAGATCTTCGCACGACGTTCATTCCCAATCCATACCGAAGAAAATTCATGTGGGAGCAGAACAACGTCACCTCGGAGGGTCCCTCGCCGGCGCCGCCGAACTCGTCAAAGTCGTCGCTGCCGTGCGGCGCCGGCGGCGGCCCGCCGCTGTGGCCAGGGTTTAGCGCCGCCTCGGCGCGCTGCGCACGCAGCCCCAGGATGTGGTAGATGATGAGCGGCGTGAAGTACAGCAGCGCGTACCTGCGACAGGGTTCAAGCAGTCTCTGAATGAGGTCTGAAGGACTTAGTCAAGGTTCAGCCGACGTGGTAGATGATGAGCGGCGTGATGTACAGCACCGCGTACCTGCGCCAGGGTTTTGGGGTCTGAGTTTTGGAAGAGTCAGGGTGTAGAGGACCAGCATCTGAGCACACTGCTGGTGCAACACGCTGCTTAAGACGCCTTGTTGCATGTGACAGGCCACGCCCAAGCCCCGTCCTCAGTGCACGACCGCAGCGCTGGCAGGGCAAGCCTGGAGGATCGAAGCCATGATGGCCCATCGGGCCTCGGGCGAAGGGCGCCTTTGCACGGGCGAAGGGCGCCTTTGCGTGGGCGCCGCAGAGGAGGTGGAGGCGCACTTGGTGGTGGAGATGCAGACGTCCAGGGCCGCCAGCGCCCACGTCTTCCAGTGCAGAATGCCGTCCCATTCCACCTCTGCCAGGCTGCCGCCCATTGCCTGCGGTGAAAGCGATAGAGTGTTGTAATCGCCCAGCTTTTGTTTACCCTTTGCTGCGTGCAGCATGAAACACTCAGCACTGGAGGATAAAAAGTGCATGGTGTGTGCCTCATGGCGCCGCGCGAGCCACTGATGGCGAACTCCGTCCAGGGTCTCATCACTATTTAGGGTCTAGGGTTTAGGGAATTCCGTCCAGGGTATCATCAATCCAGCGAGGGGCAGATGCCTTCCGGAGTCGCTTCATTTCCAGCCAGTGCAAACCTGCAAAGCCGCACCTTGTGCGCCTCGTTTCGGCGCGCCAGCCAGGCGCGCTCCGGCGGCGCCAGGAACTTGGCGGTCGCCGGCGCATCCGCCAGCGACACCCGCAGCCACAGGCCGAAGGCGATCGTCGGCAGCCCCTCTGCCAGGAACAGCCACTGCCAGCCGTCCAGGCCCAGGAAGCCGTCCATGGCCAGCAGCGCTGCAGCAAGCGGCGCTCCCACAACCTGCATCACAGGGTCAGGGGTTTTATGGGAGGCTTGTCCCATGCAGATCCAGAATGCGATAATTATCAACGCTGCCGCCAGAGGCACACTGACAGCCTGCAGTCTGTCACACGCATGCTGCGCCTTTCCTCGTCTGCTTTGCCGCCAGCAGCCGCGTTGCAGGCTCTAGAAGGTGCATGACCAGAGCGCTGACAGCGCATTAGCGGCGGCATGGTCGGTGGCCAAAAGAGGGTCCGGCTCGCACCTGGGACACTACGCTGCCCGCCTGGCATATGGCGTACGCAACCGCAACCTGTGCCGCAGCAATACACAAGGCTTTCAGACTGCCCGCACATCTGCAGTCCTAGCGAAGCTCCGTGTGCACCTGCATGGCGCTCCACAGCACGGACACAGCTTCGGTGTGGCGCAGCAGAGCATTGTGCAAGGGTCAAAAACGAACAGGATCCGAACTGCTGCTAAGTCTGTGCTGTGGCAGCCCGCCGTTGCACCTCATGCGCGGTACAGTACTGCAGGAGCATGTACCACAGGCCGGGGATGACATCATCATGTTTGAGGTACACATGTGTTCCCTCATATGCGGTCACCTCGGGCGTGGTGTAGAACTGGGTGAGCATGTACCACAGGCCCGGGAAGGTGCCGGCCTCGGCAAGGCCCAGCAGCAAGCGCAGCGCGTAGAACCCGCCGGCGGAGGACAGCCCCGCGAAGCAGGTGGCCACCACGCCCCAGAGGGTGACGATGACGCCCAGCCACAGCGGACCGCCCACGCGCACCAGCACCATGTTGCTGGGCACCTGTCGCAGCAATGTGAGGCGTGATTGGGTTTGTCGTTTCGCAGTACACTGCAGAGGGTGACGATGATGCCAAGCCACAGCTGGCCGCCCAGCCGCAGCAGCACCATGTTGCTGGGGCAAAAGCGTCCAGGCGCTGACACGTGAGGGTGGATTGCAGTCCAGAGGATTGGACATGACAGCTTCGACCAACTTCAAGAGGTTCCATGTCACACTAGGGTGGATGCGTGGTGTTACACAGCACCTGAGCCACGGCGTAGGTGATGAAGAATATCGAGGAGCCCTGCGAGCAGAGCGGGTCGCCAGCTCAGCAAATGGGCCACACCCTCCTCCTGGCACTGGACAGGAGACAAACACTGCAAGCAGCGTGCCTGCGGCGATGCACTGGAGGGCACTGGCAGCGTCAGAGCGGCGGCGGCGCCGGATGGGCAAGAGACGAACTGCCAGCACTCACCAGGCCATAGACATACTCCGAGAAGCCCAGGTCCCTGTTCAGCTGGAGCGCCGCGAAAGCCAGGTTTGTCCGGTCCTGCAGCGCAGGGCCCAGACCTGAGCGTCCCTGAACCACTCACGTCCCTCTCGAACGGCCCAGGATTCGAGCATGCAAACATTATACGGTGCAGAAATGCCGCTGTGCGGTGGACAGGATGCCATCTGGCCACCGATGGTAAATTCCGCACATGCAGCACAATGGAGAAGGCACAGGACCCAGGCGAAGGGGAGGGAGCAGCAGCACGAAGCAAAGATGCAGAAAGTAGGAGTCATCTATGCAAGCAGTGTTAAATTGGGTGGAGGGGCGTGATCGGGCAACGCACCAGGTAGCACAGCATGGTGAGCATGAGGAAGCGCGTCAGCATGTGCCGGTTTACTTTCCGCAACACCTCCGCCTCGTCCACCTTGTGCACATCTGCAGCGGCCACGCACACCACTTGCGATTGGTGGCGCCGCGTTGACCGAATGAGCATGACTGCGCATGGGTGGGCGGGGCAAGCATGACTGAGCCCATTGTCCCAGAGTCATGCATGTCTGAAGCTCACTCCGCCGATCCGGCACAGGTGGGCATCGACACATGTGCCTGGCGCGGAGGAATTGCACTGCAAGCTTCTGGTGGATGCTGCGGGTGTGGAACAGCAGCAGCAGGTGTGCCGGCGCACCGGGGAAGGAGGACTCGTCAAAGGTGCGGGAGAGGGACACGTCCTGCCGCTCGCGGCACTGCAGCAGCGCCAGAGCGGTCTCCGGCAGCATGCGCCGCGCCTCCACCGGCAACGCTGCCAAACCAGCCATCATCAACTGCATGGCGCACGAGACTTGGTTGAAGTCGTCAGACTAGGTTGGAACCGCTGGATATTGGATGCGTCCTGAGATGGTTGCTGGCTACATGCACCGCACCTGCAGCTGCAGTTCCGCCATCAGCAGCTGCACGACAACCGCCAGGAGACTACACAGGCTGCTTACTCAACTCCGACAGCCAAGTCGAACAAAGCTTTCGAGCTAGTTTGCCGCATCTCCAGCGGCCTGTCAGCACAGCTATCAGCACGACGCACATGGCCTGTCTTGCACTTGTTGCACAAGGCAGGACCTTGCAGTGTCACCCGACAGCAATGGGGTGTGATGCAGCAGCACACAGCGTTGTCTCGCCTGCACGGTGTACCTCACTGCACACCAAGGTGCTACAGGATTTTGGTTGTTACCAGGCTTGCACACCTGGTGGTGGCGTGAGCTGGGCGTCTCCAATGGCGGCTGCCCCGCCAGCGGGTTGCGCATTGCGCCGTCGATTTGCCAGTACGGGTTGGTCGCCGCGGCGCCGACGCTGCCGGGCCGCCGCCCCGCCACCGGGCTGTCCAGGAACACCGAGTCGCTGTCGCTGTCTGACGCCGAGCCGCCGCCGGCGCCGGCGCCGCCAGCCGCCCTGCCGGCCCCGAGCCGGCTGTCGTCGCTGCCGGGAGCCGCCGCCGAGTCCGCGCGGCGCGGCAGCAGCGTCTGCGCTTCGTTGTCGTCCCCCTCGGCGCCAGCGTCTGGTTCGGTCGGCGCCGGGGCTGCCGCAATTCCGGATGGGTCTGCCATAACTGACTGTGGGGACGCTGCGGCCGCCGTCGCTGCAACAGCCGCTGGTGCAGCCGCTGGTGCACTTGCTGCGGGCTGCGACGGCGCTGCGCGCCCTTCTGCGTGCGCCGGCGGCGCAGCTGAGTCCCCCCTCGCGTGCGCGCTGCCTGCCGCGCTGTCCGCTGCCGCGGCGGCGGCGGCGCCATTGCTATCAGCCATGGGGGGCTGCTGCCCCTGGTGGCCTGCCGCCGCCGGAGAGTCGTCACCATCTTCTGCGTCGCTGTGCAGCTGGACGTCTGACAGCTGCTCCGATTGGGGCAGCAGTGACGCCGCCTCGCCGTCGTCCCGGTCCGCCGCATGCTGCGCTGGAGGGTCCATGACAGCGACGTCCGGACGGCAGTCTGATGCTGCTTTTGGCCCAGCGGACCCTTTGAGATAGGCCTGTCAGCGCTGCATGTCGGTGTCGCGCTGGCAGCCCTGCGCAGGGCAGGTGAGCACTGGAGGCACAGTTCGATCGTTAGCTTGCCACAAGGTGGGAGTTCAGATTGCCCCTTGTATCACCTGTCAACACATGGACACTCTTCGTCTCCGCCTCCAGAAATAGTTGATCGCACCAGTTCTGGCCTATCCTCTGGCGAGCATTGTGACACTTGCTGCAGCGTTGCAGGGCAAATTGTGGCGTTTCACCGCACCGAACTCCAAGCTTGCCTGTCAAGGAACGTTCTTGAGCCAGCTTCTGCCACCAGCTGCGCGACTGCTTCGCTATTGGAAGCACTTGTCGCTCCCTGGTTCAGATGCACGCGCCTCGAAACCTAGTCACATGATCACAGAGCAGCGATATGGCCGTCCAGCACGTGTATGGGCCAGTGCATGCAACGGAAATCGCTTCTCTTGCAGGCACCCGGCAGGAGCTGCAGCTAAATGGTTGTGCACCTCGCCCAACTGCATCACGTGCTTTCCGCTGGCCAAAACCCAGGTGGCGAGATTAAGTACTTGGGCCACGTTCAAAACTATTAAGTTAATAACAGAAGTTATTAAGTATGTTATTATATACTAAAATTAACCTGCTTGTCTCGAAACACACCGCAAAAAGTCGCAAAAAGTCCAACGAGTCTGCTGCCAAAGTCAG
>JAABUL010006261.1_pt1 | contig 13879 bp, 10 predicted proteins | sample 5559151 | NCBI WGS metagenome assembly JAABUL01 (sample SAMN10711876, study PRJNA513368) | rock metagenome | isolation source: Antarctica rocks | place: Antarctica: Victoria Land, Pudding Butte sud | reverse complement strand
CAGTCAGGCATTGCAGCAGAACTGCTGCCAGTGACCAGATGTCTGCTGACGGACTTGGTGGCGCAGACTCATCATCGATGAGTTCTGGAGGCCTGCAGAGCACTTGCCTTGAGCGCATGTTCAGCATCATGCAAACAGTCTGACCATCAACGCGCATGAGGTAAGGCGTCCAACCAGTTGTAGGTGCAGGCGTCATGCCAGGAAGCTATCAGGGCAGCTACTGAGCTTTAATGTTGCTGGTGCTGCAACAAACAAAATGAGTTGCTGCTGATGACATGAGTAACAGCAGGCCTTTCCATTAGTGTAGCAATTGCAGCAATGTCAATGCATGTCTGGTAAATCCTGATTGCGTGCTCGACCTCATGCATTTTGTGGGTGTTTGACCAGGCTGCAATGTGTGCGGTGGGTTCTGTCACAACAGCAGGAGCACTCACATATACTGGATGGGCACACTCAGAGCTGCAGATGCCATGTTTGGCAGCGTCTGGAGCTCATGACAGGTCCCAAAGTCTGACAGCACCACCTCCTGCTGCACTGAGTCCATCAGAATATTGCTGGGCTTCAGGGACAGGTGCATGATGTTGTGCCCATGCAACTCTTCCAGGGCTTGGACAACTTGCAGTGCCATGCCTACCGCATGGGCCAGGGGCATCTTGCCATCTGCAGAAAAACTCAAGACTTTCACCAGCACCACAATAGCGTGATGAAAGTTGCAGCTTGAGAAGTGTGCAGGTGGTTGTGGCCTTACATACAGTATGCCTATACACCATGCACAGGTCAGCAGTGTCTAGTACGGAGACAGACAGGACTACATCTCAGCGGCATCACATATGATAAGGGGGGCATCCGTGTGATAAATGCATACTGTATTTATTTGAGCACGTCTGTGCAAAATTTGCACTAGCACTAGCGTTCCAAAGGCCAATCGGCTTGCCTTGAGATGATCCCAGCAGCTGCTGCAGAGACTGCTGGTATAGGCGCATGACCAGGCATAAGTTGCCATCCAGGACAATGAAGCCCAGCAGACGGCACAACCGGTTGCACATGCTGGAGGCAAAAGCAAGCGTCTGCAGCTTGACTTTGAACTCCGAAAGGGCCTCAGCAGACACCTGTGCTGTTTGCAACTTCTTAACAGCCACCTGTATGCAAGCACAGATGCTTATTGCTTTTGCTGCTGTACAGACAAGATGTGCAAAAGTAGTAAGGTCTGTTAAAATGCAATTCTTTCAATGCATCGTCATGTCAGTTCTGCTGTACTCTGGAGAAACATGGGCTGTTGTGAAACAACATATTAGCCCTTTGGCTGTTTTTCAGATGAACTGCTTGCGACGCATCTGTGGCATATCCTTGCGCGATCATGTGCCAAATGTTGTCATACTGAATAGGTGCAACACCGTATCTGTGGAGTTTCAGCTGCAAGGCAAAAGACTCAGGTGGCTAGGTCATGTATCCAGGATGCCTAACGATAGATTGCCTAAGAAGCTTTTGTTTGGTGAAGTCAAGGGGCTTCGCCCACCTGGCCGCCCTAGGTCTAGTTTGAATGATGTTGCAATACGTGATTGTCAAAACTGTCGTATTAGTAGGCCTTATAGGGATGCACAAGACAGGCTGCTCTGGAGAGACAAGACTTGTCCTGCACGTACCTAGCTCATCATGAGCTGGAAAGCGTTTTAACTATTATTTATTATTTATTAGTAAGGTCAACAAAACAGTCTTGGATGTTATGACTGTGCAAAGGGAGACCTGCAACACACCTGAACCTGGCGATTGTGAAGATTCAGGACACCAGCATACACAGCAGCTGTGCCTGCTATCCTTGGGAGGCGGTCCCCAATAACAAGGCTCTCAGACGCTAGCAAGCCCCCGGCAGCTCCTCTCAGCTGAAGCCGCTCAAGAGAGCTTATGAGAGCAAAATTGCGGGGCACAGCAGCAACACTGGCGCCTTCCGAGAAGCTGTGTGGCTGCCGGCACGTTGGACATCTAAGTCCGCCTCTCAAGTTGCTTGTCAAGACTTGTCCTGTTCATTTTTAGAACCCGGCGTCGGAAGTCAGGTTTGAACGCAGCTCGACATCGGAGTTTTGAACTCACCTAGACACCCTGTGCAAAGGCTGTGACCGCACTGTAGCACACGAGGAATCCGGTCCTCGGTCAAAGAGCTGTAAGCCTGCCAGCAATAGGCACACTCGACCAGCACCTCCATCAGCGCAGGTGCGGTTACGAATCAACGAACAAGCTGGCAAGGAGGGCTGTATAAACCTCCCGAGCGATTGACAAGAAAAACCGCAGTGCAATGTCCTTTCAATGACTAATCCCTGCACTTGCGAAGCAGCATGCGCATAGGCTGGCGTGCACAGTCGTACTACGACAATCTAACGGCACACCGCACGCGTACCAAAATGCAACACGCGCAAATACAAGCAAGCATCACACTCCTTTAGGACAGGACAGAGCCTTGCGTAGAGCCATCGTGACCGACACCTCAAGTCATGGAATGCAGACTTTGTGCACAGGCACAGCAACAAGCACAGCAACCGCTATGGATTAGACGGACACTTGGTTTCTGCTAGCAGAAAGCTTTGTTTCTGTTCCAGTGTCGGGAGAAAAGTGCAGTGGTTAACGCTGCGTACGCTTCCCGGGGTCCCCGTGGCCCCCGGTGCATATAAGATGCCGAAGTCTGACAGGCAGACGTGGCCATACTGGTCCAACATGGGTGTTGGCCGCCTTCAAATCCAGGTGCCACAGAGTTTTAGACTTTCTGCTGTCTCCCAAAGTGCTCTCTGGATAGCTGCATGACTCATGCTGGAATGGGCAGCCGAAGATGGCGCTGCACTACAGTGCGCCAGCTCCCTGTGCCAGAGCTAAAAGGTCTCCGTTAGCTGAGTCGTGGTGCCTGACAAGCAGCTGGTTAATGCGTAGGTGAGATGCCTGCAGGTGTGTACAGTTCTTGCTACACCGGGAATTGTGCAGCACACATTGGCGCTTCATGGCTGATGTCTGCATGACGCAAACTCTGCTGCGAGTATTGCTGCTTGAAGCCCACACGCACGCAGAGCTTCAGCCTGAAAGGCAGAATGCTGCAGCACTGCCAACATTGCTTAATTAAGCAGAAGCTCACCACCGTCAAGCCTTCTGCACAATGTTCTGTGCATCAAAAGACTCACTGCTGTTTGCTTTTGTTTATATCATATTCAGCAAGTTTGCTGGTTGCAGAGTATCTATGGACTCTGTGTTCAACATTGCTTCAGCATGCCTTTACGAAGTTTATCAACCAAGTAGAAGCAATGCTGGCCTGTGGCTCCCCTATAACCCTATATCAAGCAGATCCGTGGATTGGGTGGCTTACACTCCAAAACAACCTTCTAAACAGCTTTTCTGTGCATCTGCTTGAGAGAGACTGCCCTCAATGATGCCATGCTCAAGAGCAGGTTGCAGTATTGAGGCTCAACACAAACAGGCCCTACTGCTGTGGAAACAGCCTTTATGGAAGAGATGTCAAAATTTGCAGCTTGTTTCCAGCACCTGTCACTGCTTTTGTCATATGCTGTGCTGCTGCATGTTGAACAGGGTTCCCTGCATTGTCATGAGGCTGTACCCCAAATCAGCCCAACTGCTGGAAGACTGTGCAGGTCAGCCTGACTCTTCACTTGCCCTGTGCTTAGGGCTATGTGCATGGGTTCATAACCGGTGCCAATGCATTTGTCTGTTCACCCTGGCATATCAAAATACTATGCTGCACATCTCGTTGCACTCAGACTATATACCAGTACTATACCGGTGCCAGATACCATATATCCTTGCACAAACAGGGCCAGTGCCAAGCCCAAGCCCAAGCTTTTCAGCCTGACTTTGGAAGTGCTGGAAGGGCTGCCAGATCTGAATGGTGCCCACATGTCCTTGATCTTGCGCCTAGATTGCTGCCCTTTAGGTCTTGCCAAGAGCTCCTTACTTGTGAGTGCGGCCATCACAGTGGGTCAGCATTACCCTCCAAGACCTCGCATGCCAATACATTCAAGCAGAATTAAGGAGCTGCTGAGTCATTGCCAGCAGATGTGGCAAGCTCAGACTTGCTGCAGTTGCAGTCTGCCTCTGTGTTTTCGAAAGTTGTCTGTCAGCAAACAGTGCGAACTCAGAGCATATGCATGAGGTAAAGTTGAGAAGATGGCCAAAAGTGCTTTGATTTGGCTGTTGACGGCAAAAGCAAGGGAAGGCCCAATCCAAACAACATGTAAATTAGTTTCGCTGCGCACTGCTCCTGATCTGTTTGACCACTCTCCTCAGGACTGTAACAGCAGCTGAGAGAATTACAAGCAGTGTTGACAGGCATGCACCTTGATTTGGTCAAGGCATATGCTGGACGACTGTTCAGTCCTATCCATAAGATTGTCAGATGCATGTGATGTTTGTACCTGATTGCATCTGTCAAAGCGCAGTTGCTGCAAAACATGCATGTAACGGTTTAGCATGACAACATACTTGCAGCAAACCCTCAATCAATGAACTTGACTTGCAGCGTCTTTACTAAGCATATAGGCTGGCATGTCCACATTATGTTGCACATGTTATCACACTACTGTGACAATGCCTGATGACCCTGATGCACACAAAACTGCTTCAGCATCCCCTACAAACACCCAAGCAAACTTGCAGATCTCTAGACAGCATGCATCCTCACGATTGGCACAGTTGTGAATGTGTCAATGCCCTGTATAGCATATGCAAACATCTACCGTGTCAACACACCAAGCAACGTCAACTTGTAAACACCAGAACAAGACTCTCAAAACCTGAGCCCCTGCTCACACATGATCTCTTTTGCTATTGCGATTGAGAATGTTGTTTCAAACACACTCAAAGCACAATTCGTCCGCTGACATGTTGACCCTCACGCGTGTTTGTCATTTGCCCATAGTCCATTCTAGACTGTCCCATCATTCTCAACCTTCTTGCCTTGCCCATGCCTCAGGCCATTCTGCCAATTGCCCTCATACCTAGGCCAAGTGTATGTGCCCTGTCTTTGCATGGCGCCATTGTGCCAGCTGCCTATGTACACGTGGCCAATAGGCCAGCTCATTCTGCCCTGCCCATTTTGTTTGTCGTTTTCCCACTTGCCTTCATATAATCTCCCATCAACCCCAACATGCTTGCCTTGCCCATGCCTCAGGTCATTCTGCCAGTTGCCCTCATACACAGCACCATCAGAGCATGTGGGTTTGCCGTGTCCCTGCCTGGCGCCATTGTACCAGCTGCCTACGTGCACCTGGCCATTAGGCCATGTCATTCTGCCCTGCCCACATTTCTGGTCGTTGTCCCGTTTGCCTTCATATTCATGCCCATCAACATACCTAGTCTTGCCCTGCCCATGCTTCTTGCCGTTCTGCTGTTCTCCAACATAGACATCTCCATTGGGGTATGTGAAAGTGCCCTGTTCATAGCCAGATGTGAACCGCAAGTCAGCCAAAGTTCGCAAGTCATGTGCAGGAACACAGTCAAAGTCATATCGCACATACATGATTTGCTGCAGCTATAGTGACAATGCGTTTTAGCTTCTCGACTTAGCAATACAGATGCTGACAGATTGTATTACTGGAGATTGTGGCTGCTTCTGCTTTTTGCCTTGCAGCAGAGCAAAGCATTTCAGAAGCGCTTGAAGTCAGAAAGGCACAAATTGTGAGTTGCGTCAACACACAATGTGAAATGCATGAAATTCAACAAGCAAGCAGAAACTCCAGGTGAAATGCAGAGTTTGCGGTGGTGAAGCTTGACAGACCTGCACTGAAGTGCTTGGACTTGCATTGGCAATGCCACCTGTACTTGCATTGGCGGTACCAGCTGGCCTTGCTGATGGGGAGGGAACAAAGCGTTGCACAGAAAGCTTGATGGTGGTGAGCTTGAACACGGTTAGGCAAGTTTGGCAGTCCTGCAGCATGTTGTGGTGTAGGCTAAAGTCTTCGTGCTTGTAGACTTTTTGGATTGTGCAGTACTGCTTTTAGCATAACTTGCAAACAGCGTGTGTTCCAATTTGCCATAAACCTGCTGCAAAGCAAGAGCGGTATGCACCTGCCCTTGTTGGCTTCACTTGCACAGCATCCAGCTGCCCTTTGGACAACGTGTACACCGAAGGGCAAAGCTGCTACGCTGGGCGCGAAAGGCGTAGAGAGGTTGTTAGGGGGACGATATTTGGCCGTCTCAAGATGACTCTCAGAACAGGGAGCGGGCTGGGGAGCCGGCGCACTGCAGTGCACACCTTCGGCTGCCGTGCCCAGCATGAGTCATGCAGCTATCCACGTGCAGCTTGCAATCAGTCAAAGGGCTGAGCATGCTAGCACTCTTAGTCGGGATGTATTTTCAGGTATGCATGCACAGCAGCAGCTCAGGCCTGTGTTGCTCAACAGTAACAGGAAGCAGCACAGGCCTGTGTTGCTCTGAACTGCTGCTGTGGCATGCATACCTGAAAATAGGGATGTCCTGTTACTGTTGCGCAACACAGGCCTGTTACTGTTGAGCAATACAGGCCGGTGCTGCTTCCTGTTACTGTTGCTGGGCAGTATTTATACACAGTCACAGACAGTCTTTGGGGGACTGCAGCAAATCCACACATGAGCCCACAGCAGGACAAGCTCCCTTGATGTTGCACTTAGATTGCTACTGTAACAGTGCAGGAAATTAGCCTCCTGACACGCTAGCACTGCGCATTTTACCTCAGCTCTGCTACATATAGCACTGCGCCTTTTACCTCAGCTCTGCTACAGCTACAACACAGCCTCAATGCCACGCTAAAGAGCTCCTTGCTTGTCAGTGCAGCCAAACTGATTGTAACTGCAGTCTGCCTCTTTGCTTTTTGAAGTTGTCTGCAGGCACAGAGTTTGAAGCATGAGGTACACTTGAGCAGATAGCCATCAAAGCTGCCTGTTGACCACACAAGCTCTCATGTCAGAATCCCACAGCAGCTCTGGTACAGGACTGCAGGGTATCCCATTGACAGCAGTCCCTGGGACAGCAAACCCAGTCGCCAAAACCAGTCAACACAGCTGCACCTTTGATCTTTCCGTGTCAGGGTGCATGCTCAGTCACTGAGTGTTTGTAAATCTGGTCTGCAAGAAGCATTCGGTCAGTGGCAAAACTGCCCGGTACCTGGGCTGCAGGCGGTAAAGCTACTTCCTAACCAGCAACAAGCAGACCAGAAAGCAAAGCCACAAAGCTGAAGCAACCAAGCATTCTGAGAAATCCTCCAAAGCAGCGTTGATGCCTGTGACTCTGGCTGTTATGCTGGCCATGCCCAAGGCTGCTTTCAAGGCTTGCAGAGGGACCAGGTCAACGAATTTCAGCAACACAAGATGAAGTGGCAAGATTAGCCTGAGTCATCCTGAGGGCATGTGTGGGGCCCATGATGGCCTCTGGACAGCGCTGCTTTATGACAACGAAGAAAAAGGGGTTACCAGCTTCTTTGACAGGCTTGCGTGCATGAAGGTCACCAGAAGCTGGAAGTGCATTTGACAGATGGAAGTCTGCTTGCTTGATTGATATGTCAGGGATTGTGACTACATGCTCTTGGTCTCAGGGCATGCTATCTTTCTACAAGCAATCAACAGAGCAGCAAGCAATGCTATGCTCTCGTTGCCTTTGCTGAAGTCATGTGACAACTTGCATTTGCCCTCCAAGCAATATCCCAGCAGTGTCATTCAACACAGCACAATGTTGCTCATCCAACACTTTGTTCCCATTGCATCTTCAAGCAGCAACTCCGCAAAGCCTTGTTGTGTCCTGCCTTGCAGGCCATTCATTAGGAGGTGCCCTGGCAGCAGTCTTTGCTCAGGCTCTGGTCGCCAGAGGACATAAGGAGCTGGCATGACATGTGAACTGCGTGCACACGTTTGGTAGCCCACACATTTTGGGGTGAGAGAGGGCGAAATCTAAACATTGCCGGGGAGGCAGTATCCCGGCAGGATTTTCGAATATGTTCATGGGGCTGATGTCATCCAGAAAATTCCTTCCAGGTTTCTGCTGTGTGATAATTTCTTCAAGGAACTCCACCTATCAAGTTTTGGCTGCAAGTCGGCACAAGAATGAGACTTGGGGGACTCTGCCCATACAGTTGTATAAGACAGTGGGTGACTTGATGAGACTCAAGGGAAGCCCAATCCAATCAATACTCAATGAGAACATCAGTACACAAAACAATGATGTACAGAACAATCAGATTAGCTTTCCTGCATACCATTTTTGGTTTGTCTGACCACTTTCCTCAGGACTATGAACAGCTGCTGAGGGACCAAGGCGCAAGCAGTGCTAATAGTCATGCGCCTTAGATAAGATCAAGGCATATGCTGGACGACAAATTTAGTTGAGTCCAGCAGATAAGTATACGCATGTGATGTCCATACCCTGATTGCACTTGTCAAAGCGCACTTGCTGTGATACATGTATATCTTTCAAAATGACAACATAGCTGCAGCAAACACTCAACAAACGAATCTGGATTTGACCTACAGCGCAAATTGCGCCTTTGCTAAGCACGTAATCTAGCATGGCCACGTGGACAGCAATACATCATGACACTTTTGTGATAGTGCCTGATGACCCTAATCTACACATAATTGCTTCAGCATCCCCTACAAACACCCAAGCAATCTTACAGGTGAGCAGATCTTCAGACTGTATGCATCCTCACGATCAGCACAGTTTACAATAACAATGCACTGTATAGCATATGCAAACATCTATTGTGTCAACACGCCAAGCAACGTTGAATTGTACACGCCAGAACATGACACTCAAAGCCTGAGCCCCTGCTCACACATCATCTCTTTTGCAATTGCGCTTGAACTTGTGATTCAAATGCACTCAAAAAACACATTTCTTCAGCTGACATGTTGACTCTCAGGCGTGTCTGTCATTTGCCCATAGTCCACTATAGACTGTCCCATCACACTCAACATGCTTGCCTTGCCCATGCCTCAGGCCATGCTGCCAATTGCCCTCATACACAGCACCATTAGGCCAGGTGATTCTGCCCTGCCCATCTGGCTTGTCATTCTGCCAATTGCCCTCATACACAGAACCATCAGGCCAGGTGTATCTGCCCTGCCCATCTTGCTTGTCATTCTGCCAATTGCCCTCATACACAGAACCATCAGGCAAGGCCATTCTGCCGTGTCCCTGAATGACGCCATTGTGGTAGCCGCCCACGTGCACCTTGCCATCAGACCAGGTGTATCTGCCCAGCCCATCTTGCTTGCCTTTCTGCCAATTGCCCTCATACACACTACCAGAAGGCCAGGTGTATCTGCCTTGCCCAGATTTCAGATCGTTGTCCCATTTGCCTTCATACGAATGCCCACCAACATACCTAATCTTGCCCTGCCCATGCCTCGTGCCGTTCTGCTGTTCTCCAACATAGACATCTCCATTGGGGTATGTGAAAGTACCCTGTTTATAGCCAAATGTGAACCACAAGTCAGCCACAGTTTGCAACTCATGTGCAGCAACACAGTCAAAGTCACATCACACTCACGTGATATGCTGCAGCTATTGACAGTGCATTTTAGCTTCTCAACTTAGCAATACAGATGCTGACAGTTTGTATAAATGGAGTTTGTGGCTACTTTTGCTTTTTGCCATGCAGCAGAGCAAAGCATTTCAGAAGCGCTCGAAGTCAGACAGGCACAAACTGTGAGTTGCGTCAACACACAAGGTGAAGTGCAAGTGAAATTCAATAAGCAAGCAGAGAATCCAGGTGAATGCAGAGTTTGCGGTGTTGAAGCTTGACAGACCTGCAGTGAAGTGCTTGGACTTGCATTGGCAATGCCAGCAGCTGTACTTGCATTGGCGGTGCCAGCTGTACTTGCTGATGGGGAGGGAATGTCGCGCTGGTCGAGGAGCTGTGCTTTGAACACATGAACAGCAGCAGCAGTGTCTGAGATGGGCCATGTTGCACTCAACACACAAAGCACGTCTGCCTTTGCAGCTCCAACAGACCTGCTATTGCGTCGTTATAAAAGAACACATGGTGAGTTCTGATGTAAACAGAACTACCTATGCATCATCGCTCATTTGCACAAGCCACTCAAGCTGTACAGTATGCCTGAGTCCACTGGCTGCAACTTCACATGATTCCGTCTGCAGCAAGTTGCATGAAGAAGGTCACCACACCGATGGGTTGCACAGCAGCACTGGACACAGCAAGTCACACAGACAGAGGCTTGACCTGAAGCAGCTGCTGCACACTTGGGCGCTTTGTGACATCAAAGCTGAAGCACTGCTGCAGAACGAGGTGCAGCCAGGCAGGCAGGGTGTTGGGCACAGCAGGGGGCCGGGCCTTGGTCATGGCTGTCACCATCTGCACCAGAGTGAGGTCCTTATAGGGCTGCTGCCCTGTTGCCAGGTGCAGCAGGGTGGTACCAAACCCCCAGACGTCAGTGTGAGGCCCTCTTGCACCAAACTCTGCGTCTGTCTGCTCTGGAGCCCTGTGTGTTTGCATGTGCATGTCAGACCAGCTCATGATTTTAAAATGCTTGGAACCGACAGTCCATGGCGGATCAGCTTGAACAATTTGGTTAAAAAGCCAAGGCTGATTATGCTTCATACGACAGCATTGATAGCTTACTCATGCCACAAATGGCATACGTGTGAAAGAGGCACAGGCACAGACATAGCCAACAATCGAAGCCACAGCTAGCAAGCAGACAGATGGACCTGTGTCCCGTGGCGCAGCAAGAGTGGCCTCACATGTAGTGCGGGGTTCCAGCAGTGCTGGTCAGCACAGTACAGGCCTCCAGAGTGCGCAGCGCATACGAGACGCCAAAGTCTGACAGGTAGGCATGGCCATACTGGTCCAACAGGATGTTGGGCGGCTTCAAGTCCAGGTGCCAGATGTTGGCACCATGCAGCTCTGCCAGCCCTTCCAACACCTCCACAGCCAGGCTGACCAGCTCAGGGATTGGCACTGAGCCTGCATAAACAGTCAAGGCGCCATGCATGCAGAATGTGTGTTACAATATGCAGCAGAGCAGGCAGATGTGCCAGGGCAAACACACACTTCAGGAGTACTTGGAACGGCGGCAAGAAAAGCAGTTTGGAGGCTTCACAGATGGGCCAGGGCAGATGAAGAGGTAGGCTGACCTGCATGGTCTTCCAGCAGTTTGGCAGCTGATTTGGGGTACAAGCTCATGACAATGCAGGGATCTCCATCAAGCTTGCAGCAGCCCAGCATGCGACATGCGCGCTGACAAGTGCCGGCAGCAAGCTGCAGAATTTCTATCTCCTTCAGAAAGGCTGTTTCAACATCAGGTGGGGCCCCACTTGTGTTGAGCCTCTTTACAGCCACCTGTTGGTAGACATGTCATCACTGAAGCGGATGCTGTTAAGCTGAAGCTTGCTGAAAGGAGACACACAGAGAAAACCGTAAGAAGCTGTACCTGAAGTGTATGTTGCCCAAGCAATAGATCTGCTTTGAACAGGGTAATCCCAGGTGAGCCTCGGGCCAACACTGCTCCCAAACTTAGGGACGCTGGGGCAATGTTGAAAACAGAGTCTGAAGACATGCTGCAGAAAGCACAACTTGCTGTGAACACTCCAAGCAGGAGCACCTATATTCCAGTACAGAACACTGCACAGACTGCTTGATGGTGGTGAGCTTTTACTCAGGCAGGCAAGGTTGGCAGTCATGCAACATACTGTGTTCAGGCTAAGGTCTGCGCACTTGTAGGCTTTTTGTGCCGTTCAGCAATGCTGTCAGTATAAACTTCAAACAGCAGCGATGCCACATCGATTGCCGCTACGTCATGCACGATCTGCTACAAAGCAAGAGCGGTATGTACCTGCACTTGTCGGCTTCACCTGCACAGCATCAGCTGCCTTAGGCACCTGTGGACAACGTGGACAACGTTCACACCCAATGGTAAAGCTGCAACGCTTGACTGCAAAAGGCGTCGGGGAATTGACAGGGGGACGAATGCGCCCGCGCTCGGGATGACTCTCAGTACACGGACTGCAGTGCCCACCTTCGACTGTCACCTTCGGCTACCGCTCTCAGCATGAGTCATGCAGCTAGCACTCATACCTACTTGGTGCCAAGGGGCTCTGGGTTTATTCTCGAAAGCTTGCAAGCCACAGCAGCAGTTCAGGGCAACACTGGCTTGTACTGCTTCCTGTTTTTGCTGCTAGTCATAAGCTTTTGTCCATGCTCTGGTTGCCAGAGGCCATGAAGAGCTGGCACAGTGTGTGGAAGTAATAAATCGGGTGGCCCATGCATTGACGGCGTGAACTTATGCACACTGCTAGGCCAGCAGTAACTAGGCTCATTGAAATAAGTTTATATGGAGCTTACAACTTCCCGGAGACTCCTTACAGAATCTTGCTACCTCTTGATATACGCTCACGTCCCCAGCCTGGGGCGCAGTGAGACTCACATGTCCACTTTTGCCCAGCTATTGCTGGAAGACTGTGGACACGAGTGCCGTGTTCTACGCCAGAGACTCATTCTATCGCTGAGAGACTAGTTAGGGCACAGCAAGGCTGGAGGCTTGAGGCTGTTTGCCCATTCAGTTGCATGTGGCAGCAAGCACTATGTTTAGGCTAAGCTTTCCCTCAAAGGAAAACCCAACATAGATTGGCTATGCTGCTTGCTGTTCCATGGCCACATGGTGAGATCTTCAGCAGCAAGATTGTGACAGATCTTGATTCAGATTTCAAGAGATCAGTCGGTGCCTTCTAAGTGACTCCATGGCTGTAAGTGAACTGTGGGCTCACCTGTTGATCTGGCAAAGTCAGATAGGGCACCAACCATACCTTTCAAGCGGCGGCAACACGGGTTTCACAAAGTTCAAGCCAGGAAACCGTGTGCAAACGTGGCCTGCAGAGCTGCTAACGCAGCGAAAGCGCAGGTGCATGCAAGCCTTCATGTTTTGGCAGTGACATTCCTCATCAACTTGCAAGTACCACGCATCCAGACTGCTAAACAGAGGAACAATTTTCATGTTGAAGGACACACGCCATGCATTTGCTGCAGCATGCCAACACTCACTGGTTGCTGTGAATGCTATCTGTCAATTTTTTCTGCTGCTGCGTGATGACTTGCAGTGTATTCAATTGCAATAGAAAACAATGCGTGTCAAAGTAGTGCAACAAAGCTGACAAGCAAAAGTTCATATGTGTGAGGAAACACAGCCACCAGCATGGTCATCATGGCATGTGTTTGCTGCATTGCGCACGAGCATATGTGAGCTTGCCACTCTATAAACCCTGTTGCAGCAGACATGTTCCCAAAACATCACAGCCCCGCCAGAGCTTGAGTGCCTGTCGTGGGCTGGTTGGCTTTGACAGACAGATGCATTATCGAGCAGTCCAGCCCCCATCAATGGATATGCATGCCCCTTGGAATGACTGCGCATCATCACTGCATAGGTGCCGCACCAAAGCTCCAATCTCTTCTGGCTTCACAAATTTCTTGCTGGGTTGATCAGCCAACAGCACATCATTGATTACCTTCTCCTGCAGCATATCAAACGCAGTTGCATCATTTGATTAAGCCCAATTCACCACAGTTGCGATAAGCCTCCAAAGTAACAGCATGGCGAATAGTCAAGCTTGGATCTGAGGGTTTCAGCAAGTCTCTTGTTCTGTTGCATATGACTCTACATTGCAGCAGACTTGTCTTCATCACAGCCAAAGTGCCCTGCTGCATGCTATAAAGCATGCCCATGCGCTCAACACCCACAAGGTAGCTGCATTATGCACCGCTGCCAGACACAGACCAGCACCATCATTTTCCCATTGATGGTATGCTGATGCACAACCATGATCACATCAAGGTGATTACCTCTGGAATTCCCCTTGCCTTTGCAGTGTCCTTCAACTGGTTTTTGATCAAATCTGTCAAGAC
>JAABUL010006259.1_pt1 | contig 13882 bp, 2 predicted proteins | sample 5559151 | NCBI WGS metagenome assembly JAABUL01 (sample SAMN10711876, study PRJNA513368) | rock metagenome | isolation source: Antarctica rocks | place: Antarctica: Victoria Land, Pudding Butte sud | reverse complement strand
CTAGGGGAAGTGCTTGTCGTCATGGTGGATCTTGATCTCGTTCTGGGATACACCGGCTTTAATGGCCATGGCATAGTAAGACAGGGTAGCGAAGGTCGTGATGAAGGCCGTGATGATGTGGAACATGCGTTTTTGCTATGCTGTTTTAGCATTCATGAAAGCTGGAACGCTCGCGAGCGTGTACTTACGACCGGGACACGGAAGGCCATGGCGTAGAAGGCCAGCGATGAGAGCGCCATAAGCACGAAGACAACCCTGGTTCTGTCAGTACGCGGACTGCCTGCTGATAGCAGCTCACTCACCAGAGAACGCGGCTGCCAACTTCGCCAGCTACCTGGTACTCGATGGATGGGCCAGGTTTCACGGAGGGCAGCTTGGTCGGGACAGAGGATGGGGTTGAGGTCGGGAGCCCGGTAGGAATGGCCGGAGCGTGCATCTTGAGAACCTCCATTGGGTCGATCATGATTGCAGTGTAGAGTGAGTACAGAGTATGAGTGTTTGATAAGACTTGGATGTGAGGGAGACAGGTATGTTTTGTGAGAAGAGGATGAGGGAAGAAGGCAAAGGTTGGCAGAGAAAGGAAGGGAACAGAGCTCTCACTGTTAGCGCCGTCGAGCTTGCCTTGATTCGCCGCGCTACTGGTTGACCCCGCAGCGATTTGGGGCGATGCCTAGCGCGTCATTCATGCACAGACGAGGGCCCTTGATTGGTGCCAAGACCCTTGGTGATACTTCGACACAAGCCGTCCTTCACCTCGGTCATGTTAACACGGTAAAGCGTTCGTGCATTTCCCCGTCCGATCTTGAGGCTTAACAACTTACCCATGCCGCCACACTGGCACCGTCACCAACAAGACAATCCCGATTGCGGGACATAGCTGCTGACCCTGGGGGAATCGATCCTCTGTGGATGCTAACAGGGGGAAAGCTGACAGGCGCTTTGACCGTGGCCATGTACTCGTGCTTACCACCTCACTCAGGCTGACGACCTTCAAAATTCTCGATGACGCTTTGCTTCTGCTTTTAAATGATACAGATGCCCGTTGTGTTCTCGTAGTGATATTTCACATCTTCATTCTATTCACAGATACGTTAGCTTGATCTGTTCGGTGGTACCTGTCATGAAGGTGTGCCCCAAACACCGAGGCCTAGAGTGCTAGTGCAAGGAAAGTACTTTATGTACTTGTAGATTAAACCCCTCCATGATCCAAACAGGAAGACATGTTTAACATGGGTGACTTTTAGTACACGCTTGTTTATAATGCTCATCCCCCCTTGTCAACCAAGAAGCCACTAAAAGGCTCTGAAATAAGAATATGTTTAACATGGGTAACTTATAGTATGCGCTTGTTTATAATGCATCACCACCCTAATGCAGATAATAACGCATCATAAATAGCACTATCTACGTCTCGTTATCTTGCAAATTATTCTTCTCTATCTTGTTATCGCTATTATTGTTCTTGCCGTTGTTGTCGCCGTTATTACTATTGCTGTTGTTGTTATCGCTGTCTGTCAAAGCAGTCTCTATTTACTGTTTCTAACAATCTAGTAGAATAGCATCAGATTGCCAAGAAAGATCTTGCAATATTTGTATAATCTCAGATTGTAGTTACTCTTATTGCAATTAGAACAATTCTAAGTAGAATTTGTTTGTACAAGATTGTATTGTCTTCTCGATAAATTTTTAAACTCTATTGTTTCTTATTGCTTAATCTATTATTTGCTTTTTTTTGTATATACTTTTAACAATAATAAGATTGCATCTAATATCAAATTATTAATCTAAATAGATCTAATAGATTGTTTATATACTAATTGTTACGCTGCACGTGTTTAAAAGAAAAATGTATTGTTAGTAGTTACAACAAGCTACGTTTACTAAGAATAGATTGTAAGCGCATAATAATTGTATATTTTGCTATTATTTGCAATCGCAATAATCTAATTAGAAATTCTGTAAATTAAAGAAGCAAATATAGATTCTCTAATTATTGCTATTTTTTTGCGAGTTAAATACTTGTTTCTCTATTTAAAGCTCGCGATCGATTATTAATTTGCAATTGTATTAATAGACAAACATTTAATTGTTAATTAATATTTGTTCTGCAAAAAGAGTATATAGACTCTTAATATTGTTATCTATGCTAAAATTACTATATATTTTCGCTCTTTGCTTGCAATATTGCTTAGCTACTATATACTATATATTATTTAATATATAAATAACAAAATTGACTCTAACTTTAACAAATTAGATATTGTTTAATTTTGCAATGCTAGAAAAAATATAATTGTATCGACAATCTAAAAAATCTTGTTTAACAAATTTATTAAAGAAAAAAATATTTAGATAGACAAAAGCAATCTAATTTGAAAAGCTATATATTAGTAAATGCAATTGCTTGCAAAATACAATTAATAAAACAAAAAAACAGACAACTATAGACTAAAAGTAATAGAAGAAATCTGCAAAAATGTTACAAGTCGCGTGCTGATAGATACTATTTGTCGCGCATTACTCTTTACAGATAATCAGGAAAGAAAGATCTGCCGACAGAATTAAGATAATTAAGATAGCTTAATTCTTGAATATCTTAAATTCGAGATTAAGATAATTAAGATAATCAAAAACTTAATTATCTTAAATATCTTAAATTTCCGATAATAAAAAGATATATAGCTTTCGAACGCAACTCTCTTATAAATTGTGTTTAACTTATTATAGATTTTTATTTATTGTTACTCTGATTTATCGAATCTCTCTCAAAATTTATTAAATATAAAAACTGTCTATAGTTGCAAACTCTTGTTATTAAGTAATTGTTTGTATTGTCTGAAGATATCTACAGATTTTTTCGAAAATATAATCTATTCTAATATTTTCGAAGAAAGTATCAGTGTAATACTTTGAATATTCTAAAAATATCTGTATCAGATTAACGCGTCTCTATTCTGAATACTAGCTTATCAGTATTATATCAACTATCGATTATAAGAAACAACAAAATCAGAATTAACAAATCTGATATCTATTATAGAGACTGTATCGATCTGAAAAACTAACTTATATAGATAGATATCTATTTTATTTTCTATTCTGTTTTAGCAAATCAGAAAACAATTTTTGTATTAATATTTCTCAGAGAAAGAGTTTAATATTAACTTAAGTTAAACTTACGCAAATATCTGAAAAATTATAACAAAAATTCTTGTATAATATTTACAAACTTCGACAACTTTAAAAGAAAGCTTCGAAGAATCTTTAAAATATTTAACAAAAAACAAATTGCAAAAAGAGTAATTTAGTATCTAATTTAACAAATTTCTGCAGCAGACTACATTGTTAGATTTCAGAAATATATTAATTTAATTAAGTAAAACAATATTGTACTTATAACAATGTTTCGACAAAATCTTAAGAACAATCTAAAAAACAAAATTATATATAATAGAAAAACTCTTAACAATATATTCGATCTTATTGAAGTAGTTATCGATTTCGACAACAAACTGTATAAAAGAGTTATAGAAAAAAGATACAATTAATTTCGAGAAAAAACAGAAATTTTCTTTAAATTAATAATTGAATATCAGCAGAAAGAATTTTGTTCTAATCAGAAATACAGTAATTCCGACTATTGTAAGTCTGTATCTATAAAATTGAATTTTATTTAACAATATAAAAAAAAGAATTCTAGAAAAAAACAAGATAACAAATTTCAGAAAACGTGCTATTTATATAGCAAATCGAATTATTTTGTAAAAGATTGTCGATTACAGAACTTAATAGACTGCCGACAGATCAATACTATATTAAAAAAGATATTCGATAGTTAGAACAATATCAGAGAGCAAATCAATATAGAGACAGATATTTTCGAGACTAAATTAAACAACAACTACTATCTGATAGAGAATTCAGATTAGTTGCAGAAAGTTCTAGATAGAATATTATTAGACAAGATATTTGTATTTATGCAGAAAATCAATTAAATATTTAAGAAAACTATTAAATCTTACAGTTTAGTTATCAACTCAGACAAAAAGTACAACTAAAAGAATTTTTACAACTGTATAGAGAATATTACAAGTTATCTCGATATTTTAATTAGCTTATTGAAGATTGTAGATAAATACAAAAAAGCGCTAGAAAGCGACGCTACTATTAAAAAAGATATTTTTAATAAAATCGAACAATAACTAAGCAGTATTAGTCTATTTTAACAGAAGATAGAGCAACTAAAAAAATATACAATACTTAGTTAAATTGTTTGCTATAACAATTTATACTAAACTTATCTAGACAACAAAGAAGAAGTTAATTAATTTTCTAGAAAATCAAAATTATTAATTTAGTATAGAAAGAAAGCTTAGCGCAAATCGACGCTCGAAGCAGAAATTGCAGTACAAAAACAGAAAAAAGTTCAAATTTCTTAATAAAAAGTATATCAGAGAAATGCAATATATTAGTTTAACAGCAGCAATTAAATTTAACAGCATATGTACGATATTTTATTATATCAGTTAAAATTAATAGTTGTCGACTTACTGCAATAATCGATTCTGATACAATAGATAATTTTATAATCAGAACTTTTGTTAAAAGAGAAAATTATTCTATTTAAAAAAAGTCTGATATATACAATCTAGTAATTGTAGATAGAAATCTATTATTCGACAAAAATCAAAAAGTAAATAAAGAAACAAAGTTACTATCGATAGCTATTTAGCAATATTATAAAAAACTAATCTTTAATATAGTAAAAATAACTACTTACAATATTGTTCTAGAAATATTTTAATTAAAGCAATACAATTCAGAAATTAACTAAAATATATAAATACTCAGATTTGCGCAATATAATTATATAATTTATATTTAATTTATATATTGACAGTATTCGATAATAAATAAAAGAACAAATCGAAAATCAATTGCAAACAGCAAATTTGTATTTTTGCAAAAAAACAATTTAACAAAGTTCGACTCGACAGATACTAACAGAAATTAGTCGAATTACAAAATTAGAGTAAATAAAAAAAATTACAAATTTTCTGAAAGTCTTGAACTATCTGATACAGCAAAGAAATTGCTAAAATATATATTACAAATATACAACAGTTAAAAGTATCTATTTTAAGAAAAGAAAATAACAGAGATTTTCTCTAAATATTAATTGTAAAATTACGAAATCAGACTTAAATCAGATAAGTAGTTTATATTTAAATTTATATATATTCTATTCGAGAAAAAGCTCGAAGTACTTCGCAAATATCTGACAGAAAACAAAAAAAAAAATTTATTAGAAAATTTCAATTACAGACAGAATATTCGATTCTCTTTATATTAAAAAAGAATAAAATTTTTTGTCTATATATTGATTATCGAAAGCTAAATAATATTACAATTAAGAACCGATATTTACTATTTAATATCAGCAAACTTCAGAATTAACTATTCGAAGCAAAATATTTTATTAAACTGAACTTATAAGAAACGTATAATCAGATTAGAATAAAAACAGAAAAAGAGTAAAAGACAGCTTTTTGTATACAATATAGATTATACAAATATACAGTAATATTGTTCGAACTTACAAACGCTTCGACAATATATCAGAAAATAATTAATAATATATTACAACAATATCTGAATCGATTTGTTATAGTATATTTAAACAATATTATAATTTACTCAAAAATCTTAAAAGAGTATATTAGTTATATTTTTAAAGTATTGAAATATCTAAATATAAGAAACTTATATTTTAAGTCAGAGAAATACAAATTCTATTAAAAGAAAATTGATTTTCTCGAATTTGTTATTAAACAATATAAAGTATATATAAATTTCGAGAAACTATAAGCAGTTAGAGAATAGAAACTATTAACAAATATTAAAAAAATACAATTTTTTCTAGATTTTATAAACTACAACAAAAAGTTTATTAAAAACTACTTAACAAATACAATATTACTGACAAATCTTACAAAAAAAAATACGCTATAATTATAGAAATTTGCAGAAAAGAAATTATTTCAGAATCTTAAACTAGAATATTTAAAGAAGTTAGTATTAAAAATATACAATTTGCAATTATTAAGCAGAATTAAAATTAACATATCAGATCTAGTTATTAATATATATTTCAGTTAGAAATATAAAAATATATAATATTCAGTAATATATCTCTCGAGAAAACTCTTATTAGTCGAACAGAACTATAATATTTACAATAAGAAACTACTTGCAATAGTAGTCTTTTTAAAATTATAGAAAATATATATTAAAGAATTATCAGAATTTACAATTCTTATAAATTACAAGAATCTTGTATACTTTATTACTATAAAGCAGCTAAACAGAAAACAAATACAATAATTAGAAAAACTTAAACAGTACAAGTTCAGAATACAGTATATTTCAGACAAAAATAATAGCAGAGCAGATATACTCAGCAGAAGAAATAATTATATAAAAACAAAAAAATTGTTTAACTACAGTATATTTAAAATTAACAAAGACAAATTACTATTAGCAAATAAGTACAAACTAAATACTATATTACAAATATTTCGAGATAATACAGAGAAATTTTCTATAGAAAAGAGAAAATTTCAGATATCTATTAACAAAATCGACAAATATATAAAAGAGTACTATAACAAATTACTGCAAAAGTATCTAAGAGTAATAAAAACTTTTCAGCTTTTATATTAGTATTGTCAGTTTTTACAGATAAAACAAGCTGTTAAAATATATATTAAACAATATTTTAGCTATTAGCAGAACAAGTATAATACGCACGCGAGCTATAACAAAATTTAATATCAGAAATTATCTGAATTGTTATAGAATAAAATTACAATAGACTTTATTATTAAGTTGTCTAAATCGACAAATTCAGTAACTGAAGATAGATATAATTTAATACTGATAATAGTTAATAAACTTATTAAATACTTATATATTATTGTATGCAAAGAGAAATTTAATACAGAACAACTAAAATATATTATATTAAATTAACTTATACAGTATTACAATATATTTAAGAAACTAATTAGTAACAGAGACAAGCTCTTTATATCTAACTATTAAAAGATGTTTCTCTCAATATTAGATACAAGATTTCGAATATCTATTGTCTATTACTCGATTACAAATAGTTAGACAGAACAAACAAATCAGAGTCTTAAATAGTATCTGAAATACTATATTAACAATATTTACAGCAATTAAATATTACTTCTATCTATAATACAACTAATACTTAATACAAAGATTTCAGATATTACTAAAATAACTCTATTCTTTGTTAATTATAGCAAGAAATTTAATTTCTTCGAAAAAAAACGTACATATCTGTCGATACAATCAGCTATTAAAAAAATAGCAATATTAAAAAAGATATACAACAATATCTTAAAGATACAGAAGAAGTTAGTTAAATATTAAAATAAAAAACAAAAAACAACATCTTAGCTAAAAAAAAAAGATAAAATATATTTTCTTACAAAAAATCTTAAGACAAGAAAACTAAGCAAAAAATTAAACTATATTAAAATCGAATTGTTTTTTGTTAAAAAGATTAAAAGATCAGTTAATTACAAACTTAATTTATCTAAAAATATTAAAGTATTTTTAGTATTTTATATTTTATTGTTGAAATCAGCAGATCTAATTATATTTTTACAGAATATATTTTATTTTTATATACAGAAAAAAGAACAGTTTAAAATTAAGAAAATTCTACAACAGAAAGATCAGAAATATTTTATTAAATAAAAAGAATATTTTATCTTTAAGAATATATAAAAGTTATTTAAGAATCTAAAGAATTGCTCTAACAAGCTGCAACAGTTTTGTTAGTAACAAAGTTACTTATAAAAGTTAACAGAATATTAGAAAACAAAAGAGCAAACAGAGATAAATCGATAGTTATATCGAACAGAGTTTCGAACATTTTTTCAGTATATTTAATTTTTTTTTTGTTTTTCTCGATTTTCAGAATATTCTTCGACTTTGTATTATCTATATTTTTCAGACAACAAAGTTAGTATTTTTTTTATTTTGTTTTACGTGCAATTCTTAAGCGCAGCTCAGTTATTTTATTATTCAGTTTTTCAGTCTTTTTAATAACTTTATCTATTTTCTGATAGTTAGAAATCAGATTACATTTCCGATTCTTCCGATAATACTTTTTATATTTAAGATACTCTCTGTTTATACAACAGAATATATTAAAAGATACGCAAGCTCGACAAGAATATATTGTAAGAATAATATATTTATAGCAATAATCAGCAACAAAATTGTAACGTTGTTCAGTAATTAGTTTGATTAATATAATAAAAAAAAATAGATAGTTTCGAAACAAAAACTTTTAAAAAAAAGAGATAGTATTATAAGTTATATACTGATAAATACTATCTGTTGCGTATTATTTTTTACAGATAATCAGAAAAGAAAGATCTGTTAACAGAATTAAAATAATTAAGATAATTTAATTTTTAAATATCTTAAATTTGAGATTAAAATAATTAAGATAATTAAGAACTTAACTATTTTAAATATCTTAAATTTTCGATAATAGAAAAATATATAGCTTTCGAACGCAACTTTCTTATAGATTGTGTTTAATTTATTATAGATTTTTATTTATTGTTACTCTGATTTATCGAATCTTTTTTAAGATTTATTAAATATAGAAACTGTCTATAGCTGCAAATTCTTGTTATCAAGTAATTGTTTGTATTGTCTGAAGACATCTACAGATTTCTTCGAAAGCATAATCTACTCTGATATCTTCGAAGAAAGTATCAGCGTAACAAAAAAGTAGTAATTTTTGCAAAAAATATAAAAAATCGAAAGTAAACAAAGATTTGTTTATAAAATTAATACTAATTAATTCTTAACTTGCATATTATAACGCGAGTCGAAATTATATAACAATAAAAAATAGATTTTAGATAGCAAATTACGTAACACTATTATTAAAAAAAAATCTTCAAACAATGCTAAGAAAAAAACAGCAATTTCTGTATAAAAAGATAAAATTTATTCAGAAAAAATATCAACTTATAGAATTTTTTTTTTAAGTATCTCTTTTATATCTCTATTTATTGTTGTATTATTATTTGTATATTCTAAATATTTTACTACTTTAACACAATCTTTGTCAAAGATCTTTTTTATATTTTTTGCAAAATATTAGATACAAAAAATACAATAAGTTTTTGCAAAAATGTTGTTAACAACTTTGTATTCTTTGTTTCAATCGAAAATAATAATTAACTTGCAATAATTAATATATATATTTATGTTGTTTAGATTTAAATAGATCTTGTTTAACAATTGCAAAAATTATCATTAAATATTTTTTGTTTTTGATTCTATTAAAAATTAAACAAATAGAAAATATTTTTTGTTGTTGTTTTGTTTAATTGTTATAAGTATAGTTATAACAAAGTAGTTTCTAATATAGATTTTGTTAATAGCAATAAATAGAAAAATACAATTGCTATTATAGTTGTTGATATCAAAACTAATAAAAATATATTAAAAATATCTATTGATATTATTTTCGAGATAGACAATCTTTGTTATTGTGCAATCTAGATTGTCGAATAGAGTATATTTTAGAAGGCAACAACAATAATTCAAAATTTTTCTAAAATTGTTATTTATTTGTTTAGTTTAACAATCGATTAGTTTAGTTTTTGCTCTAAATATTGTTTAATAGAAAAAATATATATTAAAATGTTGTCTTAATTAATTCTAAATAACAATAACATTAATTAGAATATAAATATCTATAATACGCAAAATAATATTAATCAATTAGACTTGCAAAAAGATAATCTGTTTTTGTTAAAAATTGTTTTCGAAATATATATATCGATTAATTATATACGTAATTGTAATCTCTTGCTAATAACTATTTTAATAAACATTTATTGCAAACAAATATATCGATATATCTCTACAACTTATATAGATTTTTTGACAAAAAATATTCTTAATTTTTAGAATCTATTTTTTGCAAATAAATAAATCGACAACAACGTTCTTAAAATTATAAAGCAAAAAAAACTTCTAATTTATCTAAATAAGAGACAAAGAAATATAGTTGTTAACAATAGATTCAAATAAGATAGATATAGTACAAAAAACAATAAATTAAAAACAAAAGAGATAGATTTTTTAAAAACTTTTCTAAAAACTTCTCTAATAAGTTTTAGATATTTAAATAATAAGATTATAAAATACTAATTGTCTTGCAAACAAAGCTTCAATAACAACTTATATAATATATATTTTAATTCAAAAAAAAGATCGAAGAAAAATCTATATCAATTATTGTTTTTATCGATTTTGCATCGATTTATTGTCTTATAATAGATTTAGAATTTTGTGTAGATATTCGATTATATTATCGAAAGTCTCTATAAGCTATTATAAAGCTATATATATTAGAAACAATAAATAGAGATCGATATAAATCTCGCAATCAATACAACTATTCTATTTTTGTGCAACTTTGTTAACGCAATAATTTACAAATTTTGTCTTTCTTTCAACAAATATATTGTCAAATCTATAATTGAGAATCGATTGAAATATAATTAGATAACGCATATATATAATTAGAGCTAGCAATAGAACTATTGTATAAAACTTGCGAACAATAAGATCTAAAACAATCGAATTGCTTTGCGATCGACAAAGACAATAAATTATCTTAAAAATAGCATTAATATTTATACAAGCAAGCAAGCGAGATACAGTATTCTGCGAGATAGATAGCGTTAGATAGTGCTGTTTATAATGCGTTATTATCTGCATTAGGATAGTGATACATTATAAACAAGCGCATACTATAAGTTATCTATGTTAAACATATTCTCCTCTGAAATTCGCACATCGCGTTGCTTTACTTTATCTAGCTTTCTAGTAAACAACAATTTGAACAAGAAGTGTTTGCAATTACAAAGATAAAACTTACAACAACTGTTATTGTTGCTGTCGCATTACTTTGATCGACAACAATTTTTATTTATCTCGACTCAAGATTTAGAGTATTATTGTATCTATGTGTTTGCAAAGTGCAAATCACACAATGGCAATTACAATGCGACGACCAGTACTATTGTATAAGGGAGCTTGATAAACTGTGTGAGCACGATGTGCGAAAAACATGGTTTTTGAGGGGTGAGCATTATAAACAAGTGTGTACTAAAAGTCACCCATGTTAAACATATCCTCTCCAAGCAGTCATTCCAACCGAGATCGAAATGAGCTTTCCCCTATCTTGCATCCTCCGGCACAGATCGCGTGCTCTTGGCGTCCCCGGTCATCGCACCTTCCTCCATCGTACCTTTTAGACTGCTTCCTCTCGCCCCGTGTAGAATAGGAAACTACTCGAGTTTCGAACAGAGTGTGGAACGCTCTCTATCACAAAACCCCGCCGGACTGACGTTATTGCCGGAAAATTGTTAGCGTAAATTATTTGGATCCGCGTGACAGAAGCGACAGTATCTCGATAAGTCTAAGCTGATGCACGGTGAATTGTTGAGGGTTTTAAGAGTCGTTGTTGGGCTTCCAGTGGTGCCTCGACAGTCTATTGGCAATTTATTGCTAATACATTACTACCTGGACAATCAACAAAGATGGAGCAGAAGACCTCGATAAGAGTACACCGTGGGCCTGGGCTACCTATGGATTGGAATTGCAGTGGCGACAGCGTACAAGCAATGTATTCATTGTGTCCATTAGGGAGCCTCTGTTCGTGCCCAACATCTCCTGGCGGCCTCGACAGGAGATGGTACACCACAAAACGGTTTGACGAGATGGTAACAGGTAATCCACCAGTGAAGGTCCATAGCTAAAGAGGCAATACGTCAATGCACTCAAAATTCCCAGTCGTCCCGCGCGAAGCATGCAGAACTTCTAAATCCACGAAACCATATGAAGCTTGTCCTGTAACGGGTAACCCTCATGTAGCTGTAGGTGTCTCAGTCGGGACTGCAGACATAGGTGCTGGGGCATTCCTTTTCGACGGTGGAGGACTCGCCGCCGGAGCATCAGTCTCGATACAAGTACTGAAAACCTGGGTTTTCCATTTCTTAAGGTCAGTCTTCCAGAAATCCGCAACGTTGAGGCCTATCGCATCTTTAAACCCCACGATCTCCTGCACACCAGCGGTGCACTGAGGGTCAGATCCATTGTGGACCGCTCGCTCGGGATGAGCGCGTTCCTCGTAGTCGGTCCCGGTGTTGAAGATGGTGCCGAGCACAATTGAAGGCGTATCGGTAATGCTGGAGTTCACCTGAAAGATTTTTTCTCCGATGGTGATGCCCACACCGAGAGAGAGCGGGACACCCAAGCTGCCATTGACAGCAAAATGGCCTTGAGAAGCACTCCAGACCTCCTGGAGCGTCGGTATGAAGCCCTTGATCGATGATCTCTTGCCGCCGTCCCGTGCCAGGTCAATGTGAGCTTTGGCGTCCGGCCAGGTCATGTTGACGCCGGTCAAGAGGTTGCCAAATGCGCTCAGCGTGATCTTGAAAGAGACGCTCAATGAGACGTAAGGCCCGACAACAAAGACGTCGGGCACTGAGAACGGGTCCAGGCCGACTTGCAGAATTGGAGCTTTGAAGGATTTCTCGCCTATGACAGCATTCTGCGCTTGGATGCCAAAGATCATAGGGATGTTGAAGTCGGTCGCTTCGAAGTCAACGGACCCAGCTTTAATGTGTGGGTCTGTGAGCGAGGCTAAAATGGATCCAGAAATGGCAAGGTTGCCGTTGACGCCGCAGTCGACACAGTAAACTGTGACGCCATCTGTGGAGCTTAGTCTTTGTGTATTCATGGTGCATCAATTTCCGAGAGACTTACCAATTGGGGTACCTAATTGTTTCGCGGGGCCCCACGGACTCGTGTCAGTGGTTGCGGGCGCCTTGCTGATACTGAGGCTTGTAGATGCTGATTCGACGACAGTGGGGAAAAGATCCTCGAAGTGTGACTTGATGTCGTCGAAAAATCCTCTTCTGCCAATGCTTGGGGCTGATGTGACCAGGGAACTAGAAGAAGTTGTAGGGGCAGGTCTGCCGCCGTGCTGCCAGTCGACCTTAAAGTCCTTGATGATAGCCGGATCGCTACCGGTCAACATGCGTCCAATCGCGCGTACGGAGTAGTCGGACTTGTCGGTCGTGTAGTCATCGACGTAGAAAAATGTTCGTTGGTTGGATTTCCCACAGCCCTCAGTGGCGTCGATCAAGACGAAATCCGCTCCGGGCTTGGGCCATGAATTAATGGCTTTCTGGAACAGATCGGGATGGTCAAAGGCGAAGCTGATCTCCGTATCCGAAGGGCACTGGATGTTGTGGATTGAACTGATATGCTCCAACGGCACCGAAGGCTGATGGAAAGTGTACTGGACCTGAGCCCTCTTCTTTCCTTGACTCGGGTCATCGGCATAATGCAGAGTGTGCTGCTTGCCCGGTACTACATTATCCAGATGTGTAGTATCGTGACCATGGGAAACAACGGGTAAAAGGACGATGGGCTCGCCATAAGGCAGTCTCGCAGTAGGAATGGCCCCATTGCTAGACAAGGCTCTGGTAGGCAGACCTCCACTTGGGGCTCCGCCAGTGGGAGAACCACGGAAAAAACCATCTGGCAGTATGCCATTCCTGCTGTCGGCTGTGACTCGTGGGAAAGGAGGATCTACCTGCATGTCTTTCGGCAAGTGAAGGTCTTTCTGGGCAAAAGCGAGGAAGGCTGCCCAGAGAATCATCGCCAAGTACAACATGATGTGATGTCCAATCGTGAAGTATCTCAAAAGATAGAGAAAGTGTATTGATAGCAAGAGGCC
>JAABUL010006257.1_pt1 | contig 13891 bp, 15 predicted proteins | sample 5559151 | NCBI WGS metagenome assembly JAABUL01 (sample SAMN10711876, study PRJNA513368) | rock metagenome | isolation source: Antarctica rocks | place: Antarctica: Victoria Land, Pudding Butte sud | reverse complement strand
CAAATGACCTCCCGCCACCTCCCTACTCTCCACGATTACGCCTACCCCACCCCCTTCCACCTCCTCTCTCTCAGTCTCTCCGATTTTATACCGCAAACCCCCATTTCCTCCATATCCACCACCTCTTCCTACCTCCACAAGTCAACTATTCCACCCTCCCATCACCTCGTCTACTTCCCCCCCCCAACCCCAATATCCTCCCTTCTACCGGACGGCACCGATCCCCTCCACTCCCCCGGTGGCCCTTTCACCCGCCGTATGTGGGCCGGTGGGTCCATGGCGTTCAACAACCCTTTACACATCTCCGAACAGCGTATCACATGCGACGAACACATCAGCGATGTTACTGTCAAAGGCAGGCCCGGGGAAGAAAAGATCTTTGTGCAGATTAACCGTCAAATCTCTTACAGCTCCAACCCCTCCACATCGATCATCGACGAGACCCGCAGTCTAGTCTTCATGCGCGACCACCTCCCCAGCAACCGTCAACCCACGTCAAACCGTACGAAAATCCTCAAACCAAATCATCCGCCGGACTACACTCATACCCTCGTTCCGTCAGCCTCTCTTCTCTTCCGATTCTCTGCCTTAACATTCAACGCTCACCGTATCCACCTTGACAAAGAGTACTGCCGCTCCATCGAAGGCCATCGCAATCTCCTAGTCCATGGACCTATGAGCGTGGTGCTGATGCTAGATTGTTTGAGGAGCGAGCTGAAGCAGAAAAACGGAGAAGAGATTATTAAGGGGCTTGAGTATAGGAACATAGCGCCGGTGTATGCAGAGGAGGAAATGATGGTTTGTGGAAGAAAGAAGGGGGAGGATGGGTTGTGGGAGGTATGGGTTGAGGGAAGAGACGGGGGTGTGAAGGTTAGGGGCATTGTGAAGACAGGACGAAAAGAGTAGAGGTCATAGGAAAGACCTGGCGAGAGGAGTGAGGCAGTGGGGACAATAAGTGGGAGAGGTGCGAGGTTTAGGGCTGGGTAGACGACGCTGGAAGGAGTGTGGGCCTTTCGACATTACTGCAAGAGTGTGGAGGATAGGTAATGGGATATTATTGTGGTTTGTGTTATGGAGATCTTGATGAGAGCGGACATATTTGGTTGGTTTTGTATTTCAGTAAAGTTTTCCATATTAACGAGTACTATTAGGTAGAGCTGTATAGCTCACAGCATGTATAAGAACTACTGGCTAATTCTCGATAGCTGATTGCGACAACGGCTCGGCAAGGCATGAAGCTGCGTCTCTCTAGGCCACGTTCCGAACCATCCCTCTCACCATTTGGCCATACAACACTGCCAATTTTTGTTTCTGATAGGGCATGATTATGCCTAACCGTTAAATGGCAAGAGAGCCAGGATGCTTACCAAATAAAAATTGAGGGGCACATCTGGTCAAGATCGGTCCTTCTTAACTTTTCGTTATGCCACATTCTCTGGAGTTGGGCCCGAGTCAAAGATAACACTCTTTCCACAGAAGGAGAAGACTAAGTACTTTAGATAAACTGTTGTTCATACATAAAGCTGTTTCCCACTGCGCTTACCGCGGCTCGCTCATATTAGAAAGCTCGAGTAAAAGGAACCTAAGACTTCAAGTGTGAAAATACTTATAATAATGTTATCACTTCGTGGTTGATGTTCGGCTTAAGATTTAAGATGGTCTATGTAAGAGCAAGTCTTACCAAGCTATCACGCAACCGAGGTGGACTAGCGACATTGAATTGCAAATCCACCCATGAGAGTAAGGTAGATACAAGAACCATCTCCAGTGCTGATCGTCCCAGGCATACGTATGTCCGAAGTTCTTGGCATGGAACTAGCATCTACTATCTATTCTTAGGCTCGCTGTTCAACGCCCTATCAACATCTCTAACACAACTTGCCCCCTTCTCTCACAGCCTCATCGTATGTTCCTGCCAAATGCTAATCGGAAATTTTCCGGGCCCGCAAACGTTCCTTGGCGATTGCCAGGTCCTAACCAACGCGTTCAGAACGTCTTCCTTGAGTGGTCTCTCAGTTGGGATATGAGGCCAGCGGCTGAGCTTCCACGGAATGTTCTGATAAAGTGTCAGTGGTGCAGATCATTTGTTGTCTAATGGACTGCTGACGTACTGAGAGTCGATCATGGGTTTCTTATTCGAGAAAGCGGAATCGTTGTGCGAAATGCGGCGCGAGAAACAGTGTAAACCCACGGCACCAATGGTGATGTAATTACCTGGCGCTTTTGTAGTGGCATGGTCCTTCCCTTCGCTACCGCTATTGAAGCCATCTGGATCGGGAAACAGGAAGAGAGCTGTAGGACCTTCGTCCGCACCGGAGACGATGGAGCGCACGAAGTTGTAAAGAAGGCGCTCAGCAGGAAGTGCAATAAAAGGGTAGGGAGGAACATTCAATCCAGAACTTGGTGTCATCTGGGGAACGATGTGATCGATAGGATAAGTATTTTGTTCTCAGCTACACCGGGGGTGCTGAAGTCGCTACCTGTCGAGATGCCTGGGTGATTTGCGCCGTAAGGTGGTGTCCAGTCGGCCCTCCCCAGCACCAGGAATCCATGCGAGCATTACGAGTACTCAATCTGTCCATATTATTCTTAATATCATCAAAATCCCTTCCTCTGCTCGGGGAAGATCCAGCCTTTCTCTCGCCACGTCCATATTAAGTTTTCTTCATCAATATCAATGGGTCCTTATACCAAAAAGCAGATATCGAGAGTCAACCGGGTGGGAAATGTCGGGTAAAGGTTGTAGAGGGCGAATGCTCCAAGTCACAAGCTTTGGAGCATAGAGAACAGGGTCCTCTAGATCTCTCGCCGTACGTGAGAATCCGGTAGTGCAGGCTAGAATACGCAGCAGAAGGTCAATCAAAAGGCTCTTGTCGAGAGATTCGCGACTCTGCGAGCTCCAGCAACTTATAGATTGGTAAAGTCGTACACGGTTATATAGTGATAGTAGACAGCTAACTCTACGACTCCGAAGGTCGATTCCCGGGTAAAAAGCCATCTCACCGGACAACGAGAAATCCATCGACGAGTCGTGGAGGCTAAAAAGGAAGGGTTGAATCCAGATAGCTGGCCTATAGGTGCTCCAAGACCCTTAAGGGCGGGCGAGTAATACCCTAACAGATCGTTGTATCAGCATGCATGCAGGATACAAATTCGAAGCGACGCTTTGTTGCGGAATCGCTCTTCTGCTGTTTCACCATCCCCGGGGCCTGAAGCATGCGAATAATTTGTTGATACTTGGCTGCCCGAGAAACATCCAGCACAGTGTAGCGTTGAGACCTGATAGTCGCTCTCAGCTACTATTAGATTGGCTCAGAATGATAGGGCATATATTTCAGAGGTTTAGGAGACAAAACCTGGAACTCGTGGAGGAGTTAACTCAGGTGCACGAACATGGCGGGTCGGGGAGGCTTATTATTGGATGTATGCATCATGTATCACACAAGTGGGGCGGCTCAGGATTGACACCATGTCTTTTCTCGCTGAAATGATATCTACCAGCTCTCCCATTTACCTTCAGATGCTTCAAAGCTCCTTTCTGTTATGTCTTCCCCGTCATCGACGGTGCCTCGAGCGCCATCTCCCATACCTAGTCGCTCGAGCCAAGAAAGGTACGAGAATACCTCAATCCCTGCTTTGGGAGCCTTGTGGTGTTATCGATGCCCTTTCACGCATCTATCTTAAAGCGTATTTCTGCTTCTTCCCACATTCCACATATTGATATGGCTGTTGGATCAAGCTAAATTCTAGAAAACTCACAGTAATCTTTGGGAAACCGCAGCTCTAAGATTGAAAGATAAAGATAGAGCGTGCCTTGATTCAACATCCTTGACGAAACTAGACGATCTTCTAGTCGTCGTCGAAGAGAAGAAAGCGGAATGCAGAAAGAAGCAGTGGCGGATACCTAGGGGGCGTGACAAGGAAACAATCGTATTGCGTGATGTCTTTGCTAAAATTGCAACATGGGTTCAGAAGTTCATCCAGATTGGTGATACAATTATGCAGTATGACCCCGGTCATGCAGCATTGCCGTGGGCAGCAGTGCGGTTCTTACTCCAGGTGTGTCTTGCTTGTCGCTGCTCGGTTCCATATTATTGAGACTTTCTTAGTTATCTGTACATGAGACACAAAGCTATGCGATTGTGCTAGAAGGCCTGGAGAGGGTTTCAAACCTCCTTGTGCGTTATGAGATACTTGAAAGACTATATCTACGTGTGAAACGAGAAACGACGAAAAATCTAGAAGAGTGTCTGATTCGCCTGTACGTATCGATGCTGTCATTCCTCGCCAAAGCGAAACGCTTTTACTCAAAAAGTAGTACAAGTAAGTGTAGCATTGACGGGATATGTTATATGACCGACTATCCCGTATCTGACGACTATCTGCGATTCGACAAGGCTAATGTGTTACTCAGAGCGTGTAGTTGAAAGCGTGGGAGTTTCTCAAGATAAATTTCAAGAGCTACTTGCGAAAATGAGCCAACAGCAGGTACACGTTCATGAATACTCTTCTTTAGTAGCTGCCGAACAACATCAGAGCATTGAAGCGAGCTTAGAAGTTCTGTCAACATCTGGAGGAGCTAGTCGTCAACAGCTCAAGGAAGTACTTGATGATCTACAAAAGCCGGTCAATCGCATGGATGACTACCTCAAGACCTTGCAGGACCATCTCCATGCTACAGAGCGTCTTGAGATCCTCGAATGGCTGTCCACTTTACCTTACCGGAAGTATCACAATCAGGCCCATAAAAATATCCTACAAGGTACAGGAGCTTGGTTCCTTAGGGACGAGCAACTGCTAGAATGGCGGGTCTCAAGTTCTTCATCCATCCTGTGGCTCCATGGTATTCCTGGATCAGGTAAAACTAAACTTACGTGAGTCAAAATGACCATTGATTTATCTCAATTGACAGCTCAACAAAGAACAGATCAATGTTGATTCAGCAGCTACTGGACGACTATCAGAAGGGCCATAATCCTAACCCAGTCTATTTCTATTGCGCGCGGAGTTCCGCCGAGCCGAAACGTTCAGACCCAGAGAGTATACTACTCAATATAGTCAAGCAGATGTCTTGTCTCGAGCCTGGAGAACCAATCCTTGATCCTGTACGAGAAAGATACAAGCAAAGACAGGCATCGGGCTCATTGACTTTAGAAGAATGTACAGACATCATAATCACTCTTACCAAAGACCGTCCGCTCACCACCATTGTGCTCGATGCACTTGACGAATGTGTTGAAGAAACAAGATCTGATTTACTTGAAGCGTTAACAGAAATTCTTCAACGTTCCGTGAATTTAGTAAAGATATTTGTATCTAGTCGCAATGATCACGATATCGTCTGTCAACTGACCGGTTACCCAAACCTCAAGATCCAAGCACATGAAAATCATGAGGATATTGTCAAATTTGTTCACAGCGAGGTAGAACATTTGATGAGAACCAAGAAGTCTACTTTGGGCAAAATATCCACGACTCTTAAGCAGCGCGTGATACAAGAGTTATGTGATGGGGCTCAAGGAATGTCAGTTCGGACGCTTTTCCCTTATGTTGCAGTCACTTTGAAATTATCTTCCTTAATTGTGTCTTGCCAGTTTCTCATCGGCTGCAGGTCCGTTGGAATCGTTGTTCATGACATTCTTGTTCTTCTGAAGCACCAGTCAAGTTATGTCTGGACGAGTGGCTCTCCTCTATTGGTATTGAAATGATAGATCTCAAACGCAGTGGAGAGTTCAGTTGTCTCAATCGATCTATCACTGGCCAGGACCATTTACTGATGCAGAGCTTCTTCTAGGTTTCGTTGGGTTGAACTTCAGCTGCAGTACCTCTGCACTATAAAGATACCAGGTCTGATTGAGAAAAGACTCGGCAGACTTCCCAAAAGGCTCAACGAGCTCTACGAAGAGATATATGTCAGCAAATTCACTTCTTACGAAGCCGAAGAAAAAGCAATCGCAGAGGGGGCTTTCAGATGGCTACTCTGTTGTCAGGTACCTCTGACGACCGATGAGTTCCTAGTCGCAGTCTCCTACTGCAGCGATGACGACATCGAACTCTCTAAGGAGACACTGCTTGGGGTTTGTTTCAATTTTATCCTTCACGATGATAGTGTGAATGTCTTCCGATTCGCCCATCTCTCGGTCCGAGAATATCTGGAATCTAAAGAAGGGTATGAAGCTTCTCTCAATCACGAGACAGCCGCATTCAGTTGCTTATCATATTTGACCGAATCTCCCAGGACGGATCGGCATACGTTTAGTAGGTTCAAATATGCGTACTTCGGTTGGGCGCTTCATTCAGCGTCCAGTGGCAAAAGAAGGCTCCAAGGGCGACTCCATGACTTGTTTCGCATATTTCTAGGTGATCTGCGAAACCCATCTTCATTTTTGGTAGGGTGGGCTGAGGAGTTCCGAGGACGCTACGATGAAAGAGGTTGGGAAACGTTCAATCCGAGAGTATACTCCATGCATAGCAACCCCATTAACCCGATCTTCGCTGCAAGCGTATGGGGCTTCTCCGAGATTCTGGAGACTGAAGCCGATTTCGATCCCGATATCTTTGATAAAAGGAACTACACTGGCCATACCGCTCTCGTGGTCTCCACTAGGTACGAGCAATACGACATGGTACGATTACTTCTTCAGAACAAAGTAAGTGTCGAGAGCAAAGGCAGCGATAAAAATACAGCACTCCATATTGCAAGCGCATACGATCGCAAGATACTTGTGCGGATGCTCCTTGACTATGGCGCAATTATCGAGACTAGAAATCAGAGTGAAAACACTCCACTCATAAGCTCATCAAAAAAGGGTCACACAGAGATCGTCCAGATGTTGATCCAGAAAGGAGCAGATGTCGATGCTAAAAACGCCATGAGGGAAACGTCGCTCCATCTAGCATCAGAAAATGGGCACAAGAAAATAGTCGAGCTATTATTGAAGAGGGGAGCGAATCCTGATACCTATAATGGCCGTTCAGAAACGCCACTCCATGTAGCTTTATGGGGAGGCTATGAGGAGGTTACACAGATGTTGCTAGAGGGTGGGATAGACATATGCACCAAGGACACAGTTTCAGAGACTCCGCTTTCTTTAGCATCTAGGAAAGGCTATGAAGGTATTGTGCGGGCAATGTTGGAGAAAGGAGCGGATGTGAACCCTCAGCATGGACCAGGGGAGGTCCCAATCCCTACTGCACTTGCAGCGGCATGTACAACGGGCAATGAAGATCTCGTACGCCTTTTGATTGACTACGGAGCGAATGTCGACTGTCGTGATAAGTGGCATGGCAGTGCGTTGATTGGAGCGGCTGAGCACGGCTCCTTGACTAATTTACGATTGTTATGTGAAGCTGAAGCGCATGTCAACTTCGATGTCGGCTTAAGGAAGCCAAAAGAATACCCCAGTGCCCTAAGTGCAGCGGCTCACAAGGGTTACAAAGACAAAGTGCAGCTTCTGCTAAATTTTGGGGCCAAAGTTAATGCACGGTGCGATGCCTGGAAATATGGCACTGTTCTGATTGCAGCAGCTAGGAAAGGCCATAACGAGATCATTAGTCTGTTATTGGCATCCGGGGCGGACGTTAACCTTGGAAGTGCCGACTGGAAGTACACTAACGCTATTGTTGCTGCGACAAAAAAAGGTCACAAAGCAGCTGTCCAGCTGTTACTGAGGAAGGGAGCAAGATTGGATGACCAGGACCTGAAGAACCGTGAGACACTTACTACAGTGATAGAGCTTGGCAACGAAGAACTTGTACAAGCACTACTAGACTATGGGGTGAATGTTCATGTTAAGGACTCCCACGGATGGGCACCTTATCACGTTGCGTACGCCAATGGTTACAATAGCATTTGTGACGTTCTGTCCATTGCGACTCCGATTGTTGCCAACCAGCACCAAGAGTATGGCATAAGGCCTGATAGGTGGGTCGTAGCAAAGGGGAGCCTGCTGATAGGGATACATCAAAATGGTCTTTTGGTCGGCGCAAGTTATGTTGTCTTTTGGGTTAAATCTATGTCGTTGTGCTAACGCTTTCCAATAACAGACCCAAGGACCGTCTCGGAGATCAGGCTACAAGCACGCGGGAATCATCCTATGCCTGCAGGCGCGTATACTTACTATTTCGAAGTTGAAATCCTCGAGTTCGAACACGACTATGAATGGTTGGTTCCGTCACGAACTCGGTCCTGTTCCCGATGCTGATATGATGGTCTTGTAGCGTCGTTGGGATCGGCTTCTGTCGAACAGCAGCTCGTCGAATGATGATGCCGGGGATGGATCATAACTCACACGGATACCATAGCCGTGAGGGATCGAAATATGCTGAAGGCCGAGGGATCGCTTACGGCCCACAATACGGGGCAGGGGATGTCGTGGGGTGTGGTGTTGACTTCAGCGCAAATACTGCTTACTTTACAAAGAATGGAGAGCATCTAGGTGGGTCGAAGCTGCACGCTCGAAAGACATCTAAAAAGCTCAGATATGGTGAAATAGGCATAGCGTTTACTGGTATCAAAGGAAGATTGCTTCCGGTGGTGGCAATCGCACGCGGTGTTTGCGTCAAGGCGAATTTCGGCCAGCAAGACTTCGTGTTCAAAGGTTTGTAGTACGAACTTCAGTAGGTGCGGGAGCTATAGTGCAGTTGCCATCGTTGGTTTATGTCGACATAGTATGTACCCTGTGGTCTGTGCGGGTCTAAGTCACCTATCTTATCATCGTTCTGCCTGTTCGATACTGCATATAGGTGGAGCGGTTCCTCTAGGAATTTCCTAAAGCCTGGGCGGAAAACAAAGTCTCCTCGGATCTCCTCGTGAATGTAAGTGGAGCCTAGGTGGATACTTATGTCCTTTGACGTGCTGTGGATTTGTGAATAGTTCGAAACTTCGTGAGGTTCGGTATTGTCTCTCCATTGTCTTATTGCCATCAACGACGACACGCAGTGCGGCTGCTTGAGCTGACGGCTGGAACCAAGCAAAGGCGGGATAGTATAAAGGGGCAAAGGCAGGATCAGAAACAGCAATAGTACTGAAAGTCGTATTCTCATCGTCCAAAGACAAGCCGTAGTAGGGGTCGGTTTTATGGTAAATCATCATTGCCAGTACTCTTATTTCTTCTTGGTGAGGAGTGAAGAATTCGTGCTTGTTGGCCTTGTCGAATGTTGTACTTGGGCGTACTACAAGATCGCTCGGTAGGAGCTACCGGCCATCAGACCGTGTTGTCTTTATTCAATATCAACGACAAGGCCTTAAACTGATGTCACTCACATTTCCCCTTGTCGTATATCTTCACATTTGTACTCATGGAAAATGGCATCTTCTCCGGGTGGTTTTGACGATAGGTATTCTGAATTGAAAGTGATAGCTACGCTTATGATGGGGTTGAACATGAGATGCAGCTTTGGACGGTTCTTTGGGGGGGGTGGGGGGGGAAGGGGGGGGAAGGGAAGATGTCGTTGAGGTTTGAGAGGGATTGTTGGATGGATGGATAGGTAGGTGGGGTGGTGGTAAAATGAAAGGGCAGGAGGGTGGGTGATGTCCAAGGAGAAAACAAAACGTTGATGTGACATAAGGATAGGAGCGTTAATGCGAGAGGAGGAAAAGGAAGAGGCGGCTGGGGATAGCGGACGAAGGGCTATTGTAGTGGATAAGAGACGACTCTTCTAGTTGCAATTACGGGAGCAAAGAAGCCACACATCTCCTCGAGATGAGCATAGAGGAAGTTAACGCTAAGCCACTGCCCCTTCTACCCCAACCTCACCTCCAAGCCTGCAAATTCCTCAAGACACAACTCTCTCCCCTCCTCTCCACAATACTGCCAATGACCTTCACCTCCTCCCCAACCTCTCTGAGCTCATCAATAGTCTCTCCCAACTTTTGCTTTGCAACAACTAACACCATTCCCAAACCCGTGTTCAGCACCCTCGCGAACTCTCCATCCTCCAAATTCCCCTCTTTCTTCAACCACTTCATCACAGATGGCATCTTCCACGTCGAGACGTCAATCTCGGCCGCCAGATGATCAGGAAGCATCCTGGGGACGTTTTCGACCAAACCACCGCCGGTAATATGCGAGAGACCCTTTACGAGATCCTTTTGCACAACCTTTAGGATAGGCTTGACGTAGATCCTCGTCGGCGTCAGTAAGCTCTCACCCACGCTCATACCTTCGGCCCACGGCGCCTGATCTTGATATGTCAAGCCGGCGTTCTCGACGATCTTCCTGACCAGCGAAAAGCCATTGGAGTGGCAACCACTACTCGCTAGCCCCAGAAGGACATCCCCAACTTGCATGGTCGCTTTATCAGGCAGTAACGATCTGCCTTGCTTGACTGCTCCGACGGTAGCGCCTACGGCGTCGTAGCCGCCGTCGGAAGCAAACATGCCTGGCATTTCCGCGGTCTCGCCGCCTATAAGCGCACAGCCAGCCTCCCTGCAACCGGTAGCGACACCGCTCACAAATGCCTCTGCGACCTCAACATCCAATTTCCCGCAGCTGTAGCAGTCAAGGAAAAACAGGGGCTCAGCGCCTTGCACCACGAGGTCATTTACGTTCATGGCTACTAGATCGATGCCAACAGTGTCATGCTTGTTCATCGCATGTGCAATCTTTAGTTTTGTGCCTACACCGTCGATGGCGCCAACAAGGGTTGGTGGCGAGTTGTAGCCTGCAGCCGCAAGGTCAAAGAGACCGCCGAAGCCACCAAGGTCGGCTGGAGCGCCGGAGCGAGCAGTGGAAGAGACATGGGAGGTTATGCGTTTGACGAGGTTGTTGCCGGAACTAATATCCACGCCGGTAGAGGCGTAAGTTAGTGGCGTGCTGTTGGTGTGGGCCTGGGGTGCAGGTGTGGAACTGCAATTAAGAGCGCGGTGGCCGATATCGGTACGGTGATGCATTTTAGGAAAATGAATTGTTGAGATTCCGGTGTAAGCAAGCATGACCGCGGCGTCGAGTGTCGCGGCTGTGGACGTAGCTGCTATGACCCGGCCGCCAGAGGTCGTAAGATCTTGGGAAGCGAGAGCAGTGCCGGCATGAAATATCATAATGTCAGAAGGTGGTGGTTTGAGGGTTATAATGTCGCCGCGGGCATAGGGCCCTGGATAGCCTCCTGCCGCTGCGACGACGGTGGCGGAGAATTTACGTTCGGTTTTGATTGATATGGCATCAAGATAATGGTCTGTACATGCTACCATGATCTCTGCTAGATCGGTGTCCGCACTCATCAACGGAAGCAGTGTTTGTGTTTCTGGGTCACCGAAGCGAACGTTGTATTCAAGGACCTTTGGCCCGTCCTTAGTGATCATAAGACCGGTGAAAAGTATGCCAACAAAAGGAAAGCCTAGTAATGGGTTAGTTTATTTTCATGTGGGGATATAGAGAGATCCCAACCTTGCTTCCTCATCCCATCAACAGTTGGCTGCAAAATTTTACGGTGTACCTCCTTTATCAGGTGTGGCGAGGCAATATTCGCTGGTGCATAGCAGCCCATGCCACCGGTGTTCGGTCCCTTATCGCCATTGTATATCTGCTTGTGGTCTTGTGCTGGTGGAAGAGACCGAATCGTGTAACCGTCACTGAAAGTTAAGAAGCTCAATTCGTCGCCCTCCAGGAACTCCTCGATTACCACTTCATCTCCTGCAGCGCCAAATTCCTTCTTCTTCATGATGTCGTGCAGAGCATTATGAGCCTCCTCCTTTGAAGATGGTATAATCACCCCTTTGCCAGCTGCTAAACCACTCGCTTTGAGTACGATATTGGGAGAAACGTTATCGAGGAATTCATTCAGGTATTCTTTCGCTAAATCGTAATCCGTAAACTTCTTATAACCCGCCGTTGGTATGTGATGCCTGGTCATAAAATCCTTGGAAAACGCTTTTGAGCCTTCCATACGTGCAGCAGCTTTGGTGGGCCCGAAACATCGTATCCCGGCTATTGTCAGAACTCAGCAATGCATAAATTTTGCTGAGGGCAATGCAAGCCGCACCTGCACGGAAATACCCTTCGATTCCAGCAACTAACGGCGCCTCAGGGCCTGGAACGACGAGATTCACCTCATGCTCCTTTACGAATGCAACGAGGCCGGGGAAATCATCTGCCTTTACTGAAGTCACATTTTGTACATTTCGCATGTCCCGTGCCGTCCCTCCCTCCCCTGAACGTCAGAAAGATATCGTAACCTTTTCGGTCTAGAGCAGCTTACATTGCCGGGGACGACATATATGATGTCCACTAGGCAGTTGTCAGACTGTGGTGAAAGTCAGAAAGAGATCAGGGAGACCAGTGCTCTTATGCTTACCTCGAGGAGATTGGCTCAACTTCCAGGCGAGGGCATGCTCTCTGCCACCATTGCCGACCAATAATATACGTAGATGGTCCTTCTCCATCTTCAACGGTCTTTGGATGATTCAGTATCTGCGGCAACGCTGCAGCTGGGATGAAGTTCAGTAAGCGAGTATTGCTTAGTAATAGTGTCACTTTTCTGATGCACCATAAAAATATTTGACCACCAGAATCATTCAATTTCTCAAATTCCCTCAAATTCCTTACTTAATGTAGAGACATGAATATGGATATGAGTATATCGTAATATATAACCTTCGAGGACCAAACTTCCTTGGTCATACATACCTGTCATCTTTTCGAAGCCCAACTACCGATTCAAATCAAGTCTTGCTGTGACAAGGTTCGATAGCTAGTTCGAAAATGATCAAGATAAGTGAGTTGATACTTGGACTTTTTGAGAAGGCTCCAATACTAAGAAGCTTATAGGAGTTCCGGCCTCGTCCGCCAATATTGGTATGCTCTTACCTTAAACCCTGAAATCAGACACGCTCGCTCACTCACGTAGGTCCTGGCTTTGACGTGATTGGACTCGCTCTCTCCGTCTACCTTGAACTCCATGTCACTATTGCTCCTGCTTCTTCTCCAACCTATCTCAATTGCAGTATTTCCTACGATGGCTCGGGTTCTGAAAACATCAGTCTAGTCCCAGATCGTAATATTATCACACAAGCTGCCTTATATGTGCTGCGCTGTCACAATCGGCATGAATTTCCCCTGCAAACACATGTTCACATCGTCAACCCTATTCCCCTTGGTCGAGGCCTGGGCTCTTCTGGGGCAGCAGTGGTCGCAGGTATTATTTTGGGAAATGAGGTCGGGAATTTCGGGATGTCGAAAGAGCGAATATTGGACTTTTGCCTTATGATTGAAAGACACCCAGATAACGTTGCTGCAGCGCTTTACGGCGGCTTCGTTGGCACCTATCTGAACGAATTGAACGAGGTTGACATGGCACGGAAAGAGATACCACTTAGTGAAGTCTTACCAGCACCAGCTGGTGGGATGGACACTGGAAAGACGCCTCCTCTACCGCCGCTGAATATTGGTCATTACATCAAATTTCGATGGGCCCCAGAGATCAATGCGATTGCCATCATACCCGATTTCGAAGTCAGTACAGCAAAGGCGAGAGATGCCTTACCCAAAGAGTACAAGCGGGCGGATGTGGTCTTTAATCTCCAGCGGGTCCCTCTCCTCACTTATGCTCTAGGTCAATCTCCTCCACAACCCTCCCTTATTTTCGAAGCTATGCAAGACAAGATGCACCAGCCATACCGCCAGACACTTATTCCAGGACTGAAAGAGGTCCTAGAGTCGGTAACGAGTGTTTCCCACCCTGGGCTTCTTGGAATTTGTCTCTCGGGTGCCGGACCCACAGTGCGTGCTATGAAGTGTTTCTCTCCTAGTGATAGATCCAAGCGTTGACCAAATCTGCAGATTTTGGCACTTGCGACAGGCAATTTCGAAAATATCGCACAAGCCATCATTGATCGGTTTGCAAAGGAAGATATACAGTGCCAGTGGAAATTGCTGAAGCCGGCGGAAGATGG
>JAABUL010006256.1_pt1 | contig 13892 bp, 13 predicted proteins | sample 5559151 | NCBI WGS metagenome assembly JAABUL01 (sample SAMN10711876, study PRJNA513368) | rock metagenome | isolation source: Antarctica rocks | place: Antarctica: Victoria Land, Pudding Butte sud | reverse complement strand
CCATTGTGCCGCTTGAGATGACTGTTGTGTCTCAAGCCCTGACTGCGCTGTTTCGAGGTGTCGCTTCTTCAACAACCTTCCATCCCTGTCAAGGCTAGCAGCAGTTCCTCGATTTGTGGGAGCACTGCCGAACGCATGCCAGAGATGATCTGCCCGGAAGCCCTTGTCAGGTTCACAGATCCATTCCTGCAGATCGGCGGCACACCTCAGCGTAGGCGGCGGTTGGCCATTTCGAGGCGCCTCCAGCAGTCGCACTATCACTAGGCAGACAGGACTCAAACCTACATTATTAAGTTGTGCTTGTCACCTCCCTCGGCGTGATGCTAGACACGAAATCAGCAAGACAGCAGGAAGACATACAACCATACATTACTATTATCCTGGACCTAACAGACAAAATGACTTCCAGACGCAATACTGCAACATCGATAGCGCTCCACGCCGACGAGCGGTTCCTATTCAAGACTTACATAACCCGTCCGTCGAGGAAAAAAATACTCACTGTCCGTATCCAGCACCATCGTGGACGGCTAGTAATGCCATGACTGGCGTGTCTCGATATCACGCTAATAATATACCAAACGGCGGCCAACGCCCTGCCCAAGGGAGAGCCCACCGGAGTCCCCGACGTTCACCCCCAGGACCTTCGTCTTCGAGATACCAAGGAATGCGTCGTGAGCACCGTCCGACGTACTCAGAGGAAGAGACGCTTTTCATTTGGTATCACCGTATCGACTTAGGGTATGATTGGGCCGACATTAGCAACGCGTACAACGCTCAATTCCCTGATCGACGTCGTGAGGACGTCGGCGGTATCCAATGCAGGTATTATCGATGCTGTCAGGACAACAACATCCCAAAGGTCAGAGAACGTCGGAGGTCAGCTTCTTCGGCCGAGGAATACGGTATGCGAGCTCGTACTGGGCTTTGGTATCCTTGGATGAGAGAATGATGGGTTAATCGTTTTGGTAAGCCAGTGTTCTGCATTGAGGCGCCCAGCGCTCGCTAACCAGAAGGCAGCGGAGCATACCGACCTTCATGTTATGGCTCGGGTGCAGCACAGCTTGGACTACTAATGGTCTCTGACCAAGACGTGGGCTGTCCCGTGGTGAGCATGACACCTTTGTATTTTGTATCAGCATTGGTCCCATGAGCGTTCGGAATATGATGGTGGAGTAGCTGATTGGATGTTGTCGATCCTTCTACCGTCTTAGGTTTTGCTTTGTAGCTCAATGTTCTCAAAGAATGAACTTATCGGGAATCACTGTGTATATCGACCATCATCATATCTGCGGACTCCTTGCATTATTTGAAAGATCAATTGGCGACGTGAAATTCGTCATCAGAGGCACCATTCCTGTACCTGTACACCTCCTTATATTCGAGGCGTTCTGGTTTTGTTACTCGGTACCTTGGTCGGTTTTGATCCACGGAGTCGCTATGCCTTATCAATCTGCCCTTGCTTCGTACAAACAGACAAAGAAAGCGATGAACACCTACGCGGGCCCTGACAGTGTCCACGATATGGCCTGGAATCAGAGGGTAGTACAGGGAATAGTGGTTCTTTTCTTAGTCCGCAGTGCATACTTCACAAGGAGCGCTTGGGAAATTTGACCGTATGGCGTCCGTAGCCAACGAGCGCGAAATGGCCTTTACGAATTAGACCGTGTTGCAACGACGACTTTTCAAACAGGCGAAGAATGCTCATGCAACAGATCGAATTACGGCTCATGTAAGTGTTTTTGTGAAGCAGAAGAATTCGGGGTACGACGAGTTGACATACAAAGCACTGCATCTGATAATGAGTTGGGTACAAAGATGGTACAATGAAGATGATGAAAGATGGAGACCGACAGGAGCATGAACGTAGAGGCAAGACAGTGACAATAGCGATAGGCCGTGCTTAACACGGGGCGTGCTACCATATCTTGACTTTTGCAGACACGCCTCCATCATTGATCCATCTCCATATCTGGTATTTGCACGCGGTCGAGCCCGGTTCCAATTTCGTGCACACAAGTATTCTAGACACTCCCTGTATTACTCAATAGTTACAGTAGAAACACAACTTGATATGCTTCACAACTTGTGCATCGATATCGTTATGTCCTGCACTCTATCTTCAGTTAACATCTACACATCCACCCACCACCGCCATCATCACCACCGCCTCTATTAGGCTACATACATGACCAATATGCAATTCAAACAGATGCTGATTTGAATAGGGCTGACTTCAAAAGCTATGTGTGTGCAGTACTCTAAAGAGCAAAGACCAATTCCTGGGGGGCGGCGATAACCCCATTGCTTTATCGTCTTTTCGACGACCTCCGGCGATCGTCTGTGCATATGCTATTAATGCTATAATTCCTGCATCTAGACTAGATCGAGTATAGTCGTCGGATACAGCCGGTGGTGATGGTGGCGACGGTGGCTTATGTGACGAAAGGGGACTGCCCCGAGTCAACCTAGTCATCCTATGTGATATTGTGTGGGTCAGATTCAAAAAAGTGCTTGACTCGACACGTTAGTGTCCTTCGTCAGACTGGTGGACGGTAGCTATCTGTAACCCGAGGTCGACAGCCATTCTCATAGGGGGTGTGCAGGCATTACTTTTTCGACTGACCTTTGCGATTCCCGCGGTTGTATTCATAGCTGACAGCTTCTGGTTTGAGGGTGTAGACTGCCGCCGGCACTTGTATCTCCTGCGGTTTCACCTGCGCAAGTGTGGAATCATCTCCAGTCGGGGGGGATTCATGTTTCAGGAAGCCGTAATCGATCCCTAGTCGTCGATCAGCGCTTACTTCGATAGAGTGGACAAGGCCTATAATCACGAAGCTTTATTTTTATTGTTATAATCTTTTGTTAAAAAGATTTCTAATAAGCTTCGCGAGCCAGTACCTGACAGTGTAGCCCACAATTAAAATTGTTAAGAATGTTTCGAAGTTTAATTGTAAAACGTTTACCATGTAATCTCCTTTCGAGTCCCTCAAGGCCTATCTCATGGAGCAAGGCCCAGTCTCATATCGCCAGCAAACAAACGGCTACTACCGCTCCTTACATCGGAAAACCTCGCGCAACGAATGGCTGGCATCTAGTATAACTTAAAGGCTCGCCAACGAGATGTAAGCGAAGTGACGACGCGACTCTTATCCTCGCAGACTCTGATTACTTCTGACAATTGAAACTGGGCGAATGGTCAGGGATTGCACGACCATTCTGGCGCACGCGAAACGAATGAAAAGGTCTGTAACTGAGAGTCGACGAAGGCACCCCAGTGGGCGCTGGCAGCGTCAGGTGTATCTACAATGTCTTCGTTCAGCAGAGAAGACGAGAGGCTGCTCATAACATCTACCGTCAGACCCCCTGGTGGCCCTTATCATCCTTCTCATGTTCCTCGTATGATTGGCCTCTGCCATCGGAATGGAATGGAATGACACCCTCTTGGAATACACGAGCTAGGTGCAAATCTCATCTCGATCCGCGCCGTCCAACTTCTTTCAAAGTAACCATCCCGCACCCTGCCCAGGAGGCGTTGATTTACACAATGGGCCCGCGATTGCAGTCACGTCTTGCATGTAGCCTGTCGGAGGAAATGTTTAACATGGGTGACTTTTAGTACGCGCTTCCTTATAATGCTCTCCCTCCTTGTTAATCGAGAAGCCACTAAGAAGCGCTGGCTTTCCTGGACAAGATCTAGAGCAGCACTGTAGCACTCGCCTTTAGACCAACGCGACTGCGATGCGACCACCAGCACTGTCGGGGTCGAGAAAACTGTGTGAACACGATTTGTGGAAATTGTGGTTCCCCATTCGGCAAGAGGGGCGAGCATTCTAAACAAGCGTGTACTATGACTGATGCATGTTAAACATATCCCCTAAGGTAGGTACGGGACGCTGGATGACCGTTTTCTCTGGTCGGGTAGGCGGGCCTCAGTCCGTGGCAATGTCTATAAATCATATATAGAAAGTTAATTGATTGAATGAGAAATAATAGATTTTTGGTTAGTGGAACAAGAGCTTCTCCGAGATCAAAAAATAGTCTTATGAGACAATTAATTAATTGCGCGTCCACGAATGCGTTATCTAGTAATTTGAAGTTTTATAAAATTATAATAGTAAGCAATACATCTATTGTTATAGTATAGTTCATAATTTATTGCATAGATATCCAAAATTTTGTTGAAAACCGGCGGTTTCACAGCTTCAGCCTGTATGTAATGCCACCATAATGAGATAGCTGGACCCGTGATGCCAAGCCACTAGTATTAGTGTATCTTGGCATTGCAGAGTTTTCACCGCTGAGATTCTCTCCAGAGAACCTCACGGTTTAATGCTCCTAGAATGCAGTCCTACATGCCTTACCGTAGAAACGAAGCCTGTGCGCTGGTGTAGCGAACGTCCTATCACACGTCCGTTACACAACCTCACACTGTACCAGATGTGGTTAGCTTGGTCACGTGACTGTGTCACGTGAATCCCTCTGTATATAGTCTGGCCACTTGGCCTCAGCAATCTACACACTTTGCTAAGAGCAAGAGTATGTAAGAAGCTGAGTTCTATTTCTACTACGAAATCTGACTATGTAATGATGAGGTCTGCAGGCAGGCGGCCCTGCCATGGCAGGCTATTCCTGTCATGGCCAATAATACCATAACAGTCTGCCACCAACAAAGAAAGACGCTGCCCCGGCGTCATAAGAATACCCGTTCAGAAATCCACACCCGAGCAAGCCCGAAGATTTCTCCAGAGGTGCGTCTACCCGACGCCGCGGGAAAGGAATGCCCGGCGCATGAAAAAGACTGCTGCAGAATGCTCCCGTATCAGTGAGGAGACGTCGCTTTGGTGAGGCGTAAGGAGCGACGAGGGGGTGATAGAGCGTCTGTGGAAGGCTTTCGCAGCACTATCTGCTTGGATAAGGCTTCAGGGGAAGGCTTTCGCAGAACGGTTTGCTTCGGCAAGGATTCCGTCACTGGGATGGTCTCAGAATCCTGCTCCGGTAGTGATTGCTTTGCAGGATTTGGTGGATGGACGGCAGGACTAGACGCGGAGTCCTGCTTGGACAGGGATTGGTCGGTAGGCTTTGGCATAGATGGCGGGATAACGACCGCGAATTTCCGTCCACTGGGTATCAGAGTCAGGGGGCCGGCATGCGACTTAGGCGTGATACGGCCTTCCGGTGAGTGACGACCGGGAAGAGAGACGGATGCTCTGATAGCGCTTTCGTAGTCGTTGACGAGATCGGTGGCGTTTTCCAGCTCCGGAAGATTCCTCCATTCATCCCATTCCGGTCCATAACCCTTCCATCGCAGGAGATATTCCGTGCCGCGAACGGCTTCGCGCTTGCCGACGAGACGGTCGACCTCAAAGGATTTGACTCTTTCGGTATCCCCGTCCACAAAGACGGACTTCGGATAATCCGGACGGCTTCGTTTGAAGTGGTCGGAATCCGGTGACGGGCATGGCTCTAATTGAGCAATAGTGAAAACGGGATGTATTCTCCAGTGAGAAGGTAATTCCAGTTTGTAAGCAAGACGGCCCACCTTTTCTATCGCCTTAAACGGACCAACAAACTGCTGACTCAATTTTGGACCGAGACGCTTGGTGGATGGTATGTTGTATCCTCAATGAAGTCTCAGTAGCGCGTATTCCCCGACTCTAAGCAACAGAGGATGATGTTTTTGATCGTAATAGTGTTTCGCGCTCATTTGAGCGAACGCAATAGCATCAGAAACTTGGATCCGCGTGCGAGAGGCTTCCCGAGAATTATCGTCTGCGCAAGTCTTCAGCAGGTCAGATGCTTGCAGCGGAGTGAAGCCATATGCGGCTTCATTGGGTGTTTTGCCGGTAGTGGAACTGACGGCATTGTTGAGGTTTCGTTGAATTCTAGGCAATATCATCGGCCAGTCCGCTGGACGTTCCATTCCGGCAAGATGGGAGCGGAGGGCGATTTCAACCGTCTGATTTGTACGCTCAGACTGGCCATCAGTTTGAGGGTGATAAGCCGTGGAGTAGAGGAGATTTACACCTAGTTTTCGAAACATGGCGGTCCACATGTCGGAGAGGAATTTTCTGTCTCGGTCGGAAATAATAGCCTTTGGCAGACCCCAATCTGCCAGATCAAGACGATCAAGAAGAACCTCGCCCCATTGGAACGCCGAGTAGGTTACTTTACCGGGAATGAGCGTAATGCGCTTACTGAATTTGCACGACACGGACATTGCGCAATTATAGCCCTCTGCAGATCTCGGCAGCGCGAGAATAAAATCAATACTAATAGTGTGAAAAGGGACGGGAGGCGTCAGTATTGGTTGGAGAGAGCCGTAGGGAGCGTGACGTCTAGTTTGATAGACCTGACATTCCGGGCAATGCTTGAGATAGTCTCGAAGGTATCGCGACAGGCCGCGAATGTACCAGGAGGAAGAAATTCTATCATAGCATCGCGCGAATCCGGGATGACCATCGCCATGGGCCATGTCAAGAATATCTTTGACGACCGGGTGAGGAATGCATAGCCGTCGGGGCTCGTAAGCGTGATCTCCGGTGGTGAAACCATCTGAGCGAAAAATGAGCTCTTGTTCCCCCCGGTAAAAGGGAAGTTTGGCAGCGTCCCCGCTGCTTTCGGCGTCAAGCGTTTCTGTAATACGCTTCCAGTTGAGATCGGATTTATAGCCGTCAAGGATCCGCTTGCGAAAGCCTTCTTCCATCTCAACTAAGGAGGTGGTGAAAAGCACGTCCAGAATCCCGTCCTCGGTATTTTCTTCAGTATTATCACTTGCCAAACGGGAGAGCGCGTCGGGAACAATGTGTTGCTTTCCGGGCTTGTGACGGAATTCTAGATTGAAGCGTTGGATGTAGTCGGAGGCTCTCACGAGCCGAAGATTGAGCTTATCCGTGGATGTTGTGGTAAGAGTAGTCTGTTTGGCAATCCCAAGCGCTGCGCCATGATCAGTGTAGACGATTGTAGGACCGAAAGAGGCTTCCACTATGTGACGAATCTTCTTTAGAACCCAGACTATTCCTGCGAGCTCTAGTTCCGTTGGCCAGTACCGGGATTCCGCAGAAGTAACAAGACGACTGAGAAATAGTATTGGCTCAATGGCGTGATGAGGCGGGTAAACTTGCGTTGCGGAAGGCTTCTTCGCAGGCAATTGCTCTGATAAAGGAATGTCTGCTTCCGTAACAGATTGCTGCTTCGATAGGAAAGCCTTTCGCAGCCAGGCCTCCTTAACGTGATACACCATTGCGCCGAAGCCAAATTCCTTGCTAGCGTCCAGATCGACAAAGAGCTGACGGCTAGGGTCTGCATGGACAAGATAGGAAGGCTTTGACAATATAGACTTGATCGTTCTGAAGGAAACAGTTTCATTTTCCGTAGGGTCCAGGAACTTCGTTTTGCAGGAATAGTTCCGGCGGGCACTCCCAGCCGTGGGACCCTTTCGCAGAAGCTCCGTTTTCCTTTCCTGAAGCGGTTTGGAAATACCGGCGTAGTGAGAAACATAGTCCCTTAGCCAGCCCGTCAGTCCTAGGAAAGTTTCCAGTTGCCGCAGAGTTCGGGGGAACCGTAGCAGGGAAATTGCGCGAAGTTTTTCCTCGGCGGTAGCCAATCCCAGTGAGTTGACCTTCTGACCAAGTAAGGAAACCGTGGGATATTCGATGAAAGCTTTGGAAGGCTTGATTGATACATTGTTTGTGTCAAGTACGCCGAAGACGTCGCGTAAGTGAACGGCGTGTTCCTCCGCGGTGCGTCCGCGGTGCGGGAAAAGATGACAATGTCGTCAACGTAGGCTCTCGCGAACTGACGGAAAGCGCGAAGAAGACGGTCTATCTGCCGCTGGACGTACGCGGGTGAGTTCTTGTAGCCCATGACGGCAACATTGAAGCTTTCTTGACCTCGGTGCGACACCACCGTCAGTTTGTGTCGATCGAGCGGGTGAACCCGCCATTGATAAAAGAATGCGGAGCAATCAATTACTGTGATAAAAGGGCAGTCTCTAAGAAGAGCGATAATGTCGGCTTGGAGCGGAAGAGGATACGCGTCAGGTTGGGTCAGTGCATTTAGACCACGAATGTCGACAACGACCCGCCCCTTTCGCTCACCGTCTTGATTCCTCCACACGCAGAAAACCGGGTACGAGAATGAGGTAGATTCGTTGGTCCAGGACATTCTGCCGCTGGCGTGGAGCTCATCGAATGTCTTGTCGACTAGTTCCTTATCTTTATTCCCCAACGGGTAAACCTTGGCTTTGCCACTGACGCGGGCTTCCCAGTCTGACTTCAAGGGAATCCTCATCCAATTTTCCTCTGGGAGATTAGCAAAGCCGGTGTCCTGCCAGAGAGTAGGATAATCTTTTACGATCTGCGAAAAGGTGTCAACGTTCCTGAGAGAGGAATTGCAGATGGTGATCCCGTTGGGCAGAACGGTCTCATTGGCGGAGGGCTTCTCCAAGGGTAGCTGCGGCAGTGATGGGTGAGCGGTGACGGAGGATCTTCGCAGGCCGCCCAGGGGATCCTCATGTACGGATGCGGATGGAATTGCAGATGCCGCCACGTACGCGGTGGCGCAGGCGGAGACAAGCTTCTTGAACCAGCCATCCTGGTGGGTGGCTTTGGGTTCCCTGACGGCGAGGTTGCGGACGTCTTCATCTGCGCTGATAAGGAAAGCGTTAGGATAATCCATCTCGATGACGTGGCCGAGCCGGTAATTGCGGGGAATTTGCACGGGCTTATCGGTGTCATTCCGTGCTATCACTGCTCTGGCAGAGGAATCCATCATGCCAGCATAGAATGCCAAGCTGGTATTGTCCTCTGGCTCGAACAGGAAATCCCGGCCTCTGGTATACCCGAGTGGTGTACAGCGATAGGCATTTCCGCACGGGGAGGGATAATGGTAGTCTTTCGCAGATGGATTGGGCGAATGACGGATTTCGAGGATTTGATTTCCACCTTTGCAGTAATATCACAGCTGCCGATGTGCATCTCGCGCTTTTTGGCGTCTATGACAATGCCTTCTGGTTCGATAATGTCATTGCCAATAAGCATGTTGGCTTTTAGGTCATCGACGAGATGTATTTCGCGGCGTATGTGAGCGATAACCTTTTGCTCGTTTTTCCAGCCGGGAATGTAAATGTCAGATATGGCGTACTCGAAGCTGCGGTGCTTGGTTGTTCCTAGACCGCGTACTTCTAGGGGTGTTGCCATAGTACGAATTTGGGTATTGGGGGCCTGAGCCTTGAACTAAATTCGATCCGCACAAGTGACGCCTGCGCCGGTATCGTAACAGACGTCGTCGGGGGTGGATTCCTGGGAAAGTGAGACTTTTCCTTTGGCGTGAGAATACCCCCAGTATGCATATCCTGTGCCAATTTCCTTGGAGGCGTCGACTGAGGATGCTATGATAGCGGGACGACCGTCCGCGGAAGGCTTCGACGAGCTGTTGGAGCCCTTCACGGCACCCGTTGTGGTGATACTGTATGCTTCGGTAGCGGGAGAGGGTGCTTTTGATAGAATCGGAACTGCTTGCGGAAGACTTTTGCAGCCTCGTTCTGCGCGAGATTTGGTGAGCGTTTTCCAAATGAGTATGCAGGCGATTGTTGGAGTCGAAAGCGTTACTGCAGCGACGACACTGATAGACGGAATCTGAGGGCGTGATTATGTGAGCTGAGGTTTCGGGATCGTGAAAGCCTTCCTCGGGATTGTAGTAATCCAAATCGTCGCGCGCCGCGTAGTAATCACCCGTCGCTTCAGTCTTCGTCATGGAAGTCTTCCGCAGCGTCATCCTCCTCTTCCTCATTCAGTACGTAGGCCTGCTGCCTTCTTGGAAATCTTCCGCCGTTTCGGGAGGCGCCGCCCTGATTGGGCTGGCTCTTTCTCTGGTTCGAGGAACCGGACGCGTTTCCTGCGGTAATTTGCAGAGGTTGCTTTGCTGCAGGCAGAGCAGCTGCAGGCTTGACCTGCTCGAAACTGGAAGGAAGACTGACGTGTCTGGTAAGCAGGGTTCTGAAACTGATAAGAAGTCCAGCCTTGCGGCCGCGAAGAAAAGTACTAGGGAGCGGAATTCCCGGATAGCGGTTGAGAAAAACCGTCCCGAGTCTGCCGCCGTTCATGCTTACTGGTGTTACCGGAAGTCGATTGCTTCTGGCTGGAATTCCCGGTACGTCTAGCCATTTCGAACCAGATGTTTGACTTGCTGTCTAGCTGGTCGAGAATTGCTCTCATAGTGGTGGTCGATGTCGGCTCTGGAATATCTCGGCGAAATTCCCAATCGAGATTGTTCCATGCGATGGAGAGCTGATTGTAGAGGGAAGACATTTCTGCTGCCTTGGCATAGCGAAAGATGTCTTGAGTGTAAAGGCGAGGATTCTTTTGCTGCCGAGCGTCTGTCATTGAGTATCTTTCACGTTGAAGATGTTGCAAAGCTGCAGGAGTTCTCTCTTTAAAGCGATGAATCAACGCTCCGTACCAGCTGTCAAGATCAGCATTTCTCAGCAGCTGCTTCTCAAAATCGGAAAGCTCCATCGAATGCCATATGAGAGCCGAGCCGCGAAAGCATTGCGGTAGGGCGGTTCTCAGCTTGGGCTCACCGCGAAGAGGTGCCATATCCTTCAAGCGATCCACGAAAGCATAGACGTCACGATAAAGCACGTGTCTGCCGGCGTTGACGATAGGAGAGCCGACATTAGCAGGACCGTCGTATTCCGGATCGAACTAACCTATGTCGTCAGGTTTCCACTCACCGTTGCCATTATCTCCGGGGTGAGGCGGATCGTTGGGAGGACCCTGACCGCCGTGGTTGCGGAAGGCTTCCGCGATCATCGCCGCCATCTCACGCTTTTGTGCCTCAGTGAAAGCATTTCCCGGAGCAGGAGGATCCGTAGGAGGCATTCCCGGTCTAGGTATTTCCTCGGTGATGCCGGAAGAACCGGAAGGTGTTGGCGTAGTGCCCGCAGGTGCTTGGTCGTCGTCTTGGGGTAAGAAGAGAGCTTGTTCAAGCTGTCGGACTGCTGCCCGAAAGACGGCTCTGTCGGTGGCCCACTCTGCCGGCCAGGAACGAGTATGATCGACGGATTGACTGCGAGAACGGCCGGTGGGCTCGACGGAAGGAGGTCTGAAGGTGTCTCTGGCTATGGAAGCAGCGTGATTTCTGACTTGGTCGAGAACTGTTTCTCCGTAGCGGTGTCCCGTAAGAAGGAATTCGTTGATCTAATAAGCAAGGACTACAGTGTTGCGGTCGACGTTAGGTGTAGGAGCCAGCTTATAGGTGTATGCCAAAGGCTTCTCAGGCAAGGAATTTGATAAGGAAAGCTTCCGAATGCTATGAGTGCAGGAATTTTCTTACGAGAGCAGCGAGACTGTCTGCAAGAGGCTTCCGCGGCAAGCAGAAGGAATGTGACAGCGCGGTAAGGAATCCTTTCGCAGTAGGAGGAATTCTTTCGCAGTAGGAGGATTCTGCTCTGATAGAGTGAGGAATCCTTTGGCAGGAAGAAAAGGATGCGGAATCGATGGACGAAGGGATCAGAAATTACTCGTACAAGAGGGAACTGATCAGAAGGGCAAGATCTGGTGAAAGCACTGCTTTCTGGTGACTGCAACAGCGAGGAAGATGGTGCTGTTGTAGTCGCAGGTGTTGAAGCTACCAATTTGCTAAGGGCAAGAGTATGTAAGAAGCTGAGTTCTATTTCTACTACGAAATCTGACTATGTAATGATGAGGTCTGCAGGCAGGCGGCCCTGCCACGGCAGGCTATTCCTGCCATGGCCAATAATACCATAACACACTTCCATGCATCACCGTTGCCCATCATAGCTCTCTTGGGTGAGACTATCGATATCAGTTCAACAAATTTTAATATTCAAGTTGAATTATTGAAATAGTATCTTTCAAAAATATTAGAGTTATTTTAGAATTGTTCCGGTCTCTAAGAAAAATGTGTATATATCTTAAGTATTTCTTCAATTATTAATAGTAAGAAGCTGTAACGAAATAACGTTACTACTATATATACTACTTCCCGGGCTGTTCCGCAGACGCGCGAACACCCGCAGGTGCTTTTGGCGCAGTGGTACCGATTTTCCATTACAGAAGCGTTTTATGTTTAATTCCTATTAATAAATAAATTCAAATATAATATAAATATTAATTCTACAATCTAATATTGTCAATTGTTTTTGTTGTTGTTACGCAATTAATTATTTTCTTTAGTTAAGAATTTTTAAATTAGAAAAGAAGTTGTGAAGTTGTGTACGGACGTGTGATAGGACGTTCGCTACACCAGCGCACAGGCTTCGTTTCTACGGTAAGGCATGTAGGACTGCATTCTAGGAGCATTAAACCGTGAGGTTCTCTGGAGAGAATCTCAGCGGTGAAAACTCTGCAATGCCAAGATACACTAATACTAGTGGCTTGGCATCACGGGTCCAGCTATCTCATTATGGTGGCATTACAAGAGCATGTTGATTTATTTCTTTTGCTGGCGTACATACATGTAAGCGCTTTAACTACAAATTGTACTAAACCGGACATGATCTAGCGGCCGAGTGAATACTGCTTCGCAGCCTCCTCCGAGTAGAAATGATACACACACACATCTGTTTAAATAATCTAGTCGGAGCTTAGAATCGATTGTTCAAATTTACCTCAGTACTCAGACCTTATGCTTATTTTGCAACGCTATTGTACCACCTACTAGTGCCAAATGCGGCAAGGTGGCACTTTTAGTAGGATTTTTTTGTGGCATAATGAGGGCGAAACCCGGCTTTCTAACACTAACTTTGGTGATAACACACCAAAAACACTTACATTACTTTTTCAACATCAACGCGGCTACGTTTGTCGTGCAATAGTAATTCAATCACAACATATTTCAATTAATACGCTACGTTCGTCGCTAGATTTCAATATGCTTTATTGAGTTGCAATAAATTTATTATCTAACAGGATGCTATGTAACTTATCAGCAATTCGGGGGAAACCACTTTGTATGTGCTAATTCGGCTAGTCGTTCTCCACTGAAACATCATCGGCTAGACTGCTCGTTTGAGCTCGCGCTAGCTTATTTAGGAAATTTAAATTATTTCTAGATAAATATATTATTTTTAGCTCAAATTTTATTTTATAGCCTAATCGGGCTAGTACTAAGCGTATAGTAAGCTTCTAAAAACGTGATTTTCTTGTTTTATAAATAGACTGGCGCTGCTAAAAATAATATATTTATCTAGAAATAATTTAAATTTCCTAAATAAGTTAGCGCGAGCTCAAACGAGCAGTCTAGCCGATAACGTTTCAGTGGAGAAGACTAGCCGAATTAGCACATACAAAGTGGTTTCCCCCGAATTGCTGATAGTTGAAATATACCAGCATCAACGCAAAAAAGTTGAAATTTTATTGCAACTTTGACATACAATCACGCAACAACCACGTCTTTGATGGAACTCTCGCTTTGCCCGAAGCTAGTTATAGTATAGAAGAAAACTTTTGGTTGATTGTAGAATTGTAGCGTTATGTTGTTGTTGCTTTAAACGTGCTTTTTTGATGTTTTGCGATATGCATTGTTGATCCGTCAAATGCTTTGCGACATACATCGTTCACATCACATATTATACATTGCTCTAAGAGATCAAAAGATGCGCATTGAAAAGCACTAACAAACAAGAGTCTCAAACCAATTTTTAGTATTGCGTTGCGTTGTTGCGTTATTATGTTGTTAAATATTGCGCCCGGACAATTTTTTTAGTAGAAAATGAAGTTTCGCCCTCAGAACCTCTGGAATGATTATTGTAGGCGGACGCTAGTTTTTAGTGCGTTGTTTGATTAAATGCCGCCCGCCCGCATCGCGCATTGCATGCATCGCATGCAACGTTCGCCTACAATAATCATTCCAGACGGTCTGATTAC
>JAABUL010006254.1_pt1 | contig 13897 bp, 10 predicted proteins | sample 5559151 | NCBI WGS metagenome assembly JAABUL01 (sample SAMN10711876, study PRJNA513368) | rock metagenome | isolation source: Antarctica rocks | place: Antarctica: Victoria Land, Pudding Butte sud | reverse complement strand
ACGGGCGGTTCACGCCGCTCTGGTTCCTCGCGCCCGCGGTCGTGGCGCTGTTCGCGATCGGCATCTATCCGACGCTGTTCGCCCTCTTCACCTCGCTCCGGCGATATAACCTGACGCGGGTCCGCGATGGCTTTCCCTTCGTTGGCCTTGCCAACTACCAGCAGGTTCTGATCGATCCGACCTTCTGGCAGACACTCGGCCGAACCGGGGCCTTCTATTGCGTCGTGATGCCGGCCGAGGTCGGGCTCGGCCTCTGCGTCGCGCTCCTGCTGCATCGGCCGGGGCTCGCCTTTCTCCGCGCGCTGGCCCGCGTCTCGCTCGTGATCCCGCTCGCCACCACCTATGCGGTCGTCGGGCTTCTGGGCCGTTTGATCTTCAACAGCGATTTCGGCGTCGCCAACAGCGTCCTGAACCTCTTCGGATTCCCCGGGCTCGACTGGCTCGGCAACGTCAACGGCGCCTTCGCGGCTATCTGCCTGATGGACGTCTGGCAGTGGACGCCGTTCTGCGCCCTGATCTTCCTGTCGGGGCTGTCGATGGTACCGGTCGAGATCGAGGAGGCGGCGCGGCTCGAGACCAGCCGCAAATGGCCGTTGCTGACGCAGGTGCAGATGCCCTATCTGCTGCCCGGCTTCACTGCCATGCTGATCCTGCGCTCGGCCGACGTGCTGAAGCTCTTCGACGTGGTCTTCACCATGACGCGCGGCGGCCCGGGAGCCGCGACCGAACTTATCTCGATCTACATCCAGCGCGTTGGCTTCCGCGTGTTCGATCTCGGTCTCGCCTCCGCCCAGGCGTTGCTGCTCCTGGTCCTGACCATCGTGCTGGCACGGCTCTACATCCGCTTCTTCTACCAGGAGATCGAGTGATGGGATCCCGTCTCACCGGACGCATTCTGCACGGATTCGGCCTGATCGTAGTCTTCGCCGCGACGATCTTCCCGGTCTACTGGATGGTCTCGTCGTCGTTTAAGACACAAAACGACCTTCTCGCCTCGCCACCGGTATGGCTGTTCACGCCGACGCTCGGGAATTACGCGGCCGTGTTCTCGGACGATATCGTCGTCAAAGGGGTCATCAATTCGCTGATTGTCGCGCTGTTCAGCACGGGCCTGTCGGTCGCGCTCGGTACGCCCGCCGCCTTCGCACTCGCCCGCTACGAGTTCCGCGGCAAGTCGGACCTGTGGTTCTGGTTCATCTCGAACAGGTTCATCAGTCCGATCGTCCTGGCCTTGCCGATCTACATCCTGGCCCGCAACCTCGGCCTCCTGGACACGCATCTCGTGCTGATCCTCGTCTACATCACCTTCATCATGCCGATCGTGATCTGGATCTCGACCGACCAATTCCGCTCGATCCCGAAGGAGCTCGAAGAGGCGGCGCGCCTCGAAGGGGCGAGCCAGTTCCACATCTTCTGGCGGATCTACCTGCCGCTCGGCCTGCCTGGTATCGCAGTCTCGGCCATCTTCGGCTTCATCTTCTCATGGAACGAGTTGCTTTACGCTTTGGTGCTGACGCGGAGCGACGCCCAGACCGCGCCCGTCGTCGCGACGAGCTTCATGTCGGGCTATGAACTGCCCTGGGGCAAGATCATGGCAGCCGGAACCGTAATCGTGTTGCCGGTGACGATGTTCGCGCTGCTCGTGTCCCGGCACATGGTGCGGGGCCTGACCATGGGAGCTACCAAGTGAATGGATCGTCGCGGCTGCACCGATCCTCGAGAACGATGTCATGAGTTATCTTCGTCTCGAAGGGATCGAGAAGCGCTTCGGCACGGTCGGCGTCGTCCATGGCGTCGACATCGAAGCCGAGAAGGGCGAGTTCGTGGTCTTCGTCGGCCCGTCGGGTTGCGGGAAGTCGACGCTTCTCCGCATGATTGCGGGGCTCGAGGAGGTGTCGGGCGGCGAGGTCTTCATTGACGGTGCCCGCGTGACTCACACCGAGCCCGCGAAGCGCCAAGTCTCGATGGTGTTCCAGAGCTACGCGCTCTTCCCGCACATGAACGTGCGCGACAACATCGGCTTCGGATTGAAGGTGTCGAAGGTGCCGAAAGCTGAGATCGCAAAGCAAGTGGCCGAAGCCGCCCGTATCCTGCAGATGGAACCACTTCTTGACCGGAAGCCCCGCCAACTCTCGGGCGGCCAGCGCCAGCGCGTCGCCATCGGCCGCGCGATCGTGCGGCATCCGAAGCTGTTCCTGTTCGACGAGCCGCTGTCGAACCTCGACGCCGAACTGCGCGCCCAGATGCGGGTCGAGATCGCCCGCCTGCATCGTGAACTCGGCGTCACCATGGTCTACGTCACTCACGATCAGGTCGAAGCCATGACGCTGGCCGACCGCATCGTGGTGCTGCGGGCAGGCCGTGTCGAGCAGATCGGCTCGCCGCAGGACCTCTACGACCGCCCGGCCAATACCTTTGTGGCGGGCTTCATCGGTTCGCCCAAGATGAATTTTCTGAAGGCGCGGCTGGAGCGGGCCGATGATGCGGGCCTGGCGCTGAGCCATCCGGGGCTTACGGCTCCGCTGGTGATCCCTGGCCGGCATTCGACGAACCGCACCGTCGCACCCGGCGACGACGTGACGCTCGGTCTGCGGCCGGAACACCTCGTGCTCGGCGACGGGCCGAACCGCATCGCGCTCCGGGCGGATCTCTCGGAAAGTCTCGGCGGCTCGACGCTGATCTACGGTCAGACGACAGCGGGCGAAACCATAAATCTGCAGGTACCGGGACGCCGGATGCTCGACAAGGGCGAGGCCTTCTCGATCGGCTTCGACCCGACCCATGCCTATCTGTTCGATCGCGACGGGCGCGCATTCTGACCGGGCGCAGCGGAATGAGGGGAAGAACGGGATGGCAGATTTCTCGGGACGGTCCGTCCTGGTGACGGGGGCCGGCAAGGGGATCGGCCGCGCGACGGCGTCGTTCCTGGCCGCCCGAGGCGCGGAGGTGATTGCGCTCAGCCGCTCGGCCGAGGATCTCGAGAGCCTGAAAGCCGAGATCGGCTGCCGCACGGTCGTGGTCGACCTTGCCGACGCCGCGGCCACCCAGGCAGCCGCACGCGAGGCGTTGCCGGCCGACCTCCTCGTCAATTGTGCCGGAACAACCGAGCTCGACGCCTTCCTCGACCTGTCGGTCGAGACCTTCGACCGGATAATGGCGGTCAATTGCCGGGCGCCGATGATCGTGGCTCAGGTCTATGCCCGCCAGCTGATCGAGCGCGGCGCCACGGGCGCGATCGTCAACGTGTCCTCGATCGCCGCCTTCATCGGCTTCGCCGATCACGCTGCCTATTGCGCCTCGAAGGGCGCGATCGACGGGCTGACGCGCGTCATGGCCAACGAGCTCGGCCGGCAGGGCATCCGGGTCAACGGCGTCCACCCGGTCGTGACGCTCACGCCGATGGCCGTGAAGGCCTGGAGCGATCCCGCCAAGTCCGGCCCGATGCTGGCGCGCGTACCCGCCGGCCGCTTTGTCGAGCCGGTCGAAGTCGCCTCCGTCATCGCCTTCCTGCTGTCCGACGACGCTGCCATGGTGAACGGCATCTACATGCCGGTCGACGGCGGTTTCCTGATCAACTGAACGGAGCCGATCCATGCGCGCGCTTGTCCTCGAACGGCAGCACGAACTCTCGCTGCGCGACATCGACCTGCCGCTCTCGGTGGGGGCGGCGGACGTGCGGATCAAGATCGATACGGTCGGTGTCTGCGGCAGCGACGTGCATTATTATACCCATGGCCGCATCGGTTCCTTCGTCGTCGAGGCGCCGATGGTGTTGGGCCACGAGGCCGCCGGCACGATCGTCGAGGTCGGCGCGGCCGTGACGAGCCTCAAGGTCGGCGACCGCGTCTGCATGGAGCCCGGCATTCCGGACCCGTCGTCGCGTGCCTCGAAGCTCGGGCTCTACAACGTCGACCCGAGCGTCGTGTTCTGGGCGACGCCGCCGGTCCACGGCGTGCTGACGCCCGAGGTCGTGCATCCAGCGGCCTTTACGTATCGGATGCCGGACAACGTGTCCTTCGCCGAGGCTGCGATGGTCGAGCCCTTCGCGGTGGGGCTCCAGGCGGCCGTGAAGGCAAAGATCCAGCCCGGCGACACGGCCGTTGTGACGGGCGCCGGCCCGATCGGCATCATGGCGGCACTGGCGGCGCTCGCGGGCGGCTGCTCGCGCGTCATCGTCTCCGACCTGATGCCCGAGAAGCTCGCGATCGCGGGTCGCTATCCGGGCGTCTCGACCGTGAACATCCGCGAGAAGAACCTCGCCGAGGCCGTCGCGGCCGCAACCCGCGAGTGGGGCGCCGACGTGGTATTCGAGGCGAGCGGCGCCCCTAAGGCTTATGACGGGATACAGACGTTGCTCCGTCCGGGCGGCTGCCTCGTGCTCATCGGCATGCCGGTCGCGCCGATCAGCCTCGACGTGTCGTCGATCGCATCCAAAGAGATCCGCATCGAGACGGTTTTCCGCTACGCCAACGTGTTCGATCGCGCGCTCGCCATGATCGCATCCGGCAAGGTCGATCTCAAACCACTGATCAGCGCGACTTTCCCGTTCGAAGACAGCATCGCAGCCTTCGAACGGGCCGCCGAGGGTCGGCCGGGCGACGTCAAGCTGCAGATCCAACTTTGACCGAAACTGAGTCGAAATGCCAGATTGCACAGCTGCCGGCCTTCGAACTTCGATTTGGTTCTGATCGCGCCGTGAGGAGGCGACGCCTCGGCTTGCGCCCTGAAGGTCTGCTGTCCGGCGGCGCCAATCGGCATCGCAGCGGCCGGGATGGGCGCATTTCGGCCATTGGCCCCTTCAACCGAAATGCCCGCCTTCCACCCTGAACGGACCTCACGACCTCGCCTGAACGCGAGTCGAACTCCTCGATCTGCGTCATGGCACCTGCGCTGCCAGCACCGACGTAACCCGCTCCCGCAGCCAGGCCGCGGCGGAGGCCTCGTCGCTCCGCAGGGACCACACCATCGACACGGCCGGCACCCGCACGTTGTGCTATGAACAGGGAGGCGGGGGTGCCCGGTTCGGAGCAGGCCGATGCCGCACGCGTTCATCCTGGGCGGGACGGGCCAGATCGGCCGGGCCACGGCCGCGCATTTGCTGGACCACGGCTGGACGGTGGCGCTCGCGCATCGCGGCCATCGCCCTGCGCCGGCCGAACTCGCGGCCCGAGGCGCCGTCGTGGTCACGCTCGATCGGGAACAGCCCGGCGCCCTCGGGCGCGCCCTCGCCGGGGGTGCAGACCTGCTGGTCGACGCCGTGGCCTACGGACCGGACCACGCGGCCCAGGTGCTGGAGATCCAGTCGGACATCCGGGCGCTGGTGGTAATCTCGTCGTCCAGCGTCTACCGCGACGGTGCCGGCCGAACGCTCGACGAAGCGGCCGTCACCGGCTTCCCGGTCCTGCCCGAGCCGATCGGGGAGGATCAGCCTACGGTCGAGCCGGGCCCGGCCACCTACTCGACCCGCAAGGTCGCGCTCGAACACGCACTGCTGGCTCGGGCCTCGATCCCCGTCACCATTCTGCGGCCTGCCGCCATCCACGGCCCCGGCTCGACCCATCCCCGGGAATGGTGGCTCGTGAAGCGCGTCCTCGATCACCGCCCGGCGATACCGCTGGCCTATCGCGGCCTGAGCCGTTTCCACACCACCGCAGCCCCGAACATCGCCGCGGCCGTGCGAGCCGTGGCGATGCTGCCGGGCCAACGCATCCTCAACGTCGCCGACCCCACGGCTTTGAGCGTCGCCGAGATCGCCGCCCTGGTCGCGCGCCATCTCGGATTTGACGGCGACATCGTCGAGGTCGACGACATGGACGGCTACCCGCCGACGGTTGGCCGGACACCCTGGTCGGTCCGGCACCCCTTCGTGCTCGACACGACGGCCCTGAAGAGCTTGGGCTATGGCCCGCTGACCCATTACGCCGGGCTCGTCGCGTCCACTTGCGACTGGCTGACCGCGGTGACGGCGTCGGGAGACTGGCCATTCCTGTTTCCGGTGCTGGCCAAGTATCCATACGACCTGTTCGACTACCGGCGTGAAGACGCGTGGCTGGCGTCGCGTCCGGACCTCCCACCGGCATCCGCGACATCCGTATAGTGCCGCTCCTGGTCGGAATACCGGCGTTCCGGCCCCATCAGGGCGCATGGGCCGCCAGAACCGCAGTGACCCGCTCGCGCAGCCACGCGGCGCCGGCATCGAGGTCCGTGCGCCGGGACCACACCATCGAGACCGCCGGCACCCGCAGGTCGAGCGGCACGGGGCACACGGCGAGGCCGAAACGGGGCGCGTAACGGCGGGCCATGCGGGACGGCAGGGTCGCGAGCACCGGCCCCTCGGCGGCGGCCGACAGGACCGACAGGAAGTCGGACGCCGCCATGACCACGTTGAGCCGCGTGTCGATCCGCTCCAGGGCCTCGGACAGGCAGCCCTGCAAGCTGTCCTTGAGGGTGACCAGCGCATGGCCGGTGCCGATATAGGCGTCGATCCCGATGGGACGCGCGAGATCCAGAAGGTCCGGGTTGAAGCAGCAGGACAGGCTCTGCTCGAACAGGTGCAGGCCCCGGTGCCGGGTCGTGCCATGGTCGAAGCAGCCGACCGCAAGGTCGAGCAGGCCCTCGTCGAGCAGGTGATGGACCTCGTCGCGGCCGACCGGACGTCCCAGCAGCCTCATGCCGGGGGCGCGGCGCCGCAACGCTGCCGTGAGATCGGGCATGACCAGCAGTTCCAACTCGCTCGAGAAGCCCAGCCGAAAAGTCCGGTCCTGCGTGGCGGCGTCGAAATGCTCCTCCAGCCGCAGCGTCTCCTGCACGCGCTGCAGCGCCTCGCGGATACGGGGCGCCAGCACCTGCGCCCGGGCGGTCGGGTGCATGGCCGTGCCCGCTCGAACCAACAGATCGTCGTCGAGCAGCAACCGCAGCGTGGCGAGGCTATGGCTCATCGCGGGCTGTTGCACGCGCAGCCTCGCGGCCGCACGCGTGACGCTACGCTCCTCCATGAGGGCGTCGAAGGCCACCAGGAGGTTCAGGTCGAACGACCTCAGATCGAAGTGATCAATGGGCGGCATGCTTCGGATCGATTGGATTGTTGCGACGACGAGGCATAGCTCTGCGGTCGCTCACAATCAACGGAAACGCCATGACGATGAACACCTACCGGGTCGGCGACGCCACGGTGACCCGCATCCCCGAACTCGATTTCGATGGCGTGGATCCGGCGGCGCTCTATCCGGACCTCGATCCCGCAGCCCTGGCCGACCACGGCCCGCAGCTGACGGCCGCCTCCTACGATCCCGTCACCGGCCGCCTGAACCAGAGCATCCACTCCTGGCTGGTACGGGTGCCGGGCCATGTCATCCTCGTGGATACGGCGACCGGCAACGGCAAGGACCTGCCGTCGGCGCCCCGTCTGGATCACCTGGACGAGCCTTATCTGGAGCGGCTCGCGGCCGCGGGCGTCGCGCCCGAGGAGGTCGACACCGTGCTCCTGACCCACATCCACGCCGACCACGTCGGCTGGAACACGCGCCGGGAGAGCGGGCGTTGGGTCCCGACCTTTCCCCGGGCGCGCCACGTCTTCTCGCGCGTCGAGCAAAGGTACAATGCGGCTTTGTCGGGCGGAGAACCCGCACCCGACCTGCCGCCCCCGGCCCTGGGGCGACCGGCGCGGATGCCGACCCCCGGCGTGTATGCCGAGAGCATGGTCCCGATCATCGCGGCGGACCTCGCCGAGCCGATCGACGTCGACGGCTGCGACGTGCTCGACGGCTTCTCGTTCCATCCGACGCCCGGCCACAGCATCGATCATGCCTCGATCCGGCTGCGCTCGCGTGGCGAGGAAGCGTGGTTCCTGGGCGACGTCATGCACCACCCCTTGCAGGTGTACCGGCCCGACCTGCGGTCCTGCTATTGCGAGTTCCCGGATCCGGCCCGAGCGTCACGGCTGCGCATGCTGGAACAGGTGGCGGCTGCGGGCGCGCTCTGCTTCACTACCCATTTTGCCGAAACCTCGGCCGGACGCGTCATCGGCCGCGACGGTGGCTTTCGCTGGCAGTTCACCTGAACCCGGGAGCCGGCACCATGACGCGGCCGCCACACTGCCCCACGGACACGATCCTGGCCGAGGACGTCCTGATCCCGAGCGATACGCCGGGCATTCTTCTTCACCTGCGCCGCAAGCGCCCGGCCTCGGTCGCGAGCTTCGCGGTCGAGCGAACCGTGCTGCTGATGCATGGCGCGACCTTCCCGTCGGCCAGCCTGTTCGACGTGCCGGTCGACGGCCTGTCGTTCATGGACGAATTGGCGCTCGGTGGCCGGGACGTCTACGCGCTCGACGTGCGCGGCTACGGCGGCTCGACGCGCCCGCTCGAGATGGCGGGACCACCCGAAGCCGCGCCCCCGATCGTGCGGACCGAGACGGCAGTCCGCGACCTCGCCACGGCGGTAGGCCACATTCTGCGCGAGCGCGGCCTCGAAACCCTGGCCCTCGTCGGCATGTCCTGGGGCGGTTCGGCCGCGGGCGCCTATGCGGCGCGCCACGACGGCCGCCTGTCGAAGCTGGTGCTGATCGCCCCGCAATGGTTGTCGGACGGGCCGGTGCGCATTGACGCCGGCGGCCCACTCGGGGCCTATCGGCGAATCGCGGTTCACGATGTCCGGACGCGCTGGCTGTCGGCCGCGCCACAGGACAGGCGCGATGCGCTGATCCCTGCCGGCCTGTTCGAGGCCTGGGCCGCGGCAACCCTCGCGACCGATCCCGAGGCCGGTGCCTCCGGTATCGTCCGGGCGCCCTCGGGCGCCGTGCTCGACGTCCGCGAGTATTGGACGGCTGGCCGCCCCTTCTACGATCCCGGCCGCATCACGGTGCCGGTGCTGCTGACCCACGCCGAATGGGACGCCGATGTCACCATCGATCGGACGCTCGCGCTGTTCCTGCGCCTGACCGGAGCCCGCTACCGCCGCTGGGTCGAGATCGGTGAAGGCACCCACATGGTCGTGCTGGAAAGGAACCGGTGGCAGCTCATCGCCGCGATCCAGGCCTTTCTCGAGGAAGGTCAGGGGTGAGCGACCTCGACGGCGTCATAAGGGTGCCGTGACCTTGCGATCGGCTTTGGCCGCCTTGGCTTTCCGCAGTTCCGATATGACGTTCGTGTCCAGCAGAAACCTCAACTGAAGTCCGCCCCTTGCGCGACATCGCGAAATGGAGGGATTTCGAGCTCGGTGTCTTCGATACCTGGCGGCCGGCCGAGTCTGTCGACGATGCTGCCCTCATGCTCCGTCAGCCTCCGGTACTTCTCGATGCTGAGCAAGACATGGGCCGCGTGCCGCGATCGATGATGAAGCCGGACCACTCAGTGCCGCCCTCTTGGCCCGCCCGGTGTCCTGATTGAACTCGCGGCTGGACAGTCTCGTGATCTTCACGACGTGACCCTGGCGAAGACATCGCAAAGATGCGGCTACATTCACCACCTCTGTGCAAGTCCCGGAGCGAAACGCTCGTCCGAAGCGACGCGACTGCCCACTTCGGAGCGATCGGCGCGCAGATCGGGATCAGACATCGGCGCTGGCGCAAACCGGGCATCGATCCTGCGCGTCGGCGCCTCTCGATTCCGGGCTGGCGCGGCCTTGCTTCGCTCGCTCCAAACAGGACCATCCGCCGGCTTCGTGGGATGCGCAGGCTCTATACCATCCTGAACAGGAGGACTTTCGGAACGGGACGCGAAGCCCGGTAACCTTCACGGCTGCTCGTCGTTCCAGTCCGGTTCACATGCGCTTGCTAAACCGGCGCCGCGTCCCTAGCGTGCGCGCCGCAATCCGGCGCAGTTTCAACGGAGGCGGTCGTGGATCGTCGGACTTTTCTCATCGGGGCGGGGTGCACGGTCGCCACCGCCATGCTGCTCGGCGGGGCCCGGGCCTTCGCGGACGTGCCCAAGGCCTATGACGCCACCCTGACGCCGCCCACCGACGGGCGCGACGAATACATCAAGTGGATGGTGGCGAACCGCGGCGAGGACCCGAAGCTCCTGGGCGAGCACTGGGACCGCTACGAGGCCCTGCTGCACAACAAGGACATCTGGGACGCGAAGGACGGCCGCGCCTTCCTGCTGACGCCGCGCGAGGATTTCGTGCGCACGCCGAACCTCACGCGCGCCTACGACCACGCCTTCCTCGACATCGGCTACGGCGTCACCATCTCGGGACCCCATGCGGTGGCCCGCATGACGAGTGCGATCGACGTGAAGCCGGGCGAGAAGGTGCTCGAGATCGGCACCGGATCGGGCTATCAGTCGGCCTATCTCAGCCACCTCACCGACAAGGTCTGGTCGATCGAGATCATCAAGCCCCTGGCCGAGCGCACGCGCGGCACCTATGACGCGCTGATCGGCAAGGGCTACACCGAGTTCAAGGCCATCGCGTCGAAGAACGCCGACGGCTATTACGGCTGGGACGAGAACGCGCCCTTCGACAAGATCATCGTGACCTGCGGCATCGACCATATCCCGCCGCCGCTGCTCCAGCAGCTGAAACCAGGCGGCATCATGGTGATCCCGGTCGGTCCGCCCGGAGCGCAGCGCGTGTTGAAGGTCGAGAAGATCCAGGCGGCCGACGGCACCATCAGCGTGGCGCGCTCCGACATCTTCAACAAGGTCGTGCCCTTCGTGCCCTTCACGAAGCTCGAGGGCGACGCCATCCAGGGCAACCACAACAAGTGACGGGGCGGGCGGGACGCGCCAGCGCCGCAGCCGGGTCGGGCGGATGAGAGACGAAGCATCGCCGCCGCCGCTTCTGCCGAGCCTGCCGCTCTATCTCGGGGTCGGCCTCGTAGCCGGCGCCGTGATCGCGCTGCAGATCTGCATCATGCGGATCTTCTCGGTGGGCTCATGGGCGCATTTCGGCTCGCTCGTGGTCAGTCTCGCCATGCTGGCCTTCGGGCTCGTCAGCGCCGTGATGTGCATCGGCAAGGGCTTCTTCGCCCGTCGCTGGCGGGCCGTGGCCGGCGCGTCGCTGGTGCTTTTCGCGCCGCTGCTGATCTTGGCCAATCTCGTGGCCCAGCAGGTTCCGTTCAACGCGATCTTCCTGTTGTCGGACCCGATGCAGAAATGGCGTCTCGCCGCCAATTTTGCGCTCTATCTCGTCCCCTTCCTGGCCGGCGCCCTGTTCCTCGGCACGGTGTTCCTCAAAGCCGATCGCTTCTTCGCCCGGGTCTATTTCGCCGATCTCGTGGGCGCGGGCCTGGGAGGCCTAGTGTTCCTCGGCACGCTGTTCCTGCTGCCGCCCGAGAACCTCGTGGTGACGCCGGTGATCCTGACGCTGGCCGGGGGTACATGCTGGTTCGCGGCCTCGAGCCGGGGCAGGGCGTGGCGCGACACCGCCATCCTGGTCGGTGTCGGGGCGGTCGCGGTCGCGGCTCATTTCATGGTCCCGCCGGCGCTCGGCCTCAACACGCTGGCGGTCTCGGATTACAAGGGCATCAGCTACGCCCGGAAATTCCCGGACAGCCATCTCGTCTACCGCAATTATTCGCCGTTCGGCGACATCGCGGTCTACGGCTCGTCCTATCTCCATTTCGCGCCCGGGCTCAGCGACAACGCGGCCTTCAACCTGCCCAACATGCCGGCCAACGCCTATCTCGGCCTCTACATCGACGGGGAAGGCCCGAGCGGCATCATCCGCAACCTCGGACCCGAAGAAACCGCCTATTTCCGCTTCCTGCCGATGGTCTACCCCTATCTGGTGGCCAAGCAGCCCGACACTTTCGTGATCCAGTTCGGCGGCGGCATCTCGACCGCGGTGGCGCTGCGGGACGGCTCGAAGAGCGTCACGGTGGCGGAATCCAATCCCGCGATCCTGTCGGCGTTCCGCAACGACAAGACGCTGCGGGACTTCACCGGCGACGTACTGAATGATCCGCGGGTCCGCGTCGTCGACTACGACGGCCGCCTCTATCTGGCCGGCCATCCGCAGTCCTACGACGTCGTCGACCTCAGCCTCGCCGATTCCGCCGGTCTATCGGCGCCGGGCGGCTTCGCCATCGTCGAGAAATACGCCTATACGCGCCAGGCCATGGAAACCTACATGCGGGCGCTGAAGCCCGGCGGAATCCTGTCGGTGACGCTGTGGAACAAGGAGGAGCCGCCGAAATCGGTGCTGAAGCTCTACAGCACGCTCGTCGAAGCCGCGCGCGCCGTGGATCCCGACCTCGCCCGGCGCGACAAGCCCGAGGCGGTCGAGAACGACTTCTTCGCGGTCTCGACCTATCTGTCGACCGCGACGGTCCTCTACAAGCGCGGCGGGTTCACGCCCGAGGAGGTCGCCAAGCTGCGCGACCACACCCATGCCATGTCGTTCGACGACATCTACTACCCCGGCATCCCTTACGACGCGTCGCAGACCGACCGGGTGCTGACCGACTACCGCAACGCCATCTTCTCGGACGCGCAGGCGCCTGCCGACGGCAAGGCGCCCGTCGCGAATTCCGCGCAGACGGCCGGCACCGGGGCGAGCGCCGGCGCCGCGCCCAGCTCCAGCGCCCCGGCGGCCGCATCGGCCGACACCGAGGATGGCGCCGATGACGGGGGCGGCAACGGCCCGGCCCCGAAAGTGCTGGCCCCGACCCTGATGGGCCGGCTCGCCTGGCACGCGCTGGTCCATGGCGGGTGGGACGACGTGGAACGGCGCTACGTCTTCGACACCCGGCCCCTCACCAACGACAGGCCCTATTTCGCCGCCTATGTGAAGCCGCGCGATCTGCCGAACCTGCTCGATCGTCTCGAGATCGTGCAGGATGAGTGGGGCTACCTCCTGCTTTGGGCGACGCTCGGCATCGCCACGATCGCGGCCGTGTCCCTGGTCGCGATCCCGGTCGTGTTCGGCTGGCGCACCATCTTCAGCCGCGCGCCCGGCAAGGGGCGGACCATCCTGTATTTCGCCTGCCTCGGGCTCGGCTATATCATGGTCGAGGTGGGGCTGATCGCCGACTACACGCTGGCGCTCAACAATGCCACGATCTCGGCGTCGATCCTCATCACCTCCATGCTGGTCTTCTCCGGGCTCGGCAGCCTGGCGGCCGAGCGCACGCTCGACCGGGCCCGGCAGGTGCTCCCGGCCATCCTGCTCGCCATCGGCGTGATCCTGATCGGCTACGGCCTGTTCCTGGACCGGGCGCTGGTGGAGATCGGCACGCTGCCCTACGCGTGGCGCCTCCTGATCTGCTTCCTCACCGTGGCGCCGCCCGCCTTCCTGATGGGCTTCCCCATGCCGACCGCCATGACCTGGCTGGCCCGGCTCGGCAAGGAGCACATGTTCCTCTGGGCCTGGGGCATCAACGGCTGCTTCTCGGTTATCGGGGCCGCGGCCGTACCGCTGATCGCCACGGCCTTCGGCCTGTCGAGCGTGCTGGCGGTCGGCGGGGTCGCCTACCTGACCGCGATACCGGCCTTCTTCGCCGTGGTGCTGCCGATCCTCGGCCGCAGCCGCTCCGTGGCCGGCAGGAACGCCGCGATGCCGTTAAAGGTCTAGTCACCATCCGGCGCGATGGTCACGAGAGGCGAATCGCGGTTAACATCGCGGGCCGCCATCCAACGGGGCCGGACCTATTGCGCAGACGATCCCGCCAGTTGAGATGTCTGCTCTCCGCCGCGGTGCTCCCGATCCTGGCCGGGGCCTGCACGCCGACGCCGCCAACGTTGAGTGCCGGCATGGCGCGGCGCACGGCCTCGCTCTCGCCGACGGCCGGCGCCGCCACCGCGCTCGTCGGCTTCGACACGACGCCGTTCCCGTTTCATGGCACGGTGCCGGGACGCGACAAGCCTTTCATGGACGTCGACGACAACGGCCGCCTCGGCCATTCGTCGCTGCGCAACGGCGTGCTCTGGGAGGACCAGGCCTATGGCGAGCGCCA
>JAABUL010006253.1_pt1 | contig 13898 bp, 17 predicted proteins | sample 5559151 | NCBI WGS metagenome assembly JAABUL01 (sample SAMN10711876, study PRJNA513368) | rock metagenome | isolation source: Antarctica rocks | place: Antarctica: Victoria Land, Pudding Butte sud | reverse complement strand
ATGCTTAGGAGCGCTGCGTGCCATCTCATACACTTTGGCAACGCAATCCATCTCTGTCGGGTCCTTTTGGTCCGTTGCTTCTACATCCTTAATTGCGTAACGTGAGGTATCTGCCAGCTCATGGGCTTTTGTTGGAGAATTTGGCCATGTAATCTTTCCCTTGATCGATGTCGTACGACCAAAGTGCTTGAAAAAGGTCATTGCTCTCTTCAATTTGGAGTCTTTCCTCTGTAGCGGGACCTGCCCGCCGGTGCCTCCGCAATCCATGAACGTTTCTGGGCGGCTACAAATTGAGCACCAGTACCAAGTATTCGAAAGCCAATCGCATGACGGAACATGATTCAACGTCTCCAGCTGGTCTTCAAAAGTGTCCCGGCACCATAGCATTGGGCACATCAAGTGCTCCTTCTTGTGAGAAGCAGAGTCATAGGGACGGAGATTATCGACCCAGTATTGAAACGCTTGGATGCATTCATCTTTTGGCAGGCCAGCGATGGCACCTTTTCCGTACGAGTTGAATACGTGGTGATGCAGTCTGTAGTTCCGTGTCAGTACATGAGTTCTTGCTGATCAGGTGATGTGTAATCTACGCGCAGGGCACTCCTTGGGCACATGCTCGCTGGTGAAATTCGTTCATTGCAAGAGAACTCGAGCGGCTTGGGAACGAATGTAATTTGGTAGACTAGTCAGAGCAGAGGAGTAAGTCTCCAGCGTCAAGAGTGCTGGCGAAACCATTATGAGGAGTCCACACGAGGATCCCCAAAGGAACGCAGTACAAGTGACCGCGCAACCGTTGAATCGGGCCATCAGGAATTGCCGTCCTTAGAGCTAAGGAATAGCTGCTTGGACAATTTCCGTGCCGCGAGCAGGTTGCCCAAGATTACTGCAAACACATTCTACCATTGATAAGCTATACCGGCTCGAATGGACCATAATCAAGGTAGGAGGACTGATCACGCAGAGCCAGCACACGTACGCATCCGGTCGTTGATGGAAGCCTTCAATCTCGAGGGCGCAGGGATGTAGCAGTTCCTTTCCACCCTGGCACAAATGGAACCATGCGAAGTTCGACAGGAACGAAAGGACTGAAATGTAGGCAAACGGGCTAGACGGGGCTGCCGATGCTGGGGTTTGGTGTGAAGATTTCGGCATTCGGTTCGAGGTAGCTAATGGCGATACCATAGAGGGCGCCACCAGGAGCAATCTTAAAACCAGGCATGTGATGCGACAGTGACGACTGCGGTGGGCTTTTGGCACCTGTACGTATCTTGGCGATATAAAGGCATTACTCCTTGGCATTCTATTAGTGGTGCATTCGAGACGATCTACGCATCCTTGAAAGGCTGCAGCAGGAAAGGCGGGAAAGCGAACCTATGGCGGCCCTTCGTGATGTGTTTTTGCTCGTATCCGGCTACATCAAACGCGTTATGATGACTGCAGGGCTCGAGTCCTTGCCACCAAAACTCTCCTAGTACCTCATGTGGAGTGGGGTCTTCGTGGGGCATACAGGTAGGCTCCGTGTCCGCCAAAATCGCAATCCTGTTAGCTTTTAGGTGGTAAAGACTGGCTTCGTGTTCGAAAAGAGTTGTAGACAGTAGAAGGAACGAGCCTGACTTTATACGTTTGTGAAAATGCACTGCCTTCTTCTCAGCTTCCGATCAATCCAAAGCTGAAAGTACGCGGCCGTAACTAGGCCATCCTACCAGGGGCATCCACGGATTTGAATTTGGCTGGTGCTCTGCGTCAAGCTAACCAGGTTGTCCCTCAGCCTGACCCAGAACCAGTGCGGTAAAGCAAGCATTTTGTGAGCACGCCTCACTAAAGTCGATCATTGAAGATCGAAACGCTTCGAGCAGTAGCGCTAGTAGGTACAACTCACAGACACTGCAATAAAGGAGAGTCTACCAGCCTTACCGTGACGCCCAAGAGGACAGGTGTGGCAGTTCTAGATGCTGTGGCAAACTCTAGTATTGATAAGATCTGCAAGGACGAACAAGCTGGGTTGTGATCGTCGCCAGGATAACGTCCCAATCGGGACATACAGGTTACAGGGCTAATGCAACCCCATCCCGCTGACGCCTGTTTTTGCCGTACTCGGAGATATACAGTGCCTCACCGGAGGCATTGCCTTTATCCAATCCACCTATCAATCGACTAGGGAGGCTCACCGTCTCCGCCACGTAGCCAAGTTGCCTTGCTAAGCTACCGAGATCATGACAAAGGCTGATAACGTTACGTGCCGACGGGTTCACGAAGCAGTGAAAGGAAGGATTTGGTGGAAAGAGATGAAAGACGGTAGAACTTCATGTTAGAATGACCTTGAGCAATCTTGAGTGACATGATAATACCATATCTAAACCCCATGGGCATCAGCAGGGTTGCCGCGAGAGCAGCGCGAAGGATTAATGTCCGCCATGTCCCGACATCGATATAGCTCAAAAATGGCTTCAAATAACATCCAAGCAGAAGTAGAAAACGATGCATCCAACGATGGGTCCAAGAATGGGCTTAGAGGTTGCTATTCGAAGTCGTATCGTCGTAGAATGTCATTAGACTGACAACTTGGATGCGGACAGTCCCTTCTCACAGTCCCCATACGCCTAATTTTGCCCTGGCCCCGCTGCGAGGCGGGCCAACGTCCCACCCTCTACCACTGACTGCACCTACATCAACAACGCACTATAATAGTGATCGTAGTAGTACTGACTTGAAAGCAGTTTGTATGATCCGCTCAGCCTTGCAACGAGAGTATTCGGACCTTGCGCGCGAGAGTCATGTAGGAAGACTATTACCCGCCTCGCAGTGTGGCCAGGGCGCGTAGGAGGACTGTGGGAAGGGGACTGTCCGCATCCAAGTCCCTACCTAGACTGATCAGGAAGACCCAGACAATCGCCCTAAGTTCGTGATGGCCCAGGACTTCGGGAGGACTATTTTAGCGGAGCCGCACCTCGGCGGGGTGAGGTGGCGTGGCACGCGGGTAGCCAAGTAATTAGGACACTAGGACTAATCGAGCACCCACCAAGTGTCCGAATTAGGCGTGGGTGGCCTCCGGGTCTACTCGGTCCTATACCAGCAAGACCACGCAATGTCAATGTTCCCAGACGAGGTCCTACTCTCTTTGACCGACACGATACTCTGCAGAGACCTTCAAATCAGGCAGCTTTCAGCTCTTCTTGCTGTACCTTTTCCCTCCACTCTCATACTTCATGGCGCGAAAGCAACGGGAAAGTGCCTGACTATCAGCGCTATACTGAACGCAATTGGAACTCCATCTGCCGTGGTACCGTCACAAGAATGCATAACGACCCGGCATTTGTTGGAGCGATCGATCATTTCCATCCAGGATGCTTTCCCCGAGTATGGCACGGTTGTTGATGAGAGCGTTGCTAACAGAAGGTGCGAAAGCATCAGCGCCTTCGTGGTGGAGCTACAGCTGTTATTCGAGGGGAGAGGGAGATTCATACTCGTGTTCGACGGTATAGACCGTCAGAGAGATGCAGCACCCACACTGCTCCCTGCCATGACACGCCTCGGAGAGATGGTTTGCCGCCGTCCCAGATTTCCTGAAGTGCCCAAGTTAACAGATCCCAGATCCCAAACCTCACCATCGTCCTCGTGACCACAGTAGTCAACCCACACCTCTTACACCACTCCTCCCTTCCTCATATCCATTTCCCTCCCTACACTCGCGCCGAGACCCTCTCCATCCTGTCTAAGCAGCCTGGCTCTATCGCAGACCTCCCTTTATCAGGCCAGGTCGTTGATGCGGAGACCCATAAGGCCATCAACTATGAGGACTCGGTCTGGCTCTGGACTCGCTTTACCGCCGCAGTGTGGGACTCCTTTGGCCAAAGTGCGGCACGGGATATTGTGAGCTTCCGTGAAGTCTGCTCAAGGCTATGGCAACCATTTACACAACCAATCATTGATGGCCATTATGGAGTGAGGGAGTTTTCAAAATTGATGGTCAGGAACAAGACATTGTTTCAAAGTGAGGCAGCTCTTGTTGACAGCATTGTGCCTCTTACGCCTACAGCGCCAGATGTCAAACCCACGAAATGTAAGCTTTTCTGTCAGTCGCGCCCCAAATGCAATTATTGATCTTGACGTAGCGACTCCAAATGCTCTGCCATACTATCCGAGCTACCTTCTCATATCCGCCTACCTCGCCTCCCACAACCCGCCACGCCATGACATAATGGCCTTCTCTAAGACCTCCCTTACTAAGCGGCGTAAGAGGGGCGGCGGTACAGCACTTACGTCTCATCGCGCCTCCAAACATCGGAAGATATCTCGCAAACTTCTCGGTCCCCAAGCTTTCCCTCTTGAACGACTCCTCGCCATCTTCCGTTCAGTCTTGCCGCATGACATGAAAGGAGGTGGAGCAGACATAATGTGTATGGTCGCTACCTTGGTGGGGTTAAGGCTGGTCGTAGGAGCAGGAGCTGGGGGAGATGTGTTAGATGGGTGCGGGAAATGGAGATGTATTGTGGGTTGGGACTTTGTGAATAATGTAGCAAGGGGAATCCAATGTGACCTTGAGAGCTACCTTGTTGAGTGAAAGGACGGACCAGATCTGCTCACAGAGGCATCGGAGCATTCATCCATTCATTCGACATATGGACGATGACAATTTCCTGGTTCCCGCAATTTGGTCGATTATCTGTCTTCATTCTTCAAGACCTTGCCGCTTCTCACGTACTGAAGGTCCTCCAGAGGGATTATGCTCCAGACGGGGGTCCTCTAAAATTTGACAAAGCTGTGACGTTCATGACATTCACTACTGCCCGGGTTGTGAAGCAAGAACTGTATCACTGGAGGTCGATTACTGTTACCAACGCAGTCCAAGTCCGGTGGACATCTTCCGAAGTAGGCTTCCCACGTCACTCCTATGCACTTATCACAAAGGCCGCTATACTGATGTATTGAGGATTCTCTGTTCCGATTAACCGGGACTGAATTACACCGATCCAGCCAGTTGGAGCTCCGTAGCGCCTGGGGCGTCTCGTTCTCGACATTTCAGTCTCCCACACTCCCGAAGGATCATCGCTGTTAGTGGATGTTAGTAGGTGGCACAATGTTTGGTTAATCCATTCCTAAACATGAGCGTAAGCCATTCATATTCCAAAGCACTTCCACCACATGAGTATGCATTGCCAATGTACTCCGATCTACGATGCTTTACCATGTACTTCAGCCTGGCTATTCCGGAGGATTACGTGGTTTTTCATAAGTGAACGAGTATTTACTCATTTCGAGCCCATCCTCATCGGATTGTCATTTTGTTGATCGAGCATCAAACTGTCCTCACGCTTTACCTTCCATACGGCGCTTCTAAACCCGAGAATAATGGCCGCCAACGGAGACCGAATAGAGCCTGCGAGGTGTGATAAGGGGGCTCTCTTGGTACGTTTACGGGCTGTCGGCGAACCTCTAAGGCTGACGGCTTTTATAGGGGAGTTTCTGCGCAGAGTTGACCATCTCCTTTCGTTCCCTTTTGTTTCGGTTTCACGTCCGGCTCAAAGATATTTCGGCGTCTTCACATTGTCAATTTATACCTTTCTGCAGCCTGAGTGATGACTTTTGATAATGCTGCGCTCTGGCAAAGGACTGTAGACCAACTATACTTCGTCATTGCCCTTGACAGTGGTCAGATACTCTTGCCACCGCCTGACTACCTCTCACAGATCTACAATCATCTCCACAGCCAATTTGCTTCGGATGTGCTTTTCTACACGGCTCTGGGGACCACAAGAACATCAGTCCTGCTTTTCCCGGAAGCCAGGCAATCGACTTCTACGGCAGAGGTTCTTATGGTTCTGGGTTGGCTTTCACAATTCCTTCCTACGGTGTCTGGCCCGGCATGTAGATTACAAGCGCCTCGTGCGCAGCCTATGTAGGTATTCATCCCCAGCGACGAGCTTGACTGACAGTCTCAGTGGGATGTTCGAGCCTCCATACTGCTCCTTCGAGTGGCATCAGCTTGTGATATCATAATCGATGCCCCTAAGAGGTCTCACAAATTCACAATAGCTATCTGATTATCAGTCCTGCTCTCAGCCTAGTGCTCTTCGTCTCTACCAGTTTTTTTTGATCATACAAATCGAGCTTCGAAAGAAGATAGCATTCATCGGTTTGGCTCTCTGACGGCCCTCGTCACGTGCGTCTCTATCGCTCGAATAGTGAGTGCGACGAACGGCCCTCGGCTCGATCCCACCTTGGCCCTCCTGTGGGGCAGAATGGAGTTGACTGAGGGTAAGTCACTATATTCACGCTCTACCTTTCGCCACTGGGTCGACATAAGACCTCCTTGAGCAATCATCGTTGCATGTCTCGCTCATTTAAGACCCTCTACACCCGCTCTGAGCGATTACAACCTCCCAGGTTTTTGCACGATCTGTTCCGGGATGCTGCACTGTTTCTCGGCAATGGCCACGGCATCCCACTCAACATCCTGGAGTTGAAACCAACTTATATGTTTGCGAGCGCAAATACACCTCAAAAGTGACAGACTTCGCAGGCGTCTTTTGGAGAAACTGTGCTTCCCACGGATAGCGTCTTTGTCGAAAATGAGCATCGCGTGTTTGTTGGTTTTGTAAACAACGGTGGCCATCACGAAGAACTCCGTAGCCCCTGCTGAGTCGTCACTGACGTCTGCTGTTCTGGTGTATAAAGGAATAGGATATCGCGGGGTATGATTGAGTACAGAGAAGTAGGTCTCTGATGGGCTGATCATTCTCAACTCCTTATCCAATACCTCCTAAACCCATTATAGCAATGGCCTTGAAAGTGCATACGCTCGCGCGGAAGCTTACATTCGAGCTAATGCCTGGGATGAGACCTCGTTTCAACGAAAGCCACCGGGGACTCTCATCATTTGCAGTATCGTGCCATTCGAAATGCACATCTGCAGGCAGCTCATCCTTTTCAATTCTCAGAGTGTCCGTCAATCCTACCCCTCGGCGTGATTCGTGCTTCGTGATTCAGAGATAGCCAGTCACGACGCGAAGGATTGCTGACATGCATTAGTACGCATTGCTCAGCCCACTCAGCCTCAAATATCACAAACTCACCGCCTGCATCGTGCATCAGTCCATATTTCCACCACGTGCCTTACCATCACTCTCTCGCAGTACCGGGTGCAAAGTTGCGGGTTCCTGAATCTCAGGCTTGTACCAACACTATGTTACATTGGATGGGGGAAAACACTGCTCCGATCTGTAAGTAGCGTTTACCACATGTTACCAATAGACAAAACACCTGACACCATCACAGGATCAGTCTCAGACCGCCCTGACCATCGGCTTCACCAGCCATGAGCCTCCTACCACCACCAATTATCTTGCTGTCGCTTGAATTCATGACCACAGCCTTAGCCGTTGGCTTCACTGACCCATACTCGCCTCTGCGGCTTGCCTGCCTGCCTCTAATGATTGCTGCGAACTGGGTCATTGTCACGACGAGTATCGAGCACATGCGCAGTCCTTGGGCAGCATTGATGGGTGGATATGGCTCAACTTATCTACTGCTGTACATCACTATTGGCTTGCTATGCAAACGAAGTTATTCAGATCACACTATAGCATCACCACCCGCTCACAATAACGAAAATATCATAAAACACAATTCGCAAAATCCTATCCAACGGCCAACACCTACAAGCTCCTCGTGGGCACGCCTAAGATTCAGCATCCAGGCAGCTTCCTCATTCCACTGGAACGAGGCTGGGACAACGAATCGAGTCTCCCATCACTCTGCCTCTACCACCACGAACTCCACGAATGGTACCTCCAAGTCAGCTTTCTTTCTCCGCTCCGCCGCAACCATCACCATCTGCTATCTAACACTCGACTTTCTATCCCTCGGCGCAGATCCATCGAAAAGTGCAGCGCTTTTCGCTCCAGAGAAGATACCTCTGCTTACCCGCCTCCACGAGGTGACCTGCAGCGAGTTGGTAGTGCGATTGTTCGCTACGCTGGTATCTGGCATATGTATTTACGCTGTGCAGCAAGGTCTAGAGAGCCTACTCGCTTCGCTAAGTGTTGCGGTTGGTTTAAGCGAGGTGGAAGAGTGGTCGCCGCGATTCGGTCCGGTCACTAATGCGTGGTCTTTACGGAGGTTCTGGGGGTATGCGGCTTTCCCCACTCCCCCTCTTCTCCATTCCCTTATCTCGTTGACACGAATATCATCGATCCTCATTGTATAGACTTACCAATTTGTATGTATTACTGACACGGCTAACGATGAATAGAAAAGTATGGCACCAACGCAACCGCCAGCTTCTCTCCGAACCCACCCGTTTCATCGCCCATAACCTCCTCCGCCTCCCAACTGGGCAAAGAAGCGAGCTATCCCGCTGCGTCACAATCATACTGGTATTCCTCCTTTCCGGCTTCCTGCATTTCACCATCGACATAGCGGCCGGGATTCCATGTCGAGAAAGCGGCGCAATACGCTTCTTCCTCGTGCAAGCTGTTGGCATCATAGTCGAAGACTACTTCATTGATTTCCTGGCCCGTCTCCGTCCACGCAGTCATAAACGTAAAGCGACAGCAAATGTAGCCACATACGACCGGATAGCCGGATATGTATGGGTGCTGCTCTGGCTCTCATGGACAGTGCCCGGCTGGTTGTATCCGATATCGCAACGAGCAAAGGGTGGCGCGGGGGAGGCGATGGTTCCGTTTAGTCTGATGTCGTTTCTCATACGATAGAAAGACATTAGGAGCGTATGGGAATTGGCTAACGCGCCTGACTTGGGCTGGTTTTTAGATCCTTCAGGATAAAGGAACAGCGTAAGCTGCAGTCTGACTATCTTGCGCTAGAAGTGGGCTCAAGAAGCTCGATAGTCGGTATCTTCTATCCTGACTACGTTCTAGCTAGTTCATTTGTATCCGGTCTGTTGATTTTAGTAGGGCTCAGATAAACTATGGAAAAACTGTGTTGTAGTAGAAAACTCAGATAACTTTGTTTCTTCCGTAGTTCTCATCTATCATCCTTCCTACCTACCAAGGACGTGTACCCGCAAATCTCCAGGATCTTACTGGCCTGACTTGGCATAAGTGTTCTGATGTCAATGAAGCCGTCGTGGCAGAGTTAATGTTTCTATGTGAACCAACTTACTTCAGCATGACGGTGAAGTAGCGGACAGCCTATTCTAACGCCATTGCGCAAATTCGTTGAAAAGGGCATTGCTTTCCAACTTTTCCATGACCTTCTTATCGAGCGACAGGACGACTTCCGTTCCATCGTCAGGCTGTGCCTTGTCGTATTCCGGACATGCAATCATCAAGCCGTCCAGGAAGGTTGTACATATTCGCACTCGATCGCAACGTACACCAACGTCGGAGCCCAATCTAAGAAGCAAGTGTCCTGCTCTCGCCATGACGAGATGGTGAGATCTCCATCTCGGAAAAGTGCAGATATCATTGTGACCCTGCTCACATCAGGAGCCGATCGAAGGGCACCGAGGGTTCTTTTCAAAGACTGACTGTCTACCTCTCGAATCTTGCCTCGGAGTTTGCGGGCCTGATTCGAAACATGCTCCATCGATGATGTAAGCTCACGCCGGTGGCTTTGTATTTGTGGCCAAAGAAGTACGTTGCCAAGAAATTCTGCCGGAATCGACGGCTGGCACATTTTACGAGCGTTCATAATCGTTGTCATTCTGGCTGAAACTAGAGGTGACGACGTAGTCGGTCTCTGGAATATGCCCGATAGCCGGCCAATCAAGGCTTCCCAGTAGCCATCGCTTTTCTCCGACTTTGGGTTGAGCTTTGTAGAGTCGCGTGAGTCTGTTACGCAGCAAAAGATAAGAGACGATAATGCATCCATAGTTGATGTCCAAGTCATCGCATCTGGCTCGATGCATCTTTGTGCTACCGATGTTTTCAACCTCGTTAGACTCGACGACGGAAAATGAAGCAGTCGAGTAGAAACTCTTGACGATTGATATTTGAGTATTAGCCTAATGCCCAAAATCTTGAACTTTGTCGATACGCGATAGCAAGCATCCTTGGCTCTCTGGTTCAGGATAGAAAAGAATCCTCGACTCTGGGGCAATGTGATTTGGCTAGGGTGCTTATTACGTGGCCTTTGTTTAACAGGAACCGGCTTTCGAAGGTATGTATACTCAGGAAACTCTTCAAGTGACAAAGTCGGCAAATCCGCGAGCAAGGGTTCTCTGCGCAGCTGATCTGAAAAGTTCTCCTGCTTGACCCTCTCACCTCGACAAAATGCAGCCCACAGCCTGAGAATGGTGGCATGACCAGTTCCGTCCACAAAGCAATGGTGGATTCCAGGAGCCAGCACTAGGCCGCCTTGAATCAGAGTCGCCTGAACGAACATTACTGGGCTATTGGAATTCACAATGAACTCCAAACTCGTAAAATCCCAGACAGGAAACGCCGATGGTGGGAAGCCTTTTTTCTTCAACTCAGAGTAGCTGTATTTGTTGTTGCGTCGAAAGTCTTTAACGGTGAAAAGATCCTCGGCTTTTCTCCATGGACTTGTGATAGCGAGCGTGCCTTGCTGCGTCCCATCCGAAACGGCACTAATTGTTCCTGTGAGAAGCGGTATTGTCTGCAATGTCGCTTGAAGACCGTCAAAGAAGGCTTTGATTGCGCGGCCAATATCCTTTGCTTTAATTGGAAAGAACAACAAAGCCGGAATGGCTGTCATCGGCATCATGTTGTCGATTGGAGACAAGAAGAAAGGCTCGCTGTTTGAGGAAGCCATGGGAATGCTTCTCTGGATTACCACCTGCCAAAGTGTAACGAATAGATTGCCTGCTTGAAATCTGCAATCAATATCTTCTGCTTGAAGATGGTCAGAAAGGCAGGCCACCTTAAATCATTGCAATTTGGTGTAGAAACATAGGACTACCTCGAAAAGGCAGGAGGAAATGGGGTTATCCTCGGCCGGAGTATTCTTTTTGTTATGAGGCACCCGAGCGATGACATGACGAACACCCTCAGCCTCTTACAGTTAGAGTCTCTTCGTCGGAAAGGCTCGCTTTGGGTGGACATGGGGTACATGTCTAAGAATAGACTAGCCATATCAAAACCAACGTCATGCGGATGCGAAGCACCTTCTACTTGGCTCCGTGAGCTCGGCACATAGCAAAGAATATAGACATATTGGTTAGTTTTCGTCTCTACATGTGACGCAAGAGTCCATCAACGATGTTATTCCCAGTCGGCATAGGCACATCAGGAACTGATTTGCAAAGGCAATCTCAAAAACGGCTCGCGTTCGTCTTATCGGCTACTAAGCACTCAGATGCTCTGATTGGAATGCTCACCGGCCTTCTGAAACGTGGTAACTGAGCAGCTTTTCTAGGGGGGCCAGGCCTTTGATTATTGCACTATGCTCGATAAGTCGCCAGCGGAACTGATCTGCTTTGTCATAGCTTATCGGAGCCATGGACTTCACAACGGTATTGTTGAGAACGCATAGAATTGCCATGAAGTCCCAGCAAACCCACATACTTGTTCCACCCGAATCGTGCCGAAATCTGGCCGTATCATTCCAGGCCAGCTGCGTACTTGGAACACAAGTTTCAACCGAGCGGACTTTCAAGATGACTTTGGCGTCAGGGTGTTGCTCCAGGAGTTCGGGTTTAAAAGGAACTTAGTTCTCGTAATTACTGATCTTAGAAGAATCCCAAGAAAGGGGAGTGAGGATTTATTCTGCAGCTAGAAAACTTATCTGGTCAATCACCGCTCCCAAGTAACTGCCCTCAACCTTTCCCCATAAATTCGCCAACTTTCTTGATTTCGGCCGAGCATGCTCCCATCCACATGCACGAATCTTTTCGCCTGCTCGAGCTTTTACAGTTGTAGGCTCATGCGATCTTGTCAACACACCATCAGTGACCAAGACCACATCGCCGATGTTTGCTGGGGTCAAAACTCAAACACCCAAGGCTCAGAGTAGCCCAATACCTCCGAGGCTCGATTAAGCGATTCAGTGCTTGTCCCATATAGGCCAAATTGTAGACATACCCATGGGCTGCGTGCGAATCTTCCGGCTTGGTTACGATTGCTTCATCGGAATTGTGCAATCCATAACATGATCTGTTCCAAGATAGAGGTTATGATTAGAGGGGAAAAAACGCATCCAATCAAAAACTTGTATTAGTATGCACTACATTCTATGTGATAACATTGCGTCTGCATGCACAATAGTGAAATGGCTACAAATTCCGAATAATGCCGAGTCAGGTAGTAACGGTATCCTCACTGTCCGTCAACAGCTGCTCGACTGCTCATAAAGTATTAGAGCGGCAAAGACCGAAGGTTACTAAATCGCCTGCCTATTTAGGCTATTGGCTAATCCGGTTTGTGGATTCGCTGATCAAAGATCTTTGTAGACCCGGTCTGACACTGCATCGCCGCAACCGCTTCACAATTGCTATAACGTCGCTTCCTTACTAGAGTGTCCTCTACCACCTATCCTAGTCAGTCGTCAGATATGGGTTCAACAGGACCGCAGACTGTTCCAATTGCCACCTGTCTTGTCGACTGCCCGGCAACGTATCCACCCCCGAAGAATTGTGGGATGTTTTGGCTTCTGCGAAAACCCCGTGGTCGCCGTTCCCTACAGACAGAAATAATGGAGCATTACGAACGTGCCGCAACAGCTGTTCACGAGAATCACTATTTCGCAGCCCCGTTGTCGGCATTTAGGCCTAGGTCTTGATTTAGGGGTGAGATGAAGTTAGCTACTATTTCTCGCCCAGATGACGCTTACTAGAACGTATACATTCCGTTATATGACTATTGCGATGGAGGGTTTAGATAAGTAGTAGACTAGGTCTTGTGTATCGAACAATTATTCTGTCTGGAATATATATCTGTGATCGAGTATGTAGATCCTCCATATTGTTTCAAGCTTCCATCCTTTGTCCTTCTTCTAGTATGCCTGATCGCTTACTAGAGATCCTGAATCTGAGGATTTAGTTGATACTAGAGGGAGCATCATTGCGGTCCACGGCCTCTGTAGCGACGGTGATTTGAATTGTGGGACTATGGATCAAGTGAAAGTCGGCGGATTGAGCAATAAAGATTTTCTGCTGAGAGAGCTGACGAGTGTTCATGTCTTTATGTGGAGTGGTAATGTAAATGCGATGTCGTTGGAATGGTGGGAGCACTTCCGTGGCGAGGGATCTGTGCGATGCGCAGACGCTTGTTGCTTGCTCGGTGGCTGGGGGCTCAAAGAGAGTCTCGTCTTGAGGTTCCTTTGGAGAGAGTATCTACGTCTGTGTACTCTATTTTCCAGCTTGCTGCTGCGTGATCGAAGTTTGATTCCAGGTTGCTGTTGCAATGCAAAAGCAGTGTAGCTGGAGTTTGCAGTAAAAGGATCTGCCCAAGCCTGTTCAGTGAGCTACAGCAAGGGGGATGTAGCCTCGGTTTTGGAGGGATTATACTGGACGAGGGTTTGCATGGTTAAAAAGCCTCCGGAACTTGTAGGGAGGGCCTATTCCCTCCTAGCAAAGACGGTCTTTTCCCAGGTACATCTGATCCCAGCTCCACGTTCTCCAATCCGCGCTTGATCACAGCAATTTCGTCCCTCTTGACGAATAAGATGTCCCCGTTGTTAGTCACCCTAAACATCAGGTCGACATTCGTGCTCAGCCAATCGGTCGGAAGGAAGAAATGGCGAGCGAAGTCCTCGGTGCTGGGGCTTTGTAGGTTCGCTGAGCAAACCCAGGTGCTACTATGAAGGAATACCAGCTTCTGGCCACACTCTCCAATGAGCGTCTTGACTTGTTCGGCGAGAGACCGATATCTTGGAATAGGTACTGCGCTTTCTGACAATGCACTGAAGTCGGAGCTGTCCCAGAGCAACAACTTGGATTCTGACTGTGGTCTTGACGAGTCGCTGAAGGTCGTGGC
>JAABUL010006252.1_pt1 | contig 13905 bp, 15 predicted proteins | sample 5559151 | NCBI WGS metagenome assembly JAABUL01 (sample SAMN10711876, study PRJNA513368) | rock metagenome | isolation source: Antarctica rocks | place: Antarctica: Victoria Land, Pudding Butte sud | reverse complement strand
TTCTTTTGCACTCTCAAAGCGTTCCGCCGAATTGCGACGCGTTACGACAAGACTGACGTGAGCTTCGGTGCCATGATCCATCTCGCTGGCGCAGCTATCGCTCTGCGCTGAATGTCAACACGCCCTAAGGTCCGGCCGAGCGTCGACTGCGAAGGCAGAGTATTCCAACGCAATGGGTCCGAGCTGAGGATGGCGGAGGTGCTTCACACCGTCGCCGTGCGTCTGCACGTCGTTGTCGCGCCACATGGACGCGAACTCAGGGCTCGACCGACAGAGTTCGTCGACGAGCGGCGCGACCTCGGCGTCGGCGCCTGCGCGTGCGGCGTCGATCCGGAAGGCGCCCACGACGAAGCGGGCCACAGCTTCCCATTCGGACTGCGCCGCACGGGTGCGGGGATCGCAGAAGATCATGCGCAAGATGTTGCGCTGATTGGGCGGCAGAGAGCCGTAGTCGGTGAGAACGGCCGCGGCCGCGCGGTTCCAGGCGACGATGTCCCACGTCGCGGTTTTGACGATGGCCGGGCTGTAGGTCAGTGCGTCGAGCAGCCGCTGCAGTCGCGGGGTGACCGCGTCCCTGCCGCGATAGCGGACCTCGGGGGGGCGGCCGAGACCAAGCAGGAACAGATGTTCCCGCTCGACCTCGGTCAGTGTCAGCGCTCGGGCGATACGGTTCAGCACCTCCGCCGAGGGGCTGCCGCCGCGACCCTGCTCCAACCAGGTGTACCAGGTCGCGCTAATGTTGGCGCGCTGTGCCACCTCTTCGCGGCGCAATCCCGAGGTTCGGCGTCTGTCGCCGGAGACGCCGAACGACGCGGGATCGAGCTTGGTGCGTCGGTTCCTGAGATAGGCGCCGAGCGAACTGCTGTCAGGCACGATTGCACACCCTGTTAGGCGTTATACCGGGATAATGTCCCTACTTTAATAGCGTGGCCATCCCGAAGACAAGGGTGCCATAACCTTGGAGGCTTGCAGATGCGCGTATTTCTGACCGGCGCCACCGGATGGGTCGGCTCCGCAGTGGTCCGGGAGTTGATCGACGCCGGCCATCAGGTCACAGGGCTGGCCCGATCCGACGACAAGGCGGCCGCCCTCTCAGCGACCGGTGCGAAGGTGCTCCGCGCCACGCTCGACGACCTCGACGCGTTGCGCAGCGCAGCGTTGGCGGCCGACGCGGTGATCCATACCGCGTTCAACCACGACTTTTCCAAGTTCGCCGAAAATGCCGAGCAGGACCAGCGCGCGATCGAGACGCTTGGAAGCGCTCTGGAGGGATCAGACTGCCCGCTCCTCGTTACCGGAGGCGTCGCGCTGCTCGCGCCCGGCCGTGTCGCGACCGAGGCGGACGTGCCGTCATCCGACCCTTCCTATCCCCGGAAGTCGGAAGCTGCCGCGCGAGCGCTGGCAAAGCGGGGCGTGCGCGCCGCGACGGTCCGGCTCTCGCCCTCGGTCCATGGTCTTGGCGACCACGGCTTCATCCCGATCCTGATCGGCCTGGCGCGCGAGAACGGCGTGTCGGCCTATATCGGCGAGGGCCTGAACCGCTGGCCCGGCGTGCACCGGCTGGACGCCGCACGCCTCTACCGGCTCGCCATCGAGCAGGGCACGACCGAGCCAGCCTATCACGGGGTCGCCGACGAAGGCGTGCCGTTCAAGGCAATTGCCGAGGTGATCGGCCGCCGGCTCGGCCTGCCGGTCGAGCCACGGGGCCGTGAGCATTTCGGCTGGTTCGCCGACTTCGCGGGCTTGGACATGCCGGCGTCGAGCGGGCGCACGCGGGCGCTGCTCGGCTGGGAGCCGACCGGGCCGAACCTGCTCGCCGATATCGATCAGCCCGGCTACTACACCCAGTCTTGACGAGGCGCCGGCGCCTTGAACATCCCCGTCGATAAGGACAATAAGAAGTGCTATTCGAGATAGGGCGTTAGCACCTCTTCGATCCATTGCATGAATGCGCGGACGCGGCGCGATAGGTTATTCCGATGGGCCACCACGAGGGACACATCGAGCGGCTCGGGGCGGAAATCCGGTAGAATCTCTACCAGCGCTCCGCTCTCGAAGTGCCGGCGTATTCCTGAAAGCGCTGCCTGCATCAGTCCCATGCCTGCGAGACCGGCGGCCTCGTAAGTCTGCACGCTGTTGACGTGCAGCGCGCCTGGCAGTGGAAGCGTCGCATAGTTGCCGCCGTCACTGTCCGGATACTCCCACCCGTAAGGTTTTGAGCCGAGTGTCCTGCTGTAATGGATCGTCCGATGTTCCTGAAGCCCTAGATCTTCCAGCGATTGAGGGACCCCATAGCGCGCCAGGTATGCGGGACTGGCGGCATTCACCATGCGCAACTGGCCCAGCGGGCGGGCGATCAGTGTCTCGTCTCCGATCGGCCCAATCCGCAGAACGCAGTCAAACCCCTCCTGGACCAGATCGACCTGCCGATCCGTGCTCGATACCTCCAACTCCAACTCGGGATAGGTGGCCATGAACTCCGGCAAGGCCGGCACGATTGTCGTGCGCGCCAGCTCAGTCGGCAGATCGACCCGAAGACGGCCACGCAGCGCAACGCGATCTCCCGCAAACATCGAACGCAGGTCGTCGACGTCGGCCAGCAGATCGCGGGCGCGCGCATGAAACGCTCGTCCGTCTTCCGTTAGCTGCACGCTGCGCGTCGTCCTGTGCAGCAGCCTCACGCCGACATCTTCTTCCAGCCTCCTAACCGCTGTTGAGGCCCTCCCCTTTTGAATGCCCAGGCTGTCGGCCGCGTGGGTGAAGCTACCCATTTCGGCGACCCTTGTGAAAATAAGGATGGGCTCAAGATTCTGCATTTCGGTGCCTCCTTATTGATCCCCGAACGAAGAACAACGAGTTCGTTTGTACGCGGTTTATCGCATTTCAAGGATACAGTATGCCCGAAATGGAATGAACCCTTCATCAAGGACGACAGATGCCTGACACTACGAAACCGCATCGCGCCGTCTGGATAGGACGGACAGCCAGCGCCCTGGTTGTCGCAGCGCTGCTCGTCGATGGAGCGATGCAGCTGTTCGCGCCGGCCAAGGTCGCGAGCATGATGCAGGAAACCGGCTTTGCGATGGACCTGACTCCTACGCTCGGAGGGATCATGGTCGCCTGCGCAGTCCTCTATGCCATACCGGCTACTACCGTCCTCGGCGCGATCCTCGTGACGGGTTTTTTGGGAGGCGCCATCTGTGCCCATATCCGCCTCGGCGAACTGGGATCAGCGCCGGAAATCATATCCCTGCTTCTAGGCTTGATGACGTGGGGTGGCCTTTACCTGCGCGATCCCCGTGTCCGCGCCATTCTACCTCTCATCCGTTAGTGGCCGAGCATTGTTCCCATTATCAGGAACAATGCGTTCATAATTGCATAATTTATCACGAGAATAGAACACAGTATTCCTCGGGACAAGATCGCTAGCGGTCGCATCGTCACCACGATGGAACGTCGAAGCACCAAGGAGGCAACATGACCCTACCCAGCATCACTACCGCCATCGTCTATCATTCAGGCTACGGGCACACGAAACGTATGGCGGAAGCTGTCGCCAAAGGCGCTGCTGCCTCGCTGATCGCGATCGATGCCGAAGGCAACATCCCGGAGGATGGGTGGGAAACACTCAACGCTGCGGACGCCATCATCTTCGGCTCACCGACCTACATGGGCGGCCCGAGCTGGCAGTTCAAAAAGTTTGCCGACACCTCTTCAAAGCCTTGGTTTGAAGATAAGTGGAAGAACAAGATTTTCGGCGGCTTCACTAACAGTGCCAGTATCAATGGCGACAAGCTTAACACGCTACAATACTTCGTCCTGCTGGCCGGCCAGCACGGCGGCCTGTGGGTCAGCCTCGCCATCAAGCCAGCGAACGTCAAAGCATCCAAGCGCGACGATCCGAACAGGATGGGCTCGTACATCGCGCCGATGGCGCAATCGGACGCAGATGCGGCGCCAGGCGAAATGTCCGAAGGCGACCTTGAGACCGCCCGGCTTTATGGCGTCCGCGTTGCGGAGATCGCCAGCCGTTTTTCGGCTGTACCGAGCGCTCCAGTGTCCGCCCGATAAGGGCATGCGGGGTTGAGTGGTCGGGGTTGGGGTGATTCCAGGCGGGTGCTGAAACCTGATTTGGAACCGCCATGTGGACCCCGACCACCCGTGAGCAGCATAGCCGCTCGCACCTTCTACGTCTTGCGCGGAGGCATTCCGTGGCGCCTCCTCCCTCCGCTGACCACCCCACCAGGCTTCGCCTGGCGTGGCCCCCTGGCCAGCTTCGCCCAAGGATCTGCCCCCGAAAAGCACGATCTACGGCTATTTCAGCGCGTGGCGCGACAGCGGGCTGTTCGTCAGCATCAACCACCACCTTGTCATGCTGGATCGCGAGCGGGCGGAAGGAGCCAGAGGCTCCGCCATGCGAAGCATGGTGAAGTGGCGAGTGGAGGGCGGGCGGGAAGCCTCCCCTCCGACTCACAGTGGGTCTATGAACTATCGCGCCTTCCCTGCCATTGCGATCAGGCCGTCGAGCAGGGCGGTCGCGGTCGGGTCGAAGCCGGGCTCGTCTTGCGTCAGACGGAACGTCGTGGCGACCAGGCGTCCGGCGCCGAAGGTCTTCTCGAGGATCATGGCGGCCGGCTTGTGGGCCCATCCCACGACGACGCCGGCCGCGACGCGCCGGTCGAATTCCCAGGGCCTCAGGTTGTCGGTCATGACGGCCTCGGGGACGACGCGGTCGAAGGTCAGGTCGAGCAGGGGACCGCCCGGCAGAGCGGCGAAGGGACCGTCGCGCCTGAGCCAACTGAAGTTGCCGATCCAGTCGCCCCGCCAGACCGTGCCGTTCCGTTCGATGAGGTGCACGCCGGGAAAGCTGAAATAAGGCTGCGACGGTCGGCCGGGGACTTCCTCCGTGACGGGCCGGTGCGGAGGCTCGCGGGCCGGTGCATCGTCGCGAAGAGCACCGGTGCGGCCACCGGCCAGAAGCAGGATCCGCGCACCCGTCCGGATCTCATCGATGCGGGCGGCATCGAGCCGGCGCGTGACCAGAACGTCGGCCTGCGCCGCTTCGCCCAGTGCGTATCCCAAGCCCGACAAGTGCCGCGCGAGCGCCGGATCGTCCGCCGCGAGCCGCGCGCGCGGGCTCGACAGGTATCGCCGCGGGTGGACCGCGATCGAGACGCCGTTCACCGCGATCTCGACACCGGAGACGTCGATCAGCCGGACGTGGAAATCGACCATTTGGGCGACCTCGAGTTCGGGAAGCGCGGTCTGGAACGCGGCGCACAGCCAGACGTCCATGGGCTCGACCCGCGGGGCGGGGACGCGGCCCTCACCGTACCGGTCTCCCAACCGCCAGACGACCGTGCAGCCCTCCGGAATGGAGCGACTGCCGGCTGCGACCCGCAGGCGCGGCCCGAAGGCCTCGCCTGACCAATAGGCCCAGCGATCGAGCTCCGGCACAACGACGATGTCGGCGTTGATCTCGGTCAGGCGCTCGTTGAACAGGCGCGGATTGCGATTGCAGTCCATGAGGCCGTTGGCCTCCCATTGCACGTCGGTCAGCTCGGTGATCACGTAGCCGGCGATCGAGGGCCGCGCCCGCAGGCTCTCGATCTGGTACTTAAGATTGGCGAACTGATGCCATTGGGTGGCGGCGATGAAGCCGTCGAAGCTGCCGAACACGCGGTCGAGCCTGAAACTGACGAAGCGCGCCTCGATGCCGTGGGGACCGGCCGTCCCGTCTCCCCAACTCGTGCCTCGATCGAACCACCAGGGCTCGCGGCCCGCGGCGTCCAGGAGATCGGCCGGGCGCGGGAGGCCCCAGACCCCGAACTCGGACACGATCAAGGGCTCTTTCCCGGTCGGTCCTGGCTCACCGGCCGGCCCGAAGGTCCAATCCGCACGAGCCGCGAACTCGTCCGTGATCCGGTCCCACTCGGCGCGGAGTTCTGGAAGCACACGATAATAGTGGTAGTCGTTGATGTCGGTCTTGAGGTGGTAGTTGATCGAGCACGGCGAGTTGTCGACGACGAGGCGGGTCGAATCGAGTTCTTTGAGCCAGTCGAACGTTTCGGCGAGCCACGCCCGTTGCTCCGGAGCTTCGCGAAGACGCGTGCCCCAATCCTCGTTGATCAGGGTCCAGATGACGATCGACGGATGATGGCCGTCGCGCGCCAAGATCCCCTCCATGGTCGAACGGAGGCGCGCCGCCGAACGCGGCGTGAAGGTCTCGACGTTGGGGATCTCCGTCCAGACCAGCATGCCGAGCCGGTCGGCAACCTCGTAATAGCGTGGGTCGGGCACCTTGATGTGGCACCGCAGGCAGTTCAGGCCGAGCGCCTTGGCCTTGGAGAGCTGGTCTTCGAGGAACGCCAACGACGGGGGCGTGCAGATCCCCTCGGGGTAGTAGTCCTGGTCGAGGGCGCCGCGCAGGTAGAGGGGTTCGCCGTTGAGCAGGAGCTTGCCGTCCCGCGTCTCGATGCTGCGGAAGCCGAAGCTCTCCGACCAGGAACCGACCGCGACGGTCCCGAACAGCAGTCGGAGCTCGATCCGGTAGAGCGCCGGATGGTCCGGCGCCCACGCCGACACGGCCGCCACGGTCGCGGCGCAATGCAAAGATGGGCCGGCGACCGGAACCGCGATCTCCGCCGCGACGGCGCCGTCCGGCCCGACGATCACGCCCTCCAGCGAACCTTCGACGCTGCACGACAGGTCGACCTCGAGCGCCGCGCGGGGCATGCCCCCGCTCTCCGACCCAGGCCCCGGCTGAGCATCCCGGCCGACTGGGCCGCCACGGCGGCATCGAGATCCGCCGAGGGCCGGCAGCCTCATGGCAGAACCTTGCACGCCGCCTAGACAAGCCCGCACCGTCGCTGCGGATTCTTCCGCACGGCCGCCCGCCATTGCGGCTTGACGCCCAAGACGGTCGACAACTAGCATCGACGTGCTGAAGCAGGGTCGAGCCATCCGTTGTTCTTGCTCCTGTGGCGTTGCGCCAGGATCGAACACGGTCGTGATGTCGGACGGGGACGAGGGGCCACAGTCGCGCAGCCCGCCACGGGATCCCTGCGGCCATGACCTCGGCAGGGTGCGGGCCCCGCGATGAAGCCGGGCCGGTCCGGAACCGTGGCGCGGTGAGCCCCGCCCCGCGCGTCGCCCTGGTGTCGGGCGCCAATCGCGGCATCGGGCGTGCGATCGCCGAAGCGCTGGCCCGCGGAGGTTGGCATCTCAGTCTCGGCGTGCGGGATGCGCTTGGGACCGAGGCGCCGCCGGGACGGAGGCGCTGGTTCATGCCTATGAGGCGCGCGATCCCGACGGCGCCGGGCCTTGGGTCGACGCCACGATCGATCGCTTCGGCCGCATCGACGCCGTGGTGGCCAATGCCGGTATCATGATGGCCAAAACGGTGATCGAGGCCGAGGACCACGAGTTCGATGATCTCATGGAGGTCAACGTGAAGGCGCCGCGCCGGCTCGTCAAGGCAGCCTGGCCCGCCCTGAAGAGGTGCGGACGCGGACGCGTCGTGACCGTGGTGTCGCTGTCGGGTCTCCGGGTCGCGTCGGCGGGATCGGGCCTCTACGCGACGAGCAAGTTCGCGGCCCTCGGCCTCACCCACGCCATCCGGCAGGCCGGCTGGGCCGACGGCATCCGGGCCACCGCGGTCTGCCCCGGTTTCGTCGCGACCGACATGGCAGTTCCGCTGACCGACCGCGATCCGGCCGGACTGACCCAGCCCGAGGACGCCGGCCGCATCGTCGCCCTCGTGCTCGACCTGCCCAACACGGCGGCGATCGCGGAGGTACCGGTCAACTGGACCCTGGAGCCGCTGCTGTGAGCCGCCCGGGCCTCATCGAAAGCGAGAACTGACATGGGCCCGCAGGTCGACCCCATCCGCTCCGACACGAAGCTTCCCGAGGCCGTCGATGTCGTCGTGGTCGGGGGCGGCATCATCGGCACCGCGACGGCCCTGGCGCTGGCCAAGCGAGGCGTGTCGGTGGCGCTCTGCGAGAAGGGCCATGTCGCGGGCGAACAGTCGAGCCGCAACTGGGGCTGGGTGCGCAAGGGCCGCCGCGACCCGCGCGAGATCCCCCTCATCGTCGAGAGCCTCCGGATGTGGGAGCGCATGAACGAGACGGTCGAGGGTGAGACGGGCTTCCGCACTACGGGGGTCGTGTGGGGCTGCGACGATGACGCGGACGTCGCCCGCTACGAGACCTGGCTCGAGCACGCCCGCCCCTACCAGATCGACGCGCGGATGATCTCGGGCGCGGAACTCGACCGCCACGTGCCAAACGGCTCCAAGCGCTGGAAGGCCGCAATGTATTGCGCCACCGACGGGCGGGCCGAACCCCAGAAGGCGGCGCCGGCCATCGCGACCGCGGCGCAGCGTCAAGGCGCCGTCGTGCTCACCGATTGCGCGGTACGCGGGCTCGACCTCGCGGGCGGGCGGGTCGCCGCCATCGTGACGGAGCGCGGCCGCATCCGCTGCAATGCCGCCGTGCTGGCGGGCGGCGCCTGGTCCCGGCGCTTCCTCGCGGACCTCGGCATCACCTTGCCGCAGCTCAAGGTGCGCTCCAGCGTGATGCGGACGGCGCCGATCGAGAACGGTCCGGACGCGGCCTTCTGGTGTTCGAAGGGCGCCTACCGCAAGCGCCTCGACGGCGGCTACACGATCGCCAACGGCAACGTGAACGTGGTGCCGCTGGTGCCCGACAGCTTCCGCTTCTTCAAGGACTTTCTGCCGGCCTTCACGGAAGATTGGCGCGCCTTGAAGCTGCGCGCCGACGGGCGCTTCGTACAGGAATGGACGGAGGCGCGCTCCGTGCCGCTCGACCAGGTGTCGCCCTACGAGCGCTGCCGCGTGCTCGACCCCGAGCCGGACCGCAAATACAACCGGCAGTCTCTCACGGCGCTCTCCGAACTGTTCCCGGCCTTCGCGGGCGCCCGCGTCGTGCAGGAATGGGCCGGGCTGATCGACGTCACGCCCGACGCCGTCCCGGTCATCTCCACGGTCGACGCGGTCGCCGGTCTGGTCGTGGCGACCGGCTTCTCGGGTCACGGCTTCGGTATCGGCCCGGCGGCCGGCCGGCTCGCCGCCGACCTCGCCACCGGGGCCGCACCATTTGTCGACCCGCACGACTTCCGCCTGTCGCGCTTCAGCGACGGTTCCCGACCGCGGCCCATCGCGGGCATTTGAACGCCACGACCCGAAGGAGCGATCCCATGAGCGACGATCACGACGAGACCGGCCGCACCGCGGTCGGAGGTCCGAGCCGGCGGCAGTTGCTGGCGCTCGGCGCAGCGGCCGGCGCCCTCGCCTGGAGCGGGCCGACGGTCGGCTGGACGTCGGCCGCCCGGGCCGCGACGCCGCCCGCCAAACCCAAGGGTCAGGCCGTGATCGGCTTGTCCCAGGAACCCACGGTGTTCCAGCCCCTGAAGCTGCACATCGAGGTCGATGAAGCGGAGTACATGAACCTGTTCGGCACACTGTGACGCTCGGACCCCGAGGGCAACTTCGTGCCCGATCTGCCGTGGTGGGGCATGTCGCCGACCGCGTCGCCGTCATGTATCTCGGCCGCATCGTCGAGATCGCCGACACCCGCGCGCTGTTCGCCCGGCCACGGCACCCCTACACGGAAGCTCTGTTCGCGGCCGTGCCGATCCTCGACCCGAGGCTGCGGCGACCTGCCGAGCACCCTGGCGCCCCCCTCGGGCCGCGCGTTCCGGGGCCGCTGCCCCTACGGGATCGCGGCCTGCGCCGATGCCGTGCCTCGGCTTCGCCCGGCCGGCCCCGGCCATCTCGCGGCCTGCATCCGGGACGACATCACCCTGACGTCCAGCGTCAAGACGGCAGGACGACATCAGGATTGAGAAGGCCCTGGGGGTCGAGGACCTGCTTGAGGCGACGCATGAGGTCCACCTCGGTCTGCGTCTTGCGGGCCAGAACCGCGTCGCGCTTGGCCCGGCCGACACCATGCTCGGCGCTGATCGATCCGCCGAGCGCCGCCACGGCGTCGTAAAGGCCGTCGAGCAGGATGGGACGCAGGCGCTTCGCCTCGGCCAGCGGGACGATGAAGTTCATATGGAGGTTGCCGTCGCCCACGTGCCCGAAGGTCAGCAGCCGCGCCCCGAGATCGGGCGTCGTCCGTGCGACGGCGTTCGCGATGAGGGTCGGAATGTCGCCGATCGCTACAGCCACGTCGCTGCGGATGATCTCGCCGTGACGGCGCGCCGCCTCGCTCTGGCCCTCGCGGATGCGCCACATGGCGCGCCTTTGCTGTTCGGTTGCGGCGATGGTGCCGTCGCTGCACAGACCCTCGGCGAAGCTGGCCTCGAGCACGGCGTCGACACGGTCGCGCAGACCGTCGCGGAAACTCCACGACACCTCGCTCAGCACGTGCCAGGGATGTGGATCGGCAACGGGCCTCGCCACCCCGAAATGGGTCAGGGCGGCCTCGACTCCCCAGGATTCCAGCAGTTCGAAGCTGGACAGGAGATCGCCGAATTCGGTGCGGAAGCGGCGGAACAGGCTGACCGCCGCGCCCGGGTTCTCGACTGCCAGCCAGACGGTCACGCTTTCCCGCATCGCCGGACAAAGCCGAAGGACCGCCGCCGTGACGATGCCCAGCGTCCCTTCCGAGCCGATGAAGAGCTGCTTCAAGTCATAACCCGTATTGTCCTTGCGCAAGGGGCTCAGACCATCGAAGACGCTGCCGTCTGCGAGAACCACTTCGAGGCCGAGCACGAGGCCGCGTGCCATGCCATAGCGGAGCACGTTAAGGCCTCCGGCATTGGTGCTGATATTGCCGCCGATCCGGCAGGAGCCTTCCGCGCCGAGCGAGAGGGGAAACAGCCGGTCGACGCCGGCCGCGGCCTCCTGCACGGCTGCCAGCACGCAACCGGCCTCCACCGTCATCGTGTCGTTGGCAGCGTCGACGCGCCGGATGCGGTCGAGCCGCTGCAGCGACAGGACGAGCTGGGTCCCGGTCTCGTCCGGGATGCCGCCATGGACCAGCCCCGTATTGCCCGATTGCGGGATGATGGCCACGTCGTGCCGGGCCGCGAGGCGGACCAATCGGGCGACCTCACCGGCCGTGCCGGGCCGCACGACCGCGCCGGCCGCGCCACGATACTGGTTCCAGAAATCGACGGAATAGGGCCTCGTCTCGTCGCGACCGAGCAGGACGTTCGCATCGCCCACGATGGCCGCACAGGCGGCGACGAAGGCCGGCTCGCTGGCCTTCATGGCTGGGCCGGGCTCCGCGACGGCGGCCGGGCCGTCATCGCCACGACGCAGAGGGCGCCGCCGTCATCGTTGCCGAGGATCAGCGCCTTTCGATCCGCACGGACATCGCAGGCCTGGATCGCGCGTGCACTCATGACCGTCTCATGAACCGTTGACCTTCGCCACGATACCGAGATAGCCCTCCGGCTGCCAGGCGGAACGGCCGACGAACAGCCCGTCGACGTGAGGCTGAGCCGCCAGGGCGACGCAATTGCCCGGATTGACGCTGCCTCCGTAGAGCACACGTAGGTCCCTGCCCGTCAGGTCGCGCGCCGTCTTCTTGATAAGCGCGTGTTGAGCGTCGGCGAAGCCGGGCTCGGCCGGGGTTCCGCCCTCGCCGATCGACCAGACCGGTTCGTAGGCCATCACCACGCGGCCGGCCTCCTCGGGCGACACCTGCGACACGGCGGCCCGCACCTGCCGGTCGAGCGCCTGCGCGGTGTGGCCGGCGTCATATTCCTCCCGCGTGTCGCCGACGCAGACGAGCGGCACGAGGCCGTGGCGCAGGGCGGCCGCCACCTTCAGCGCCACCGTCGCGTCGGTCTCGCCGAAATGAGTGCGGCGCTCGCTATGGCCGATCTCGGCGAGCGTCGCGCCGGCGTCGGCCGCCATGGCGCCGGAAATCTCGCCCGTCCAGGGGCCGGCGTCGGCCCAATGCAGGTTCTGCACTCCGACCACCACGCGCGTGCCGGCCAGGATGTCGGCCACCTCGGCGACCGCCGTGAAGGGCGGGACGACGAAGAGCCGCACGGCATCGGCGCGGGCGAGGTCCGACGCCGCCAGGGTCTCGGCAAAGGCTCTCGCCTCGGCCCGGACCTTATTCATCTTCCAGCTCGTCCCGATCCAGAGCCTGTCGAATGCCATCGCGCTCGCGTCCCGTTCAGGCGGCACGGGCGCGCCCGCCGTCGACGTATGGTGCCCAGAAGGCCACCGACTCCCTCGTATCCGCCACCACGGCCCGATCGCTCGGCTCGCGCTCGCGGAAGGCGAGTTCGAGGCACAGCTCGTTGTCGTGCCCGCCCCCCTCCCGCACCGCGGACATCAACGGCTCGGGGTGGATGCGGCCCTCGCGGTTGCGCTCGGCCGTGAACGGCCAGTGGCCGCCCTTGTTGGCCGAACTCTGCTTGATGTGGATGATCGGCGAACGCGTCGCGAAGTTGCGCGCCCAGGCGTAAGGATCGGTGTCGACGGGGTCGGGCGAGGACACGTCGCCGTGGTCGATGTCCACCATGGGCAGGAGCGGTATCGGCAGATCCGCGGCGTCGATCTCGGCCTGGAGGCGGCGCGTTTCGGCCTGGGTATGGCCGACCTCGCGGCCGACCGACATGGGCTCCCAGAACAGGTAGGCGAGCCCGCGCCGGCCTGCGTGCTCGGCCACCTCGCGCCAGCAATCGAGGGCCCCCGCCATGATGGCGGCGCGGCGCGCGGGGTCGTCGAAATCCCGGTAGGTCAGGATGGCATATTGCGTGCCGATAGCCGGGCAACCGAGGTCGGCGGCAATGTCCGACAAGGTCTTGAACCAGGCGACGGAGTGACGGCGCGCGTCGGCATCCGGGTGGCCGAAGTGGTTCAGCCGGCCGTAGGGACCCGTCATCATCGAGGTGACCCGCAAGTCTGCGGCGGCGCAGCTTCTGGCCGTGCGGTCGGTCATGCGGCGGATCAGCGGTACCGGCCAGGCAGGGTCGATGAACTCGTGTGTCAATTGTATGCGTCCGATGCCGACCTCGCCGGCCAATACGCCGACCAGATCCTCGGGCTCGGCGAAGCGGTCGACGAAGGGGTTCGTGCTCAACGACAGCGTAAAACCCATGCCGGTCCACCCTCCCCCGGGGAACATTTTTCTCGACGACGAGACCTCGTGCGACGCGATGGAAGCAGGGTTGAAAATTCTTTGCAACTGCTGAAATTTACCACAGGGTTCCGGCATGGCCGGGCCGCAGAGGGAGGTCTCCATGAAGCTCGTCATCGGCGCCGACGGTGCCGGCAAGCCCTTGCTCGACATCATCGCCAAGCATCTCGCGGCCAAGGGCTTCGACGTCACGGACCTGTCGACGCCCTCAGGCAGCACGCCCGAGTTCTACGCCGACACGGCGGAACGCGTGGGCCTGTCGATCACCAACCACGAATTCGAGCGCGGCATCCTGTTTTGCGGCACCGGTATCGGGGTCTGCATTTCAGCCAACAAGGTGCCGGGCATCCGGGCCGCCCTGACCCATGACACCTATTCGGCGGAGCGGGCCGCGAAGAGCAACAACGCCCAGATCATCACGCTGGGCGCGCGGGTGGTGGGACCGGAACTCGCCAAGGCCGTGGTCGACACCTGGCTCGCCTCGGAGTTCGATGACAAAGGCTCGTCGGCCGGCAACGTCGCCGCGATCGACAAGCTCGACGGGAAATACTCGGCACTGGTCTGACCCGCCCCGCTACAGGCTCGTGGCCAGCGCCTTGAGGATCACCACCGCCGAGGCGGCGCCCGGGTCCATGTGGCCGAGGGCGCGCTCGCCGAGCCGCGCGGCTCGGCCCTTCCCGGCCACCATGCCCTTGGTGGCCTCGGCGCCGTGCTCTGCCGCCAGCACGCCCGCCGCCGGACAGCTTTGGAGATCGAGGCCGCGCGCGGCTGCGTC
>JAABUL010006251.1_pt1 | contig 13908 bp, 12 predicted proteins | sample 5559151 | NCBI WGS metagenome assembly JAABUL01 (sample SAMN10711876, study PRJNA513368) | rock metagenome | isolation source: Antarctica rocks | place: Antarctica: Victoria Land, Pudding Butte sud | reverse complement strand
CTACTTCAGTCGTACTAGATAGGGTCGTTCAGATATTGCGTGAGCAAATGTGTCGAGAGCCGCTTGATCGACTTAATCGCCTCCATCAGAGCTAGGGCACCTTTATCTTGTCTTCGAAATCTCCGGGAGGCCTGACTGACGTGATTGGTGTCTACTGCCTTGCTCCTAACTCGACAATACTACCTCCACAGTCATTTTCTCTTCGTGGGACTTCGCTCCACATACATTCACATGGACTTAAAACATACCAGGTAGAACAACGGCTATCGGCATAGATGTCGCGCTTACATAGCGGTGAAGTCCCTATGGAGCAGAGTGTGAGCCAAGTCATCAGATATGGCGGCATACCTTGAGAATAGCTACCCATCGGAAAGGAAAGCCCCAAGGGAAGGGTTCACATAATGAGACATAATAAGGTGATAAGAACGGTAGTGAACATACGTGTGACACAATGTGAGATTTGTCTTTATCCTTAGGCTATGTTTTGCACAATACCTGTTCTCTCTCACACCAAAGATTTCCTACGCATATGCAAGCATCGAGAACTATGAAAACATAGGAGGATGAGGGCAAGATGGGCAACCGATGAGGCGTGTATAGCTACCGAGAGACATCCATTTGGAAACATCTCTGACCATTTAGTAACCTGCTTCAACGGCCAGTATACGGTATGGCGCGGGGAGCAACAAAACGACTCGGCGATAATGGAAAGACCAATACGACTAGAAGATCAGGATATTTCCCTTAGCTTGGCTTGGTTCCACTGTATTAGGAGCCCCCAACTTTTCATCTCAAGATCCAAACGGCCAATGTCCATAGCTCGGGTACGCCTGGTAACAAACTAGGTAAAGCTTCATGCCTGACCCCAAAAACAAAACCTACATGAAGGTTCTGAATTCTTCCCTTCAGGACGTGCACTCATAACTGGCCTTCTGAAAAGGTGCGCTCCTGGGCCGCTGAAAGACACAGGAATGGGTGAAGACATCTCGATCATCCTGCAAAATTGGAGAACTTTGTGAAGTTCACCAGATCACTATAACGGCTACATGATACTCTAAGATCCTACCTATGTCTCATCTGTGCTTCCTGATGCACTCGAAAGGGCTCTATGACCAAGGTCGAACGACTTACAATGCATTAGTGAACATTCTGACTGGCTATTGGACATCCAATATACACACTCCACAGCTATCGAGACTCTGACAGGACCAAATAGCAAAAACGGAGCGCGAAATCTCAATACCAGAGGTTACATTATTTTCAATGAGTTTAATAACGAGCTTTCAGAACCAGGTGTCAACTGACATGTATTTTTCCATTTGAAGCACCTGCCGCCAAGTTCATGCCGAAGCTGAACCTGAGCTATATCTGCAGCCTGATTTCACGTTTGGCGTGGTATAAAATAGATTAAGCCTTTACTGAGTAGCTCACTGTGAGATTGTACGCGGTCCTTACAGGTAACCTATTACGCTACAATGATTACTCACAGATGACTTTGAAATATTGCGTGACAGCCGGCTCCTGTCGACATGGAGGGAGCATTTACTTTCTGTACAAGAAGTTCATATCCCAAGGACAAAGCCAAATGTCAAGGTCTGAGAACCGTTTACCTACATTCTCTACAAGACATACGGAAGACCGAGGCAGTAAGAGCTAGGCAAGGAGCTTGGTGCAAATGGTAGGCCTAGACCTCTTAATGTGTTCAATTTGCTCAGCTCTTTGTTGAATTCTTTCCCTCAAAAGCCTCTAATTCGTGAGGATAATTCAGTGCAACAGTGTCGTATCTCTAAGCTGCTTGAGTGTTTGGTAGCTAAGATACTCGCTCGACCACCCGACATGGAGAAATGTTCTTTCATATAGCTTGTCATGGCTATGAGAATTACAATTGTCATAGCTAAGGCGGATTTTATTCGCTTTCTTCATCTTAATGAACCGTCATCGTGGTAATGTGCGGGCCTGTGATACAAGTACTTACCATCGACTTTTCTCTTGATCATGTCAGCGCAATATGAAAAAAATGATACATAAGAGTTATGTCATTGACTGTGCACAAGATACAGGTTGATTGGGTCAGGTACTCAAGTAGTTCCAAGGAAACAAGTCATTTGATTAGGTTTCAACCCTACATAACGAGGCCGGATATCGAACCAGAAATGGCGGAACATGGCAGAGGTATACGCATCATAATGCGAAAGAGTCTGCACGTCTGAATATACATCAAGCCTAATATCGTCTCTTTACTGAAAGCTCGTGTCAAATCTGTCAACTTTCTTGATCTTAGTAAGCTGAGAACATCTTCCTTACTTCCACCCCTTTCTTTGCCATAAGACCTTCTTCTATCTCGAACACCGGTCTACAACTGTTCAATATGAGTTTTAGCAGTACGAGTATTTAAGAATTCGTGAGATCATGTTTCTCACATGCAAACACACTCTTCTTTATTTCAGACGGTTGGCTTGAACATCTAGCTTAGCGCAATTCAATTCTCTCATTTCGTCGAATCTATCACAAAGATTGTACTCTTTCAATATCATGACTGCAGCCCTTTGCCGTCTCAAGCCGTAGAGTTTCACTGGCAAACGATAACTCTACTTACGTGGTCACTCAGCGACTTGTGATGCAGGATAGTGAACGGGTGCTGGCGAAAGTAGTGATGCTGATGCTGAGCAAATGAACCAGAAGCCTGAAATCGATTTAGCAAAAGAAGCATTGTAGAGGACAGCAGACCGAATTTACTAATTCATTAGTTTTACCGCTTTCTCGCACAAACAAACACCTTATCATCGTTCAACATCATGACGCAGCAAGACATTTACACGATCGATCAACCGTCGATTCTCATGTTCTATATCTCGAACCGAGACTGATATTTTCACCCTCTTCAAGCAAGGTATGAGATGTTTCGAATTTTCCTAGAACTAAAAGGCGATAGTGAATATTCGCTCACTTGATAGTCCGTTCAGGGGCTTTTTGGGTTTTGAATCGATGTAGTGCGATAGAGATCGAATAGGGTAGAAAGAGAAAGAAAAAGTAAAGCTTCGAGTCTAAAAAGAAAAAGAAAAAGAGACCAGTAGAAAGGTTTGAGGCGAGAAGGGCAAGAAACAAATTTATCGTGGAGAAACAACTTGTGCCGAAGAAGTTATCAATGGCAAACCGAGATGGGTATGAAAGATTTTATTGAATGGTAGTGATAGTCTTTTCTCATAAGGGATCGAACAATCAATGAATAATACGCCGTGTCATTCGTTAGAAGATTGCGGTTGTCTGGAGTTAGGACATGTCGATGTGCTTAAATGAGACAATATAGCAATAGAATGCATGAGTGAGATGGGTAATGGTAGAGTGTATGTGAGTATTGGCATGCTAGCTGCTGTTGTTTTTCCGCTATAACACAAGCGTATCAATCGGTTGGGTAAAATGTTAATAACCTAGCATCAGCTCAGTTGAAGAGCTGGCTACGGTGAAAGATACTAAGCACCATCACACCAGCACCTCAGCACCTCAGCAACTCCTATCCTCCCCCTCACAACGCAAGCGCACTAACACTCAAAATCCCCTCCTCCCCCTCCAACCTCCTCACAACCACCGCCCCAACCTCCCGATCAACCCCCAAAATCATCAGCGCCTCATCGCCCTTTCCCCCGTCCCCCTTGGCCTCACTATCGACAGACGCCACGCTCATGAAATTGATGTTGATCCCTTCCTTGCCCAGCAGTGCACCCACCGCCCCGATCTTGCCGGGGCTGTCGTAGTTGTGGCAGATGAGCAGGTTGCCTTCTGGGACGAAGGAGGTGGCGAAGCGGGACAGGCGCGAGATGTGGATTTGGGTTTGCGCGGTGTAGCCGGATATTATGTGGTCTTCTTGGTCATGGCTAGGGTTGTTCAGGAAGGGGCGAGCGCGGAGGGTCACTAGTGATGAGTAGGTGGATGGGGTGGCATCCCGGGAGTGGAGCTCGTTGACTACGATGCCGCGGTCTTTGGCGATCAAGTCCGCGTTTACAATGTTGATGTTTTCCGCATGCGATGATATGGGCGAGGTAAGACCCTTGATGAGAGCTGCGAAGAGGGGCTTTGTGTTTGTCACTGTTGCGAGGGAACCCTCGTACACAAGGTCGAATGTGGTTCGAGCCGTGGCTTGAGGGTACCCCTGGCCGGGTTTGGAGTAGTGCTGGGTATATAAAGAACCCATCTTTTCGATGAGCCGAACAAATGGTTGTAGTTTGGCGTATTCGTCAGGTAGGATCAAAGGCGCGTTGACTGCTGATCGAGGGAGGTCTCCGCCTAAGATGGAAAGAACTTGGGAGCATACATCTGTGCTGACGTTGTTCTGGGCTTCGTGGGTTGATGCGCCTAGATGCGGTGTCGCAATCACCTTTGGATGGGCGATCAATTTAGCAGCGGAAGAGGACGCAGAGGGAGGTTCAGTAGTGAAGACATCAATGCCAGCGCCGGCAATGTGATTAGATTCAAGGGCTTCAAGAAGACTCTCTTCGTCAATCATGCCGCCACGGGCGACGTTGAAGATTCGAGAACCCTTCTTCATCATCTGAAGCTCGGCAGCTGAGATCATGCCTTTGGTGGAAGCGATCAATGGAGTGTGGATTGTCAGAAAATCAGACGCTACCAAGAGGTCTGATAATGAAGCAACGAGTTTTACGTTGTTTGTCGCAGCGACGGCTTGAGAGGCGTATGGATCCAGTGCTAGAACGTTCATCCCGAGTCCGATTGCCAGTCTGGCAACGGTAATACCAACTGATCGGTATCAGATATTGTGACATTTGTGGTATACGGCAAGGTATGCGTACCTCTTCCAAAGCCTATCACACCCAGTGTCTTTCCCTTGACTTCCACGCCCACGAGTCGGCTTCTTTCCCATTTTCCAGCCTTTAGATTTGCGCATGCGTCGGAAATGTTCCTAGCGACCGAAAGGATAAGGGCAATTGTATGTTCAGCGGCAGCCTGAGAAAGTCAGAGAGGATGGAGAGATGTGCAGGTGATAGGCGGAAGGCATGGTACTTCGATATTACCCGATGGCGAGTTGACGACAATTATACCGAGTCTCGTGGCGGCCTCAAGATCTAGGTACCTGGAACATCAGCAGATGAACAATGTTTCTCGGGTATGGAACTGCGGTACCAACTATGTCTCCGTAAGTCTTGTGCTCGATCCAATGCCTTTCTGAAGCCGTAATTCGCTCATACCGTTGTCAACACCAACGCCTGCCCTGGCTACCACTTTCAGATTCTTGCCTGCCGCCAGCAACGACGAGGTGACCTTGGTTTCCGAACGCACGATAAGGGCATCATAGTCTGGAATTAGAGCAAGCACTTCATCGGGCGATAGCCCTAGTCGTTCGTCAACGTGAACAGTAGCTCGTAGAAGAGACAGTCCCTCGGGTGAGAGCTTTTCAGGTACCAGCACTTTCAAAGACGCCATGCTTGTTTATGTGAGCCGAGTTGGTGGACAGTAGGAGCAGAACAGAATTGAGAAGGCTGGATAAGAGAACGTTGTGAGGGCGGTGAGCGCCATATCAGCCCATTATAACCCACGGAGAATAGACCGTGGGGCATGTGGGGTTTCGAGCGTGGGGAGGGTGGGGGGCAAGTCCCGCTAATGCAGGGCGCGACGTCAGGTGGTTGCTATTGCGCCCGGGCGGAGATGCGCCCGAGGAAGGGAACGGGAGCTACCCCTCACCATGCCCCTGAGTCAAAAACACTCTCGGCATGAATAAAGACCCCTTTCTTGTCGCTCCTTCGCTTTTCCACCCTCGAATATCGTACCAACATCTCTTTCGCTAGCGAAGAATAATTTCAGCCTCGAGAAGCGATTGATCTAGCTGACTCTTGATCATGACGACCTTTGCCTCTTAGTGCGGCCTACAGTAAGCCTTTCTTCGACTCGATACAGGCGAAAGCTGAAGTTCTGACCCTATCAAGATGATATTCTCATCGATCGCACTGAAAGATAACTTGATTAGCTATAGAGTCTTTCAATGATAATGATGTACAAATTCGATCCTGTTTGATGAGAGAAAATATCAAAAGAACAACATACCAGCGGGTCAATTCCTTTTACTTACATTGTGTTATTCTCAATCATCAACTCTTTCCCAGAATCGCAATTAAAAACAAAGATATCTACGTCGTGTTAGACCTAAATACCTTGCGGGTTAAAGCTCGAATAAGTAGAGCGAATGTCTGAGTCGATTGTGCTAGTAATATTTGTTGATATTTCGGAATGACCGGCAATTTTCTGCCTCTCAGAGTCGTTGATGTTTGAGTGCATCTAATAGAAGCGTTTGCTAGGATGGGCGGACCGAAAAGGTTTCAAAGGCTTGACTTTGAACACGCGATCGAAAAGTGGTTTGATGGTGGAAACACAACCGCAGACGATTATAATGTATTTTTCTATGCTATTGAGATCAAAGACTTAGAAGATTTTCGCAACGAGCGGGAGAAAATGATGAGAGAGAGAACGTACGATGACCACGCAAGGAAAGGATATGTCTTCTCTGAGATGCGTTAGCTTTTTCACTGGTTAAGTTGCGGTTCACTGACAAGTGAAATCCACATGAGCCTCAAGATCATATATGGCCGAAGTTTTGATAGCAGAATATATTCCCGCGCTGAAGTCGATTAGCCTATAAGCTTCAACATTGCTTCGACTAGTCTTCCAGGACACCCAATGCTAAAAGAACACACAGACTGATTTTAGTCTTGAAGCCCATATTCAACCCCTTATGATCGTGATTGGAATCAGTGCAACCGCAAAATCCACAAATGTTATGTACGCTGGAACTCTGGTCAACCGATACCCTTGGCAATGACAGTGGCCGAATGCGTAATACTCACCTGCGTAAAATAAGGTAGTATGTATTCCCGGCAATCTAGGGACTCCAGCACGTCGAACCGATGACGGTTTCCCACAATGCTCGTGTTGAAGTACATTGTACCCAGGTTATTTTAATAGACACAGCAGCGGTGACGAACATTATCGCCACGTTAACATAGATAAACCATTTCTGCTAATTGTTTTTGGGTCCCATAATTCGCAGTACGAGGAACGCAATGCTCGCCTTGCCGACTGTGGCAGCCGGTGCGCCGAAGGTCTGGTCTAGGTAGTTGAATTGCCTGACGGATGCAATTTCATCAGGTTCTAGGTAGAATGAATGTCGTGCGCCTCCATGTGTAACACAGAGAGTAACAATTGTAACGAATTATCACCTGGAATACCTGGTAAACAGTTAGTAAGACCGAATCGAAGCCCAGCCATCATCTCTGACTCTCGGTATGCAGCGCCCTCCTTAGAGTAAATTGCCCTCCATTATATTGGCCGTCCAAGCCTGCGTTTCGTTATTTCCACACAACGAAAGCTCGACCTAAACTGCGAGTCCATCGCAGTATTCTCCTCATTGGCCATCTTATCGGTATCTTTTACCAGCAACCGGCCTTCGATGAAGCAACCCATTCTCAACGCCTGTATGAAGGCCCTCATCAACAACAAGTTGCAAACGATCGACGCCATCCTTTTCCTGCCCATGTGACTCTCTCACAGCTGTTGATCGAGCCCAACTCGCACCTTTACCGATGGCCACCGAAGTCGACCTTAAGGCGGCAGGCGGCCGAGAGTTGAATGCCAGGGCCACTAATTCCCCGAGCGAGCTTGCATAGGCGTAGGAGCGGCCTGTGAAGAGTAGCACGCACGAATGTATGATGATGATGAGAGCGTGGAGCATCAAGACCGCCGTTGCGATTTTGATGGTGACGGTGTCGAAGCTCCACGCATAGCCGTAACGTTTGACTGGAAAGGAAATCTTTGTCCACACATCATCGACATTCGCGGGTTCGGCGAACGACTGCAGCAATTGATCTTCATCCGTCCATGGCAGAGTTCTCAAATCGCGAGTGTAGCTACTGTATTGCCCCACAGTCCCGTTCAAAATTGCAGGGTCCATTCCTGGATTCACGAAAGCTCCACTTGAGCACCACCTGTTACGGCATACTGTGACTTCACGTTCATAGCTGTAGAGAGGATTGACACGATATTCGCTGCCAATGCGGGCCAGACCGTCGGCGATGGCTTTGGATAGTATGATACTCTCTACCGTGCCTGGATATTCAACAGTTTCGTCATAGGGAGAGACAATCTCTTGGTTGGCTTTCGTAATTCCGTCCTGCATGAATTGGGAAAGTACTGGTATGTTGGAGGTGTTACTCGCCCCATTAAGCGCTTCTGCCCATTCCTTGCGAATGATTATTGGGATTGGACCGCCGTATACTTTATGGAGCTTAGCTGCGGCGTTCTCGGCATTGTCCTCCCTTTCTGCAATATCCGTTAGTCATAGATCAGGAAAACAGTAGTCCTTCACGGTCTAATGTTGAGAGTCACAGAAGCCTGCAAGGTTTTCGACCTACCAGTGTATGCTGCCCACGTGAAATTTGATGAGACAACGCCCCTAATTCCACTTGAAAGCATCCACATTTTGTTGGCGTCCCAGGTAGCCCTGATGCCGCACATCGTGATATTGGCTTTGTTCCCGTCGCTCGCGGGCGTATATATGAAAGCAAGGGTCCCCGAAATACTTGCATTGGGGATGCCGTCTTCGAATGCAACCATCGTGTCATTAGACTTGGCCAAGATCGTTTCGTTCCAGATCTGCCGTACATCAAAGAATCCGGAGGGAGGGACGGCGCCATCAGACGCCAGGAGAGTGCTAAAACTGGTAGCTAACGCAGTCAAGCTTCGATCGTAAGTCGTTGCAGGTTGTTGGTCACAATATGTACTAACGATAGGCGTCATGACACTACTGTGCTGAGTCAAGCTTTCAACTGTAGATGGATTCTCCCCAACGTCATACGTGCCAAGAGCCAGCGACAAGTAATTGGCGAGGACATGGCTGGTGGTCCAGGTATGGGCAACACCGTAGACACCTACTTGTGTGAAGAGGTAACGGCTTGAGGGAGAGTCGATTGTGACGTTGTCACTCGGGGCTGTGAAGTTGAGAGTTGGCAAAATCTGGCTGTAGCCTGCGTATGGGCAGGACGCGTTGACGTCGAGGTTTGCGCTGAGGCAATATGGTCCAGGTAGGCTTGAAGCGTCAACCACGCTCGGAAAGAGCTGTTTCGCTATGTACATCTGGAACGTGGTCGCACGTCGGAACCCATAGTCGTCGGGACTCTTGTAAAAGGCGAACAGGTCCTGACGAGGCCACCAGTTGAGCCGGGGTATCAGGACGATGGCCGAAGCCGGGCCAGAAGCAAGGCCTACCAAGGTTGCAAGGAGGACGAGGGCAAGCCATATGGACTGCCATTGGATTATTTTGTGGCGCACCGACGTTCTGATCGAATAGAATAACCCCAGTGATATCGGTTGGCCCCCAAGAGCGACTTGATAGGCGGATATGAAAAGGCCGAAAGGAAGGCCGCAAGAAGAGGATAACCGCTGCCGGAGATAATGCAGGACGAGATCGGAGAGCGAGAGCACAATGCAGACCTCGTGGGCTTTGGCCGCGATCTGAAGAACGGCAAGGTTTTCGCTGATTGCCACCGGATTGTCGTTGCTGTCACGCCAATAACGCTGCCGCCAGCTGAATTGAAGAATCGCGAAAGATACAGCAACGGGGACAAGAAGCGCGCAGACTCGAAGCAGGGCGCGACGACGACTTTGACGAACGGCGACCTTTGCGAGTTCGGTCGAGGACTGCTGAGCAAGTTCGCGATCTAGCTCCTGGATATTTGTTGGCTCGGAATCGTCCCAGTGGTCATGATCAGCTACAAACGCGGGGTCTATGATTTCGTATTGAGGGTCCAGCGCGGGCTTGTTAGCTGGCATGCCGTACGCGTCTTCAAGAGCTGAGAACAAAAACGAGGGTGAATGGGACTGGCAAATTCAAACGAGGAAGGATGACTGGAGAAGGCGTGGGAGTACAGAAAGCTTGATCTCAGCCGCACAGCTGCGCGTACCACGTGACCTTAACGCCAGCGCTTCTCGCTTCTATTTTCAGCATCAGAAATGTAGAAACGACTGCGACGACCCAACGATGTCAATCGAAAACTATCAGAACGGCTAGATGGCTGCTTCAAGTGTTACCTATCTTAGAGCCCCTTGACAGATTCCGATATAGCATGTTGCAATACAACATAGTGCTAATCTGCGTTTCATAATTTGATTACAAGCCAGAAGTCAACAAAGTAGCGCAATCGTATTGCAACGGTCAGAGTATGAATGAAGGCTTAGGAGCAAAGCTACAAATACTAAGTGATAGTCGACGAAGCTTTTAGACTACGGAGTCTCGGTAGAATACTCCGTTGTCTCCATCGCAACCAGCAACGAATATTCTCCTGCTGCGTGGCCCATCGGTTGACAACCCCATATTTTTCTGTCTTGTTCACCAGCCCAATGTCGAAGCCGAAAAAAAGAGACGGAACAATCTTTTATATCTTCCCTGCTGACTTGCTTAAATGAACAGTGTAGCTCAGATTTTGTGACTGATCTCGTTTATGAGTCTATTGTTTTTTTGCGAAGTACGACAAGATCTTCCACAAATGAGTAATCAAACAAGATTGAGAAGCCTGTCATCGAGCATGGTGGGATGAACGAAGCAAAAAGCTTGAGAGGCCACTTAAGGACTTTGTGGGCCGCTTTCTTGCCGCTGTCTGAACAGACAGCTCTGCGAGCTACACTGTTCCGCTCGTCTCGAACTGTACCATTACCATCATTACACAGGTGCAGTAACAACGACGATTGACCTTCGTGCGATTCTATATTACCTGTCAAATTCGTCAATGAGGCATCAATGGAATTGTATCTGACGAAACATATTGTCCGAGGCATATTCATCAGCTTCTCAACCTTTTAGCATGAGTCATGACATTTAGACGCCTGAGGACTGATGAAAATATATCGCTAATTGTTGAAACAATTATGCCGGATGTTCGACGTAAATGCTGCCCCTTTAGTATGTTCTGCTCTTGTAGAGGCGTTATCTGTGTTCTAGAAAAAGCTAATCGCCTGTGGTGGAGCAAGTGCGTTGAGTCTTCAGCCTATAGCTTAACATTCCTAGCATATCTAGCAAAACAACAGCACATAGCCACGGATGGATCTGCGACTGATACCACACATTCCCACGACTCAAACGGCTTTGCTTCCCTTCTGTCCCTCCAACAGGCGCACGAAACTTTGAATCTTCAGTACCCCACTATGATTCTGCGCAACAGCTGCCTCATAAGCCTTTCTGTACATATGCAGGCCCTCGGAGAACAGTTGTCTTCTATCGCTCCACCCAACATCCCTTCTCAACTTCTCAGACGAGACCCACTGCGGAAAGCTAATGAGCATCTGCACCACATCAATGCCAACATTCACCCCCGCTGGTATGTATTTTACCCCGCCAGCTATCTTGTAATCTTTGACTAGCACAGTGGCAACCTCACTCAGTGTCTCGTATCGATGCCCGGAGATGTTGTAGCACTGTCCCTTCACCGCGTTTCTGTCCTCATGTGCCGCTATCGCAACATAGGCTTCAGCGCAATCGTCGACATGGGTCCCGTGCAATATACTTCGAGGGTCGGCGGCGAGTTCAAGGACACCATTTTCAGCGGCTCTTGCAGCCATCTCCAACAACGGGCCATAGAAGCTGCCGCTGAGGCCGTAGACGGTTGTTGGGCGGAGGAGAACGGCGTCAAAAAGGTCGATGTGGTCAAAGATTTTTGGGGCGTAGGTAGCTCGGTGAATGGCGAACGATGGAGGATTGATGGGGGACTGCTCAGTATGCGGAGCGAGGGCTTCTGCCCCGTCGAGGTAGGTCGTGCCGTAATCTTTGCAGCCGGATGTGAAAAGGACAAGCGGGCGGATATCAGCCTTGTTACTTGCCAAAGAGAGGGCGCGGATAAGCGCGATCGTGTCGTTGTAGTGAGGGATATAATCGAGGATTTGTTCTGTCGTAGAGACTATCACGTCGAATGTTCGTTTCTGGGCTTGCAGACGCTGGATGAATTCAGAATCACCAGCTGATCCGAGGACAGGAATGATCTCGTCCGCCGCCAAGAATGTTCTGGACTGAGCGTTACGAGCGAGTCCGTAGGTGGTTCATCCTGCCCGCACGAAGGCTCTGGCGACGACGTTACCAATGTATTCATTTGCTTCAGTCACTAAGACCGTCCGAGCTTTTGAGCTTGCCATTAGAGCTATACACTGTAGATTGGCTAAGCCTAGCTAAGTACTATCGACAAGTAAGGAGGACAGACGGGTACCAAGTGAAACAGTAGTAGTTGCAATCACTGTGAGTGTAGAAAGCTGAGTTGTTAATAAGATGAAGGGCGTATTTGTAGTAGCGAAATTGGTGACTCATGGATCGAGCAAGCGACTTCGGCAGCAGGAACTTCCATTGCTTCGCCGTACCATATTGCAAACCTCCTCCATTTGCGGACGAGAGTGGAGTTTAAGTCAGCCAAGAAGGAGGTAAATTCAAGAAGCGCGAAGCAGTTCAACTCGGGCTGTCACTCTCCGGTCCTTCCGGCGTTTAATAGAGTTGCCGCACAATAACCTTGGCACTTGCTTGACAGCTTGCCATCCTAGACTTGTTTCGGACTAGAGAATCTCGGCTCGGTTATCAGAGCTCCGCGACAGGTGCCTTTTTATGGTCGCACTGTAGGCTAGGCATCGTGTCTAATGTATTATTTGAAAACACTTTAAGTGCTTTTCGTTTGCTCAATTGGCCTGAAAAGAATTGGAATAAGATGTGCAAAGGTACATATGTTCATTTTGATAATTAATGGTTCGCTTATGGGGATTTACGCTTTCCCGAAATAGTTTAGTAAGTGCTTTTCGGGTACTATCCTACTTGGTGCTCCAGGGAGATAATGCAATGGCGTGTGGGAGCAATACGCTAGTTTCTCCACGCCGCTCCAACCATTTACTATGGCAGCTCGAGATAGTATCTTACTCAACGCTTTTACAAGGACAATTGATCAATCAATCCAGATGGCGATTGAAGTGCCCTTGGAGCCCTCGATCGTAAGACAGCAAGGACATATAGGATGCCTCGATACGCCACCGTCGCGACAAGCCATCAGCGCCACCTCCCTACTATTTCCGATCCGAGAGAAGATAAGTCTAGAGGCAGAAAACAAAACAAATTTCTCTCACCAGAGGTTGATTCCTTGTGGATGTTCCAAGGGGATATATGTCTACAGCAGCGGGAGAATATATCGGACCATCGATCAAGTGAGCAAAGTCGGTCTTGACCCAAATAAAACAGATAAGCTTAATGAGCACGCCTCTTCTATTCAAACCGGTACAAAGGTGACTTCTCTTCCAATACCAATCTTGAGAAGATAGTTGCTGGCTATGGGACAGTCCGGACTGTCAGGGGTATGGCCCACTCCTCCACCTGAAAATACAAAACATATGGCATCAATCATTACGTCCCGTACGACACCAACCGTCAACAGATCGTCCTTTTCATCGAGGGGGCTTTTGTATCATTCGCCAAGTATGATAGTTACCTTTTGTTCATGAAACCCAACCTTAGCCACATTGAGAACATTTTCATCAGTGATGTTCGTATCGATGATCTGACTATTCCACATGTCATCGACAAGATGAAGGTCAGCGTTCTTCACCGAAACTGATCAGCAGATCTCGATAAGGCGGGCATGATCCGCGCAACTCGGGTGTTCTTTGACAACGCGATCAAGATGTATGTCACGACAGATCAGACTGATATTGATGAAGAGATCGTTCAGCAGCGTCATGAAGACTATTACTACAAATGGTGACGCGATCTCCACTGTCTGATGAGTTAAGAAAACGTCGATGTCAATATGTACATGATTCGCTCATCCTGTTGGAAATAGGGGAGATGGTAATCTCCGCCTTCATAGGGCTGATAGGGCTGGGGCCCGCTAG
>JAABUL010006250.1_pt1 | contig 13910 bp, 14 predicted proteins | sample 5559151 | NCBI WGS metagenome assembly JAABUL01 (sample SAMN10711876, study PRJNA513368) | rock metagenome | isolation source: Antarctica rocks | place: Antarctica: Victoria Land, Pudding Butte sud | reverse complement strand
CGGCGAGCGGGGCATGGCTGAACACCTTGCGCACGCGGGCGGCGGCAAACTCGAACAGCGCCTTGCGCAGCGCGTGCTCGCGATCGAGCGAAGCGGCCTCGCCGGCGGCGGTGACCATGATCGGGTAGGCCGCCGCGACACCCGCGCGTTCGGCGCCGACGCAGTAGACGTTGGCGGTGCCGAACTCGTCGGTGGCGAATTTCGGGATCACCTCGATCCCGAGCGCGTCCATGCGGGCGAGCAGGGCGCGGGTGCGCGGGTCGCGCGGCTCGTCTGGGCCGAATTCGAGCGCGATCCCGCGGTCCATGGCGCGGAACCCGGTGCCGTTGCCGTCGCGCTGCAGCAGTTCGCCGAGCCCATGGCCGATGGCGAAGTCGAGCGTTGGGCCGGCGCCGAGGCCGTTGGTGATGGGAGTGGTATAAGGGGTATAGCCAGGCTGTAGGTCGCCGACCGAGCAGGCGGCGATGTCGATCGGGATCCAGACGGCCTCGCCGCCGGGCCAGCGGTGACCGGCGACCCATTCGAGCGCCGTGTCGGCATCGACCGGGCTGCCGGCGGGCAGCACGAGGGATACCGGATCGATGGCCCCCTCGCTGCGCAGCGCGCGGAACGTCGCCGTGCGGCGGGGCAGGCGCCAGATGCCGAGCGCGGAATGCACGGCCTCGGCGAGCTCGCCGGTGGTGCCGATGATGGCGCTGTCGTCGTCGACGCCATAGCCGACGCCATGCGGCGTCACGCCGTGCCAGCGCGTGCCGTCGCCGTTGAGGAAGATGGCGTTCCAGCAGGCGACGCCGGTGCGATCGAGCGGGGAGAGCGGAAACAGCTCGACCCGGCCGTCCGGCATGGAATCGATGTAGGCTCGTGCGGCGTCGGGCAGATTGGGCGGAAGGACGTGCTGGGTCATGCCGGGTGGATCGGGATCGGGCGGGTGTGCGGCGGGCCTTCGATCACGTCGTCGAGCAGACGCAGGGCGGCCTCGGTGTCGACGTTGGTGGCGCACTCGAACGGGGTGAAGGCCGAGGTGAAGTCCAGCTTGGCAAACACGTCGCGATAGCGCAGCGCCTCGCCGCGGCTGAGCGGGATCTGCTTGTGGTAGGCCTTGTGGCAGGAGATGCGTTGGGCCGTGCCGTCGGCGTCGAAGTCGATCTTGAGCGCATCGCCACAGAAGACGGCCTTGCGCGCGGCGTCGTAGAGGATCGAGTGCCCCTCGTAGTGGCCGCCGGTGTGGTACAGGGTCAGGCCCGGGCGGATCTCGTGCACTTCGTCATACGGCACCGTGACCCGGAACGCCTTGGTCCATTGCAGGTCCTCGCGCTGGATCAGCAGGTCCGGCTTGAAGTGATCCTGAAGTTGATAGAGTGCGCCGTAGCCGTGCGGATGACTCGAGCCGAGCCAGCGGATACCACCGAGTTCCTCGATCTTGGCCAAAGCGGCCGGCGAATAGAGCGGCGCCGCCTCGAAGGCCACGTTGCCGTCTGGATAGAGTAGCAGCCAGCCATGGCCGTCCAGGCCATAGCGCGGCGTCGACCAGAACTCCCAGATCCCCGGCATGACCTCGCGCCAATGATGCGCGAGTTTTGGCAGCACCTGCATGGGGGTGAGGAACTCCCAGCCGTCCTCGGGCAGGTCATTGCGGACGTCCGAGCAGATCGGGCAGTCGGGTGGAACGGCGAAGTAGCGCTGCCAATGGCCGCAATTGGTGCAGGAGAACGGGCTAAGCGGCATGTGCGGTCTTGCGCGGCGGCGCTGCCATACGCTGCGCCTTCAGGACGAGCGCCATCGTATGCAGGTCGCCCTCAGGGGGGAACGGGAACGGGCCACGGCCGAGCACGGCGTCGGCGAAGGCTTCGACTTGGTTCAGGAACGGAGAGCGTTCGGCGCCGGGCACCGGGACCGGCTGGGCCACCCCGGTGGCGGCGTCGATGAACTCGAGCGTCCCGCCGGGCGTCTGTCCCATGGTGTCGATCGCGACCGCCTGGCCGCCGGTGCCGACCACTTCGAGCCGGCGCCGCGGCAGCGTCTCCGGGCAATTGTAGCCGACGTGAAGCTGCACCAGCACGCCCGATCGCGACCGCGCCATCAGCAACGCGCCGTCCTCGACGTCATAATGGTGCACCTTCGCCTGGCCGAACGCGGCGATCTCCTCCAGCTCGTCGCCTAGCAGGTAGGCGGCCAGGTCGAGCCCGTGCGGCGCGAGATCCATCAGGGCGCCGCCACCGGCGCGATTGCGATCGATGCGCCAGTTGTCGCCCGTCCAATTGGCCGGGAGCCAGCAGGCATAGACGATCCGCACCGCCGTCACGGTGCCGAGCCGCCCCTCGGCGATCAGCCCGGCCAATGCGCGGTGAGCCGCGTGGAACCGCTGGTCGAACGCGGTGCCATAGCGGACGCCGGCGGCGCGGCAGGCCTCGACCATCGCCTCGGCGTCGGCCATCGTCGTCGCCATCGGCTTCTCGCACAGCACAGGCAGCCCGGCCGCCGCCGCCGCTTCGACCAACGGCCGGTGGGCGTCGTTCGGCGAGGCGACGTACACCGCATCTAGCCCAGGCCTGGCAAGGAAGGCGGCCAGATCGTGATCGCATGCAACGCCGAAGGCTGCGGTCGCGCGCTGCCGGGAGCCGGGGTCGGGGTCGAACAACGCGACCATCGACCCGTTGGCCGATCGCTGGATCGCCGGACCGACGTAGTCGCGCGCCACCCAGCCGCAGCCGGCGATACCCCAGCCGATCCGGTCTACCATCGTGACGGTAGATCCAGCAGGATCCGGCGTCGGGCCAGGGTCTCGATGGCCGGGTCGCCGGCGATGGCGTTGTCAGGCCCCTCCGCCTGGAGCGGGTAGCTCGCGAGCGGGCCGTATTCGGTCTCGTAGCGAGAGGACGGCCAGACGACCCGACCGTCGACATAGAGCGGATTGCGACGCAGTGCCGCGCCCGGCGGCGGCATCGAGAGCCGGCCGGAGACCGCACGCGGCGCGCCGGCCCGGGACGCGATCGACACCGCCGCCGCCGTGTCGAGCGAGTGGCTCTCGGCGGGGCGGGGGGCGCGTTGCTCGAGCAAGCACCGGGTCAACTCGGCGTCGTCATACAGGATCGCCTCGCCGAACAGGGCGGCATAGGCCGAAGGCGACAGCGGCGCACCCGCAGAGAGGTTATCGACCAGCGCGTTGTGGGCATGGCCCACCAGGACCGGCCCCGTCGAAACCCGCTGCATCTCGGCGGCGACATGCGGCTTGTCGGGCAGGAAGTAGAAGGCGTCGTGGCAGAACAGCGCCGCGTAGGCATCGTCGCCGAGTGGCCAGGGCTGCGCTGCGTCGAAACAGATGAGATCCGCCTCTCGGCAGACGAAGCGGCGGGCGAGCCAGAGCTTGGCGAACACGACGTCGCCGCCGGCGACAGACGCACCGGCGCGCGCGAAGTCGCGCAGGAAGTGCCCGGCGCCGCAGGCGAGTTCGAATACGCCGGTCGGCTCGGTCCAGTGCGCCTCGGCGAGCGCGAGCCCGGAGAGGAAGGTCGGGTCGGACCAGCGATGGGCGAAGTAGGTGCCGACCGGGCCGAACGCGAGCCGCGCCATCGCCTCTCGAAAGCTGGTCCGGCCGGCATCGCGCACCAGGGTGCGACGGTCGTCGAGCGAGGCCGGCGGGGTACGCGCCCAGTCATCCTGATCGCCGAGCAAGAGGGCCGTCGCGTCCTCGACCTGACCGGCATCGAGCGCAGCCAGCACGTCGGCCACCAGGGCCTCGCGATTGGTGCGAAGGAAAGCGATGCCGTCGACCACGGGCCAGCGCTCGCCCTCGGCGGCCAGCGAATGCGGCGTGTCGGCGACCAACTCAGCGCGCGAGAGCGGACTGAACAGGGTCGCGCCTTGGGGCCGAGCGGAACGGGCGCCGGCCCGCACCGCAAGCGCTTTGGCGCCGGTCACGGCAGCCTGGCGTCGCGCAGGACTGAGAAGTGGAAGGCCTGCACGGGCCCGGCATGGACCAGGTCCATGTCTTCCAGCGCCTGGGCGGTGGTGAATTGGGCGACCTGCTCGTAATGGCGCATCTGCAGGACGCGATCGATCACATCGGCGGCGTGGAAGGCGTGGCCGATGGGCGTGGACGCATCGGCGATGTGGCCGAGCGCCTCACGCGCGGCCGTGGCGAGCGGGGCGGGCAAGGTGGCGAGTTCGCGGTCGAACAGCCGGCTCATCAAGGGCCCGAGGTGGTCGCCGAGCAGCATTTCGCCGGCAAACCCGCTATCGGGGAGATGGGCGTTATGCAGGTGGTGGGCCATGCCGGCGAGGAAGCAGGCGGCCGGATCCGCATCGTAACGGGGGGCCAGCAGGCAGGCGAGCACTGCGACGATCAGGCAGTGGTCGCCGTGTCCTTCCGGCGGCTCGAGCACGATGCGCGGCTTGCCGGGACAGGTCGCGCCGGCGCGGGGTTGACGAATCAACGCTTCCGCGAAGGCTGGCGCCGGTCCCGACCACGACGATGCGCCAAGACGCTCACCCAACCGGGCGGTGAACGCCGGTTGCAGCGGTCCCGCCACCTCATCGAAGGCGCGCGCGAGCATGGTCGTGGCGTCTTCGGCGGACAGCCCGGCCGTCTCGAGCACCAGGCGATCGACGCCCCCCAGACGGGTTGCCGCTACGGCATCCGCAGTAACGCCGAGCGCGACCTCGATCGGGGTCTGCCCGGCCAAGAGAGCCGACCATCCCCGCCGGAACAGCCTGGACGCCAGACTGTCCGGATGGGAGGCGTCGCGTATCCGCTTGAGATCACCGAGCTCCGCTGCCAGCGGGATCAGCCCCGCAAGCGTGGAAGGACCCGGCAAAGCGTCAGGCATGACTTAGCTAGCCGCGAGCCAATCCAGCAGCACACGCTCCTGGACGGGGAAGCTGTGCTCCTCGCGCTTACCGGCCTTGGTCATCGGCGCCTTGAAGAACAGGCCGAGTTGCTCCTGAATACCGCCCTGGCCACGCTGGCGCGCGAGGTCCAACACGCGGGCGATCTCGATCACGAGCGGTGCTGCCAAGATGCTGTCGCGGCAGAGGAAGTTGACCTTCATCTGCATCTTCTGGCCAAGGAAGCCGACGAGATCGATGTTGTCCCACGCTTCCTTGTTGTCGCCGCGCGGCTTATAATAACGGATGTCGACGATATGGTCCTCGACCGGATAGCCGAGGATGTCGTCCAGTACCGAGCCCTTGGTGTTAAGCTTGCTCTTCAGGCTGTCGGGATTATCGAGCGCCAAGCCGTCGCGATTGCCGAGGATGTTGGTACTGAACCAACCCTCAACGTAGAGCGAGCGGGAGCGGAAGGCCGGAGCGAGGACAGTCTTGATGAAGGTCTGGCCGGTCTTGCCGTCCTTACCTGCCACCGGCACGTTCTCGCGCTCGGCCATCGCGGTCAGGGCAGGCACGTCGGCGGCCAGGCTCGGCGTGAAGTTGCCGTAGGGCACGCCTTCGGCGATGGCCGCATAAGCATACAGCATAGCCGGGCTGATCGCCGGGTCGCTGCTGTCGAGGCCGCGCTCGAAGGCGTCGGGCGTCGCCAGCACCGTCGCGCCGCGATCGGGCCAGCGCTCGACCGAGGCCAGGTTGATCATCACCAGTTGGTCGATGCCGGTCTTTTCGCGATGGCCGCGGATGTCCTCGCGGATGCGGTTCACGGCGTCGCGGTGCGTCTTGGCGGCGACCTTGTTGGCGCCATCGACGTTCTTGCAGAAGTCGACGCTGCCGACAGCCGGCCACGGGCGCATGGCCGTAAGCGCGGGCGAGACCAAATCGGCCTGCTCGCGATCGAGCACGCGATGCTCGCGGACCGCCTCGTTCAAGTTTTCGCCGTGCAGATCCCAGCCGGCAAAGTGCAGGTTGCGATAGGCGGCAATGCCCTGCGCTCCTACAGCGGCAAGGGGGAGGCCCGCCATATCGTTCGACCCGGCCCGGAGCATCTCAATACCGGCGGCGGCGGTGCTGGCAACGGCGCCGCCCATTCCGACCACAAGAACACCCACTCGACGACCGGTGGTCGCCGCATCAAGCCCGCTGTCAGGCATCATCTCTACTTTCGAAAGGGCCCGCCGGAGTGGGGGCCGAGGTCTGGGGGACAGACATGGGGCTGTCACACGGGATGGGAAGCGCACTGGCCTTGTCCGCCAAGCCTCCGCCGGCTCGCATCAACATCACACCCCCGTGAGACCACTGTCCGGACGTCGTCTCGACCGCCGTTTTGCTTGCTGCGTGTGGCCACAATGCGGCGAATGCACGGTGATCACGGGGTGCGATCACGCATATCAGGACCGCGTTCACCGTCTTCGGTATCGGTATCGACCAATCGCTCCATGTGGACCGAATGGTCGCCGCCGTGTTCGAGAATGTCCTGCTCGCGCTCGCCTTTGGTTCTATCTACCACGTAGACCCGGTCCAGGCGTTCGCTTGACGCGACCTGCTTGGCCGCATCGATCGCTTCGTCCAAGTCCATGGCATGACCGTTCGGGCGGGTTGGCCGGGTGCTCTCGTTGCGTTCGCCAGTCAGGGTGATGAGGGTCACGGTCTCGCGCGGTTCGTCTTCGTCGAACCTATGGAGCACGATGACGTGCTTGGCAGGTCCGGAAGGGATTGGGTCGTGCGGGGCCAGGCGCACGACCTCGGGTTTTGCTGATGGCATGAACGTCTCCTTGTGAGGCCTAACGACTCGGCGGCGTTTGCGTTCCGGCAACCCGCTTCACCCACGGGCGTTGACCATGCATGGACAACGAAAAACTGCACCAAAGCGACGGCATCGACGACAAGCATGAGGCGGCTCGGCGAATGGCCGAGGCGGCGCTCGGGGCCCAGGACGAGGGCGAACAGGAGCGTGCCGACCTGCTGATGGATAAAGCGGCGAAGACCGATCCGCAGGCGGTCGAAGAAGTCTTGGCCGAACATGCGGGCGATTCCGCGCCCGATCCCGAAATCGTCGTGCAAGACGATGAGGAGATCGCCGCCCTGAGCCGGACGATCGAACCAGGCAGCGCGTCTCCCTCGCGGGCCGGCGTGACAGGGGCCGGCAGCGGAGCCGATTCCGAGCGCTAACCCTACTGGCAATACCAGTAGGCGGTGCCATCGGACCCGCGGGTGCAGGTCCACCTGCCCATATAACATCCTGACAGTTACGGCGAAACGCCGCGCCAACTCGCTGCCGCAACGAATGCGCGCGTGACAGTTGAAATTTCGCGGCGTCGGACCGCATATCCCGGGGATCGACCAACCGAGGGACATCTATGAGCGAAACCCAGGCGGCAGAACGCCACCCCTTTAGCGCCGAGGTCGGGCGGCTGCTCGATCTCGTCGTGCATTCGCTTTATTCCGACCGGGAGATCTTCCTGCGCGAACTGGTGGCCAACTCCGCCGACGCGACCGACCGACGGCGCTTCGAGGCGCTCACCGACCCGGCCGCTTCGCTGCCCGAGAACGCCGAGATCCGGCTCGCGCCCAACAAGGAAGCACGAACGCTGCTGATCACCGATCACGGCGTCGGCATGGACAAGGCCGAGCTGACCGCCAATCTCGGCACCATCGCTCGCTCCGGCACGCGCGCCTTCGGCGAGGCGCTGAAGCAGAGCGAAGGCGCGGCCGCGGCGGGCGAGCACGCGAAAGCCGAGGATGGGACGGCCAAACCGCAGGGTGTCAGCCTGATCGGCCAGTTTGGCGTCGGCTTCTATTCTGCGTTCATGGTCGCTGACCGGGTCGAGGTGATCAGCCGCAGGGTCGGGTCGGACGAGGCGTGGTGCTGGGCCAGCGACGGCGGCGGCGCGTTCACCCTGGCACCGGCGCAGCGGGATCAGGCGGGCACCAGCATCCTGATGCACATGAAGGCCGACGCCGACGAGTTCCTCGAGCCGATCCGGCTCGAGACGATCGTCCGCAAGTGGGCTGATCACATCACCGTGCCGATCGTGATCGTCGGCGACGGCGAGGATCGCAAGGCCAACGAGGGCACCGCGCTGTGGCGCAAGGCAAGGGCCGAGGTGACGCCGGAGCAGTACAAGGAATTCTACCATCACGTGGCCCACGCCTGGGACGAGCCCTGGGCCACGCTGCATTGGCGCGCCGAGGGGCAGATCGAGTATTCGGCGCTGCTGTTCATCCCCGGCTCGAAGCCGTTCGACGCGGTCGACGGGCCGCGCGAGAGCCGGGTGCGCCTGCATGTGCGGCGCATGTTCATTACCGATGAGGCGGCTCTGCTGCCGCCATGGGCGCGCTTCGTGCAGGGCGTGGTCGACACCGAGGATCTGCCGCTCAACGTCAGCCGCGAGATGCTGCAGGCGACGCCGGTGCTGGCGCGGATCCGCAAGGCGGTCACCAACCGCGTGCTGTCCGAGTTGAAGGCGCGCTCGGCGGATGCCGAGGACTACGCCAAGTTCTGGAGCGAGTTCGGTGGCGTATTGAAAGAAGGCGTCTGGGACGATTCCGAGCACCGGAGCGAGGTTGCGGCGCTGATGCGGTTCAAAAGCTCGCAGGTCGACGGCTGGACCAGCCTGACCGATTATGTGGGTCGCATGAAGGACGCGCAGGAGGCGATCTACATCCTGCCGGGCGACGATGCCGCCGCACTCGCCAAGTCGCCGCAGCTCGAAGGCTTCCGGGCGCGCGGCGTCGAGGTGTTGTTGCTGACCGACCCGGTCGACGCGTTCTGGCCCGAGCGGCTGGGCGAGTGGGACGGCAAGAAGATCCGCAGCGTCACGCAAGGCGCGGCGGACCTGAGCAAGATCGAGCCCGAGACGGCGGCCGAGGGGGAGCCGGCCGATGTCGAGAAGCTGATCGCGGCGCTCAAGGCGGCCCTGGCCGAAGCGATAACGGACGTGCGTGCGACGGATCGACTGGTCGACAGCGCGGTCGTACTGGCGGCAGCCGGGTTCGGGCCGGATTTGCAGATGCAGCGGCTGCTTCGCCGTCACGGCAAGCCGGGGATGACGCTGCCGCCGACGCTCGAACTCAACCCGCGTCACGCGCTCATCCGGCGCTTGGCCGAGCGCGCCGACTCGGGCGAACAGCTCGATGAGGTCGCGCACACCCTGCTCGACCTCGCCCGGGTGCAGGACGGCGACATGCCGGTCGACCCGGCAGCGTTCGCACGCCGCATCACCGCGGCGCTGGCGCATTGAGGCATGCGCTCCTCCCGGTTCGCCGGGAGGGGCGGTCCGCTACTGCGTCACCGGGACGGCGGAGACGCTGTTGTAGGGGCTGCCCCCCTTCGACAGCGCCTTGGTCGACCAGACGAGGTAGACCAGGACGCGCTTTTGCTGGTCCCACATCCGGCTCACGCGGATCTCCTTGAACAGCCAGTTGGCCGAGGCGCCGAAGGCGACCTCGTTCTCGGGCAGGTTGGCCGGCACGCTGACCGGGCCGGTCGAACGGCATGCAATGCTGAACCGGCTCGGGTCGGTCGCCAAGCCCAGCGAGCCGCTGACGCCGCCGGTCTCTGCGCGCGACATATAGCAGCTGACCCCGGCGACTTTCGGATCGTCGTAGCGATCGACCACGATCTTGTCGTTGCGGCCGACGATGCGGAACGTGGTACTGACATAGCCGACCCGGGTCGGATCGTCGGCGGCGGCAGCCGGGTTCGCTGCCCAAAGGCCAGCAACGGCGACCGCCACTTGCGCGAAGCGTAAATTAGAGACCAACGACACTCTCCTTCTGCAGCGGCTCGGGGACATAGTGGAACCCCTCGCCCTGCTTGGCCACATGGCCGATGCCGGGCCAGGTGGTTTGCCTCCCAATCGTTGTTTTTTCCCAACGTAGGGCTGGGTTGCCGAGGGCGCACGTGAATAGAACGTTGCCGGCGGCGGGATGACTCCCCCCGCTCCGCTTGCCCGCTGATGCATTGGGGGTCTTGCCGTCCCATATCCGTCTCTACATGAGACTGGGTTTGCTCAACACACCAACCGCCGGCGGCGACGCGAACACCGTTCCGGCGGACAAGAGGGAAGTGTCGCCGAGATGATGAACACCACGCTGGAGCGGCCTGGACTGCTTGTCGCGGTGGCCGCCGCCGACCCGGTGCGTCGCGCCGACCTCGCTGCCCGCGTGGCCTTGTCCGGTCATCGCCTGGCCGAGAGCGAGGCCGAGGCAGACATCGTCCTGACCGATGCGCCCGCGTCGTCGGCCGGGCTGTCGCCCACGTTGAGGCTGGCCGACTACATGTCGGAGGGGCCGGCGACCCTGCCGCCGTCGCTCTCCGCGGCGCAACTTGACGCAGCGCTGCGCGCCGTGGCGGTCGGGCTGCATGTCAGCCTGCCGCCGCCCCGGTCGGCGGGATCAGATGCCGAACCGGCGCGCGCCCTGCTGACGCCGCGCGAACTCGAGATTCTGGCTTGCCTGGTCGAAGGTCTCAGCAACAAGGCGATGGCGCGCCGGCTGGGAATCAGCGCGCACACCGTGAAGTTTCACCTCGAGGCGGTGTTCACCAAACTCGGCGCGACGAGCCGGGCCGAGGCGGTCGCCAAGGGGCTGCGTCGGGGCTTGATCCTGTTCTAATACCGGCGCGGCGGCAGGGGCTGCTGCTGCACAGGGGCGAGCTGTTGCTGCTGGATCGGCATGCGCGCTTGCGGCGGGGCGCCGGTCGGAGCCTCTTGCAGCGGGACGGGCCCGCCGGTCGAAGCGATCTGGGTGCCGTAGCGGGACAGGATCTCTCGCAACGGGTCGGCGGCCGGGTTGCGGGCCTCCATGGTCAGGACGATCTGCTGCACGCCGACCGGGCGGCCGTAATAGGCCTGGTTCCAGTCCGATTTCGCGCTCATCAGGCTGCCGCCAAGCGAAACGCCGGCATACAGGCCGCGGGCGCGGCTGAAGCCGACGATGTCAGCGTTCAGCGCCATCGAGGTCGCGCCTTCGACGCCGCCGCCGAGATCGACGAAGGTCGCCGCGGCATCGGCGCCGAGCTTGAGCTGCGTATCCATGATCGCGTGCAGGCCGCGGTCGCTCATGATGAGGAAGATCGCCTGCGTATCCTGCACGCCGGCCTGGAAACCGAAGCTCGCGCCGCCCAACCCATAGAACGCCGGCGCCGACCACGACCCGGCGGCGTCGCGCGCCGTCAGCACGCAGTCGCCACCCTGGCCACCGAACAGGAAGCCGGCACGGAACACGCGGGGGCAGATCATGACGGCACGGGCCCGGCGCAGCACGCTCTGCGCGTCTCGGCCGGTCTGGTTGTTGAGCAGGTCTTGCGCTGCCAGCGAGGCGCGGTCGACCAGTTGCTGCTGCTCGACTTGCGCATGGGCTACGGCCGGGACTGCGGCCAGCAGGGCTGCGGCGATGAAACGAAGCATCGGACTCCCTCCAAGATGGGAGCCCGATACTAGCGTCGTTTGATCGACTTACCAAGCTTTTCTTAGATCGCGCTTTAGAAGCGCTACTTGCTCTCCGCGGCTGGCAGTTGCGGCGGGGTCTGGCTCTCCAGATCCACCGGCTTGCCGTTGTTGAAGTCGGCGCCGGTATTCGGATTCGTCGGCGTCGCCTGTAGGAAGGCGCGGACCTGCCACTGATTTCGTCGGTTCAGGAACCCGCCGGGAACCTCCGGGACCTTTGACGTCTGCACGATGGTGTGCGCGCGCCCGTCCGACGAGCTGCCGATCGCTAGCAGCCGCTCGGCCACGAGGTCGGCATACTTTGAGAGGCCAGCGCCGGCAGGGCGAGCATCGAGGAGCCAAGCAAGAGTGCTGCGATACGCGTCACGGTCTCCGGGTGGGGTCGCTGCCAACAGCGACCCCGCCGGCGAGTTGCGTTAACTCACGGTGACTTGGTTCACGCAATCGACCTTCCAGCCTTCGGCCATCCGGTCCAGCCGCGTGAGCGAGAGGTTCTGGATCGACAAGTGCAGGATGGCCTGCGCATCGACCCCCATCGCATGGCCAACCGCGGCGCGGATCGCTCCACCATGGCTGACGATGACGATGTCCTGCCCCCGGTGCGCCTCGGCGAGTTGCTCCATCGTCGCGCCGACCCGGTCCAGCAGTTGCGCCACGCTCTCGCCGTCCTGCGGCACCTCGGTCGCGGCCAGCGGCCAGAACGGGTGCGGCGCCATGGTGAGCTGCGCCGGGACGGTGTCGCGGTCGAGCCCTTGTAGCGCGCCGAGATTCTGCTCGATCAGCCCGGGTTCGACGAACAGGCCCTGCGCGGGATAGCCGGCGGCGAAGATCGCCTCGGCCGTCAGCCGCGTGCGCGAGAGCGGCGTGCAGCCCCACACCGCCGGGCGCGGCAACTGGGCCGCGAGCGCGCGGTAGGCCGGCCCGTCGGAGAGCAGGCTCTCCTGGCACAACGTGACGTCGCGGACGCCGTAGAGTCGGGCGCGTTCGTGTTCGGCGACGAGGGCGTGGCGGATCAGCCAGAACCGAGTTTGCATCATTCCCCTATGTTCAGCAGCGCGCCCCGGTACCGCGCCTGGCGGAACTGCAGGGCAAAGACCAGTGTGAAGACGCCGAGCCAGACCGCGTTCAGCCCGGCCGCCCAGGCCAGCTCATCCCAGCGCACCTCGCCCGCCAGCGCGGCACGCATGCCTTCGAACACGTGCGACGACGGCAGCGCGTGGGCGATCGGGCGGATGAAGGCTGGGAGCACGGACACCGGGTAGAACACGGCGGAAAACGGCGTCAGACCAAATAGCACCGACCAGGCGAGCGCCTCCGCCCCGGCCCCGTGGCGCAGGATCAGGCTGACCACGCCGAGCGCCACCCACCAGCCCATGACCATGAGGTTGGCGAACAGCAGCACGACGACCGGGCCGAGCGCGAACAGGTTGAAGGCATAGAGCAGGTAGGCGACCAGGATCGCCGGCAGCACCCCGGTGAACATGCGCAGCATAGAGATGCCGAGCAGGGCGGCAACCATCTCCCAAGGCCGGATCGGGCTGACGAACAGATGGCCGAGATTGCGCGACCACAGCTCCTCGAGGAAGCTGATCGCGACCCCCATCTGGCTGCGCAGCGCCACTTCCCACAGCAGCACGCCGCCGAGCAGGGCGCTGGCGGCCAGCATCACGCCACCGGCGTGTCCATCGCCAATCACGCCACCGCTCCGTCCGACCAGGAAGCTCGCGGTGAAGCCCCAGATCAGCATCTGCAGCACCGGCCAATACATCAGCTCGAGCACCCGCGGCCAGGAGCGGCGGTAGAGCGCCAGGTGCCGGTACATCAGCCCCCAGATGCGCCGCGCGCTCATGCCGCAGTCCGGTTGCGAGCAATATCGAGGAACACCTGCTCGAGGTCGTCGCGCCCGTATCGGCCCAGCAGGTCCGAAGGCGAGCCGCGATCGACGATGCGGCCCTGCTTGAGCATCAGCACGTCGTCGCACAGGCGCTCCACTTCGGCCATGTTGTGGGACGCGAGCAGGATCGTGCAGCCGGATGCGGCGCGATAGGCTTCGAGCGCCGAGCGCATCAGGTCGCCGGTGTCAGGGTCGAGGCTGGCCGTCGGCTCGTCGAGCAGCAGCACGTCGGGCCGGTTGATCAGCGCCTTGGCCAGGGTGACGCGGGTCTTCTGCCCGGCCGAGAGCTGCCCGGCGGGGCGGGCGAGAAAGGCGGTCAGGTCGAGCGTCTCGGCCAGTTCGGTGATTCGCGCCTCGAGCCGGCGCACCCCGTACAGGTGTCCGTAGACGCGCAGGTTCTCGGCCACGCTCAGCCGGGATGGCAGCGAGATGTAGGGCGAGGAGAAGTTCATCCGCGCCAGCGCCGCGAACCGGTCGGTGGCGATGTCGTGGCCGAGGATGCGGATGGAGCCGGAGGACGGGATCAGCAGGCCCAGCAGCATGGCGATGGTGATGGTCTTGCCGGCGCCGTTGCCGCCCAGCAATCCCAGCGTCGTTCCCTGCGGCACGGCGAAGCTGACGCCATCGACCGCGAGCACGTCGCCGTAGCGCTTGACCAAGGAGGCGACTTCGATGGCCAC
>JAABUL010006249.1_pt1 | contig 13911 bp, 2 predicted proteins | sample 5559151 | NCBI WGS metagenome assembly JAABUL01 (sample SAMN10711876, study PRJNA513368) | rock metagenome | isolation source: Antarctica rocks | place: Antarctica: Victoria Land, Pudding Butte sud | reverse complement strand
AAATACGAACAATTTTGTTATATAAATTGTTATATTTTTTGTTATATATAATAATTTTTAGCTTTTTTATTTTTAGCTTTTTCTTTTTTGAAACAAAGAGAATCTTAAGATTTTAATTAATAATCTTGTAGTATATTAGACAAAACAACTTTGTCTAAAATAAAGATTAAATAATAGAGTTTAAAACTACAATATCTATATTTTTTTCTTTTATATAATTCGAAAAATCGATTTATTTATTTATATTAAGAAACTCTTTTAATATATTTAATACAACAATTGTATTTTGTTTGTTTTTTGTTAATATAATTGCAATATTATAACTTTGCAATATTATTCTCTTAATTTCGACAATATTTTAAATTGCATATATATATAAAAAGAGATATTTATAAAAAATATTAACTATAATATAAAGTTGCAATATTCTATTTTAATTAAAAATTTAAAAATATTCTAAATTAAGCTAAAAACTTTTATTAATTAAATAAAATTTTTCAAAAATTCTATTTTATTTCTATAAGACTTCAATTAAAAAATCTACTTTTAACAAAATACTTTTTTCAAGATTTGTAAAGTCTTTGTTTAGTATTTTCGATATTAATTTAATATTTTTTCGACAAAAATATTTGTTGTTTAAATTAATTATAATATCGAGAATTTCTTTTATAACTTTAACAATTTTTTATATTTTAATATTATTTTAATTTAAAGAATTTTTTGTCTCGATTATTAAGAAAAGCAATTTTAGAATGCTTTTGTTTTTTGCAACAATTTATAATATTTTAAAGCAAAATACTCTTTTATATTTATTAACACAAGCTTAGATAGCAATCTCGATCTCTTTTACAATAATTTTTTATACATTTATAGAAAACAAATTAGTTACAAAAAATATTAGATATTAAAGTATTTTTAATATAATCTCTAGTAGATTAATGTTTTCTTTAATATTTATTTAGAGATTATTCTACTCTTCAATAATATATTTTAGCAATTGCATAAAATTAATCGCAAAAGAAATTGTATTTATTATTATTTCAATATTGTAGTTTAACTCTTTTTCGAATTTTACTTTGTTAAAATTTTAGATTTAGCATTTTATTTTTACAATCTAAAGAGCTATTTTATTAATTAGTTGAACAAAACTAAGAAATATATTGCAAATATATTGAAAAGAGATTTTAAACTTAATTTCTTTTATAATTTTTGTTAGAAGTATTAATAGATTTTGAGCTTATAATAGATACAAATTTTGTTTAAAAAATCTTTCGAAATTTATTTTGTAGCTTTCTAAAAAATTGTTACAACTTGCAATAAAAATATTTTCTTTTTAATTAACATTTTTTATCTATTTTTTGTCTTAATTAAATATTGTTCGTACTTTATTCTCTTAATTGTTAAGATAATAATATTTATATTTGTTAATATTAATTAATAGTTTCTTTCTTTCGAGATATTTGTTACTTAATATTATTTAAATACAAATTATTTTAAATCTATATTATTAAAATAATAGCAATAGTATTTTATTATAGTTAGTACTTTTGTGCAAATATTATAGCTTACTTTTAACAATATTGCTCTTATATAATACAACAAACTATATAGAAAAAACTATATTATTTGTTTTTGTTATTGTCGAAGTCTTAACTATAAAGATAGTATAATTTGTTATAGATTGTTATAATTGTTAATTAATTTTGTCAATTAAATTATATTTTTTGTTTTTTATAATATAATCTTCGCGTAGCTCGATCTTGTTTACAATACTATTTAAGACTATTTTTAAATTAATCGCAATATTATAAATATTGTTAAATAACACAAGTTTTTGCTTTACAACTTTAAGAAAATAGCACAAACTATATACAAAGATCTTAATACAAAAAACGCAATTATTGCTATTGTTATATAAAAGCTTCTTGCAATTATTAAAACTTAGCTTGTAATTTAAAACTATATTTAGAAAAAATTTGTTTTGTTTTAAAAGTATTGTTTCTATAAACAATTTTAAAAGATTTAACTTTAAACAATATTTCGAATTTAATTGTTATTATTGTTTTTAAATAACTTGTTAATTCGAAAAACTTCTATTGCAATATATTTTTAATAGCTATTTATAATTTCAATATAAATCTTAAGATTTAATTTTAAATCTCTTAGATAGATAACAATATATTCGAAATTAACAAATTTAATAATAGCAAAGAATAATATCTCTTTTATACTCTTTTCAAGAAATTAATTAAAACAAAAATAGTCTATAAATAATATTTAGATTTTATTAATACTTTTGAAAATTTAAATATATATAATTTTTTTTTTTGCTTGTTATCTTTGTATATTGTAGCGCAACTTTAAATTAGTTTAGACAATTTATTTTTTTATAATAGTTAAATATCGAATATCTTTAATTGTAAAGTTAATAATTTTGTTTATTTATATTTGATTACTAAACTTAGAATATTTGTTTTAATTTTGTTTTAAATCTAAAAATTGCAAATAACTTTTTTTTGTATCTTAATAGATTTATTGTTCTTTTAGCGCTTTTACGTGTACTTTAATATACAATAATTCTAATAAATAAATTAATTTTTTGTTGAATTGCGCAATATTAAAGTCTACAATATAGTTAATTTCAAGCTTAATATATTTTTTAATTCTTTTTTTATTTTATTTGCAAGTTATAGTTACAATAGTTAACAATAAATTTAAGACAAAATTCTTTATTTAAACAAGTTGTAACTTATATCTATTATTAATAATAAATAAATAAATTGTCGAAAATCTACAAATATTGTATTAAGTATTTCGACTTTTTAAATAAAATAGTAATTTAAACAACAACTTAATTACTAATTTCTTAATTATTTTCGCAAATCTATATTGTTGTCTTTTTAATTATTGTTTTAATATTATAGTTTAATAGTAAAATAATTTATAGAGCTCTTAGCTCTTAGTTAAAGTCTACTATATTAAATTATTGTATTTTAATATTGCGCTTTTTGTTTATTAGAGTTCTAGTTAGAATTAAGTTGTCTATATTTATAAATATATTAGTTTAAGATAAGTAAAATACTTAGTACAATTAATTTTTAAATGTTAATTTATAATTAATAATCTATTAATTTAAAAAAAAACTACAATTAATTGCAAAAAACTTAGAATCTATTTTTTTGCATAATTAGTATTTGAGTTCTAGAGTACTTTAAATTAATATAGTATTATTTATTAATATATTTTGTTAAAATATTGTAACCAAAACAAAGCAATACGTTTAATATATATATAATATAAATTTTTTAAGTAGTTTATTTATCTCTAATATTCTTTTCGTATTGCTAAATAATTTAAATTAGTAACTTTGTTTTCTATTTTAAGTAAAGAGATTAAGTGCTTTAGATTTTAATTGCACAATACTCTTAAATTATATTAGATTATAATAATCTTATATTAATTAACAACTTTTATTCTTTTTTTACTTTTTTAATATTTTTATTTATTGTATTAATATAAGTTTGTTGCAATACAAATTGTTTGTAAACAATTACAATTTATCAAATTAATTAAAAAGCAATTACAAAAATTATATCTTTAATCTTTTTATATAAAATAAAAAGTTAAAATATCGAAATCTTAAAAACAAATATTGTAAATTTCGAATATTGTTGTTCGAACACAAAAAGTATCAAAAATTAATAGTTAAAAAATTTATAAAAATAGCAAATTTTTCTTAATATATCTCTAATAGATTTTTGTACAATATAAATAAATAGATTTTTTAATTTTGTAAGACTTACAATTAATCTTCGATTTTTTGTTGCTCAAATTTAGTAGTATTAGTAGAATAAAGTTTAATATTAATTTAATACAAAGATTTTGTTTTTTTATTTTATTTTACTTTGTAAACTTTTTAGAATCTTATATTGTTTCGAAAGCAACAAAAATTAATTGTAGACAATATTTTGTTTTTAATACAATTTAGTATTAAAGTTTTAAATTATTTTTAATTGTATTTTTGTTTTCTTCTAAACTTGCAATTATTTGTAGCTTATATTACTTCTTTTACTTTTTGTTAACTTTTGCTTATTTTTGTATTTGCGTTAATTGCTCTACTTTACTAATTATACTAATATATATTAAATTATAGTTGCAACTTTTTGTTGTTTAAAATTACAAATTTTGTTTAAATAATCTTTTAATTATTTTATCTAAATTTTTAATAATATTTCGATCTAATCTTAAGCAATTTTGTATTAAACAAAAATTGCAATTTGTAAATAACTTTTATTTTAAATATTTGCGTTTTAGACTAATCTTATAATCTATAAACAATTTTTGTTTTAATATTTTAAAAATATAAGCTAGATAATATTGTTGCAATATTAATTGTTAAAATTGTATATATAAACAAATTAATATTGTTAAGAAAAAACAAATTTATTATTACTACTTAAAATTTAAAGATATTAAAAAAAAAAACTTTGTATAAGAATTTTTAAAATATCTTTGTAGTTAATATAAGTCTCGAAATTAATAGATAGATATTATTCGAATATCTCGAACTATTAGATATTAATATTTTGCGCAATACTATTTTAAAAAACAACAATAAAATTAAAAAAATTCTACAATTATAGCAAAAAAATTAACAATACAACTTCTTTGTTAAGAGTATCAAATTTTTAAAATACTAACTCTCGAACAAAATCTTTATATAACTCGAAAATCGAAATATTAAAATAGACTTTTTTTTATATATTCTATCTCTTTTTGACATTAAATTGTATACTATTTTTAGCAACAATCGAAAATATTGTTTTTAAATAATTATAATACTTTAAGTGCTTTATTTTAATCTAAAAATTGTTATAAATATAATAGCAAAAACAATACAAAATGCAATTGTTGCTATCTTATATATTTTAGTATTAAAGATATTAGACAAACTTTATAGTTATATCTCGAAGAATTAATACAAAGTCTTCAACGTACTATAGTATAATTAACAATATAACTTGAAAAAATCTAATATTAATATTATATATTTTTAAAATATTTTTGTTTAAATATTTGTCTATTTGATTTTAATTAAAATAGAGATCGAATTAATTTGCAAACTATTTGATATTTCGATAGTTAAATAGATAGTTTGTCTATATATTGATTATCTATATATAAGTACAAAGAATAATTAGTTCGCAACAACTCTATAAAAGAAGAAACAAAAATTAAAAGTTATTAATTTGCAAATAAAAATATAGAATTTCGTTATTTTTTAAAATAATGTCGCGTAAATTAGATAAAAGTTTAACAATATTTTTAAAAAGTTTTAGAAAGATTTTATTAAAAGTGTTACTATTGTAATTTTTAATTTAAAGCAAATAGATTTGCGCAACTTTTATTTAATTATAATAGTTAAAAAATATATAGAAGTAATTAAACTAATTAGCGCAAAAATATAGATATTGTTTTCTCTTTTGCTAGTTGATAGCGTTAATATTGTCTCAACTATTGTCGAAGTCGATATTTAGATAATTGTTGCTATAGAACAATTATACAACAATTTTACGCTTAATACTTTTATTTGTGCTATTAACAAAAAAACTTTCGATTAAAATACTCAAATTACTAACTAGATTTGTTGCTATTTTTAAGAATTGTAAATAATACTAAATACAATAATTACAATTGCTTTCGAATATAACAAGATTTATATTATTTTCTATCTTAATTCTATTAAATCTCTTTTTCTTAAAATATTTTTTAAGTAAAATACTATTATTTTGTTAAAGCTATTTCGATTAATTGTCGACTTTAATTTTAATAGCAATTATAATCTTAATTACAATAACATCTTTGTTGCAAAGATTACAATATTATTTAAAATCTTAATATTTAAGTTTACTAGATATATTCTAAAAGTATATTAAGTTATTTTTGTAATATAGATATATTAAATTAAATAATTGTTAAATAAATAAATATTATACAACAATATAAATCTAGACAAAATTATAATTGTACTATTTTTTACAATTTTTATAATTTAAAAAAAAAAAACTTTAATACTCGAAAAATACAAATTGTTTACAAACAACTTTTGTCTCTTTAATTTTTCTACAATAAATAAACTTGTATTTAAAAATAGTTACAAACTATTTAAAGACAATATTTGCTCTTGTTTGTTCTTAATATTTGATAAAATAATTAAAAATATTAAAGTAAAAAAAATTAAAAAAAATTTAAACAATAATATAAATAAGTATTAACTATTAATTTTTTTATTAATAGATAAAACTTCTAATAGTAATTTAAAGTCTAAATTAAAGAAACATTTTTATAAGAAATATTTAAAAATAAGGTAGCAATTTAGTTAATAAGTTTATTGCTTTATTTTAATTATAGTTCTCTCGACTATTATACAAATATAAAAGAAGAAAATTTAAAACCATTTTTTTATTTTGTACTTTAAGTACTTTGTTTATTGTTGTAACATTAACAATTATTTAAACTAACAATATATATTTAAAATACAACTAAAAGATCTTCTACAATATATATTCGATTTATCGAACAATTTATAAACTTTGCTCTATATTGTTCTTATATTCTATATTATTTAATTATATTATTATTATTTTTATTTGCAAAAGTATACAAATCTTAAGCGCGTTTAAATTAAGACAAAATATCGAAAATATCGAAATATTACTAAAAAAAAAAAACATTATTAAGAATTCTAATAATATCGAGATTCTTAATATAAATATTCTAAATATAATTTAGTATAAATATTTTAATATCTTTAAACGCGTTATTTGTAACAAAGTTTAAAAACTTAAATATTTTAATATTTTTGTCTACAAAAGTGTTAAGAATTTTGCAACACTTTTTATTAATTTATTAATTGCTATATCTATACTTAACAAGTCGAACAATTTTAAAAATTTATTTAACTTGTTTTATAACAAGAACTAAACTTGTTTTAATTTCGAAAGCAATATTTCGACTCTTATTAAGTACAAAATTGTTTTTTTGCAAAATATAGTACTCTCTACTAACTATTATAAATTTGTCGATATATTGTTAATTTCTTAATTTATTAACATTCTACAAATATATTATATTATTAATAATTAATAAGCAAATCGATTTAGATATAGTTAGCAAGTTGCTTCTCTTAATTCTTATACTCTTCTATATATATTAGATGTTTGCGTTAGTTATTTTTAATATTAATAATTGTTTTGTTTGCATTAACTAGAATCTTCTATATAGCAAATAGTACTATATAAAATTGCAATTAAATATCGAAGAAACAATTAAATATCTTTATATTTATTAATAGATTGTTAGCACTCTTAGCAAAAGTTATAACAAAAAAAAAACAATTTTTAAAAACTTTGTTAACTATTGTTGTCTCTATTACGCAACAATATTATTCGAGCTTAATTATTTCTATTAGACAAGAAAAATCTCTAAAATAACGAAAAATATTGTTATATAGTATAAAAAATTTCGTAATCTTAGCGTTACTTATTACTATTAAATAATTCGCGTCTTTGTTTAATATTTTAATTCGATTTTTTGTTAGAATTTTGCTATCTATATTGTGTACTTTTTTGTTAAGTTTTAGTTCTTAATAGATTTTATATATTATATATATATTTTTAATAATTGCAAGCTTCTTATATTTTGCGATTAACTTTTAATACAATAGTTAATAAAATTTTATCTTGTTAATCTTAAATATAATGTACTTAATATTTAAAGTAATTATAAGATTGCAAAGCGAAAGATTGTTATTAATATATTTAACAATATCTATAGTTTTATTAATACTTTTATTATATCTTTTTGTATTTTGTTTATAGATTACAATTTGCAATTTAATTGTAGCAATTGTTGTTTTTTTAATACTTTTAGCTAGATTCAAATTGTGCTTTAAAATAACAATTGTATCTTGCGCATAAAATAAACTCAATTATATTTTATCTAAATAATTATTGTTAATTATATATATAATTAGATAATTTAGACTATTGTTACTAGAAAGTAGATTAAAATTATTGTAGAACAAAGCAATATAACTATTACGCAAAAGAAAATTAATTAATAATAATTCGACAATTTAAACAAGACAAACAATAATAATAATTTCTATAATAATATATTTATACAAATACAAATATTTAGTTTTAAGTATAAAGATTTATATATTTAGCAATTTAATCAAAAATTCTTTTGCAAGAAATAAATCAACATTTAAAATTTATATACTAAAAATAATTTTTTTGTTAAAATTAAGTTTTGCAAGAAATTTAATTTTAAAAAGTTGCGTTTGTTGCAAAAAGTATTAACTTTCAAATTACAAATATATTTAACAAATAGATTTTTTGCTTTTTTAACAAAAATAATTTGTAAACAATCTCTTTCGATATATTTTATTATATTAATTTTAATTTTAGACAAATTAATATAAATCGAAAGTAAACAACTAAAGTAAGAAAAGATTAAAAATAAATATATTAATAACTACAAATTTATAGTTTATATACAATTAAAAAACAAAAATAATATACAAAATATTAAAAGCAATATATTGAACTACAAAAACAATATATAAAAGAAAAATATATAAACAAGTAGTAAATTAATAAGAAAGTTGTTTGTAAACAACTTGTATATATATTTAAGATTAATAGATTTTTTGCAAATAGAAACAAAGATATTAACTTTAATATTAAAAATTAAAATAAAGTTAAAGATAAATTTAAAACTACAAATAAAAATAAATTTAAAAATAAATTTAAAGATTTTAATAAGATAAAGATAAAGAAAATAAAGTTAAAAATAAAGTTAAAAACAAAGATATAAATAATAATAACAATAACAATCTAAGAACAAAATAATCTTTTTTGTCGAAATCGAATTTATTAATTAATAAAGATTTTAATCTTTTTTAACTTTATAGCTCTCTTTATAGCTTTTTGTCTATTTGCAAGACTTTGAAAAAAATGAAAAAAATTGTTAATATAGAGATTTTTGCGTTATATTACAATTCTGCTTTTAAATTGCTATTAGTTATTAATATTAGATTTATTACAATTAATTCTTTGTTTATAATTATTGCGCTCTTAAGACTAGTAATTCGTTCTACTACTCGAACAACAACGCAAAGAAGTTTAAAATTAATCGAAAAAACTTTCTAATATTTTTAAATATAAATAACAAATTTGTACTTTTCTTTGTAATAGTTTAGTTGTTGTTTCTCTTATTTCTAATATTTAGAACTTTTGTCTTTTTTATATTTTTTATTTTCGAGTTTTTATATATTTTATCTAAATAACAATCTATATTTTTTATATAACTAAATATTAATATATTAATTTCTAATCTTTATATTAATTTATCTATTGTATCTTAGAATAATTGCAATAGAAATCTAAAATATTTAATTTTTGAAATTGCGAATTTTAAATTTTCTAAAAAATATTGTTTTAATATTAATATATCTTAGACTCTAAATTATTACTATATTTCTACAAATAAATATTGCTAAGTTTTCGATACAACTATTTAACTTGTTTATTATACTTTTATTTTAATATATAAGTAAATAGATTCTAGATATTTACAAATATATTAATTAATAAACATTTAATATTTATAATATTTAAAGATAGTTTACTTTAATAAATAGCTATTTAAACTAGTAGAAAATCTATTTAATACTATTAAATATTTATAGCAAGACTATTTGTTTCTTATAGTATATTCTATCTTTTAGAATTATTAATTATTATTTATATCGATTTTAGTTCTAGATAACAAAAATTGTCTATAAATAGTTTTTACTTTTCTAATATTAATTTTTGCAAAGTTGCAACAATAATATTTATATAGCAATTAAATTTTTTTCTATAGTTTAATATTATTAATAAGTAACTTTAAGTATATTTGCGAAATATATATAATTAAGTCTTTTTTAATATAATTTGTATATACTATATACTTAATAACAACTTCTTATATATTATTTTTCTAAGTTATATTTAAATATAATTTTTTTTTATTTATTTAGTCTTTTTTAACTTTAGATTATCTTTTTTTACTTATAATTTTGTGCGTTTATAAACAAAAAAAATTGCTTAAATTAAATAAACACATTTAGTCTAAAAGATTAGAAGAAAAATATACAAAATAGAGTTTTCGAAATTTGTATAGAAAAAGATATCTAAGTTTTTAATTACTATTATAGACAAAATATTTTAAGAAAATTTATATAAATAGAGCAACTTAGCTCTTGTTTGCAATAGTAAACTAAAAAAGATATTTAAGCAAAACTTATATAAATAGCGCAATTTCGTTTTCGTCTATATAAATAAAATATTACTCAAGAGATATATATATCGACAAAAAAGAAATTATTGTAGATTTTTTTTAAATTTTTGTTGTTACACTATTGCGACAAACTAAGATTAATCGAAAACAATTATTAATATCTTATAATTGCAATTAAATCGAAAATTGACTAAGAATTATTAGCGTAATCTTTCTAATAAATTTATTATTATTAAAAACTACTATATTAATATATAGACAACAATATATTGCTTCTTTAACAATATATTATATGCGACAACAATCGCAACTATATTAAATATTAACTAAGTTATTTGTTTTAATATTGTTAATATATTCTTGCGAACAAAATATATTAAATTAGTATTTATACAACAACTTGTAAAATAAATTTCTAGATTCTATACTATTAAAATACATTTTACAAAGATAATAATTAAATAAGTTTTATTATAAATATTAATTTTAATATTAACACATAATCTTGTATTTGTGTTAAGAATTGTTGTAGAAATTGTTCTAAAATAACTTTCTCTCTCTAATAGAGATCTATAGTTAGAGAGTATTATATATTTAATCTCTATTATTAATTAAGCGTATTTATCTCTTTTTAAAAATTAATATATAATTATTATTATAATTTGTAATATTAGTTACTACTTTTGTTTCTTTCTTATTAACAATAATAATAATTAAATTATTAGCAAAATAATATTCGACTTAATTAGAGACGCTACATAAGATATATTTAAAAAGTTAAATATTAAAACAATTCTTTAATATATATATATATATAATTCTATATATATATAGTTATTTTAAGCAAAAATAAAATTAATTTGTTAACTAGTATTTATATAGTTATTGTTGCTATATTAAATATATATAAGTATTAATTAACAAAATAGTAATTAATAGCAAACAAAAAAACGCTTGTATTACAAGTATTAAAATACTTAATATTAAAAGAATTTCTTAAAAAGATTAGTTTAATTTGTTTGTTTAATTTTAACAAACTTCTTCGATATATTAAACAAATCTTAGAATTTTGCAATATCTTAAAATATATTATTAAGACAATTGTATTAAATAAATCTTAGAATTCTATAATATTTTAAAATATATTGTTAAGACAATTGTATTAAATAAATTTTGAAATTTTACAATATTTTAGAATATATTGTCGAGACAATTGTATCGAGCGAATCTTGGAATTTTGCAATATTTTTAAAATATATTGTCGAAAAATAGTAATTAAGTAAGTTTTGCTAGTTTAACTATTTATATTGTCTAAAACTTCAAGTTTAGACTTAATATTATTAATAAAATATTATATATAAGTTGTTTGCAAATAAATCTCTTACTATTTGAGTTAATTGTAACTAGCAACAAATATATTATATATTACTAAATTTATTAATTATATTTATATTTTTTTTAAAATTTAAATATTTGAAGATTGTTATAGTTAATAATAAATATTGTTACAATTATTTTTTCGATTAACAATAATAGTAACAAAACTATTAACAAAACAATATTTAGTTTAATATAATATATTAAGTAAAATAGACTTATTTGCTTAAATATTAAAACAATCTCTTAATATATATATAATTATCTTTAGAAAAATTGTTTTGTTAATTAGAAATAGCACATTTATTATACAAAATATATATATATATTAACTAACAAAACAATAACTAATAGCAAATAGAAAAGTACTTGTATTGCAAACGTCAAAATATTTGCGAAAATTGCTTTATCTTAAAAATAATTAATTTGTTTTTAAATAATTAGAATCGATAATTATTAGTTTTCGAATAACTAGTATATCGATAAATAGTATTTGTTTTAATATTAATAACAACAATATTAGACTTTGTTTTATATTAAAGAAAATTAAGAAATCGAAATATACAAATATTAAACAAAACAAAAATATAGATCGACACTAACTAAAGAAATTAATATTAGAAATAAACTCTTTTTTCAAAAATAGTTACTATTAAGATTCGACTAAAACAATAATAAATTAAACTAATTATTAAGCACAAATATTTTTAATTTTTAATATTAATAAAAATAATTAAATTAATCTATTGTTACGCTGCTATCTAGACAACTAGAGTATTAGGATAGATTGATACTTTTGAAGAGATCTATAGATGTCTTTAGATAATGCAAGCAATTACTTGATAACAAGAGTTTGCAGCTTGTATCAATAATAGAAAGTAACTTGATAAATAAGTTGAACACAATCTATAAAAGAGTTGTGTTCTAGTTTCTATATATTAAGAAAATACTAATTGCTTGTTTTGCTCGCTTGTCGAGTATAGCAAGTATATTGTTTGCAATGCTTGCTTATCGAGCATATCGAGTATTATGCTTAAAATGCTCGCTTCTCGAGCATGTCGAATATAATAGCAGATTTGTCTCAAAAATGTAGAATCTAAATTACTGATACAGTTTTAATAAACTTGTAATACTATTTTTTTTCTTCAGAGTTTTTGTTTCGAAATTTAATATCTTCTTGCTATATCTTTAAAAAAAATTAATATTAGAAATTTCTTTTTTCGAAAGAAAGATCTTCTCGACACTTTGAATTCGGTATTTTTAACAATACGTTTTTGTTGTAACTGTACAATATCTGATAAGATCTACTGTGTAGAAAATAGTTTTGAAAAATATGTAAAATATATGCAATCTGATTGTAATTGTAATTTGGCAATTTCTTCTATATCGATTAAATAGATCTATAAAAAACAAATATATTTAAAGAAAAAAGTGCGCAATGCGCGTGCAAAGCTAAGTCGACTAAAAAAACAGCTAGATTTTCTGAAAAATAAGAAGAAAAAAATAATTGTAACAGAATAGAAAAATATTGACAATTTGAAAATAGATAAAATATATTTTGCTAAATCTGTTGCAAAAATTTTCGAATTATTGTTTAATATGTTGTTCGAACAATTTTAACTTCCGATTGATTGGAATTGAAATGCTGTTTCTATATTTTGTTTTAATAAAATTTTCTTAAAAAATTTCGATAGCAATTAAAATTCTTCTTTGATTTCTACGTGTTCTTCGAGATAGAATATTTTTTTTATTTAATAAAATATTTTTGATTTTTTTGTTGTAGAATTTTCTCAATCTCGAATTGATTCTTTTTTTGCAAATAGAAATAAAATATATTTTGTAAAAGTATAATTGAGTCTGCTGGCTTCAACAATAAAATATAAAATATTGAAAATATTTTGGCATTCTTGAATAAATCGAGTTTGTAATTGATTAATTTTTTAGTCTTTTTGACAAAAAACAAATCGATTTTGATATAATTTAATTTCTTGTTTAACTTTTTTGTTTTGAGATTTTTTGTAAAAAGATATATTTTATTTCTTTTTTTTAGCTAAAATGCTATTTTTCGTTTCTTATTTTGATACTTGATCAACTTTTCTTGCATTTTTAAAATATTGTTGTATATCTTTTTTAGTATTGCTACTCTTTCGATAGCTAATTGCGCAGACAGATGCGTGCGCTTTT
>JAABUL010006248.1_pt1 | contig 13912 bp, 18 predicted proteins | sample 5559151 | NCBI WGS metagenome assembly JAABUL01 (sample SAMN10711876, study PRJNA513368) | rock metagenome | isolation source: Antarctica rocks | place: Antarctica: Victoria Land, Pudding Butte sud | reverse complement strand
ACACCGCTGCGGCCAGCCCACGACTCGTGGGCTGGCCGCGCGTGTTTACTACCCTTTGGTGCTAGTTGGAGAACCTCTCCAACGTCTTTGATGCCATAGAAGTAGCCCCCATGCGTCTGTATTGCAGCAAATGGTGCGTCTACAGCCGAGTCATGGTCGTCGGAACCCATTCGATAGCGTGCCCCACCCTCTCGCTAGACTCCTACTACAGGCACACATGGTGCGATTGAGTCAAGTTTTCGCGTCATGTCTCGTCGGTCTGAGGCGGAGCCTCGCTAGACATATGTAGTCATCTTGCTCGGTTTCTGGGTCTCCGACACTCTCGATACCGATGGCGAAATCCAGCAGCCCTCCGCTTATTCGGACAATGCCTGCTTTGAGGCTATAAGCGACGAGCGAAACCGATTGTAGAACTCTGCCAATTCGGCTACCACAGTCGTTTCGCCGACTTCGCCATCGGTATCACACGTGGAGGTGTCGGCGTTGGCTGTATCGGGTTGATGATGCGCGGACGGACTAATCGGCCAGCACGGGTGAGCGTGCGTCATTGACCTTGGTCAGCGCCTGACGAGGTATGTCATTAGGACGGACAACGGGTAGGGACCGTTGTCGATAGGCGCGCCTGTCAGTGCGCGCGTCGTGCCGGCTTGGTAGGTGGATAGGCGCGCGTACGACTCACCGACGCACGCGCGCACAGGTCGTGCGACGGTGTCAGCCAAGCAGCCGCTCCTGCTCCCGCACGATGAGCCGGTAGCACGCGCAACTCGCGGCTTCCAGGCCCGGTCCGTCCACGATCGTGATCCGGCCCCGGCTGTAGCGGATCAACCCCGCGCGCTGCAACGCGCTGGCTACCGCGCTCGCCCGCGGACGCCGCACGCACAACATGCGGCCCAGGTACTCCTGCGTGAGCACAAACGTGTCCGACCCGGCGCGATCGCGCGTCATCAGCAGCCAGCGGGCACAGCGCTGCTCGAGCGCATGGGCCTGATTGCAGGCCATTGCCTGCGCCACCTGCATCATCAGCGCCTGGGCCGCGCGCTGCAACAGGTCGTGCAAGGGGCGCGAGGCCGCCACCTGCGCCGCGAAGGCATCCGCCCCTAGGCGGAACCCCCCGCCCGGTACCTGCACGACACACGACAGGGGGCTCGTCGCGGCCCCCAGGAACAGGGGCAAGCCGATCATGCCTTCGCGGCCTACCGTCGCCACCTCGACCGCCGCCCCATCTGACAGGGGCATGATGAAGGACGCGACGGCCTCCGTCAGGAAGTACACGTCGGCGATCGGCGCACCCGGCGCCGCGAGCACCTGCGTCGCTGCCAGGGCGACGGCATCCAGCTGGGACGCGAGGCGGTCATAGTCCGCGTCGGGCAACGCGGCCAGCAGGCGATTGTGACGCGCGGTCAGTGGGCGGGCGTGAGCGGACATCGGTAACCCCATAGCGGCCGGCGGCAGGACCACGACACGGGGTCCCTGACCGGGCCATTCTCTCCTGTAGTGTACCAGTCACGGCGCCGCTATGTACACGAGCGGACATACGTGGTATAGTGGCCGTAATGTTCGATAGCGAACACACAGGAGGGGTGCGGAGACCACATACAGCGGGACGACGCTGGACCGATGGCGACCGCGGCCTGCTGATGGCGCGGTGGACACGATGGACGATGAGGAGAGACAGCCCCATGGAGCGAGGAGAGACAGGCCGCGGTGCGACGGCGCTGGCGACGGTGGTGGGCGCGTTGGACGCGCTCGATGATGAGGAGTTGCGCGGGGTCATCGCGCGGGCACAGGGGCTCCTGCTGGATCGCCCGGACCCCCTGGCGGGGTACCCCTCCCTGGCGGTGGAGATCGTGGGCAACGCGGAGGGCGACCTGTTAGCCGCCTATCGGGCGCTGGCCTCGGCGGCCCAGCGCCGCGTGCTCGTCACGGCGTGTCACCTGGCGCACGCCACCGCCACCGCCGCGTCGCAGCCCGCCGCCTCGCCCCCGCACGGCGCGGAAGGCGGGCGACGCGCGCCGGCGGCTGTCTGGACCGAGGAGCGCGCATGAGCGCCGCCCCCTGTGGGGTGCCTCCCCGACGGCGACACGCGTGGGGCGCGGCCCACCATGGCGGCGCTCGACGCGGGCTCCTAGCCTGCGGTCGCTGCGGTCGCCGTGCGCCGCACCCATGACCACGCGCCAGCGGACGACCGCGCACCGCCTGCGCGGAGCACCACCTCCCGCACAGGTGGCGCGCCACGGACGGGCCTCCACGGACGGGCCTCCACAGAGCACACCCCCTGACGGACCTCGGCCGGGGACGGGCAGCCACAGCACACGGAGCCGCGGTGGCAGAGGGGGCGCTGAGCGGATGCAAGGCACGGGCGCACGGAGCCCGTGGAGCGCGGGGGCCAGGCGCCCGTCTCGTGACGATAGGACCAGCGCTGTGTCCGGGCACCGACGCGCGTCGGCGCCCGGACACACGAGCGCGCAGAGAGCAGAGAGAACAGGAGGACCGCACATGGACGCCACACGCCAGACCAACACAGGGATCGCGCGCCGCTGGTTCGAGGCGCTGACCACGGGCGATCTGGCCATCGTCGAGGAGATCGTCGACGCCGCGCACGTCCGCCATGATCCCGCGCTTGCCGACGTGGCGGCGGGGCCGACAGGGGCGAAGGAGCTGGTCATCGCGTGCCGCGCGGCCTTCCCGGACATTCGCTTCACGGTGGAGGACCAGATCGTGGAGGGGGACACGGTCGTGACCCGCTGGACGGGGCGGGGCGCGGGCGTCGGCACGCACAACCCGACCTATCGCACTGCGGCAGTGACGGGGATCGAGATCGAGCGCATCGTCGGCCACAAAGTCGTGGAGAGTTGGGCGACCTGGGACGTGCTCGGCCTGGGGACCGCGCGCGCGGTCGTGCCGCATCTGGCGGGGGTCCCGCTGTCCTAGCGCCCCCACGCCCCCGGCATCTGGAGGGTGACGCGCAGGCTTGGCCGCCCGTCTCTTGCGCACGCACCCGCAGGGCGATACCAAAGCCCCCGTGAGACCTGTGTACCTCGGGCACGAGGGTAGGTAGATACCACCGTGGCAGCGGTCTCGTCGAGCGCCCGCTGGTTCGACGCCCGTCGCTGCTGAGGAGGGGTGCTGGCCTCGGGGCGCGACAACGCGTGTCGTGGGTGGCGCAGGGGTGAAACGGGGACAGATGGCCGGTGGTCGACCGCCGGTCACGTGGCGGTGTGGCGTGCGACGCCTGGTGCTGGATAGCGCGGAGCGTGACCGTTGCCCTCCCGCGAACCGACCAGGCGTCGCCGCCCCCGCATGCACGGTCGGCGCGCATCACCCGCATGGGCGATGGCGTCGTGGCGACATAGCGGGTACCGTCCCCACAAGCGGGGCGATGACCACCGGCGCTGATGCGCGCGGGACGTCCCGCGTGGCCATCTAAGAGGAGGATCGACCCATGGCGCAGAGAGCGACGGTACGCACGCATGCCCGTTACGTCCCATGCCCGCCGCGGCCCCGCCCGCTCCCGCGCAGCCATGCCACGCCCCTGGACCGCGGCCCGACGGCGCGGGTCGGCCCACCACAGCGCACACGGGCGCGGACCCGTCCGCGTGGGCGTGCCGTCCGTGGGCCGTTGTGCGCGCTCCTCCTGACCCTCGGGGGCCTCCTGCTCGGGCTCGGCGTCCTCGCGCACGGGCTCGTCCCCCGCGCGGGGAATCCGGGGACCTTCCCGCTCCTGGTCGTGGGCACGCTGACGATCCTGCTGCGGGGCCAGGGGAGCGTGGAGCGCTACCGGGGCCTGCGTCAGCGGGCCGGGCTCGGTGACCAGCGGGGGGATACGATCCTGGCCCTGCTCTACATCTTGGTGTTCCTCGCGGGTGTCGCCGTCGTCGCCATGCTAGTGTCCCTGGGCGCGAACGCGCTGATCGGCCTTCTCGGGCGGTGGTGGTAGGGGGTTGAGCGCGGGGCGTGCGCGACCCGTCGCCGCCCTGCGGGGCTGGCCGCTGAGCCCATCCGTACAGGTGCGTTACGGGGTGGATTGATCCTGGTAAAGTGGCATAGGTCGGTTGTCGTGGCTACGTTGCTCATCCGAAACGGTTTTTTCATCCTAGAATAAGCGACGTAGCCACGACAGGACTACAGCGCGGTAAAGCCGCCATCGATGACGTACGAGGCGCCCGTCACCCACGCCGCCTCGTCCGAGGCCAGGTACAGGGCCAGCCCCGCGATATCCTCAGGTGTCCCGAAGCGGCCAAGCGGGTGCGCGCGCGCGAAGGCCGCGCGGTCCTCCGGCGTGGCGTAGTCGTCGGCGACCAGCGGGGTGTCCACCCGGCCCGGTAGGATCGCATTGGCGCGGATACCGCGCGACGCGTAGTGGACGGCGAGGCTCCGCGTGAGCGCGAGGACGCCGCCCTTCGCGGCCACATAGGCCTGGGCCGTATCACGGCCGAGCAGCCCCGCGATGGAGGCGATGTTGACGATAGAGCCGCCGCGTTCCATGGCCGGGATACCGAACTTGCAACACAGGAAGACGCCGGTGAGGTTGACGGCGAGGACCTGGGCCCACACCGCCTCGTCCATCTCGGTGACCAGGGTGTCGCCGCGGTGCGCCCAGAAGATGCCGGCGTTGTTGACCAAGGCGTCCACCCGGCCCCAGCGCGCCACCACAGCGTCCATGACCCGGCGCACCTCGTCGCCGCGCGACACGTCGGCGTGGAAGGCGCGCGCCTCGCCGCCCGCGTCGTCCACGAGCGCCACCGTCTCCGCCGCGCCCGCATCGTCCACGTCAATCACCGCGACGGCTGCTCCCTCGCGCCCGAAGCGCGCGGCGATCCCGCAGCCGATCCCGCTCCCGCCCCCGGTCACCAGCGCTACCTTGCCCTGCAGTCGCATGTCACGCTCTCCTTCCCACAGCAACACGCTGCGCGCGCCCACTGCCATGATAGCCTATCGTACCCGTCGAGCACGGTTGTCGTCGTGCTAAAAGCGGGCGTCGTTGGGACCAATCTCGGAGGCGAGACGGCACAGATGTGGTCGATGGGCGCGTCCATCACGATCATGGCCTCCGGCGTGCGTCCAGCCTGTGCGGGCCGACAACCCCGTCTGCGCTACCAGCACCGTGATTCAGCGACGTGATTATCACCTGACGCGAGAGATGAGCGCCCACCACGCACCCCGACGGCCCGCCCACACGTCCTGTCCGCCATCCTCGCCGCAGCTCTCACCAGGTGGCGGGTGCAACACTGACTTGCATGCTTATGCAATCCTTGCGCGAGCGACGAGGAGCCTGTGCGGCAGGCGTTACCGACAACCCAGGTCACTCACTGCGGGTCGCTGATGGTGGCCTCGTGCTCAATGCTCGTAAGCATTGCGCCCAAGTAACACTTGGGCTCGTGCGTTACCAGGTGCCGCGCGTCGGGCGCGCGGCCCTCACGGTGTCGTCGCCGACGTGGTGGCGCGCTTGGCGGCTTGCAGGCGCTTGGTGGTGGCGCTGGTGGCGTAGACGGCGATGCCCTCGATACGCGGGTCGAGGGCGGCGTAGCCCTCGATGATGGCCGCGTCCGCGGGGTCGGCGGCGAGGGCCTCGGCCACTTTCGTCCACGGCTTGCGCGCGACGAAGACGGTGTAGCGGGTGCCGGCGGCCGGCTCTGGCAGCCCCTTGGGCAGGTCCGGCACTTTCTCGCTCACGAGGGCGAGGACGATGGCCTGGTCCTGCTCGACGGCGGTGCCGGGTCGGCCGATGACGGTGATCTTCACGGTGGTTGCCCTCCCTGGGCTGTCTTGCTGTAGCTGCGGCGCAAGCGCGCGGTAGGTGTCGTCCGTCCAGGCCACCGGGGCGGACGCCGCCGGGACGGGCGGTGCTGACGCCGCCGTACCGCGTCCTGCGGCCCTCGTGGGGTGCCCGGCCTTGGGGAAGATGTACGCTTTGTCCTCCCGGCTCACCTCATCGCTGGTGCGCACGAGGGACAAGAGGGTCCCGCCGGGGGTGCGGCGGTGGCCGTCGGGGAGCGTGAGCCCGCCCTGTGCCTCGACGGTGAGGGCCTGACCGAGGAGGGCGCGCGTCCGATCGGGGCCGAGGCGCTCCACGACGCGGGTGATGAGGCGGATGGGCGGGGGCATGGTCTCGCCGAGCACGGCGGCGATGCCACGCGCCAAGGCCCACACATCGGGGGGCACGAACCCGTAGGACACGGGCTGGCGCGTCTCCGCCGCCGGCTGTGCCTCTCCCTCCGCTGGCGCGTGCGCCCCCCCTCTACCAGCGGCGTCGCATCGGTCACCACGGCGGCTTCCCCCGTCGCCACATTGGTTCTGTCATGATCCACGGCATCCCCTTCTCTCGTCAGCACGGTTTTACGGGTCGATGTGCCAGGCACCTTCACCATACACGAGCCGCCGTTCCATGGCCTGCGGGCTGCCTGGATGCAGGTGCGCGAGCTGGGCCGGAAGCCCCATGAGCGCATTTGTTATGTCGAGTCTATCCCTGGCGCGCATGGAGATGAACACGCCGTGGGCCTTGAGTTGGAGCGTGGCCGGAGTCGGGCAGTGGCCGAACCCGAGCGCGGCGGCGAGCGCGGGAAAGACGCTGGCCGGGGCCGTCGCGGGGGCGACGAGTTGGGCCAGCGGTACCGGCAGACCGTCCACGGCTAACAGGAGCACGCCCCAGGGGTGCGCCACGTCGTCGCGCGTGGGTAGGAAGGTGCGGCGCTCGACGACGACGCCGGCGATATGCAGCGCTGCGGCGAGCGCATCCGTACCGTCGGATGTGATCCGATCCGTGGTCAGGGTGACGTGGGCCGGCTGTGCGGTGTCTATCGGGTTGTGTCTGTGCGGATCGACCATGTCCACCATTTACTTGTCCACGGTCTCCAGGTCCGCCCATAGCGCGGCCCGTACTTGTTCCCGTGTTGCACGACCAGTAGTGGTACGAGAGAGAATGACTGTCTGTAGTTCATGCACGCGCACCCAATCCTCATCGGCGCGTGGTTGTGGCGAGGGAACCGGGTTCACGTCTATAGGGATGTCAAGCGCGGTGTCCCGCTCTTCCTGCTGTGCATCCTGTGCATCCTGACGCGGTGTCAAATATTTGACAGTCGGGACGTCAGGGGCGGCGGCGGCGGCGGCGACGTCGTGCACCGGTGTGGTAGGGCTGTTCCCCTGTATCGGTGTCAAATATTTGACAGGGGGCGCGTGCTGAGATTGCTCCATCTCGTCGGCTTGGCGCGCGGCGCGCGCGTCGGCCAAGGTGGGCGACCCTTCGGGGCGGTTGCGGTCGAGCAGCGCGGCCCGGCGTGCAGCATCCTTCACGCGGTCCACGGAGAGCGCCACGGTCGGCGTGAGCCAGCCGTCGCGGACGGCGGCGGTGATATCGGGGTTGTCCAGCAGACGGAGGCGCTGGGCGACGTGCTCGTGGCTCTTATGTACCAGGTCGGCCATCGCACGCAATGAGAGCGCACGTTGCGTCATAATCCGTCGGTATGCGTTGGCCTCGTCGAGGGGCGCCAGGTCGTTGCGCTGCGTGTTCGCCAGCAACGCCAGCAGTTCCATATCCTCGTCGCTTACCTGGCGCTCGACCCCCGGTACGGTGGTCAGGCCGGTGCGCTGCGCGGCGCGCCAGCGTTGCTCGCCGTCGACAATCTGATAACGGTCGCCGGCTGGCCTGACCACGATAGGCTGCAAGACGCCATGCGCACGGATCGAGGCATCTATCTCGCTAGCCGCGCCGGGATCGAGTGGCTGCGTCCGCGGTTGGTAGGGATTGGGGTCGATGCGGTCCACCGGGAGGAGGCGTGCCCCAGGGAGATTATCGATCCCACGGGCGACGGCGGCTTTGAGGTAGCCGACGAACTCGTTCTGACGCGTGGCCTTGGCCGCGTCGCGCGTTGTCCTATCCATGACCACCTCCGATCGGAGCCGCAGCCCATGCCTTGGTTAGCGTGTCAGCGATATCCGCATACGCGAGCGCCGCCGCGTCGCGCTTCGCGTAGTCGAGAATCGACTGCCGCGCTTGGGAAGCCTCGTTGACCTTCGTCGACTTCTTGACCTCTCCGAGAATAGGGATAGCCGTGTCCTCGAAAGCGGCGCGGACGCCGGCCACGATGTCGCGCCCGTGGCGATTCGCCTCCACCTTGGTCAGGATGACACCGCCCACGCGCAGGTTCGTGTTGATCTCCTCGCGGCGCACATCAGCCACGGTGTCGAGGAGGTCTCCGAGGCCGACGGCGGCCAGATAGGCGCCCTCGACAGGGATAAGCACTTCGTCGGCCGCGGTCATTGCATTGACGACGAGCACGCCCATGCTTGGTCCGCAGTCGATAAGCACGACGTCGTAGCGCGCCCGCGCGTCGGCGAGCGCGCCCGCGAGGACGTGCTCGCGCTTGAGCACGGAGGCGAGCCTGATCTCGGCGCTGTCGAGATCCGCGCTCCCCGCGAGTAGGTCGAGATGCGGGGCCAGAGAGATAACCATGGTAGCGAGCGGCGCGGGCGTCCGCTCCTTGAGGTAGTATGAGAGGGCGTCCGCCACGGTGTAGTCGGGGTTCTCGATGCGGGCAAGATGCGTCAAGCTGGCCTTCTGCGGGTCCAGATCGACGAGGAGTACTTGACGCCCGCCTTTGGCAAAGGCGGTGCCGAGGTTGAAGGTGGTCGTGGTCTTGCCCACGCCGCCCTTCCTGTTGACTATCGCGACAACTATGCCCATGTGGGTCACCTCATCTGTCGTTTGCACAACGGCCATATCATGAATCGGCCGTAGTGGCTCTCATATGTTAACCTGCGGGGCGGGTGCATCGGCGTGGTCCCAAGGCCCAGCCAGCGGTCCCCTGCACGAGGCGCGAGCCGTCGTCGAAGACGGCCACGTTCCCTGCGTAGTCCGGGTCCTCAGCGTCGGTGGTAGCCGCGTTGTAGCGCGGGTCGCCCTGGATGATGGTCCAAGCCCCGCCGGCGAGCCAGTCGCGCTCGACGCTGGCTTCCCAGGCGCGGATCGCCGCTAGCGCGCGCGCCGCCGCGCTCTCCGTGGCGGGGCGCGCGGAAGCGACGGTGGCCTGTTCCTCAGGAGCCGGCGCGCCGGTATCGAAGGGGAGCTGAGCCGCCTCCCCCGTTGTGCTAGCGGACCGTCGCGGCATGGCGCCCCTCCCACATAGATGGTCGGCGCGCGCCGCGGCTCATCAGATCGCCGTCCAGTAGGGCACACACCACATAGCCGCAATACGGCGGGCTATGGCCGGCGACCTCAACGGCGCCGCGCGCAGCCACGTCGGCGACGCGCACCGCAGCGATGGCCAGGCGAGGGATGGTGGTCCGGATGCGCGTCACCGGTTGTTCCCCTGGTCCTGGTCCGCGTGCTGGCGGTGCTGACGGCGCTCCTGACGCCACTGGATGGGGCGCAGGTCCAGGCGCACCAGCTCGCCGTGATCGGGGTCCCAGCGCCGCTCGATGCGCGCCAGGCCGCGCCGTTGCAGGTGCTCCATGTTCGCCTGGGCACGTTTGGCCGGGATGCCCGTCTCCGTGGCCATCCGCGCGGCGACGGCGGCGAACTCCTCCTGCGTCCACCAGGGGGCGTCGGGCGGGTCGTAGCGGTCGGGCTCCTCGTCCAGGTGGACGATTTGGCCGCGCAGCATGCTCGTGGCGGGGGTGACGATGCGCACATGGCTGCCGGGGCCGCAGACAGCGATGCGGACCACGGCGATATCGTCGTCGCTGGGGGGGTGGCCCGGGCGCGTGATGCTGATATGGAAGCCCTCGCCGGCGGGGAGGGCGGGGTCGATGCTCACGACGACGCCCATGCCGTCCGCGGTGCGGAAGGAGGCGCCGCGGAAGCCGCCAAGGTCGAGCGCCCCCTCGTAGACGAGGCGGCGGTCGTCGATGAGCGTGAGGTCATGGCTTGGAAGGGTACGCGCACTCATACGCGTCCTCCTGTCTGTGCCTGGAGCGTGCGACAAAACCGCGTCGCATCAGTGTCAATCATGTGTCCTCTCCCTCTCCGTGGGAGCCTCCGCGGAGGGTGGCGCGCCGGTGGCCTCGGTCGTTGTCTTTGTCTGCCGTTGCTTCTGGCGCGTGGGATGCCCGACCTGTCCCAGGTGGTGCGCGCGGTAGGTGTCGATCGCGGCCTGGGAGATCAGATGGGTGCCCGGGCTGGCCAGCGCGGTCTCCAGGTGGCCGCGCTGGATCGCGCTGTAGACGGTCGCGCGCTTGAGGCCCAGCAACTCGGCGGCCTGGGTCGTCGTGAAACGCGGGGTCGTGTAGAGGGGGTCGTCGTGTTTTTTTGCCATACCCCTAGCGTACCGCGTGGCGGTCTGTTTCGACAGAAAAAGCAGGACGGATGATGCGCGCGCAGGCGTCCATGTTGTCATGACGGGTGGCCCCTCTGTATCGTCCGTGGAGGGCTGACCGAGGTGGTCAGCCCTCCCGGTTCCTGTGTCGGCGGCACGCCGGCCCGCGTGTGCGTGGTCCGCGTCCGTGGCGTCGAACGTCGCCCCAAGGGCCTCGACCAGGTGGTGTAGGGCGGCATCCTCTTGCCGGTCACTGGACAGCCGCGCGGTGATCACCGCGACGCCGTGCCGCACGGTCGAGTGGTCTTGGCCGCCGAGTAGTCGGCCGATCCGCGGGGCAGGGAACGCGCCGTTGCGCGTCGGCAGCGGCCAGAGCAAGCGCGTCCGCATGAGCCACATCGCCACCTGGCAGGCCGCCGCGTGCACGGCGATCCGGCAGGGCGAGCGGAGGTGCGCCAGCGTCAACAGATAGCCGTCGGCGACGGAGGGCCGCGCGCTGGTCCTCATCCACGCCCGTATGCCGCATCGTTAGAGCCCTCCTTTCTGTCCGCGTCCTCGTCGGCGTCGGGGCCGAGCGCGTCCAAACCCTCCTGCATGTGCGCGGCGCGCGCCTCTCCGATGGCCTCTAGCGCCTCGAACGCGGCAGTCAGCAACTCACGGCCCCAGGGCGCCAGGTGGCCGTCGGGGTGCTCGTTCAGGTGAGCGAGGGCCTGCGCCGCGCGTCGCGCTAGGTCCGCGGAGTGCGCCTTCTGCGCGCGGAACAGACGGCCGAGTTGGCGGTATGCCTCGGGCGCGTATTTTATGTCAACTTCCTGCGTGGGGTGTCCCTCCTACCAGTCCTCTACGTCGTCGGCGTCCGTGTCGCTCCGGTCGGGCATCCCCGTCGATGGCGGCGAGGGCGCGCATCTGCGCACCCGTAGGCTCCTGCGGCTCCAAGGCGACCCAGGCCGCTTTAGCGCGCGCGATCCAGTTGTCACGCGGCGTGCTGATAGTCCAGGTCATAAGTTCCTCCTCCCTTGCGCGGCGTGATGTCGTGGGTGTTGCAGGCGTCGCAGTGGAACGCGAAAGAGCTGGAGTCGATGTCCACCAGTTCGTCGCCGGTGTAGGACGGCCAGGGGGCGGCGCCGGCGGGGTCGCCGGTGTCGTTGAGCGTGGCGACGCGGCAGGCGCGGCGCTCGTCGTAGCGCACGCGCAGGTCGTCACTACCACAATACGGGCAGGTCCAGGTGACGCTGGGGACGTCCGGGGTGGGGGGGTGGATCGGCGTCATCGTGGGCACGGTTTGATCCATCGGTCCTGTCTCCTTTCAGTGCCGGCTGCCGGGAGTGGCAGGCGGCCTGTGCATGTTGATGGGTAGAAGAGGAGCGCGTCGTCCAGGCTGATGCCGTTGGAGAGGGTCAGGGCGCGCGCCCTGACCCTCTCTTTCAGGGGATTAGGCGGCGCGCGCCGCATCGAGCGCGGGCGTGATCTCCTCCATGAGCGCGGCGACGCCGGCGCGGATGGCGTTGAGGTTGGTGGCGAGGGTGGCGCGCGAGACCTTTACAAGGCAAGGTAGGTCGGCGTGTTGGGGGTCGGGATCGCGAGCGCGGCGCACACGCAATAGGCGACACTTTCCGCTTGACACTCGGCCTGTTGGGTGGTGAAGGTGTGGCGCTCCTCGGCGCGGTGCATCCGTTCGTGACACATTTCATGAACAAGAGTTTTGCAGAGGTTGCCGGCGGGGTTGCCCTCCTTCAAGTCGATGCGTCCGTCGCCGTAGCTCACGCCGTTGGCGTCCTGAATAAGGCGCGGCTTAAACGCAACGCGCAAGCCGCCACGCTCCGCGATCTCGACAAGCTGCCGGAGGAGCGTATCGTAGCGGTCGCCTTCGACGGCGTGAACGGTCAGCGCGGGCAGGTCGTCGCCCTCAGTGTCAGCCAGATCGAACACGTACCCCGTGCGGAATCTTAGGGCGATCACGGCGTCATCGCCCGCGTCAGTCTTGCCCTTATCGGGGTGGGGCACAAGATGGCGATGCCTGTCGCGCCCTTCTTGACCTGCCGGCCGAGCACCTGCCACGCACGGTAGCCGGCCACCCGTACCGCGTCGGGGCGCTGTAGGGCGATCAGGGCGCAATTGTGGGCGCTGTAGGTGTAAAAGCGGCTCAGGGTGGTGAGATAGCGGGTGAGTTCGGCGCTCTGCGCGGCCTGGTCGGTCTCGTCGGCGAGGCGCTGCATCCATTGGTCGATCTTAGCGAGGCTATCGACAGTGGGATTGGTACGCTCAGTGGTCATTAGTTATTACTCCATCGGTCATGAGGGGGAGGGCTGGCGAGGATGCCAGCCCTCGGCGGGCGCTACCAGGCGTGCCAGGGGATAGACAAGGGGAGTGGGGCGCGGAGGGGTGCCGGGTTCGCATCCTCATCCCTGCCTGGCTGATCGTTCTCGGTCATAGCCTGGCGGTAGGCGTCGCGGTAGGTGATCAAGCGGGTGATCGTCGCATCGAGGAGGGTGAGGAGGGCGGTAGCGTCGGGGAGGGCGAGGGATGCGACAACCTCCGTCGCGCCAATGGGGTCAAGGGGGCGAAAGGTGACGGTCACGGACACGTCGCCGTCGTCGAGGGCGAGGGCGGGGCAGGGCGGTATACTGGGGAGGCTGGCCGCGAGGTGGGTAGCGGGTATGGCGTGGACGGTCATCTCGATCTATCCTTTCCGTGGTCTGTTACGTGGGCGGGGGCCTTTACCCCCCGCCCACTTTTTTGTTTAAAGGCCGAAGGCTTCCAGCAGAGCGGCGGTGCCGGCGGGCCGGGCCGGCGCGGGCATCGGCGTCGGTGCGAGACGGGCGGCCTTAGGGGTAATAGCGCGATAGCCCTGCTCGATCATGAGGGCGAGGGCGAGCGCCCAGCAGCGCATGCCCTTCTGTCCGGCCTCGCAACTGCAATGTAGGCGTAGCGCGTCGATGGTGTGGGTGTGGCCGGGGCGGGTGCGGCTGTCAATCTCAAAGGTATAGGGGCCAGTCCTGCGGATGGTGGCCGCGCGGGCGCTGGCCTTGTTCTGTCGTCGTTTCTCGTACCGTGTCATGGCGTGAAGCTCCTTTACTGCTTCGTTGTGCGCGGGGTCCGTGCGCCCCTACCTCCTTATTATAGCACAATATATCATGCAATTACAAGCGTAAAATGGGCTAAAAATGGGGCAAAATAGCAGGTGGTGACGGTGTGGCCTTGCCCTCCTATCGCGTGCCCTAATCGGCCGGGCCGCGCGCACGGGCTGGTACAGCGTCTAGACGGTGTCGTGTGGGCGCTGACGTGGCCGGGGACGGGTGCTGGGTGACGTGGTAGGTTCCTGGGTTCCTATGCCCATAGGGCCGTGCGGGGGTTCCTGATGCGTCTGAGTGCGTCGGCGTCGCCAGATGGGGCGAGCGGGGGGCTCCACGCAATGTCACACCGACGGCGATGCTGGTGGGGGCCCTCGGGACGCTCTCAGTAGCCGTGGGGGCGCTGTCTCGTGGATGAGGGGACACTCATTGCCGACGGCGGGTGGTGGTAGAGGGGACATGTATTGCCGACGAGAGGGGACAGCCAGTGCCGACAGTCAAGACACAGGATCAAGACTCAGCTCGCGCCAGTGGCATCTCTCTCTACGCACTGTAAGCAAGCGGGGGGAGCTGCGGGCCTCGCCGCGATAG
>JAABUL010006247.1_pt1 | contig 13914 bp, 4 predicted proteins | sample 5559151 | NCBI WGS metagenome assembly JAABUL01 (sample SAMN10711876, study PRJNA513368) | rock metagenome | isolation source: Antarctica rocks | place: Antarctica: Victoria Land, Pudding Butte sud | reverse complement strand
CAATTGCAGTAAATTCAATTGTATTGTTGCTCAACTGATCAAAAAAGATATATACAATTAGTTTATATTCAATTTGACTTAATAGTTAATCAAATTATAGATAAAAAAGATCGAAGAGCTGCAGAGCATTGTCGACAATATTTATATTTTTCTTTTAATTCAGAAAATTCTTATATAATATTTTTTCTTAATAGACTTGATTCTGAGTATAAATCTGACACAAATATAGTATCTAAATTCGATAGCAAGATTTTTTATACACTCTAAAATTGCAATTCAAAAACTACTTACTCGATAAGAAATCGATATCGAGTATCGACTCGATATATATTAGATAAAAATTCTGAAACATCTTTTTTAACACAACAATATATAGAGATACTATCTAGAAAAAACAGATATCGAATATCGACTCGATATATATCAGATAAAGATTCTAAATTTTTTTTTTAATATAACAGTATACAGAAACACTATTTAGAAAAGACAGATATCGAGTATCGGCTCGATATATATTAGATAAAAATTCTGAAATATCTTTTTTAATACAGTAATATACAGAGATATTATCTAGAAAAAACAGATATCGAGTATCGACTCGATATATATCAGATAAAAATTCTGAAATATCTTTTTTAATACAACAATATATAGAAATACTATTTAGAAAAAACAGATATCAGATATCGGCTCAGTATATATTCGATAAAAATTCTGAAATATTCTCTTTAATATAGCGGCATACAGAGACACTATTTAGAAAAAACAGATATCGAATATCAACTCGATATATATTGTTGTCTAGCTCGAATAAATATAAATCAGACTTAAACTTTATAAACAATATATTAAAATCGAGCAGAGAACACAGAGCAATACTATCGAAATATTAAATTGAAAATTAAATACAAAAACAGCGTATACAACGTATGTATCAAGAATGTAACAAACTTCTACAAAAGAAAAAGAAAAGACTAACAAAGAAAGTTGTCGAGTTAAAAAAATTCGATATTACTAGCAATACAAAAAATATTTTAAATATAATTTTATTATAAGCAAATCAACAACGTCTATTAAGCAATCAAGACAACAGCGAAAATAAATTAGCTTATAAATTTATATCTTTGTTTTACAAATACTGTATAATATTAATAGTTCAAGAGCTTTTGTCTGAATTCGAAAAACTATATATAGATTTAGTATATATCGAATTTATGTTAAATATTGGTTTGAAAGAAAATTTACTACTTTATTGGAAAATTCGAAATTAAAAAGAAACAATCGAAGACAAAATTATATACAAAATATTTGTATTACTTGTAAAACTAACAAGTACAACAACGCGACAAGCTATTATAATTGCTTGTTTAGCTTTATTTTATAAAAAATAGTATTCAGAATAGAAAAAGTAAGTACAAGATCAGAATAGTAAATAAAATAAATATATAGCAAATATAGACAAGATACAGACTCAATATATATTTGAATATAGTTAAAAAAGAAATCTTAATTCAAAATTAAAGAAAGTATAGAGAGATTTTATATTAGATATAGACTGTATTTTATTTTAAATTAATTTGCAGAAAAAAATTTTCTATCGAAATATAGCTGTCGCAGCAGTTATGCAGAAGCAGAACATATAGTAGATATTAATTTATTTTGTTAGATCGAAACCGAAAAAACAAATATCTGATTGTCTATATTGTATATACTAGATACAATCGAAAGTACACAATTAGTCGAGACAAATCAGAGTATTATATACAGTATATATTGAGTTTAAGACTCAGTTAAACAATTTCGAAAACTTTTTGTTATCAATCTGTTCTAATTTATACTCAGTATATATCTGATATACACAATAGAAAGCAATCTAATCTTTGTCTTTTTTAGCTGTAGACGTAGCAATAGTTTTTGCAGCAACTGTATCAGCTAAATATAGATTTAGTATAATTTCAGTATAAATAGAAAAATAGTTGCACTGACTCTTGTTATTAACAGAGATAAATCTATCTGAAAAAGAATCAGCTATATATAAATTTAGTATAGATATATTATAGAAGTAATATAAAATTGCAGATTGTATTTTATTTTTCTTTGCTATCGGAATATCAGTCAGAACAAAAATATCTGTTAAATATAAAATCAGTATAGTTTCAGTATAGTAAATCAGCAAATAAGAATTGCTCTTGTTCGAATTAAAAGAAGTATTGTAATTCTTTTCTGTGCATATAGTAAGTATAAGTATAATATATACAAGTCTCAGACTCTTTTATCAGAGCTGACTATTGTATTTAATTTTTTACTATTACGAGCAGCTTTTTTTTGTCAGCTATATATATGCTGAACATAAATAGAATATAAATTTTTGAAAATTCTCGAAATCTTAAATATACTATTATTACAAGATTTTTTTGTTTCTTTACGTTTCTTTAATGCTAGCATATATTTAGTATAGACTGAATCTAGAGTATAATTGAATAATCTACTCGAAAATTCGATATTTGTAACAGATATATTAATCTATATATAGTCTGAATATATACTGAGTACAAATCAGTACAATAAAATATACAAAAAGAAGTTTTTCGGCCGAAATATTAGTATAATGCTGAAAATAAATCAGTATAAACTCAGTATATTTTAAAACTGAGCTAGAAATATATTTCTTGCGAATATTTTTTGAATCGAGAGACAGATACTCGGAAAAAAACAACAAACAATAGTTAATCAGTAATTCTGAAAATTATATTAGTACAGATCTGATATCAGTCGAGTCTATATATAATTAATGTGTTGTCGAAGTCTTAAATTACGGAATAAGTATTTGTATATATAGTATAAAAACAGAAAAAATAAGAGATAGACCAAATATATAACAAATATAAAATAAGTTTATCTCGCGATAGAAATGTGTGCCGAAAATAGCTGCAAATTCTTGATTATAACAACTGTTCTATATAAACTTGATATATACTTGATATCAATCTAGCTTACGCAATATATTTTATATTGTTTGTATATTGATAGACAATTGTATTAATTATATATTTGTATCTATACAGAATATAAGTTTAGCTTGAACAGAATATATAGAAACTATATTTCGATTCTGTAAAATAGTTTGTATTTTGCTATTTTTCGAATCTAATTTAAAGTTTTACAATACTAGATCAGTATAAGCTAGATATATATTGAGTGTAAAAAAGATATATATTTTTTCTCGAGATAATATATATTTGAAAAAATATTTTCTGTATCTAAATTTGCAGCTGCATATATTTAGTGTATATATTATATATAATTAATCAAGATATTTGTTTACTTGTTTCAGCATAATATGTTTTTTAGTAACAACGTAGCTTGATTTCAATCTCGACTTAGCATATATCGAGTATAAATAAAACTACAGCTATATATACGAATAGCTGACAATTGAGAACAATAAAAGTTACTCTATATATTTGATTAGTCGACACTATTGTACAATTATATCTGCTGATATTTAGTATATACAGAGTCGCAGCTGAATTTATGCAACTTATATATCTATATTGAAAAAGACAATTCGAGTTTCAGAATTTGGCGCGACTGATAATATTTAGTATATACTGAATTTAGATTAAATCTATATATAGATTGTCTATTATTTTCCGGAAATTTGATAACAGACACTGCTGATACTTAGTATAAACTGAATTGCAACAAAAAATATTTTTTTATCAGATTTGCTATCTATTCAGTTGAATTTTATATATATTAAATATAGACTCAGTATATATCTGATATAGAATTGTATTATAGCTGAACACTTATATTCAGTTACAAAATCGGAATTCGAATTAGAAAAAGATTCTTGAATATATAATCAGTATATACTAGACAAAAGCGTCGCATATACTATGTTTACTATAATAATATCTCAGAGAAAACAAATTTTACGCGTTTGTTATATCAGAATTGTTGTAATATGCTCTAACGCCAGCGAGCTGAATTGCGGCAGCACTTATGCTGAATATATACTGAGATAATAGAAGCAGTAAAATTAGAGAATATGCTAGACTTATACTATAGATCTGTTGATAAAATCAGAAGTATATACTACAATAATACAGATAATTAGAAAAGATAGAGATAGAAGATACAACAATTGTATTTTAATTTTACAAAATACGCTAGAGACTTGACGCGCAATTTATGCAATTTTATTTATTTTTGACATATGCTACAGCAATACTGAATCTATATTTGAATTGTATCTTGTATAGACGCATTGAAATTGCGCGTTTAAGAATCGAGATAATAGTTTTTTTTTTGACAGTTATAAACTATATTGAGTATATATCTAGTCTATTCTGAGTTTTAGAAATCGAACAAAATTACAATTACTCAGTATATTTGGATAATCAATTTCTATATTCAGTATATACTAGATATATATATATTTTTTTTGATATATTTTCAAATTTTCAATCTCTCTGCTTAATTCAGCACAACATACGTGGAGCATAGACTCGACATAAATAAAATTTATTTCAGATGCAGATTTTCTATTCGAAATAAACTCTGAAATAACAAAATTATAGATCTAGTATATATCTGATATATACAACTTGCAATAGAAACGTCTTTTCAAACTTATAATTTCCGCTTTATTCAGCACGCTCTATGTTGAGCATAGACTGAGCATGGACAGAGCTTACCCCGGGTGGGAATTTCTACCCGGGATAAGCTTGTCCCGGGTGGGAAATCTGCACCCGGGATAAGCTATATGCTCTCAATTCTAGAAATCGACTCGAAACTCGAGTCGATTTCTATTATTTTGAAATCAACTCGACTCGACTCGAGTCGATATTTGATTCTAATATTAGAAATCGAATCGAATTGTTAAGAAACCAGTTATTATGCCAAGATATACTAAAAATAGTATAAAATAAGTTTAAATTTAGATTTTTCAATTAAATTCTATAAATAGTATTTAATTATTAATTTATTATAAATAGTAATATATTACTATAATGCATTACCTATATCTATAAGCGTGCTAAATACTATTAAAAATATTAAATAATTAATATTAAGACATAATTTGCATCTATAAGCGTGCTAGATGCTATTAAAAACATTAAAAAATTAATATTAAGATATAATTTGCATCTACAAGCGTGCTAGATACTATTAAAAACATTAAATAATTAATATTAAGATATAATTTGCATCTATAAGATCTATAGAGTCTATAGATGCAATTTATTAATAAAATGCATTATTTGCATCTATAGACTCTATAGAATCTATAGGTGCGATTTAATTATTTTTTTGTAAAAAGTAGTAATGCATTACTATAATGCATTATCTTATTATAATTAAATAATTAAATATTATTAAATATATATTAACTATATGTTAACTATTAATAATTATAATATAATTATTTAAATAGTTTTGACAATTTGGATCGATTTTTTGAATTAAGTTTCGATTTTAATTTTAGAAATCGACTCGACTTGGCTCGATTTTCGATTTCAACTTTAGAAATCGACTTGTCAAGACTTTCGAGTCGAGTTAACTCGAATTGCCAAGATTTGAATCAATTAATCGACTCGAACTCGATTAATCGACTCGAGGCGGTTAGTCTAGTTTAAATATTATATATTAATTAATACATTTAATATTATCTATTATTTTAATTTATATAGTTGATATATAAGTTTGTTTTGTATTATTTGTATATATTATTATTAAAACTAATTAAAAGAATAGACTTTTTAAGATCGAATTTCTTCTTATTTAGAAATTCGAATATTGTTAAGTAGCTAATGCAATATTATTAAGTAAAAGATTTGTTTTGTATTATCTATATATATTATTTTTAAGACTAATTTAAAACGTAGAATGTCTATTTTATTAACTCTTTTATAAACTATTGTTAGTAGAAATTGTGTTGCAATATAGATCGAAAATAAAAAGCTACTTTACAAAAAACAAAATATTAATTGTATAATATTTTACAAGTGTCTAATTAAGTTGCGAGCAATAATTGTTTTTAAAAAAGTCTTTAAGCAAATTTAAATTAATATAGAAAAAAATATTAAAAATATAATAACTAATAAAAAAGTAGAAAAAGAATTGCATAATAATATATTTAAATAATATATATATATTTAAAGAGCTAATTATATTGTAGCGCAATATTTTGAGATCGAATTAATAAAGAAAATTAGAAACAAAAATATTGCAAAATAGATTAAAATTAATACAATTGCTACACAAATAGTTTTAAAGAGTAAAGATATAGATACAATACAATCTCTTAATATTTAAATATATATAGAGTCTAATATAAATAAAATAACTAATTTATGTGTTAGTCTAATTCTAATTAGTTCGAATTGAGCAAAAATATAATTAAATATATAATATTAATTATCGAAATAATTTAACAACGTATTTTATATTATAAAGAGTTTAATAAGTTGAAGAAAATGTATAATTTAAATGCAATTAACGAATTTAAAAGATTTAAAAACACTTTTGCAAACAATAAAAATGTTACAAATTGCAAAATATTTAGTTTTTTGAGATTAATAGATAACAATGCTAAAGACTTAATTAAAATTAATAATAATAAAGTAAAGATAAGATAAAAGAAGACAAAAAATAATGCGAAAATAATAGATAACAAATATAAAGATACAAAATATAAAGACGATAATAATAATAACAAAAATAAAAACAATAATAATAATGCTAAAAATAAAATTAATTACAAGATTGTAGAGATCTTGAACTAGTTAATAGTATTAATAAGTTCAAATATATTATCTAAATATATTATTATGCACTTTTTAATAAAATATAAAATCGAAGTTTATCGAGAGACTATAATAGTTGTAATCTATTTACTATATAAATATTAAATAGTTTATATATATTACTTTATTGCATTATTATAGAACATTTAAATAAAAGAATAATAAGATTCAAAATCTAATTTTTGTTTATTAAATTTGCTACTAAATAACTTTATCTCTTAACAATTCGAATTGATTTTTTCGAATTGATTTTCGATTTCAACTCTAAAAATCGATTTAATTTAACTCGATTTTCGATTTCAATTTTAGAAATCGATTTGTCAAGATTTTCGAACTAAATTGATTCGAATTGCTAAGATTTGAATCGATTAATCGACCCGACGCGATCAGTCTAATAGCAATAATTACAAAATCGAAAATATTGTTTCTAATTTAGATTTTTAGATTAAAATCGAAATAATACAGAATAAATTAATCGATAATTTTTTTTTTAAAAGTTTTGAACACAAAATCTTCGAAATTGTTAAATTGCTATAGAAAACTAAAATTTTAATTTTTAAACTTACTAAATACTAACAAAAATTTAATTAGATTCGAATAGTTATAGATAAATTAATAATAGAAATTAACAAAACTTAGAAAAATCTGCACATTGTATATACAAATAGAAATTTTCTATTCGAAAATATATTTAATTTTCTCGAAATCTATTTAAATTTTTTTGATAATAATAATTAAATCTAGATATTTAATTTGCTTAATAAAAAAGATATACTTATTAATATTCAGATAAAGATTTGCGTTATAGAGTTTAGCAGAAATTTTGTTTATATAGTTTTTATATTTTTTCTTAATATTATTGTAGACTAAAATATTATCTATATAGATTGTATAGAAATTATTTAGATAAAAACTAAAAATCTTATTAATAAAAAACTGAAATATAATTAAGATATTATATAATTCAAAAGATATTATAATATATTTAAATAGATTGTAACAAATAATAAAGACTATTTTGTATTTGTTATAAAATATATTTAAATCTTGTTAAAAACAACAATAATATTAAACTTGCTATAATATTTAATTTTATATAATTGTTGTAAAATCTCTCTAATTAACAGTAAAATATTGCAATTCTTAATTGTTAAAATATTAAAATCTCTATAGTCTATATAAATATACAAATTTCTATTAGACTTCTTAACTATAGAAGTAAAAACAATATATTATAAAATATTATTGTAAATTTAATTTTTGTTTTTTATATTATTTAGATAGACTCTAATAATCTTTTCTTTTTAACAAAATATATTGTAGATTTTTTTAATTAAAAAAATTGTTTTTGAAACAAAATTAATAGTAGAACTAATACTTCTATTAAACAACAATTTATTAACTTCTTGCAAATTAAAAAGTTTAATCTATTGTTTAAATTTCGAATATATTTATTTTATAAATTGCTCTATACTTAAAGAATCTTCTTTAAATTTAATATAGAATTTGTTGTAGTTATCAGAAATAATAGCTACAATATTTATAATTATATTGCTGTTTGCAATAAAAACTAGATATCTGTTTTTTTCAAATTAATCTAGTATAACAAAATACTCGAACAATATTATAACTATTTTGTAGTTTTTATTAATAGCAAGCTTTAAAAATACAAAAATACCTATTTAATAGATATCAACTTTATTAATTTTTTTTAAAAACAAATACTTTAATTGCTTGTATTAATTATAAAAAATCTCTAATAATTAATAATCGAACAAATAGTACTCTATATAGTAATCGAAATTAAACCTGAGAAATTGTATATTATTTCTAATTTGTATATTATATTTCTCTATTCAGAATATATCGAAAATAATTACAAATTATTTTAGTTTAATTATTAAATACTATAAAATATTAATATATTTGCTAAAATTAATAATAACTTAAACAATATAGATAATATTAGAGACAAATTTGTTATTAATTAGATACAATTTAATAGAATTTTAAAATAATATAATAGAAAGTTTATAAAACTTAACAACTTAACAAATTTTCTATTAACAAAAATTCGATCGAAGACTTTAATATTAATAAACAATATTATTGTAATATAGTATTTATTAAAGAACAAATAAATTTAATTTAAATAAATCTTAGTATAAAAATCTAGTTATCAATTGTTAAACAATTTGCTAATAATAATACTAGAACTAAACTCGACTTTAATAAACAAAATTCTATTTTATAAATTAAATATAATTTTGAACTTTTTTATTGTTTTTTTTATAAATATTAGTTTCTGTTTTAAATTGCAACTTTTGTTAAAAATATTTAGTTTTTTAATTTACTATAGTTATTTAAATTGTTATCTAAGATATTAGAGAAACTCTCTTTTCTAAATATTGTTAGCTCGAAGTTGCTAATATTATAAATCTTAAATTTAACAAAAACTTTATTTTTAATTTTAGCTAATTTGTTTTTCCAAAAAATATTTCTATAATACAATCTATATTTTAACTTAAAATATTTTCGACAAAGATTTTAAAACTTAATCTTATTTTTAAAAATTTAAAATTATATTTCTATATTTTGTTTTTAGTTGCAAATAGAGATATATATACTAAAATTATTGTTGTTACAAATATTTGTATTAATATATTTAGAGAGTTTAAAGATACTAATACAATTGTTGTGTTTACTAATATTATTAATAGTCTATATATAGATAAAAATTCGAACAGTTGTTAAATAAGAATTCTCTATTTGTTAAAATTTTAGATCGATTTTACGAATTAGTCTAATAAATTAATTTAGAATAATATAGTTTGTTAAAATAATATAGCAATTTTAAAATCTATAGTTTAAACTTTTGTTAAATTAATATGTTTTATCAACTTCTAATATAGAGATTTCGACAATTGTAAATATAAAGTAGTTAATATATTAATTAAAGATTTCGATATTCTTTATAACAAATTCGAACAATATAATTTTAACAAAGTTATATTGTTTTTTGTCTAAATTGTCTTATTAAATATTTAGATCTTTAAGTAGATTATTTATTATTAAATAAAAATTAATAGATCTATCGAAGAAACAATATTTAATTTTTCTAAAAATATTGTTAATAATTTTAATAATAACAAAACTAAGTTTAACTTCTTTAAAGACAAAATATTAAAAAGTACTACTAAATTTAGAAATTAATACAGTGATTTATTGTTTAAACTTTTCGAGATTTTTAATAAAAATAGAGAAATCTAAAAAATATCTATTGTTTTTTATATCTTGCTAGACTAATTGTCTCGGGTCGATTAATCGAGTTCGAATCGATTAATCGACTCAAATTTTGGCAATTCGAGTCAACTCGACTCGAAAGTCTTGGCAAGTTGATTTCTAAAGTTAAAATCGAAAATCGAGTTAAATCGAATCGATTTCTAGAATTAAAATCGAAACTCGATTCAAAAAATCGACTTAAATCGCTAAGACTATTTAAATAATTATATTATAATTATTAATAGTTAACATATAGTTAATGTCGGAATACTGTAACCGATCTAATCTAGTGCCAATACTATTCGACCCAATACTATCCGATCCAATATTACGTAATTGGTCCAAATAGCTCCGACCAATATATATAGATTGTCAAAATTCCAACTTCTACATAGTAACTAAGCGTTCTACTATCTATTATTTTGACAAATTATAAGTTCAAGATAGAGCAAAAAACTTATCTATTTGTTAATCAAAATATCTAAAGCATAGCTAATAGATCGAACTAACAATAGATTTACAATTACTACAATCAATTAAGTTCTTGTTGATTTCTAATATATAGAAGCTAACAATTAATTATCTAAATATTCAAATTATTACTGTTTTAAAAATCCAAATATTAATACTATAACATTGTCAAAACAATAGCTAAAGAGCTATCGAAACTTGTCGAACAATCAATTTCTTAACTATTCGAACAATTAAAATCTTTAACTATTAACAATTAAATAGCTGATATTTAGTTAAAGATTCTAGATACGAACGTTTTACTAAAAGAGCTAATATAAATTGTAGAAACAACTAAGTTTATCTTATTTGCAACTTGTTGTTTCTATCGAAAAACGCTAATTATTTTTAACAAATATCTATTAATAGTAAGTTCTAAAAAATCGAAGAATCAACTATATAACAATTATACAATTGAAAATCGATAATCAAATAATTAATAATTAGTCGAAGACACATTATTAAAGCAAAACAAAACTTTGTTTCGACATATTAATAAAAGAGCTAAATTATTTAGTTTTCTTAATCTTCGATTTTCTATTTATTGAAAAATTTTCTTATTAACAATCAAATAAGTCAACTTGTTAGCTCGATAGCTAAAACAAGTGCTAGTTAATTTCTTTTACTACAATATACAAAACAAATCAATAAATTGAATCGCGAATATATTTCGAAAATCGAAATAATTTTATTAATTATTTTGAAAGCAACGTCTAGACGCGACTTTTGATCAAATAATAATTAATTTTGTTTAAAAAAAATTGAAAAGTTCTTAATTATTGCGAAAACGTAGAAAATTCAAATCAAAAAGACTAATATTTAGTTTTATCAAAATAAGAAAACTAAAAAAATCGATTTAACAATTGCAAAGACGCGAAATAGCGTTGCTATTTTTATAATTGTTAAAATCAAAAAAAAGAATAAAGAGATTGAGTAATTTAGTCAGATTTTAAATAGTTAACAAATTTTATCTACAATTAAGCAAAAATAGCAATCTAATCAAAAATTATCTATTAATACTCTATTTTTTAAACAAATTAAATCTATTAAATTTGTTCAAATCTATATTTGTTATAATCTTAAGACAAAACAACAAAAATATAAAACTTATTTAAAAACTTATTAACTATTTATCTATTAAAACTTTGTTCAATCTATAATTGACAAAATCGATCAAATCGACACTATTAACAAAAAAAAATATATTTAGCTATCTTTTTTATTTGAATTTTTCGAAAAATATCTATCGAACTAAATATTTGATTCGAATTCTATTAATTTATTTGATTTTTGTAATCTAACAACTAGAATATTTTTATCGAAATTGTTACTATACAATTGTGTTCTTTTATTATATTTACTAGTATTACTATCTACTGTCTACAAGTTATCGATAGAGCTCTAAAAATAACAAATTAAGTCGATACTATTATAACTATCAATATTTTTGTATTATCTCTTGCAATTCTAAAACAAATTGCTAAAATCAACAATAATATAAACTTTTTTGTTAGGAGATTTGTGCCTGATACTCTTGCCAAATAACAAGAGAGCATTTGACGCCTGTCGATAGCGTCTGCTTTCGAACAATCAAGTATAACTTGATTGTTAGCTTAGTTCTTAGACAATTACTTTTACAACCACTATAGATATTTGTTTTGTTTACTTGCGTATCTTTTTATCTTGTCTAGTTGTTTGTTTTGTCTGTTTGTCTGACTGCTATCTTTTGTCTAGCAAATAGTAATTTCAACTAACAATTCGAGTTAATTGTCTGTCTGATTCAGATAGACAATACTGATTGTCAGTTTTTCTATTCAGTTTTGCATTTATTACTAGATACTGAATTACTGTATCAGAGTTGTTATCGATCTGCATTCTGTATTTGTTACGTATTGAATTATTGTATCAGAGTCAGCATCTGTTTGCGTTCCGCAGTTATCAGATATCGAATTATTGTATTAGAGTTAGTATTTGTTTGTCTTTTGCAGTTATTAGACACTAAATTATTAAATCAGAATCAATATTTGTCTGTTTTACGCAGATATCTGTCTAATTGTATTAAAGTGTTTTTCTCAGCCAAACTGACTAATTCTGCTCTTTTTGCTTTTATCTATCAAATTCTACAGTTCTGCACTACTGAACATCAGTATATCTCTTGCATTAGTAAATTAACTAGACAAAGAGTTGAGAAACTTTTTAAATTTTTGTTTTGTCTATCTCTACTCGAATCTACAGACAGAACTTGTTGATCTGCTCAATCTGTTCAGTCTGATAAAAACAAGCGAATTTGATTAGTTGAATAGACAATCGACAAGACTTTACTTAAACAAGCAGTTAATAAGTTCGAAAAAGTGCAACAGACATCTTTATTTAACACAATTAGCAACAAAGTTTCTACAAAGAAATTACTGTTTGTTGCAGCTTACAACAAGTCTTCGACAGAGACATTATTGTCTATCGTTCTTAATTATTAGATTTCGGAGATATTACAATTTGTTGTAGTTGACGTTGTTACTTCGAAAACATTACTGTCTTCTATATTAGACAACATTATTTCGAAAATATTATCAAAATTGTTTGCGAAATAGCTATCTAAATATTAAAACAAACAGTCTGATTAAAAGTATCTAAACGTCTATTTTGATAATATTCTGAATTTGAAATTTTTCAATTCGGTTGCCACTTTAGAGTATCTCGACAAAGTTTTTGTTGTTCAGTATAGATTTGTGTTTTCAAGTATCTCGAAATTTGTTTTTCTATTTGTATTTTCTATTTTGTCTGCGTTCTTATCTAAACAATCAATAGCTGACTTTTTCGACAGACTAAAAAACAACAAAACTGACAAATCAAACAACAGTAAATTGCGCAAAGAAATATTAGCAGATATTAACAATCTATATTGTTAAAAACGAGTTTTCTTTCTTGAGAACAATAATATAAATTGTTGTTGTCGATCTAAACTTAGTTAGACAAATTTCGAAATAGACAATAGATTCAGAATAATAGATTTATATTCTGACAATCTTCTGCAAAATAAATAACAACAGTTTGATTAATCTGATCTTACTGCGCAGTTGTACAATTTACAGTTATTTAACTTATTTGACACTAAACAATATATTCAGTTCGATTAACAACAAAATGTCGAATTCAATATCTTAAAACCAAAAACAATTCAATCGAGTACAACTATATTTGATAATACAAACTTGCAGCAACAACAAAAATTTGTTCGACAGTTTTTCAGCGTCCAAATCAATTCGGCAACTTTTGAACAAACTTTGTTTTTACAATTCAATTCTGCAAT
>JAABUL010006245.1_pt1 | contig 13922 bp, 10 predicted proteins | sample 5559151 | NCBI WGS metagenome assembly JAABUL01 (sample SAMN10711876, study PRJNA513368) | rock metagenome | isolation source: Antarctica rocks | place: Antarctica: Victoria Land, Pudding Butte sud | reverse complement strand
TGAGGGGGCGCGCGGATATTTTTCGGCTGTTTTTTTGGGTGTTTTGCGCGGTGTTTGTCATGCTGTTGTCTTATTGCTGCCTTGTTGTTGTCTTATTGCTGTCTTATTGCTGTCTTATTGCTGCCTTGTTGCGCTGTTGATTTGGGGCGGCGGGGGCTAAAGAAAAACGCCCGCCTTGCCATTATGGAATTGGCAGGGCGGGCGTTTTGCGCCGAGAAGGGGCAATCAGGCGGTGCGCTTTTTGGCTTTGAGGGCCAGTGCGCCGAGGCACAGCAGGCCGACGGCGAAGGCGGCTAACGGCGACGGCTCCGGGGCGGGGGCGACAAGGCGACATCGTGGAGCCTGATGATGGTGTTGTTTACGTAAGTGAAGGTCTGGGAGACGGTGTTGTTTTCCAATGTGCCCGTGAACGAGCCTTTGCCTCTAGGAAGGGTCTGGGTCTGGCCGAGCGTGAGGCCATCAAACTTGCCGTACAGGTCAATTGTGCTGCCTTTCGCGTCATCAGAAACACCAGCATACAGCATGGCGTCACCTGACACGGTGCTGAAGGTACCGCCCTTGATTGTCATAGGGCCGTTGCTAGTGCCTACATTCCCGGTGATGCTGCCGCCGGTGATGGTGACGGGGCCGCTGCCTTCGGCGTCTAGCGCGCCGCCATGCTTCCCGCTGACGATGCTGCCGCCGGTGATGGTAACGGGGCCGCTGCCATAGGCTGCCAGCGCACTTTTATTGTGTCCAGCGGTGAGGCTGCCGCCCTTACCCAGGGTGAAGGCGGCGTTGTCGGTGGTTCTCACAGAGTAGAAGTTATAGTAGTCGTCGATGTCCGTGTAAGAGGTAGTGGTGTTATGGAAAGCCTTGCCGCCGGCGATGCCGTGCGTGCCAGTACCGTCTACGGTCACGTTTTCGCCGGTGTTGAGCGTGAGGATTTGGGCGTGAACGGCGGGCGCGAGGCCAAGCGCGGCGAGGGTGGCGCAGGCAGCAAGCCGTGCACGGGTGCGTGAGGTAAACATGAGTAGGAGTGCTCTCTGTGTCTGCAAGGGCGTGGGGCGTGCCAAAGCGATGATGAAGGGACAAACGCACGAGCGGTCAGCATACTGACTGGGGGCGTGTGCGGTTACAGCGCATTATACAGCACATTTTGTGCCAAGTCCGGGTGTTTGTACCGGGCTGTCAAGTTTATTTTGCGGCGCGTAGGCAGGGGTGCCGACGCAGGCGATGGGGGTCGTGTGCGGGGCATTGCGTCCCCGTGTTTGCTTGGGGAGGGGCTAGGTGTCGCTGCCGGGCCAGTCGGCAAGGGGAGTTTGCGCGGCGGGGCGCAGCAGGTGAACGCGCACGGTTGGGGCGTCATCGCCGCCATCGTGGACAGTGAACAGCACGCGCCAGCGCGGGCGGCGTGGCGGGAGGAGAAGCTGTCGCACTTGCGAGGGCAGCAGGACGCTTTCGCGGGCAATGGCACAGCGATACGGATAGACGGCGAGGCTGCTGAGGGCTGTATCAATGGTTTCTGACCAGCGCGCGGCGGCGTCAAGACCTCCTGCCGAGAGCAGGCGGTCGCGCTCGGCATCAATGGCCTCGCGGGCGGACGGCATCAGGCGAACCGCATAGACGATAGGTTCAGGCATGGCGGCTCAGGCCGTCTCGCGTCCGCGCTGGGCGGCGAACCAGGCGGCGTTCTGCGTGCGCCAGTCGTCTAAAGGCAGCGCGTCGGTGTCGGGGCTAGACAAAGACGCGCGGAGGGCGGCGACAGTTTCCTGGAACTCGCGTTCGTCTTCGGCAAGCGCAAGTTCCACGAGGCGTTGCAGGGCGGTTTCGGCGGGCAGTCCGTGCCGGTCGGCGACGGCGCGCACGCGGGAGGCGAGTTCGGGGGCGAGGGGAATGGGGTCTGCGGTTTGCGTGTCGTTCATGGCTTATTGTAGCACAGGCGCACGGGTTTGGCCGCACGCAAAACGCCCGCCGCGCCACAATGGAATGTGGACGGCGGGCGTTTGGCGTGGGGCGGCGGACTAGGAGGCGGGGTGGGCTTTATTGTAAGCGTCTACGGCGGTGCGCAATTGCAGGGCGTAGGTGGCGATTTTTGTGCGGGCTTTGTCCAGGTCGCTTTCGGGCAGGCCGACCAGGGGGTTGCCTAGAAAGGTCTTGGCGTAGGTTTCGGCTTCCGTGACTAACGGCTTTTGGATGTGGGCATCTTTGCATTCGCGCAGGGCAGTGTAGAGCGTGGTGAGATAGCGGACATCGGTAATGCCTTCGCGGACGGCTTCCCATTGCAGGGTGTCAATCACGCCATCGGCGGCGGGATAGGTGAGCATTTGGGGGCGGTAGGCGGCGAGGAAGGCGGGCGCGCCCTGGGAAGTTTCATCGTAGGGGTCGGTGCCGAAGGGGGCTTGATAGGCGGGCAGGAAGGCTCCGTACAGATTGGCGCGCCATAAGAGGTAGCCTGCGTCCAGCCGATTTTGCAGGGGGTTTTCCTCGGATGCGGGCCAGTACCACCAGTCGCGGTTGCCTGCGGTGCGGACGCCTTTGGTCTGCACCAGCTTTTGCGCATAGGCCGAGTCGCGGTTGTAGATAGCAAGGCCCAGGCTGCTGCCCACGGCATCGTAGTCCTCGGGACGGGTGAGGAAGGTGGTCGGCAGGAGTTTGTTGGTGGTCAGTGCGGAAAGGCGCGGCCCGGCGGCTTGGAGCGGGCTGTCGTCGTCGTAGAAGAAGAACGGGCCTGCGGATGTCTGCTTGCGGGCCGCTTCTATGGCAAGCGGGTCGCCCGTGCCCCGGTATACATATGGCTCGCCCATGCCGTACTGCCGGTACTCGGCGACCGCTTGGGGCAATGCCTGCGGGCTGTCATAGAGGGTTGGGATGCGGACGCCGTGGGCGTAGATGTCGGCGAGCTGTTTGTCCAGCGTGTCTTTGGTGACAAAGTCGGTGACGAGGTCGCGGCCATCCGCGCTTGGCAGGGGTTCATTGGGCGGGGCGGGTTCTAGGCGCGAGCGCAGGTTGATGGCGTACTGCTTGGCGGGGGAGAGCAGGCGCAGGGGCATCACGGTGATGTCTATGGGAACGCTGACGGCGGGCGCAAGGCCGGTGCCGGTGACGCGCAGAGACCCTGTATAGCGCGTGGGGAACGTGCCGCGCGGCACGGTGACTGTCACCCAGAACTGCTTGGTGGTGTCGGCGGGGATGCTGGTGACGGGCGGACCGTTGAGGCGCACGGCGGGGGCAGTCCCGGTCAGGGCCGCTTGGTCGTCTTTGACCAAGAGTTCGGGGACAAGCGACGCGGTATCGGGGTCTTGCAGCGGCCCGGCCCCCGCCTGCTGCCAGACTTTGACAACATGAATGTTAATATTGCCGCGTGGGAACAGATGCCCCACGGCCTGGAGGTCGCTGGGGACGGCGACGGTGACATTGGCGAGTGGCTTGGTGGAGTACAGGCAGAACGTGGCGGCTTGTATCTGGTCGGGGCAGACGCGCAGGGTAATCTGCGACGAGGACAGCCCTTTGGGGGGCAGGGATGTCGGCAATATAGGGTCGAACAGCGAGGCGGGGGAGAACACGGCGTAGCTTTTGCCGGTCACGGCGAGGCTGCGTTTGAACCCGGCCAGGGTGGTTTGGCGGGCGGCGGCGGGGCTGGTGATGTCCAGTTTAAAGGCGACACGCCCGCCGTGCGCCTGTCCTGGCTGTGCGGCTAGGCCATAGACCAGGCTGTTTTGTTCGCCCAATGGCCCGCCGGGTGTCCAGGCGGCGACGTTGCCCTTCTCAAAGTCGTCCACGCTGGTTTCGTCGGTGACCGCGCCGCTGGCGTCCAGGGTGACGAATGAGATGTCGTCTACCAGAAGGGCGGCGCGGCGGGGGACGCGGGTTTCCAGTGTTAGGGCATTGATCCTGGCCCACTTGGGCGCGGGCGTGTCTGAGGCTGAAGAGTTCAGGGTTTGCGCATCGGCGGGCAGGGCCGTGTTAATATCCATCGCGGCGGCGGGCAGAGAGTGCAGGTTGAACTTGGCCTTGGGCAGCAAGACTTCGTGCCACCCCGTGAACGAGACGGTGATGGGCGCGCACACCCACACCGGGCGCAGCGGCGCGCTGTCGGCGGGGTCGGCGGCGCTTTGCACGGACAGGCGCACGCGCAGAGTGGCATTGCTGCCGTCGCCATGCACCCACAGGCGGACGGCGTTGTTCTTGCCCATCGGGTCGGGCGCGAGGCGGGTGAGCAGGTTGTGCGCCGAGCCGGGCGATGCGGCTGATGCGGCCAGGGCTTGGGGGCGTGTCGGTGCGGGCGTGTCGGTCGGCGCGGCGTCCGGCGTGGGCGCGGCGGTGGCAGGCGCTTGTGCGGCGGTCGGCGTTGTTTGTGCCGGGGCCGCCGCAGCCGAGGGCGTTTGCATCGCGGGCGCTGACACAGTGGGCAGTGGCGGCGGCGCGGCGGCGGGCGCGGCTTGTGATGGCGCTTGCGCGGCAGGCGATAATACTGGTGACGTTGATGGCGAGGTCGTTTGTAAACCTGCCCATTTTAGATGCGTGAGCGCCCATGTTGACGACATGAGCGTTGACCGCCGTGTTGTAAACCTCAATTGCGCGGCAGGCAACGTTGTTGTAGCAGCGGATGGCGTTGGCTGCATTGACGATAACGGGGTCTGCGCCGACAGTGGCGCGGCAAAGGCGAGCGAGGCAAGCAGGGGCACGGCGGACGGGCGCGAGGCGCCTCTGCGGCGGGGCGTGAGTCGGGACAAAAGGGCATTCCTCCTGGGAATATAAGTCGGGCGGGCGGGAAGTATCAGGCGAGCGGGGGATAGGTACCGGTCAATAGACGGGGCCGGTACAGGGAAAAGTTCCCCGCCCGGCCCCGTCATTCCTTCTTTTTTTGTGCTGCCGCTTACTTTGTGCTCGCGGCAGGCGTAGAGTCTATCGCGACAATGTTCCATTGCCCGCCCTGATGGCGCAGGGTATAGGCGACATTGATGGTCTTTTCTGCGCCGGGGGCGGCATCGGTCGTGTTGTCGGATGTGATGTCGCCCTTGTCGGTGCTGAACGGCACAGTGCCGTCGGCATTTGCCTCTTCGCTGCCACTTGTTCCCCGGTATACATGCGTGCCGTAGGCGGTGACATCGCCATTCTTCGCTTTGCGCAATCGGTCGAACTTGAACGACACCGTGCTGATCTTATCGAACGCATCGCGGGTGATCTGCACATAATCCGTAGTGGCGATAGAGTAAGCATATTTGCCCTTGAAGAACACGCTCAGCTTGACATCATTGCTGCGCAGGTGCTTTTGCAGACCCGCGACATTGCCGTCCAGCCACGCGCGCTCAATGTCGCCGAACGCGGCCTGATACGAGCCTTCGGGATACGCCGTGCGCAGAGCGGCTTTGCGCGCTGTGTCGTCATCGCCGGTAATCTCCCGTGCCCGCTCCTGGCTGCCGACATAGTAGATGTTTTCGTTGTAAACCACAGGGTAGGACGGCGTGTAGAACGGCTGATACCCGGTGACATACACGGGAGAATACGGGTCGGACAGCACCACTACGGACGCCGGGCTGTAGATGTAGGTGGGGAAGCCTGAGTACGCGCTGTAAACCGACGGATAGGTATTGACCCCAAACGCGGTGTCGCAGTAATTGCCGTAGTAATAGCCGCCCAGGAAAGACGGGCCGCCGACTACGGCAACACCCGCGCCATAGCCTCCGCCATAGTTGTACCCAGGGGCATAGCCATACGCGGGGCCGCCGCCGTAAATAGGATAGTAGCCATTGCGGGGCAGCGTTTCCGGCCCAATCGGCGTGGTCACGCGCACTGTGCTTCGGCCTGAAATGATGTTTCGCCCATTGAAGACCGGCGCATTGCTGTACTGGTACTCCTGGGAAGAATAGGTCTGGCCCGACGGCACCGTTGGCCGCCTGCTTTGCATGGGATACGAACGCTGGGAATATGCCGGTTCCCGGTTCTGAGCTGGATAGGAGGGAACCGAGAACACCGGCCCTCGCGCTGGGTACTGCGTGATTACGGAAGGCCTGTTGGGCATCACCTGCCGGTTGAAGATGGGCGCGTTGCGCGGCGGCATCTGCTGCGGAGACTCGTTTTGCGAGCCAAAGGGCGTAAAGGTCTGCTGGGCTTGAGGCGCGTTTTGTTGGGATGCCGACGGCGCAGGCGATGGCGCGTTCTGCGCAGGCGCACTCGGGCCGGTGGGGCGGCCCAGACCACCCAGTGCCTGCGCATGCAGCGCGGACGGCAGCAATGCCGTCATGGAAACGGCCAGCAAGCCGAGAGCGGAATGATGGGTAGGTCGCATAGCAGGCTTCTTTCTCACGCGCAAAGACAACGATACATTCTAAGACACTGTTTCTTCTTTATTTGTTCCCGGCACTGAGCGGCATTGACCGGTCATGCCCGTTCCTGCTCTTGTTATCCCCAGATTACGCAGGATAAGAACACAAAAAGCGCTGCCCTCCCAGTATGGGGAAGGCAGCGCTTTCGGCTTGTGACTTACAGGAGAGACTTGACGGCGGCCACAATCGCATCGGCATCGATCTTTGCCGCGTGCATCAGTTCGGCAGGCTTGCCCGAGCCGGGGATAATCGACGGGGCCAGCTTGATCACGGTCTGGCTGTGCTCATTCACGCCGGTGAAGGCTTCCAAAACGGCATCGCCCAGCCCGCCTTCGGCCCAGTGGTCTTCCACGGTGACGATTTTGCCGCCGCAGTCTTTGGCCGCCCGGTGCAGCGTTTCTTTATCAATGGGCTTGACCGAATAAGCGTCAATGACACGGATGGTAACGCCGTCTGTTTTGAGCTGCTCATATGCTTTGAGCGACTCATGCAGCGTGATGCCTGCCGCCACAACCGCCACCTGGTCGCCGTCCGAATGGCGCACCAGCTTGCTGCCGCCGACCGGGAATGTTTCGTCCGGCCCATAAAGAACAGCCGTCTTTTCGCGCGTTGACCGCAGGTAAACAATTCCCGGCAGGTCGGCCATTGTATTGACCAATTGCGCGGTCTGGTTGGCATCGCACGGGTACAGCACGATGCTGTTGCAGACCGCGCGCATCATCGCCATGTCTTCCAGGGCCATCTGCGAAGGCCCATCCTCGCCGATTGACACGCCCGCATGGGAACCGCACAAACGCAGGTGGGCGTTGGAAATGGCCGCCATGCGAATCTGGTCATAAGCGCGCGAAAAGAACGCCGCGAAGGTGGATGCGAAGGCTTTCTTCTGACGCACCCCCAGGCCAATCGCGGCGCAGACAAGCTGCTGCTCGGCGATATACATCTCAAAGAACCGGTCGGGGAACACTTTGTGGAACTCGTCGGCATGCGTGGAGTTGGACACTTCGGCATCTAAAACAACCACATCGGCCCGGTTTTTACCCAGCGCGACCAGCGCATCGCCATACGCTTTGCGGGTCGCTTCTTTGGTGCCCATCTCGTAGGTGGGAAGCTTGAGCGCTTCCGTATCCGGGGTGGCGGCAGGCTGCAAATCTTCGGGCTTTGGCACATTGACAATGATATGCCGCTCGCCGCCGAGTTCTTGAATCGCTTCTTTGGCCTGGTCTGCGCTGAGTGCCTTGCCATGCCAGCCGTCTTTGTTGGCGAGAAACGAGACGCCGTGCCCTTTTTCGGTCTTGGCGACGATCATGGTCGGCAGATCGGTCTGCGCCAGCGCTTCTTGATAAGCCGCGTCAATCGCCGCTAAATCGTGGCCGTCAATTTCAATGGCATGCCAGCCGAAGGCGCGGGCGCGGGCCGCATACGCGCCCGAATCCCAGCCCAGGTCGGTTTCGCCTCTCTGCCCCAGCCGGTTCATGTCAATGATGCCGATGATGTTGTTCAGCTTGTAGTGAGACGCTTTGTCGCAGCCTTCCCACACCGACCCCTCGGCCATCTCGCTGTCGCCCATGACCACCCAGACTTTAAACGGCAGCTTGTCCAGGTACTTGCCGTCTAAGGCCATGCCGACGCCGATAGGCAGGCCCTGCCCCAGAGAGCCGGTTGCGACATCCACAAACGGCGTCACATGCGGGTTGGGGTGGCCTTCCAGGCGGCTGCCGAACTGCCGCAGGGTGAGAAGCTCTGCGTCCGTGATGGCCCCCGCCGCCTTGAACATGGAGTACAGCACCGGGCACGCATGCCCCTTGCTGAAAATCAGATGGTCGTTGTTGGGCTTTGTGGGGTTGGAAAAATCGTACTTCAGATACCTGGTCATCAGCACCGCCATGAGGTCGGCGGCGGACATGCTGGAAGTCGGATGCCCCGACCCCGCCGCCGTCGTACACCGGATGCTGTCAATGCGCAGTTGCGCCGCGAGTTCTTTGATTTCCACCATTTGATCTGCCATGTTTTCTTCTCCTTCGCCTGCAAAAGGCGGCTTCTCAAATCTTCCGCCGCCGGTGCGTCCTGTGCTCGTGCATAATTATACCCGGCGAAGCAGGGCTTTCTGAAGCGGCTTTGTAATGCGAAAAGCCCTCGCTCTTTTCAGATTGGGGGCTTTCAATCAAGGTTCGCGCTAATCAGATAAGAGTTTAAGAGGCAGCACCAAGGTAGCTTCAATTACTGGTGGCAAGCTGGATTCGTAAACTCTTCGGGGTCTCCATGCTCAGTTCAATCTCATCTTTATTATACTACGTTTGTGTTCTTCCCACCAGCTATAAATCGGCTGTAGCTCAGTGTCCTCGTTGGTGGCGAACACTGGCAGGTCTTTAGTCTGACCTAATGTATGTATCAATCGATGAAGAGTAACATAAATCTCATACCGAGTGATGTGTTGCGGGTCAGGCATTTTAAGACCTTGAATTAGGTATGGAATGCTCGTGCGGTCAGCAAGGCGCCGCAATGCGAAAGATGCAGATTGTCTAGTAAAGATGGAGGCATCTTCCAAGAGCGGGTTCAAGTACGGCACAGCATCTTTGGTCTTCAAGTTTTCAAAAACTCCGACGGAAGCTCCACCACCATTTGCTTTAAGCAATTCGGTTGAAAGTTCAGCCATCAAAGGGATGGCTTGTACCTGTTGATTAGCAATCAGACAGTAAAGAGCATCGTTCCGAACATTAAGATTAGGATCGTGTTCGTAACGAGAGACAATTTTAGGTATCCGCTGATTTACTACAGGCCGAAGCAGATATAAGTTTGCCCGCAGCAACACAGGATCATCAAACGTGGCTAGCATGGCATCGACAACAGCATCTTCTACATCCTTGTATCGTGTGTTATCAAGCGAAAGGACGGCTTTGCTTAACGGTATAAATGGTAAGTGCTCATCTGTGACAACAAAACCATTTTCTGTCTCCAAATGAAGGAAAAGCAACACAAAACAATCGCGGTCAAACTTAGGCTCTGAGTCGTTATAAAAAGCAGAAGACACAATAGGAATATGAACGGTAAAGTTATTGGGAACATCGCCCTTAATCTTTCTAATAGCCGTAAAGGTGTAAATGCCGGGCGATTTGATAGCAGTTTGAGCGATGAATTGCTCGGTAGGCGTTTTTTGCTGATTTTGGGCCTTATCTAAAACATTATCAGGCTGATAATTATTGATACGAGCTAACACAATAACGTCAGATTGTAACAAAATCAATGGCAACGGTTTCGCAGTGGGAGGAGGAAAAGCGTACGATTTTTCAGTCATCATTATGCATATCAGACACAGCAACGCAATCTTAAAAAGGGGTTTCATATGAGAGTTTATTATCCTTTATCATGGTCACATACAACTTAACACCGAGATGTACAAAAGGCGACGGCCTGAGGCTTTTCAGCTTCAGGCCGCCGCCTTTCTTTCATCCACGGTTGACGTAGGATTGGTAGTGCTGCACATGAAAAGTGCCCAAATTCCATGGTGCCCCGGAACAGTCTAATTGTTTGAAGGTTTGGTCAAATGAATACCAAAACGTATTCTTTCCTGTATCTCGCGAAAGCCCATCACTATTTTGATCTTGGAACTCTCCAGGGCCAGGCGTGTTAAACGCTCCATCCCAACTTGACTCTGATCCTGGAGCTGCTCCAAATAACTGTGCAAGTGCTGGATTTTTGCTAACGTTACTAAAATACTCTTTAGGGTATCCTGTGCCCCAAGCACCTCCTAAATTGTCTATCACTTTTAGGTCATATATGTACCTATGGCCCCAACTTGGAGGTCCCGCAGTATACTCAGCAGTCAGGATACTAACTTGCTCTACAGTGACTGGATATCGCGTTTTCCCATTTTCGTTCTGAGTTGGGGGATCTCCTCCACTGTTCTGCGCCAATACTGGGCCATAGCTGATAAGGCTCAATGCTATAGTTGAAGCAACAAGTGTTGCTAGCGGCGGTACACACTTCGACAGCGCTGCTTTAATTGTGGTGACCATGTTCATGTACTAATTTTCCTTTGTGAGTTCCAATAGTGACTTTTTTCTGAGGTTTGTTACTTGAAATGCTCGCTCGATACGAGGTGTGATTTGATTTCTGCGCAAGGTACTTTGTCACAACATCATATCCTTGACCTCCTTCACTTTCCCCATCCCATCGCAGGTTAGTCTCTATTTGCCGCGCAGTTTCAAGTCCTTGTTTCTGCTGGCACACTTCCCATTGTTCGTACAAGCCCATTTGGTACAAACAAGTACCCAAGCGGGAATATAGTAATGCCGTAGGATGCGGATAAGCTTCATTATATTGGGAATTGTACCAGCGGGCCATAATACCGTGATCTGTTTGCTGCCCACCAAGCAGGATTTGTTAATCGCACATTTTCGAGAAGGGCGAACAGTACATTGGCAGCATTTGCCTGTGACTTGCAAGGGACGAAAGGAGCGAAACGAGTAGATAGCGGTTCCATGCGTAATTTAGCTTGTTCTACTTCCTCCTTTACTTTTTCCGCCTGCCATGCCGTCACTGGTTTAAAATATGGAGCAGGCTTCTCATCCACAAGATCCAGCATTACACCCGGCAGAATGGTATTGAACGAATTATTTCGATTTACCTCGATGGTAAGTTCGTTAGGCCCGCGCACCAGGAACCGCTTCCATACTCCCGACCAAAAGTTGAAGATCCTACTGTGGGCCAGTTCGGGTTCCCACGGCATCCATCTTAAATCATCAACAGGTCTGCCAGGGTAGTGTGACTTAATAGAAAGTCGGTAGTCGCGGAGCCAGTTCGGCGGCGAATGCCCGTCTTTGTTGAAATCATAAACAGAGAGATAGTACAACCCTTTAGGAACGGTCAGCGTCATGTAGATGTTGGGTCCTTCCCTCCACATGGGATACGCTTCACCATGGTCGTCCTGCTCGCTTTCTCGCCTGTTCATGCCCCAAGACGTCAATCCCTTGATGATACGGCTGTGTAAGTAGGAAACCGGCATCTCCAGGCTGCTGGGGTTATCTAAGTAGAGCTGATGCACCCAATACCGTAGGTAGTCCTTTCCATCAGCATTAGGGCCGATAGTCGCAGAGTACTCAACGTTATCCCAGCCTGCACCCCAAAGATAGTCCTGTGGGGAACACATCGCACACAGGCAGGCCCAGTAGCGCCCATAGCGCCCCAGCCAGTCCCCACGTGTCTGCCAATCATCATCCAGGGCGATTACCAACGGCTTGGTCGGGTCTACTTCCGGTTTGACTTGAGCCACCTGCGCCAGAAGGTCGTTGAGTTCCGAAAGCGTCGGCGGCTTGGCATATGCAGGGAGCGGTGATAACGGGTTGACTGTCGTCACGCGCTCCGCCGGAGGATTGCTTCCCTGGATTGCCGTGCCCGCCTGCGTCAGTCCCGACCCGTAGCCGCCCACCAGCATCGTGCCATCCGGCGTGGGCAGCAGCGCCGTGACGAACGCCCCTCCAATGGTCTTTGTAATGCCAAGGATCTTTGCGATGGCCTTCGTGGGAAGGCGACGCCCCGTGCGCTCATCCCGCACCTCCACGCTTTTCTGCCGGTGTCCGACCCAGAGTCGCCCCGCGCCATCCTCGGAGACGCACGTCACGTAGTCCTCCGTCAGCAGGTTGCCGCGCGTGCCGGGGTCGCGCGGCGCGGGGCCGTGGTACAGGCCCAGCACCTTCGCCTTCCAGTCCGCGCCTCGGAGAAAGTGCCAAGTCTGGCCGTTGTCACGGCTTCCGGCCAGGCCGCAGTTGGTTCCGGCGTAGATCGTTCCATCGCGGGCGGCATACAGGCAGTTGATGAGGGAAGAAGGCAGCCCCTCGCCGGTGGGGGCGCTCGGCATGGAGGCGGGGCCTGGAACTTTGGCCCAGTCATGGAAATCGGAGGCGGCGGAACTGAGGCAGATGCCGTCGGCTTGGGTGCCGACATATAGGACACCTTTGGCATCAAAGCACAGCGACTGAACAGCATCCGTAGGCAGGCCGTCCAGCATGGTGTAGCAGGCCCAGGTGTTTTGGGACAGCGAGTAGCGGAACAGCCCGGCCTCGGTCGCGCCCCAGATGTCGCCATCTACGGGGCTGGTTGTGAGGGCAAAGACCCGATAGCCCAATGGCCCGTTAAGGGGAGTGAAATGACGCCACTGACCACCGCTGAAGACTGACAAGCCGTGCAGTCCGCCGCACCAGACACGTCCGAGAGCATCACAGCAAAGAGCGTAACAACTGTCCTGGCCGTAGTCTTCTTTGCCGTGAAACTGCGTCCATTGATGCCCGGCAGGCAAAGCCAGCGAGTAGCGCCAAAGGCCAAAGTCTTCCGTGCCAACGAAAACACTGCCGCGTCCATCTCGGCACAAGCAGGTAACAAAGCCGCCCTGCGTCTTGGCATTCCAGGGCAGGGCAGGCGGATTAGCCAAACAAGCAGAAAGGCAGAAGAAGAAACAGCAAAGCATTGCGACGAAACGCTGGAGCGTCAGACGCGGGGGGGGGGGGCGGATACATAGCCATGTCGTAAGCCTGTCATTGAACCCTTCTCCGATACGTGAGATGACGCAAACACGGCAAGGTCGCAAGACTTCTGCGACAGGCACACTGTTGTGCTAAAATAAGTATATCACAAGACAGGCAGACGTGTCAATACTTTTCACAAGAATAGTGTTTGAGATTATTTGCGGGAAGTCTATTGCGTTCCTCCGTCACTTCCCTGGAAACGAGGCGGTTTCGGCATCGACCAGGCGCTGCTGGCGTTCCCGTTGAAAGAGGGCAAGCTGCAAATCGGCGACCTGCGTCCGGTGCAGGTCTTGCGACGTTGGCGTGCGCAGCTCTTCCAGGCCGGTGCGGACGGACTGCTGCAAACGGGACAGTTCCAGCACGTCGGCGGCCAGTTGTTCGGCGCGCTGCGGGCGACTGCTCTGGGGCGCATGCTCCGTTTCCGCGTCTACATGCGCCACAACCTGCGAGGCCCGCGCCACCGAAGCGTCCACGCTGCTGTCTTCCGCGCTGAACTTTGCGGTCGGCACGGCCTTGTCTTCGTCATCAGGAGGGGTGATCGGGGCGGCAGAGGGCGAGGACGACACAGCCGCGCTGCTTTCCGGCCCGGTTGTCGTCTGCAGGGATTGGGGCAAGTTGGAATAGGCGATGCTGATGGCGCACACAACGCCCACCACGACTCCATAGCGCACAAGGCGGCACCCAAAGCGCGGGCGCACGGCTTGCTGCGGCGTGTGATTGGGCGCTTGCGGCGTGGCGGCGGGCGGCACAGGAGCCGCAGGCGGCGGCAGCACTGCGCGTGAGCCGGACAAGGCATGGTAGGCTTCATTGAGGCGGCGAAGCTGCTGTTCCGACCATTCGCGGCGATGTAGGGTTGCGGTCTGGATGATACAGCTTCGCCAGATGCCGGTATTGCGCACGGATTTGCTGCGGACTGCTGCCCAGCGGCAATTGCAGCGCCTCGTAGTAGCGCGCGAAAGTATCGGCATCATCGAGTTCCAGCACGTCCTCGCTGCGTGCCGCGCTCAGCGTCGTCGTCAGCAGAGGCAGGTTGCTGGCTTTTTTTAGCCAAGCGGCGACCGTGTTGCGCGACACGCCGAAGATGCGCCGCAGCCCT
>JAABUL010006244.1_pt1 | contig 13924 bp, 22 predicted proteins | sample 5559151 | NCBI WGS metagenome assembly JAABUL01 (sample SAMN10711876, study PRJNA513368) | rock metagenome | isolation source: Antarctica rocks | place: Antarctica: Victoria Land, Pudding Butte sud | reverse complement strand
AAGGCTCATGTGCATTCATTCTCTTGCTCAGTGCCCTGTGCATCCCTTCGCTCCATGCGTCAAGCTTCGCATGCTGAATTTTAGAGTCATGCTTGCAAAAGTGGTTTGTGTCTGGGCGCAGGCCATGACGTACCGTTTGTGAATAACTACGGCGTGTGGGAGGACGAGTTCCGGGAGCTGGGCTTGGCGCACACGCTCAATACCACCTGGAAGGACGCGCTGTGCTACTTTGGCGAGGGCCAGGAGGCGAGTGATCCGCACACTGTCGCGTCCTGCTAGCCCGTTAATTTGCCCCTCCAGAACTTCGGCTTACGAACTCCTGTCGAGCCGTGGAGTAAGAGAGGCAGCTCACGAAGTTCATCATTTCATCAACCGATCATCTTACAAGTGGCGACCGCTTCCTGGGCTTGCATTTACATTCTCTATTGAGCGGCTCTGATTCCTGGCGCAGGTCAGGATAGGGCGGGCCTACGGGCAGGTGTGCCGGCGGCGGCTGCGGGCGCACCTGGTGCAGCAGTGCGCAGACGCCGGGGTGCGCTTTGTCGCTGGCGAAGTGTCGGATGTGGACGCGGCCGCAAAGGATGCCTCCGCCCGCATCAAGTGCAGCGACGGCAGGGCGCTGCAAGCCAGGTGCCTCTTCCCTGGACAAGAAAGCCTAAGCTTGGTGTGGCATCCTCAGGGAGAAAAAGATCAGCAATACGTGGCGCAATTACATGCCTGGTGATTGCTTCTGCACGCCCAATGTGGAAACAAAGCCACTATCCGCAGCTACCATACAGGCCAGCACATCCAGCTTGCGAAACTGCTGACGGCTCCTGCTTGTATCCTGTGGTGGCCATACCGCATCTTGATCGGCAGGGTGGTCGTCATGGCGGCCGGCGCGGCGGCCGGCAAATTTCTGGAGTATGAGACGGATGCGCCGACGATGGCGGCGCAGACGGCCTACGGCATCCAGGCGATCGTGGAGGGCTACTCAGACGGCTACGACCCCGACTCCATGCTGTTCATGGACTTCCGGCGCCACCACACCGGCCTGTGGAGCGACACAGCCACCAGGTGTGCACCGTCTCGTCGTATGTCAGCATGTTCAGCTCACACAGCTCAGGGTGCAGAGATCTCCGCCGTAGATTTTGGACCACAAAGGCTGCAAGTGTTTGACGGCGTGGAAGGCCGCAGTTGCTGCTCCTATGTCGGCTCATTCAAGTGGCAGCCCACAGCCATCCGTCTTTCAGCATACGGACTGCAAGTCTCCCTGCCTTGTGAATCTATCGACTCGGTCACCACCCTCATTGCTGCGCAGGCTGCAGCCGCAGGAGCACATCAATGCGTGCCAGGGACTGTGGGGCTCGCAGGAGGCGCCGTCCTTGCTGCACCTTTGTGATGTCCAAAGCGATGGCAATACCGCTAATTGACAGCAATTCCGAACCAATTTGCACAGGCTAAAGCCGGGGGAGCACCCCAACTCGGGCGAGGGGCTGTGGGGCACAGAGACGGAGGTGCCCTCTACTTCCTCCCATATTTGACGGCAATAATGCTTGAAGCAACACCACCAATTTGCGCAGGCTGAAGCCGGGTGAGCACCCCAACTCGGGCGAGGGGCTGTGGGGCACGGGAAACGAGGTGCCCTCCTTCCTGTATGCGATGCCCACCGACGGCGGTCGCTCCGTGTTCCTGGAGGAGACGTGCCTGGTGGCCAAGCCGGCGCTGCCGTTCGCGGTGCTCAAGCGCCGCCTCCAGCGCCGCCTGGCCGCCATGGGTGTCAAGGTGCCTCCTTTACTGCATTTGTGACTGCATTCGGTGTATCGGGTGTATCGGATTATCCCCTTCAGTTGCCACCTCAATCTTCAAGCAGTGAATCGCTAGTCGCAAGCCCGGCGCAAAGGAGGCTGTGTTTTGGGATGTGTGTTCGAGTTGGATTGAGTTTTGAGTTTCGATGGCCGTTGCTCTGTGAGCCTGAATGTAGCCCACGAAGTTGAGTCTGTGTCTGCTGGGCTTGTATGACACCCTGCCATCAGTTTGCCTTGCTGATCTGCGCCGGCGAGTGGGCACACGCCCTCTCAGCGCCGACGGCGCAAAAGCATACCCACACAATGAAACGTGTGCAATGACGCAGATTGAGCTGTGAAATTCTTCTGCAGGTGGTGAAGGTGGAGGAGGAGGAGTGGTCCTACATCCCGGTGGGCGGCCCGCTGCCCAAGACGGGGCAGACCATCACCGCCTTTGGCGCCGCCGCCAACCTGGTGCACTTCCAATGGACCCTGCCAAAGCCAACTCAAAATATGCCTAGATCCCCTTGACCGCTGGTTTCGGGGAGCGCTGTCCACACACGCATGGCACGAGTTGCACCGCGTGCTTATTTGCTGCGACTCCCCAGTGTGGGGGCGCTCCGTGCACTTGCCGAATGTGCAACAGGGCTACGCTTTCACGAGCTGCCCGTTATATGATCTTGCTCAGGACTGAATCACGTAATATTAGTACCCGATTCCTTATCTGCACGCAGGTACACCCGGCCACAGGCTACTCCATCACGCGGTCGCTGCGGGAGGCGCCGGCGCTGGCGGCGGACCTAGCGGCCATCCTGGACAAGCAGCTGCCGGTGGGGCCCACCGCGGAGGCCGCCTGGCACGCGCTGTGGACGCCCGAGAAGCGGCGCCAGGTACGGTCTCCTTAAAGCTCGGGGCGCTGCTGCGCATGTGCAGCAGACGCCCAAAGCGACAGGTCTTCCCAAGTGTTTGTTCCCCAAGGTTTTCCCTGTAGGAAGACGCACCGGAAGGAGATCTGAGGCAAACAGAAATTTCTTATGAGAAAACCTCCAAACACTCCTCAATGAAGGACTGGACTGAACACAGCAGGTGTGCCAGCCTCAAAGCTTCCGGCGCCCCCTTTACAACTGCATCCTCCATGCCCCGCAGGCGGCGTTCCACGTCTTCGGCATGGAGCTGCTGTCGCGGCTGGACCTGCGGGCCACCAACCAGTTCTTCGCCACCTTCTTCCGGCTGCCGGGCACCTACTGGCGTGGCTTCCTGGCTAGCCGGCTCTCCTCTGCGCAGCTGCTGGCCTTTGCGGCGCTGACCTGGGTGCTGGCGCCGCTCGCCATCAAGGCCGCCCTGGTTACCCACCTGGTGTCCAACCCCGCCGGCGGCTACCTCATCCGCAAGTACCTCGGTGCGCTTTCTGACTTTACACAGAGTTCATAGAGTTGCAACATTTGCAGCGTTGCACAGGGTTCGTGGCGAGGGTTCAGGGAGGCTGCCTTGTTTGTGTGGGTTCCTGCCGCACCAGGAGATTGTACTGTGTTCTCGTCTCCTCACTGAGTGCAATCATCAGTCATGATAGTCTCCTCTGGCGTGACTTGCAGGCCAGGGCGAGGGCATGGACGGCGGCAGCCAGCAGCAGACGTCCCAGGCGGCTGCAGCCGCCGCTGTCATTGCCGCGCTATCAGTGGGTGACAAGACGCCGCTGCCATAATAACATGCTCGGCCAGCAATTTTGCTCGCATCCACGATTAGGCTTGCCAGGGGCTGATGTCAGATATGCTAATGATTGTGGCGGCCTTGGACCCTCCGGCAGGACTTTTCCTCGGATGCCACCTCTCCACACAGTGGTTCTACCTAAGCACCCACAAACTTACAACTCAGCATGGCCTTCATTGACACCTGCCGCCGCGTGCATCACTCTGGGCGCCACTGCCCCCGCTGCCGCCGCTCCTTGCCGGCCTGGCCCACCCTGGACTGCTTCTTGCTCGCCGTCTTGTGCTTGCTGCCGCGGTACTTGCGTGCGTCGCGGCGATCCAGCAGCTTGGGGTCCCGGCAGCCCTGTGAATGCGCCATCAAGCCGTCGATATCTTGACCATCAATAAGTTCCACCCGAATCGAGAGCAAAAGCATGGGATCGATTACATGAACGTGACAAGCCAGCGATAGGGTTGGACGCAATTGTACCTGGCCGCCCTCCCAGTGGCGCGTCGCATTGCCGCTCAGCGACCTGTGCCAGAGCGAACACCTTGCAGTTGTATTCCATTACACATCAAGCGGGCGCGCCGATTGCGCAGGCAGTCCCGGTCGCAGTCGCAGGTCAATGATGCATAGTGGCGGTCGAGCAGTGCGCGCCGCTTCCGGCTGCCAGCAGCCGGAAGGGACTGCTCACTTGTTGGCGCTGGACGCCAGGCGTTTGTTGCAGCTGCTGCAGCGCTCGCCGATAGGCTGCTCGAGGCTGCAAAACCCGCACACCTGCGCAGCGAATCAAGGGTTTTGCAGTGTGAGGACGTTTTGAAACGAGAGGAACAACGGAGCACCAGTGAATACGGAAAACCATACTCAGCAGCCCACCACAGCGCATAAGCTAGTTGTGACGCAGCCTCGGCGTACGTCAGAGCAGCTGACATGCTCGAAATGGATACCAAAAAGGATTTCCAAAACGATTTGTAAGCAGACTGGGGACACTTGCCATGCGGGTGGCCCACTTCATCTCGTGGCCATCGGTGCCCTCCTCGTGGCACAGGTCGCACGCAAAACGTTGCCCACAGCACGGGAAGCGCAACCATCTGCACCGCAGTTTGTGTTATGTAGCAACGGGCGAAAACACAGTCTGCAATCATCGAAGTAGATGGAAAGGAACTCCGCTGGAAGATGCCCAGGCCACTGAGCAGATGGAGTTGAGGTCGTTCAACGGGGGACGGCGCGGTTCGTATTCCTCATTGCAATTCACACTCCCTCTGAAGTATGTGCTTCGGCTGACAAATACTGCTCTGGCCAAGCCTGCTCCACGGCGTCGGGGCGGATGCAATCGGCAGGGCGGCCAGTGCAGCATCCGGGATCAGCTGGCATTTAGGTGCGCACCTGTGCGAGTGGCGGTAGTGGGAGCAGGTGCCCAGGTTGGGCAGCGGCTGCCCCACGTGCAGCGCCCCTATGTGCAACCCTGCTCCGCCGCCTCCTGCAGCAGGGATGCCAGGGATTTGTCGTGCTGCTAGAGCGACCGTGGAGCATCGAAGGCTGCCAAGCCCTGTCGGCGGCCTGGCTCCCAAGCAAGGACAGAATGGGCCGTGTTACCACAGAGTGTGCAGCCTTGGCAAAAACATTGCAATCTCAGCTCAACCATTGCGCTGGTGCCAAAGCAGTGCTGTCACAGTCTTGCAGTTCAGCCTCGGGAGTGGGCTGACCGCCGGCTGCGGTAGCGCCCTCCTGGCGCCGCCGCTGGGGGTCCCCCGCTGGCCGCACACGGCCGCCGGCCACCAATCGCGACGTGAAGCCCACAGACGCAAACTGCAGCCGCATGGCGCGGTGGCACTGGCTGCAATCGCGCTCCGCTGGCCTGCCCACCTGCACCTGCCTGTGCGGACGAGCGACAGAACGACAGTCAGCAGGTCGGCGGGGTTCCGCCTGCTGACCAACTGCGCAACTCCCTATCGGCATCGCTGACACAGGGCAGTGGCAAGGCGGCACAGGAGGCTGCTGTTGGACAGCACAACCTGAACCACACACTGTCTTCGCGCCGCTAACAGTGATCTCACAGAAGCGGGCATGTATGTCCAGCGAACGCCTGAGATGCGGGTCTGGAGTGTTTGTAGGAAGAATTGCAAGGAAATTGCATGCAACACAGTGAGTCAACAACACTGGACCTGAGCGCAGCGATGGCAGAGCAGGCGGAGCACTGCGCGGCCAGCAGCGAGGGCAGCAGGTCCGTGGGGATGCAGCCGCTGGGCCACAGGCGCGCCAGCACCACGCTGTTCTCGTGCACCAGCGAACCCCGCACGCCCACCTCCCTGCGGGACGTGCGTTGCAAGGGGTTTGCACAGCCGCACTTTCCAGCACACATGCCTGCAGAGGTGCTGGCATGATAGGATGTGACATATTGGCAATTTGAACTAGCACAAAAACATGTGTGCATCCTCAGTCTGAATGTGGTGCCTGTTCACAGGGACTCCCACTGCACAAGCGAGACCTTGCGCATGCTTGCTGTACCAGTCGTGATGGCAGTGGGCACAGCTGCCGGCGACGTCAATGTGACGGGAGCGGCCGCCGCCCTCGCCCGCTGGCAGTGCCACCTCGCCCGGCTTGCGGCAGCGCTGGCACAGCACCTGCGAAAGCCCAAAGAGTTGGTAGCCTGTATCAATGGAGCGCAACAGCATTCAAGAATATGATGGATTCTAGCAGCACAGTTTCAGCTGCTATCCTGAGCTGGCTGGCCGGCGCAGCTCTCCTGGAAAGTCCTGCCATGAACACGGCGTGGCGCTGGCTTGTCACGACTGCAACGGCGCATGCAATGCTGTGGTCAAGTTCGCTCGCGGAGTTGCATCGCACCTGGAGCTTGAGGTGGTGCGGCTCGATGACGTCGATGTTGTCCACCGCCAGGTCCAGCAGCTCCAGGGCAATTGCGGTGCGGCCGCCGCCACCGGCCCCGCCCGGCGCCCCGTCGCCGCCGCCTTCGCCATCATCACTGTCGCTGGCGCCGTCGCTGCCGTTGTCTGACCCGCTGTCTGAGCCGCTGCCGCTGTAGGTGCTATAGGTTCCACCGAGCGAGGCGTCGCTGTGGCCGCTTCTCAGCGCCGCGCCGCCGCTGGGCTGCCGGCCCTCCCGCGCCTGTCCCCGCTCCGGCTGCAGCCCCGAGACCAGGCCCATGTCGGCCGCAGCCCCGGCGGCATCGGCGTCCTGGGAAGGTTGCCGCTCGCCGGGCCACCACAAGCCGCTGCCGAGGGAACGCCGCGCCGAAAGCGCCGCTTGCAGCGCCGCCGGGTGCACATCCGGCGCTGGCTCTGCGGGAGGGCCCGCATCGACCAGCGGGGCTCCGCTGGTGGCGCCGGCGTAGCGCTGCCCTGCTGCAGCGGCCGCCGTGTGCTTGGCGCCACTTTGGCCTGCCTCCGGGTCGTCGCCGCCGGCGCCGCCCCGGCTCGCGGCAGCGGCGGCCTTGTGGCGGCGGGCCACGTCCATCAGAAGGTCCTCTGCCTGTCGTGGCAATACAACCATTTGGCCGGGACACTCAAGAACGAAACTCTGGTGGATTGACCAACAGTTCAGGCCTCATCTCTACCACCGGTCGCACTTTCAGCAGTTGCACATGAAAGACAGCTACCTGCTGCACGTGCTGCGCCGCAGCGTTCTCCAGCGACCGCACGAGCGCCTTGAGCGGCGTGGGCCGCCGGGCGTCATCCGTCGCCTGCGCCGTCAACAGCTTGGCCAGTACGGCGGCGGCGCCCGCCGACAGCGCATCGTGGCCCGCATCCGCAGTCGGCGGGCCGGTTTCACCCTCCGCTCCCGCTGCACCGCCGGACATGCTGCCGCTGGCGCCGGCGCCGCCGCTAGCGCCGCCGCCGTCAGCGGCAGCGCCGCTGTCAGCGCCGGGCTCTGGACAGCTGGCGGCGCTGGTGACGGTGATGGATCCCGCGGCCGGGTAGCTGCCGTCCAGCCTGAAGCGCAGGCACAGGCCGCCGCGGTCCCAGGCGGGGTCCGTCGGTGTCAGGGTGACGGAAGTCTCGGCGCCCTGCTGCTGCTGCTGCTGCCCGCTGCTGGGCGGGTGCAGCCGGAAGCCGCTGCCGTACCGGCGCCGCAGCCACGTGAGCTCTGCCTGGGCCGCCTTTGGGCCGGCTTCGGCAGCCGACGGGGCTGGAGCTGCTGCCATTGGCTGTTGCGGAGGGGATGGCACCCCTGCAGCCGCTGCCCCTTTCTGGTGGCTCTGCTGCTGCTCTGGGGCGTGCACCATCGCATCCACAGAGATCTGACGCAAGCACGACTTGCATGAGTGACTCATTGAACTTTGATGACATTAGGGAGATGGTTGGCCGGTATCTCGCAGCATACCCACCTCCTGATCCGCATTGACGATGGCAAAGCGCCGCACGGTGGCGCCGTCCGCATTCGTGCCCTCGTACGGCTCCACGAGCTCCGGGATGTACGAGATCAGGGACACGAAGTCGCGCTGTGCGGCGTCGAACATGACGCCCAGGCCAAAGCCGCAGCCGCTGCCGCTGCCCGTGCGGGCGGACTGGTCATCCTGCCATGCCTGCGAGAGGCGGCCCGCGACTGCCTCCCGCAGCCGCAGCGGCAGGCCGGAGCTGACAACCTGGATGCTGATGCCTGCGCATCATCAAACGTGGTAAACGGGTGCACGACCGGGTGCACCCTCTGCAGCAGAGCATTTACAGAATGACCACCGTTGGGCTCGACACGGCATAAGCGCATCGCCAGGCAGTCCCTGCTGCATCCGAACCTGTAATTTCACCCTCTCGCTGCTCAACGAAAGCCCGATCCAGCACCGTCCGGATCTGCAAATAGAGGAGACGTGTTGGCTGCGTGTACTGCCGTGTGAACCAGCTGCAGAAATGTGGTGAAGCATGCTGCGACACAAGCGGCGGGCCCACCTTCAAGCTGTCGCAGTCGTAGCTGGTCGCTAATTCTGGCTGCGGCACGGTGATCGTGATCGTCAAAGGGAAAGGGCCTGCCGCCGCATCAGCGGGCTTGCGCAAGTGCATGCGCCCGCCATGCTGCTCCTTCAGCTCCTTCAGCTCGGCCTGCGTGATGCAGTACGTATTTTGATCATCTATGTACCGAGTTCGAAGCAGTTTCTCCAGGTGACTTATGCGCACCTGCAAGCGTTCAAGAGCTGCGCGATGCTGTTGCGCCACATGCATTCGTCTGATGTTGATATTGTCAGCACCGCGCGGGCTCTTCAAGCAGCTGCCACACAAGCTATATCGTAATCTGCAGGACAAATTTGCCTTTTGCGCGTTGCCGATCCAGCTGCGAACCAGAGCAAGCTGCAGAGAGATGCGGACCTTGTCCTCCAACAGTCCGCATCTGTTGCGCCTCCTTCCACCTGCCTGAGTTCGCAGAGAAGCATCAATGACGTAACCCAAAGAAACCTCTTTGTGTAGTCACAGAGGCAGACCAGCTTGCTTTGCGCAGAATCGTGCTGAATTGCCCTTCATCCGAGGCTGTTGAAGCACCAAGCTGGTCTGCGCATCCGCCGAAACAACCCACTACCCTCCCGCAAAGCGCGCGAATTGCCTGGGCTGCCGTACCCGATTCAAGTTCGCAGACCAGCCGACACAACCTCGGAACTTTGAGCCACCCATTCTAACCATTTCGTGCGCGTACCAACCGTGCGAGGCTTCCAGCAGCCTCCACTGGACATGCAAGCATTGCCGCTATGCAACTGAGCAGTGAACCAAAACCACCGGACCTTTGAGCGCGGTCAGACTGAACGCGAGAGACCTACATGGGCACAAGAGATCCGCTTCTGCTATGTCTCAAGTCGTGCGACTTCGACGGAGGGGTAGGCCACTCACCTCATCCGCGCGGCGGCGGCCTTCTCAGCGGCGCACGTGCATGCTGACACTGCCGCGCTCTGCGACGCTCGTTGAAGGCAAATGCATCCTCCAAACATGTCGTGTAATGAAACTTCGGACATGTACCCTGCAGGAGTATGACGCGCACCAATGCGTGTCGGCCTGTCTGCTCACGGTCGGGTTGCACTGGGATGTTGACAGCAACAGCGCTCTCGGCGTGGTGCCGTCCATCCTGATAGTCGGCCTGCTGCTCGTGCCACTCTGCGCGCTGTTCAGCGGCCTCACGCTAGGTGCGCATGCCATCTGCGCTCCTAATTTTGCAAGCACCGCCTGTCCCTGCCGCTTGCAGTCACAATGATAGCAGCAGCCATGACGTGTGGCTCCGGCCGCGCTGCAGGCCTGCTGTCACTGGACATCAATGGACTCAAGGTGGGGCACCTGCTTCTGAGCTCTCCTTCAGACTGTAATGCGTTGCCATGCGAAAGCTTGTCGATGTCGCGGCACGATCACAGTCGTCCTTGGCTCGAATCGCCGCATGCCGCTCGAGATCCAGACTTCGTGCCGCAGATCCTGGAGCAAGGAGGCGAGCCGAACGAGCGCAAGTATGCCAGTGCGATCATGCCGGTGCGGGAAAAGGGTAACCTGCTGCTCTGCACGCTGCTGCTGGGCAACACGATCGTCAACGCCGCGACGTCAATCGTCGTGGCCGACGTCACGTCCGGCATCGTCGGCCTGTTCATCAGCACCTTCCTGATCGTCATCTTTGGCGAGGTACGCCAACCTTCTGACAGCGTGCATTGAGTGCAACAGTGCTTCATAGGCATACCACCTGCAAAACTTCGGCCTGTCATGATTCCATGTAATGCATTGTCAACATGCGACCGTGATCGCACTGCTCGTTACCCGTGCTGCGCTGTCGTACAGATCATCCCACAGTCGATATGCACACGCCACGGCCTGAAGATCGGCGCGCTATCCATCCCGATCGTCAAGCTCTTCCAGTGCGTCACTTTGGCATGTCACTCACGCACTATTTCTGCTTGCTGCCCTGCGATACACGATCTGCTCCATGCTGCTTCAAGCTTTGTTTCTGTAGCCAAGCTTTGCACACTGCCAGTGGTTTTGCGTTGTGTAACCGCATGGCGAGCACGGCGGGAGGCCGCCCATGTCACTGCTGCCAGGCAAATGCCAAAATCCCAGAAACCCCCGATGCGCAGGCTGCTGCTGTTCCCGGTGGCGTGGCCCATCTCGCTGCTGTTGGACGCCGTGCTCGGCCGCGACATTGGCACGGTGTACTCGCAGAAGGAGCTGGAGCGGCTCATCGATCTGCACTACTCCGACCCGGACGCCCAGGTCTCAGCTCCACCTCAGCGCCTGTCTGCATTCTCTCTGCTTGTTTTTCTGTTTCCTTGTAGCATTTGCCAGTTTTGGCTTTTCTTGTTTGCCGCATGTCACTTCCGCTGAAGCCCCTCCCGCTGGAGCCCCTCCACCTGCCAGCAGGCCCCCTTGGGCATGATGATGTAAATCCTTGTCTTTCCTTTCCCAGGCGGAGAGCGGCCTGACGTTCACGGACCATCGGTTGCTGCTGGGCGCGCTGCAATACAAGCATAAGACGTGAGGCTGTTGGAAAACCCTGAACCTGCGGCCCGCTCATCTGGCAAATTTTCACACGAGCGATGTACGAAGAAACTCTCTCTTAGGTTGCATGCATGGAGCAGCAGTCGCAGAACTTCGAGCTTCGCACTGGAATTTCTTTTGTCGGACAGGGTGAAGGAGATCATGACGCCACTGTCCGACGCCTTCATGCTAGAGAAGTCGCTGCGGCTCAACTTCCAGACGATGCTAGCCATCTACAAGTCAGGTGCGTGCTGCGGGCCAGACATGTCACACGATCGGCTTGTGGCAGCGACGGTTCTGCATGCAATGACGTCCAAGATTGCTGTCACTGATGTGGTTGCTTCACTCTGCAGGCTACACGCGCGTGCCGGTGTATGACGGCGTGCGCCAGAACATCGTCGGCATCCTGTACAGCAAGGACCTCATCCTCGTGGATCCTGATGACGAAATCGAGATCGGGGCGGTGCTGTCCCTCAGGTGCTGAAAGGAAAATGCTCCTTCTTTGTGCATGTCATTCCGCACACTGAAAGCCGTTTCTTTGCTCTGCGGCAGTTTGGCATCCAGCTGCAGTCGGCTTGCCACTGCCCGCGTAGGTCGCGCGATGTGGGTTATGTGCGCCATGTGTCGGACGACGCCACCCTGGACAAGGTCTTCCTGCAGTTTCTGGCCAGGTGAGACAGCGTCGCAGAGACGCAAGAACTCCCTCCGGCGCCGCAGATCAGCGAAGTGCTCTTCTCTTCTGTTGCACCTTGGTCGTGGTTGCATCTCGGTCGTGGCATGGTCATACGCACAAGAATTCTCTGTCCAGCCTGCCGCTGCCTGGCACCCTGCAGCAACAACCACATGCTCATCGCGCAACGCGTGGCGCCAGCGCCTGAGCCGCCGCCGCTGGATTCCGAGGAGAACGGGCAGCAGCTGCAGGAGTTTGCGTCCGCGACTGAGGTCACCGGCCTCGTGACCATGGTGGGTATCTTGTGGGTCTCCTTCTGTGTCACCTCCGCGTGACACCATGACGCTTGCAAGCCCTGTCCTGCCCAGTGCAGCTGCGGCACGTGGTCAAGCCCTGTCAAAATGCTTTGCTTGCTTTGTTGCCCATTCAAGTTCAGCTGGGGTCTGCAAGCACACTGTGTTGAACCGGTTTTGTGCCCTGCAACGCAGGAGGATGTCCTTGAAGAGCTGCTACAGGCAGAGGTGCGACAGCCAGTCGATCTTTGTTTTGACACACCGGTCGTTTGTGCTCTTCAGACGCCACTGTCCTCTACAATCAGCCTGCATCGCCATTAGCACGCATTTGGTGAAAGTGTCGGCCAGGTGCCAAAGGAATTTTCATCAAAGTCTGCAGATCACGGATGAAACGGACACCTGGGAGGAGGCCGGCTCGCGGCGCGGCCCACGGCGCCAAGAACTAGAAAGGTTTCTCAGCGTCTCGCTGTTCGAGCACAAGGTGCCCCTTTGACCATACTCTTCACCTGCCCCTCACCCCTCTTTGTGGCAATGCAGCAGCTCGCACCAGGCGCTGTTGTCCTGGCAGCTCTGTGCAGGTGACGACTTTGATGACATGCACATTCTCAATTAATGTGCATGTTTCTGAATGTTTCCAAAACGCTGAAGCTTCTCGCTGCGCAGATTGAGCGCGACAAGGCGCTGTCGCCGCAGGAGATCCAGGCCATCGCGTCCTTCCTGTCCGACTCCGTGGCGGAATTTGCCGGCCTGGGCTCCTCGGACGTCGCTCTCAAGGTAGGGTTTTGTTGCACATAAAGCACGCGTGTGGATGTTGCGTTGCAAACAAGTTTCTCCCTTTGTAACAGGCAAGTGTGGCGAATCCACTGCATGTTGCCACAGCGTTTCTACGGTCTAGGAATCCCAGCTGTCATGAAGGCAAGGAGCTGTGCGGGTTGTTGAGGGATGGTACTGCTGCGTGCCGCAGGGGCTGATCCGGCACTCCGAGGTGCTGGAACGGGATGCGCCGCAGTCGGGTGACGCCTCGGAGGCTCTGCAGCGCGTCCTCTCCCGCTCCGTGTCCGTCGGCGAGGTGCTGTGCTGCTATTGTCCTTGACTGACTTTCAACGCGTCCACGTGCGCGAAGTGCTGCATTGGCTGTTGCGGTGCTGGACTGACTGTTGCATTGGATTGAGGCCCTTGGCTGGAGCGACTCCTCCAGCCAAGGGCCTGAAAGTGCTGCACTAACACCGTGCGCACAGCTGGAGAGTTCCGTGTCTGACAGCACTTGTTGAAGTATCCCGCAGCCCAAGACAGCTTGCCGGCATCTGGTGCTGGACCCAGCTGCACATGATTTTGTTGATCGAAGCGCTCTTAATGCACCTGTTCAACATCCTGAGCAGGTGGCGGGCCACGCCTTTTCAGAGCTGGCGGCTGCAGATGCGGAGCTGGTGCTGTACAGGTGCGAGCAGTTGAGCATGCGCTTGCCATAGAGCATCAGCACTTTGCTGCTTGTCGGAAATTGTTGCTGGGGGTCTTTCGTTCACTGACTTTGCACTGCCGCAGGCGCGGGGAGAAGTCGACCAGTTTCACTTTGATCCTCCAAGGTCGCGTGCTCATACACACAGGCGAGACACCCTCTGTATCCAGATTAGGGTTGTGGCACAAGTTGCCCGGCCTTCAACCAGTTGACTGCCCTGAAAGGCTGCATTGGCTAGCATTGCTGAGATCATAACAATGCACCTTGGTCCCTGATTTGCGTCTCCGTGTTGCTTCGCAATACGATCTTGAACTGAGCATGTTTCTGCCATGTCAACGGCTGTTTCACTTTTGCGCCTGGACAGGCGCTGAGGACTTTGAGCTGGAGCTGGGTCCCTGGTCCGTGCTGGGCCAACGGGCGCTGGTGGCGCCGCACTTCGAGCCCGATTTCGACGCCGTTGCGCTGCCGCCCTGCCGCCTGCTGCGCATCCCGGCCACCGCGTATGCGGCGGCGCTCACGGCGGTGCGGCCGGCATCGCAGCTCAGCCTGCCAGCGGTGCGCATTGATGCAGTGACCCTTTGGGTTCGTAGGGCTTGCTGCGATCTGAT
>JAABUL010006242.1_pt1 | contig 13929 bp, 15 predicted proteins | sample 5559151 | NCBI WGS metagenome assembly JAABUL01 (sample SAMN10711876, study PRJNA513368) | rock metagenome | isolation source: Antarctica rocks | place: Antarctica: Victoria Land, Pudding Butte sud | reverse complement strand
TTCAAGTACTTGGGAAACGTCAAATGTGGAGAAGACGTCAACTGATGGCAGAATGTTGGAACGTGGGAAGTCAAGTGGCATTAGAAGTCACAGGGCAGAACAGTCGTACCGCTAGGATAAGTCTAGCTCCCGCATTCGGCCGAACTGCCACTGCATGGGTAGGTGAATTACTTCATCCAGTAAAGCGTGCCGTATTCGGCTAGCCTACCCCTCGCCGCCCTCTACTTCCTACCACCCTCCCCTCGCGGTTGAGCTGCTATTATAACTCCAGTAACGAACCTCAATTGATAATCCTTCTTGCCCCTGGCCGGTTTCAACACACCTTGAAGCGACCACTGATCACATAGACTCTTTGTACAAATCATTCGCTGAGATGATGACGGCCGTGCGGGACACATCACCACGACCAGAATAATTATGCCAACGTCTTGGACACGCTGGTGATACGGTCTTGCAAGGTTACAACAGATCGAGGCATGGGAACGATTTGAGAGGGGCGTAAGCGCAACACTGCGACGAACCTAGCACCACGCTGATCTCTGATACTATACATAAAACCTAACATGATCCTACCAAATACAAGTGCAAAAGCCATATGAAAGCCTGCTACTACAATACCTTAATTATCGTCTTTCCAATCTTGATTATGCGATACCAGATATACTTGGTCTGCCGAACGAGCTGTTCCATAAGCATCGAGTTCACTCTTCAATACCAGATGCATCGACAACCGACTGGACGACCTGATCAAACGGCGCTGTGTTGCCAGTCAGATCTCCGAGGTACCACCCAATGGGCTGTGCCTGCACGGTTGCCACGTCAGGATCTGGCGTGGGATCATCAATGTCGATGGAATCCGTCGATGCTGTCGCTAGTGGTCTACCGGGTACGCCGGGAAAGTGACCGGTGTAGTCGAACCAGTATAATGCTGTCAAAGAGGTGAGACTGTTAGCGCTCATGATCGCTTGTACTTTAGAATAGGACGACGAAAGGTGCGGCTGAGCGAGCACCTACCATTGACCAATTGAGCATAGCTGTCTGCATTCTGGGACGAACGTAGTCCCCTGACTTCCATTCTCAGGTGTGCCAGCTTCCACACGTTCCAAGGCATGTAGGCACGTATCTTGTCGCCACCAGAAGTAGGATTCAGGTTTTCATCGTTGACTTTGACCGTTAGTCTTGATCTTATCTCCCTAGGATCATAAAAGGGCAAGACTTACTGGTAGGGTTTGGCGGGCTGTCGCTGACGTATCTGGTGTGCATCATCTCGTGGATGATATAGGAAGCCTTCGACTGGAGCCAGGTCAGGTCTCCAACATATGAAATTCCGGTTGGACCGTCGGCGAGTGCTTGCGCTTCTGCGAGTGATCTGACGCTATAAAAGATGTCACACATGTTGATGTGGTAGGACTAGAAGTGGCATTCATCAATACTGATTATACGCATGGCAGAGCATCCTGACTCACCCACCACCAGGCCCAATGCTTGACGGTCCAGGAATGTCCTCCTACGGGTTTGCGAGATTCGACCGCCTTTGCGCAGACCTTCTTGGGGTCATCGCAATGCACTGTGATTCTGGTATGATCACCACTTCTACCATGGAAGGACGCCAAACGCCACAAGTTAGCTGTAAAGGAGTGATTAGCGAAGACAACTGATTCACTGTGAGACGGCTCACTGTAAACGTTGTCCTTGAGACTTTGATCGGTAAGCACAGCTGACCCCATGTAGTACGGAATCGCAGTAAGGGTGTTGCCCTGGGGTTCGGGCGTTGGCACAAGAAGACTTCCTGGCCAAAGCTTCAAGGCTTTATTCGCCAACATATATGCATCAACGAACGCTTGTGACAGATCCTGTCTCCTCTTCAAACTCATCAGCCCGCAGCTGCTGTCCATCCAAAGATTGCCTTGGATGGAGACGTTCATGCTTTCGAGGCATTGTTCGCTAGGGTCGAAGTTGCCATCCACGCAGCCAGGTTCGGATGTGATGAGTGGAATGCCATTAGGCCACGGGTTTTGAGGAGTGACCCCCGGTTGCGAACCTGGGTCTGGACTCACCCCAGGTTGTGAGCCTGGTGGTGGGTCAGCTCCCGAGTTTGAGCTCGACGCTGCGCCTGATGCTGAGCCCGCTGACAATGGTGAGGTCGATGAAGGAGGAATTGGAAGTACCTGAGGGACTGCTTGAGTCAATGTCGAGACGATCAGGAGTGATAGCATATAATTCATGATTGTCATGATTGCGGATGGAATGAATGGGAAATGTAGATGGGAACATGTGCGAAGACTGGAAGCTTTGTACGAAAAAAAGATATGGTTTGAGGCAAGGTCATGAATGACCAACAGAGAGCACAGTAATCGACGTAACCAGGGGCTGAATTTCAAGCCAGGCCTGAGGTGCTCATGTCCAACTGGGACATTCCATTGTGGGTGCATCCGAGAATAACTTTGCGTTAGCATGGGTTTGATGGCAGCGATCGAAGCTTATGCCCCTGGAACGCAATGCAACCACGATGGTCGGTGTTTCGATTCTTGTAAAAGTCCATTCTCTCCTGATCAATTGGGCTGTAAAGGAGGTTACCAGGAATTATATGTGGGGACGGAGTGACATGCCTCAACTTCATTGGTTCCTTCGTATGGCCGGGGTAAGCGATAGCATAGCCCTCAAAGTCAAGGATATTATGGTCTCTGCAAATGTCTCCATGCAGATGATAGCGCTTACTATCAACGACAGAACCGTTACCCCCCGTGTGATCAATGCTGGTTGTATCTAGTGAGATTACAATCTTGCGAGTTGTGAGCCTTCTTGGGCCTAGCCTTAGAACTAGTGCGCTTCAAGAACGAGTGAGCATGACGGCTTGTAGCTGATACCGTCGTACTCATAAATCACATCATCAGCTCCGTCCTAGTCGCTGGGCTCCCCTCTATCTCTGAATTATATTTTGGTATGTTTAGGAGCTTGAGTTGTCGGGCGATAGACCAGGATAGACGTAGATAAAATTGCTATTTTTCCGTACTCGCCAATTGAGAAGGCTCCAACGGTAAGCGGCTGTGCTGAGTCCGACTTCTCCATATCGAACATAAACTGGCACTGCGGTTCACTCCCTAGGACCATACTAAACAGGGACCGTTGGTCTCGCACCCATCCCTCTCTTCGAACTGGCGGGTCCCATTCGAAATGGCTACAACGGGTGAGCTGATTCTATCTGGCATTGTCATCTCTTCCATGCCCACTTTGCATGTGCTCCGATCAGTCCTCGTATGCATTTCCGACTTAAAGCTTCAGCGCGAACGGATGCCCTCTCGGTCTTGAGCGCTGACGAGATCATTTCTCCTCAAGCCTGAAGCGTTCACTCACTGGATTGAAGATGATACAGCTGATGCGTGGTGTGACCGGGGGGATGGTCAGCAGCGTCTTACACAATTCGTTCGAGGATTTCGTACAGCCAGGCGCTGATTCTTCTTTTGACAGCCCGTCATCGCCCTTTCCCATAACGGTTGGAAGCGTGAATGATGCAGGTTTGCTGGTTGTCTCTTAATGATGCGGAGCGTGCTGTTCAAGGTAGCGATGGTCCGCGGCACCCCCACTCTCACAGCCACCCTCACCGTCACCCAGATAGTACACCCACACTTTAAAGCGTCAAAAAACCCACATCTTTCCACTGATCTCACATCAAAAGGTCTGAGTTAGAAATCCTAGGCTCCTTGTCTTGCGCGCTATACCGCCTCTCCACTGCCGGCTTCCTCATACTGTCGTGCCTGCCACTGGGATGTTATCTCCCTCTCTGCCGAGCCCATGCCAGCCGAGCACCTGCCAATTCCAATCGCGCTTGCAGAGAAAGGGACATGGAGCTGAAGTAGGACGGAGATAGGAATTAACGAACCTTGATTTCAAGACAAATATATTGAAATCCACGAAATTGGGTAGGTGGACGATGATGTCTGAAATTTAGTCTGAAACAGAGGGTAGACGAAGGATATTATTATAGGATATAGATGTGAATTAGAAGATGCTCGTTCAATTGCAGAGTGATTTCAAAAGATGAAGCAATCTGGTTGTTGTTGTAGAGCATTCCCACGGTGTGGGGAGAGCTGAGTCGACGGATCCCCCATGGAAGAGGGTACTGATAGACGCCCAACAAAAGGGTGAAGGAAAGATATAGTTTGCTGCATTGAATTGCTCTTTCAGATGTCTCCCAAGGTGTGGGGATGGATAGATCGAGTATACCACCATGGACGAGGATACTAAGATGCGTTCAGGACAAGAACACCGGCAACGTCGCCAGCTACACAATACCCACTCACCAGTCTGTAGGTGAAGAGACGCTTGTTTTTGACTCAACTACTAGCGGAATTGAATCCATGAGAGTAGATACAGAGAATGCTTACATATAGATACAGCCTTTGCAGAGGACAACGACAACATCTGCAAGACTCAAACTCATCACGATCATGAAGCAGCGATATCAGTCATGAGCGAGAGACTCCATTCCGGTGCGGAGGATGGCATTGTACTCCAAATCAGTATATGTAAGACGGACACAAGAAGAGGCTACATCACGCTACTCATCAATGAAATAAGGTCATGAGAGCTTGAATGTGCGAATAAGATATCGATAATAATAAGGCTTAAAGCTATAAAATCTTTCTTTTATGATATATGATACCACTTGATTATTAGGGACAGAATCCTATCAATACCATTAAACATTTCAAGCGTAAAGATTAATAAGTGAGAAGGCCGTAAAACGGCGTCGGGACCATCGCGAATCGGGCGCGTTCTCACCTGCACACAAACTATTCGCGTCTACCAGGAGCTGCCGAGTGATCAAAACGCCTAGACTTTACTCCCGACAGAACTTCTGACAATACTGAAAATGGTATGTTGCCATGCGACACAATCACAGGTGTAAGCTGACCCCCCTTAGGCTGCTTTCAACCCTACACAGATCTTTGGCGACGAGGTCACAGAAGAGAAGGGCGAGAATGCGCGTCTCTCAGCCTTCGTCGGCGCTATTGCCGTCGGAGATCTGGTCAAGAGCACACTAGGGCCTAAGGGCATGGACAAGATACTACAGTCAGCGTACGTGTGACTGGATTAGATACTTACGAAGGCTAGCACTGATCACTTTGCAGCTCAACGGGCGAGATTATGGTCACAAACGACGGGGCTACCATACTAAAATCGATAGCTTTAGACAATGCTGCGGCCAAGGTCCTAGTCAACATCTCAAAAGTACAGGATGATGAGGTAGGGGACGGGACAACGTCGGTCACAGTATTGGCAGCAGAATTACTACGTGAAGCCGAGAAGCTCGTGGAGAAAAAGATACATCCTCAGACCATCATTGAAGGCTACCGAATAGCAAGCAACGTTGCTCTGAAAGCTTTAGAACAGACGGCCCTAGACCACAGCAAAGACAAAGAAGCCTTCCGAAGAGATCTCATGGCTATAGCCAGAACGACACTAAGTTCCAAGGTGTTGAGCCAGGATCGGAATCACTTTGCAGAGCTAGCGTGTGATGCTGTCCTCAGAATGCGAGGGTCCACAGACCTAAGCCACATCCAAATCATCAAGAAGGCGGGTGGTAAGCTCAACGACTCATACCTTGATGAGGGGTTTATCTTGGACAAGCAGATCGGCGTCAATCAGCCTAAGAGGTTAGAAAATGCTAAGATACTGGTTGCAAACACGGCGATGGATACAGATAAGATCAAGATTTTTGGTGCAAGAGTCAAAGTTGAATCTACAGGCAAGCTGGCCGAGCTGGAGAAAGCAGAACGAGAGAAAATGAAGGCGAAGGTAGAGAAGATCAAGGGTCACGGCATAAATTGTTTCGTCAACCGGCAACTAATCTACAACTGGCCCGAGCAGCTTTTTTCAGATGCCGGCATTATGTCAATAGAACACGCAGACTTCGATGGTATAGAGCGATTAGCTTTGGTTACAGGAGGCGAGATTGCATCGACATTCGATCACCCAGAACACGTCAAGTTGGGCCATTGTGATGTCATCGAGGAAGTCATTATCGGCGAAGATACCCTGATCAAATTCTCCGGTGTAGCTGCTGGGCAGGCTTGCACGATCGTGCTAAGAGGAGCAACCGAGCAACTACTCGATGAGGCTGAGCGGTCATTGCATGATGCTTTGGCCGTACTCTCGCAGACAGTGAGAGAACCTAAAACTACCCTTGGTGGTGGATGTGCCGAGATGGTCATGGCCAAGGCTGTGGAGCAGACTGCGCCAAATGTGGAAGGCAAGAAGGCAATCGCGGTGGAGTCATTTGCCAGAGCGCTGCAACAATTGCCAACTATTTTGGCAGACAACGCAGGATTCGACTCGAGCGATCTGGTAGCAAGGCTCAAGAAGGCGATATACAAGGGGGAGGCGAGTTCGGGCTTAGACCTGCTCACACCTGGAGGAGGCATAGCAGACATGAGGAAGCTGGGGGTGATTGAAAGCTACAAGTTGAAACGGGCTGTGGTGTCGTCTGCGAGTGAAGCGGCGGAGGTGAGTTCATGCATCCCGCCTGGTCCGAGATCCTGAATTGACGTCAAGCAGCTGCTCTTAAGGGTGGATAACATAATCCGAAGCGCACCACGGAAACGGGAGAGGATGTGAAACGGTCTAAAAGTTGATGATATCCAGCGATCAGCATCCAAAGGAGCATTTGAGCGCATGTAGAACCAATAGAGCTTCGTCAATAGTCTGTGCAACGCTTACGCCGTTGAGCTTCCAAACGGTGGGCTAAGCCTCTGTTTAGGATTTCAGCTTCGATGTAAGGGCGCTTAGGGAAGGATTCTGGAATCCTTTCATCCAAAAGAGCACAACGAAACCCATACGGTCCGTCTACCAACCATCGCATGTCTGTTGTCTGTATGTCGATATTCGAGGCCCTCGGATGAGGTTTTTTGTCTTTGTACCTGAGTTTGATAGTGCTATATTTGGTCGGCAAAGCGGTCCAGGCCGCTGCTTCAAACGAAGCCACAGCGTTTCATTCGCTGCGCTTCAAACAGCGTGCTTATACTAGCTACATCGGGCACAGTCGCCAACTTCAGACGAACTACTGTGCCTCAACGCTGACACTGCCTTAGTTCTTACATCCCTCTTTTGCTCAGTTTATTATTCCATCTATCCCTTGCATCTCCTCCCCATGCTGTTGTAATTGTATTGATATTGCAGCCATCTCCTCGTATTGTTACAGCTTGCTAGGACCGATTATGAGCCCCTCCAGCTTCGTGTCAGGTGAAAAAGCAGGCCCAATGAAGTCTGCCTGCTGAGCGAATATACCCGAATTACCTTCAACAACCATGCGTCGAAGGCCAGGCGCAGGAACAGCTGTGGTCTCAGCCTTGACATTGTCGTTACTGCTTTCACCATTGATAGCAGCCTCCCAGCAGCATGAGCAGATATACCATCGCAAATCACCACATGAGCAGGCTGCTCTCAACAAATACCAAACGAGTTCTGGATCCTCTACACCCCACAATGAACCAGCGATCGAAACGACAGACTATAAACATTTCAAAGATACGACATTAAACCAACGACAAGCGAGCGCCGTCGCTACAAACCCTCTAGCTCTGGCTGGTGAAAACCGAGCTGTCCGAGCTGTCCAACCTGCACGAGGCTCCGGCAAGTCAGCCGGGCTGTCTACGCCGCTCAACGCGCGCTCGATACAGGATTGGGAAGTTGAGGATTTCGTACTTCTGGCGACCGTGGATGGGTCGATACACGCAAGAGATAGGAAGACAGGTGCGGCAAGATGGGAATTGGAGGTGGAAGCCCCAATGGTCGAGACGACTTATCATCCTCAGAACAAATCGTTGCTCGATCAGTCCAAGCCGGAGTACGACTTCCTCTGGATCGTGGAGCCAAGCAGGGATGGTGACATATACATCTATAACCAAGGCGGCCTTGGTGGCCTACAAAAATTGCACCTGACTGTGAAGGAGTTAGTGGCGGACATGTCACCTTATGAGAGTGTGGACCCTGCTGTGGTCTACAATGCGGAGAAAAGAACAAAATTGTACACGGTGGATGCCACGACCGGGGTGATCAACAAAGTCTTTGGATCTGGGTCCGGGCACTCTCTTAGCAAAGAGCCTAGATGCCCGAAGCCTGGAGGCCTCGAAGTCCTTGACGATGAAGAATGCGGCTCGCGAGGCTCGTTCGTGCTGGGTCGGACCGAGTATACCATCACAATTCAAAACAGGGACACAACGGAACCGATTTGTACTCTGAAATATTCTGAATGGGGCCCAAACACTCGAGATGGCGATTTGCACAATCAATACTCCAGCACCATGGACAACAAATACGTATACCCGTTGCACGATGGCAGCATCTTTGGTTGGGATCACGGCCAGATGATGGAGAGGCAAAAATCGTACACGCAGAAGCTGTCATCACCAGTAGTCAGAGTATTCGACGTCGCCCGTCCTTCGCAGTCAGATGATCCTGATCCACAGCTTATTGTCCTTCCGCAGCCTGTCGGTCCCATTGACAACGAAATATACGATACGCTCAGCGCAAAGAATCGGATTTTCGTTAATCACACCGAAGCTGGTGGTTGGTTTGCCATGTCTGAGACTTCATATCCCTTGGTAACCGGAAAAGCGAAAGCTGCGCAGTGTTACAATAAGGACTGGTTGGAACGGACTGCGTCCATACAGTCATTGAGTCTTGCACAACGGCAGGAAGGATTTGTTGGTGTGCATGCGCTTACTGACCATGAGACGCGGCAAGGGAGCGGCTTGACGATTTCTGGTCCAGAAGACGTGCTCGCCAATGACTCTCCAGTGGACGTCTACAACAGATCCGCATTACTGCCATCGATATCCAACAACAGCAGAATCCTCGAAAGTGCCACTGACAATGCCTATGATATTATCCTGATCATCGTTTTCTGTATATTTTGCCTCTTCGTCTACATCAATCATCCGCATTTTTTCAAGCTTCTCAAGAAAAGACTGGAGATTCGACCAAGCCTACCATATCTGCAGCAACCTCTGGACTCCATCCCGTCTACGCCGGTTGCCGCCACAGCCTCATGGTCAGAAGATGCCGCACCAATTGCGGCCGAAGGTGTCGAGATCACAATCGAAAAGGCAGCAGACGGTGTCACTGCAACAAGATCAAGAAGCACGACCTTACTGGAACCTCCACCAGACACCTTGCGTAGCCGATCCAATTCCTTTCAGGATCGAGGACGGACTGAACACGATAAAGAGCTAAAGGGCGTTCGAATACAAGAGCCGTCCCCGGGACCGGATGATGTGGACGAATTGGGCTCTGCCCAGCCAGGCAAGAAGAAGGCGCGCCGAGGGAAGAGGGGTGGAGCTAAGCGTGCGAAGAACCGAAGCGACAGTACGCACCAGTCCAGGGAAGAAGACGAGCAGGCAATAGATGAAATCATCGCCACACCAGAACAGCCGCCAGTGACGGAGGAACCAACCCGGTTTACATCTCTAGTATCAACAGACGTGAATATAAATATGACCGGACCCATAATCAATATTGGGCATTTAAGCGTCGATACTGCCACGATTCTTGGACACGGAGGCCACGGCACCATGGTCTTCAAGGGTACTTTTGGTGGCAGGGATGTGGCTGTCAAGCGTATGCTCAAGGAGTTCTATGACATCGCATCTCATGAAGTCAGCCTGCTTCAAGAAAGTGATGATCACCCGAACGTCATACGATACTTCGACAAGGAGACTGCAGGAGATTTCCTCTACATCGCATTGGAACTCTGTCCAGCTTCACTGCAAGACGTAATCGAAAAGCCAACTTCCTATTCCCAACTGATCTCGCCCAGTGGATTAGACACGCCCAACATGTTAAAGCAGATCACTTCTGGGCTTCTCTACCTTCACACTTTAAAAATCGTCCATCGCGATATCAAGCCACAAAACATACTTGTCTCGGCTCCAAAGTTGAGCTTGACCAACCCGTCAGTATCCCAGCCCCCTCGGCTTCTCATTTCCGACTTTGGCCTATGCAAAAAGCTCGACGGGGATCAAAATTCCTTCCGCGCTACCACAGCCTTTGCAGCTGGGACCTCAGGCTGGCGCGCTCCCGAGCTCCTGGTCGACGATGATCCAAACCTACCCGCAAGTGCCCATATGGACCTCAGTAGAGTGGACACTGCGAATACTTCAGAACCCTTGGTAGTCGATCCCCAAACCAATCGTCGCGCCACCCGTGCAATCGATATCTTCTCCCTTGGTAAGTCAAATCTTGGAGATGTTCCCCACCGAATCACAAGAAGCACAAGGTTGTATACCCTCCTTCATCAGCCTTCTTCGGCTTCTTACCTTTGTCGTTTTAACTTCATGTTACGAGAGAAATCCAAGTTCCGACAGCTTTCTTCGCTTACACCTTCGTACTTTAATCTCGTTCTCCGGGAGCAGTCCCATGTAGAGCTATTTTTCGCCTACTTGTTTTGACTTTTGCCTTGTTTTTCATAAGGTGTCCTTCTGTTACAACATTCTCTGCTCAACAGCGATGCTTCATGGCCTTTTTCAATAGCCTGCTCAGAGAAGGCTGACTTCGAAACGTGCGCAGGCTGCGTCTTTTACTACTGCTTAACCCAAGGTTCGCATCCTTTCGACAAAGATGGAAAGTTCATGCGCGAAGCGAACATCGTCAAGGGCTTGTACAACCTGGATGCTTTGGGCTGCATGGGCGATTTCCAATGGGAAGCCAAAGACCTGATTGGTGACATGCTAAGTCACAAGTCAAAAGCGAGACCGGATGCCTCTACCATCCTCACCCATCCCTTTTTCTGGGCCCCCGAAGAACGGCTCGAGTTTCTCTGTCACGTGAGCGACGCCTTCGAACATGAGAAATTCGAGATGGATAAGCAATTGGCTCAAGGCCAGGACTACTTCTATCCCTCTTTAGCCCATCTCGAGGGCCAAGCCGAGACTATCCTGAAGGAAGCCCGCGGGGACTTTTTACGAGCACTACCGGGAGAATTCAAAGATACAATGGCCAAGCAGCGCAAGTACAAAGGCGACAGCGTGCTTGATCTGTTGCGGGCGCTGCGGAACAAGAAGAATCACTACGAAGATATGCCGGAGAACGTGAAGAAAAACGTGGGGCCGCTGCCGGCTGGGTATTTGGGGTTTTGGACCAGAAGGTTTCCGTATTTGCTGTTGACTTGTTGGAGGGTTGTCAAGGATTTGGGATGGGAGGAGAGGGATCGGTTTAGGAGATATTACTAGAGGCTGGAGCCCATATTAAACATCTTGGAATTCTTCTTACGATTTATTCTCTCAGGCGTTGACCAAGATACTTAGATAGCTTCTTACTTTATTTCTGCGGTTATGATTGTTAATTGATACTGCGTCCGATTGGGAGGTAACAACGCAATATATCCGAGCGAGGCCTTGCAACATCATGCGTGAACTCAAAACCATCAGTATGGCAACATCCATAAAATATTATGCTTTATCTAAATATCCAAATTCATGACCGGGAAATCTGATGCCTCACACGATTCCCACTCCCATAACCATCCATCCCGCACACTCCGTACCTCAGCGCTTTAGCAGAGTAGAGAAGACTGCTCAAAGTGCGCTACGATTTTGGTGAATGGATGTTCGTGTGGTAGTGCGGTGGGAGGTGAGAGCATGGATGGGAGGTGGGGTTTTTTGATTGGATGGATGAGGATGGGGGTGCCTGGCGGCATATTTGGGGTGTGGACGGTGCTTGGGCTTGAGCGTTGGGATTGGGGCTGAGGGTAAGCTGAGCGTTCGGTGGCAGGTATGTTGGTTGTGTGGTGTTCTTTTGATTAGATTGGGGGGATATATAAAAGATCTATACCATCTTCTCAAAGCCTGACTTCGCGCAATAGCGTTGTTACGTTTGTCCTTTGACGATATATGTACCCTCTTTGATATACGCCTCAGCCGCCTCCGCCATGGAGCTCTCGTCCATACCAACACCTGCTTGTTGTCCTGTCTGCCCACTTCCAAATTGCGCTTCTACGATATACTTTCCCTCCCTGACATAAGCCTCCACTTGCTCCTGTATCGTGCCTTCGTCCAGCGCAACGCTTTTGCTGCCCTGGGCGTTCCCATTCACGAGAGAGTATACCTGTTTCAGTGCCATTGTGCTGCCGGTCATGATCGCTGCGCTCAAGGTGAATAGACCTATACGGCCGGTGAGTCCTACCATGTCCAAGATGGGATAGGGGTAGAAGCCGTTGTGCTTGTGACATTGCTCCACCCAGAACCTGAGGATGGTTTCAGAGTTAGTAATGGCTTTTTGAGAAGAAATAGGCTAAGCCTTGAGGTGCAATTGAGGAGTTTCACTCGCGAAACACATCTCAAGGCTCGGCCTTTGGTTTAGAATGGGAGATTCCAGGCTGGGGAATACATACCAGTACGAGAACGCCAACGCTGTACTCAACCCCATCGCGCCAGTCGCAGATGTGTTCCATGGTGGCGATAAGAACAGCAGATCCAGCGTGAGCACTATGGACGGTATGGCGTGGAAGGAGATGTCGGCTTGGAGGGGCAGCTGTGCAAACTCGGGTATGACGAGCGACTTGTCGTACGTTCGCAGAGTCCAATATAGGACACTGATTAAGACCTCCAGCGGTGTCGTACATATGGAGAGCAAATTCTTGACTTGGGATAAGCCGGGAGAGGATGTGAAGTCGGCGAGGAGACCGGAGACAAAGGTCAGGCTCGCGAGGGTGAGACCGATGATGGTCAGGTATTGGAAGTGCCAGCCGTAGGAGTCATTGATGGGATTGGGGTTATCGTGGAGCCATTTGAAGGAGTATATAAAGGAGGAGAGGCCGAGCAGCTGGGGAGTAGTCAGTAAGGGCTGGTATTGTTGGGATTAGGACTGGTTGGGTACGTGGAGAATTGGAGAGAAGCCATGGAAGGATGGAGACTGCAGTCGCTGAGAGGGATGCTTTGGAGGGTCCCTCATACTGGACGCGGCTGTGCTCGTTACCTTCTGTATCGATCGCGGGATATTGAAGTATATATGTCGACATACTCGTCCTGTGCAGAAGTAAGCTCGTCCTCGACTTATGGTTCTCGACTTGTGGTCCTCGACCTATCAATGGACGCGCTTCTGGATAGGACGAGTACTGTAATAGAACTAGTAGCACCAGACGTGGAGACTCAGCCCCCACTCCAGGGGAAACATCTGCTTCCTTCCGCACGCAGGCCTGGTTTTCGATATGCAGCCGATCGGGGATGGTCGGACATGATGGAGCATGATACCGCTGCGAGCATGCACAGATCCCCGTCGTCTCGGATTGGCTGGCATGCACTTCTAGCGCCCTTCCTAGGCCTTCTAGACCGCGCACTAATGCGAGGCTCACGCTCACACCGTTCATCGTGGCCGTCGGTTGTGTTACCTGCTTCACTGCTGGCTCTGCCTGCATCTCCTCACTGCACCGAGAAATGGTTCGCTGTCGCCAGGCCATGTGCAGCTGCCCGATACACTTCTTCCCGCCTGGCCTTCACGTGAAAAGCATCCTCGGCGGGTGAAGCACAAATCTACACAACGCGCCGCCACGGAGCGATAACGGCCGCTACCCCGCCACGTGAATGATAACCTTCGACTGCTCCCTTGAGCGTGTCTTGCCTCTTGTACAATTGGAACGGCTTGCAGTGCTGCACTCAGGCATCCACTGCCATGCCTCGACCCAAAAAGCCCGGGAGCGCGGAGCCCAAGAGGCGAAGTCGCAACGGATGCTGGTAAGTCAGCTCCCACGGACCATTCAGGATCTCGCTCTGATTTTGCTAGGCCTTGTAAAAATCGAAAGATCAAATGCGGAGAAGAGAGACCTCAATGCCAGATTTGCGCGAAAGCAGGAGAAACCTGTGATTACAGTATCCGTTTGAATTGGGAAGGTCGTACAAAAAGGAAAGCAGGCAATGAGAACCAGGTCATGGGAAA
>JAABUL010006240.1_pt1 | contig 13931 bp, 11 predicted proteins | sample 5559151 | NCBI WGS metagenome assembly JAABUL01 (sample SAMN10711876, study PRJNA513368) | rock metagenome | isolation source: Antarctica rocks | place: Antarctica: Victoria Land, Pudding Butte sud | reverse complement strand
CACTGAGAAGTAGAAGTCAAAAGGGAAAATCCGAAATCAAACCTTCAAAAAGGAGACATCAAGAACCCTGCAAAGGACTTAATCCGGTACGAATCTCACAACCGCGCTTACAGCTACTGCATGGAGAGTCCAAGCCAAATGCATCGCCCCCATGCAGCCAGTGGACCCCACCAAAGCACGTTTCCAATGTACGTGAGCGCAAAAGACCAGTCATAGCTGCACAGAGACGAATTCGAGACGCCAGAGTCATCTGCATTGGGTTACGACAAATACTTGCAGGAGTATTTCAAAGCTCAGGTTCGTCTGCACATGAAAATCAGCAATTGTAACGAAGCGTCACCGCAGTAGATCGCAATGAGGCAATTGCTCACTATTTGAGCGACAATGGTGATGGATGCGACCCTTCGTGCAACTGTGCTGAAGGCACATGCATCCTTCGAGGCTAAGTCCGAGGGAACACGATCTTATCTAATCGTTCACGACATCGTGAAAGATCTTACTTGGCGGCCGTTTGAAGCATTGACTGCACGGCGCCCGAGAGCGTTCCGGCAGGTACATATATGCTGGCGCATGAGGAAAACGGCTTTCGGAGAATATGTTGTACGTGATGGACCGAGCAGTGTCGTTGGACAATGTAGAAGAGGATGACGTTGAGGGAATATCTGCGGGCAATGCGCATACTGGAGATAAGCACGCCACATTTGGCCGTGCTCCGACACGTGTAGCGGTAAGGTGTTCCGTCGCAATGTAGCAGTCTGTAGATGCTTCGTGCTGCGGGCCCTAGGATGATCTGGAAATAACTTCATGGGAATGTATTATAGCTCATTGCGGTCAAGACCTCGGGAGAGCATAATGCTAGTCCTGACTTCCTCCAGGACGGTGCTGGACAATAAGATGGTTGGCTTGTTATGTGTACATCGCTGACGGAAGAATGAGATTTGTAAGGTGTACGAGCAGATGGATGTCTCTCCGCGCCTGGTGAACGGCATTGCTAGGCGTAAACGAATCGTCTATGAGATCGAGCAAGCTGTAACGAGTTCTCCGTTTCCGATGTCGTCCATTACTTGGGTCCAACTGAGAGATCCTAGGTATTAGAAGGTCTCTCTTCATTCATCTTGCCCAAGCTATACCTTTGAACTGTAGCACCGTCCTTTCCGATCCAGCTGGTTGGGCAGAGATAGGTCCATAGCCATGATGAAAAAGTAGGGTGATTCTTCGATGACCGTACGGGCAATTGTCGGAGAGAGCGTGCGTGGCGAGCGCTATTGGAATCAGAGCTTTGCTTGCAAAGATGTCGAAACGTTGGATCCAAGGTGATAAGAGCTTTTGGAAGAAGGCACAAGCTTCGTTGAGCCTGTAGCCGTCAAAGTCTTCCGCCCAAGGTTGTAGAAGAGAGGATGCTATTCTTGGCCAAGGTAGTATGCTGCTATCGAATCGAATCTGTCTCATACCCAACTGTGTCCTTCAAGCTTATCTTCACGATCGGCTCGGACTTGTAGCCGGCATTTACGGTACCATCAGTCCTCAACGTGGAAGGGCAAGGTGGCTGCTTATATGAGGTGCTCGTGATGGGCAATAATCGGGCGTCCAGACTGGCAAGTAGGTCGACGTGGTTGCATCTGTTGGCACTAGGATTCAATGGTAGCTTGGAATGCTCTGTTGGGCCCGGTGAGCATTTGACTGGAGAGGCAGTTGTATGCTTTCATGGCTGTGACAGAGAGTCCGGGTGAGCGGCCAATATGAAATGCTCTTTTGACCTAAGATCTGTGAAGTAATGCTGTACAGGAGTCAGCGAGTCGTCAAGACCTGACAGAGAGGCGTAAAATACATGCGCAGATTTCGGGCTAGGCGATAGAACAGGTGGGCAGCCGACACGGGATGCTCGGTCAAAATCCACAAATCGATACGCATGGCATAGGGGGGATCGAATGCGTGAATTCTTTGTGCATCTAGATTGAGAGGTAGCACGACCTTTCCACCTGAGATGCTCGGTGATCGACAAGGGTGATATTGAGATCCATCAGTTGCCTGTTTGGAGGAGAGTCTGGAGCTGGCCGAGTCTCACGCTCCTATCTTTTCACGATAGTAGCCCCACAGGATATGCCTACACATGTCAAACGTTGTAGATGCCGCTTTTAGCGTTCTTGTATCGGGAACGCCGAGCCGCTGTTGCCTATGTTGTGCAGCTTTTCCAACAGCGTGTGTGAAACAATGGTAGAGGTTCTCAGGGAAGCATAGCTTGCAGGGGGTGTGATTGAAGTCAGAGAAGTCCAGCAACAATAAACGAGGAACGGGCTCGGACCCTCCCTTATGATCTACTAGCGCCGCTCCGCTCAACATCAGTACCGTGGTTCAGGTGAAGGACTGTCGTCGGAGACGGCTGTTATTCCAAATGGCTCCACATGATGACCGCGAACCTCTCTCGGGCAATTCGTAGATACCGACTTACTTTCGTGCTGTGTATCGAACATTTGGTCTCGGCCGGGAAAGGCCTGAAAGGCTGGCTCAGTAGCTAGGAATTGATCTACACTCAAGTACCATGGCTCACGAATTCCTCTCTGACCAATGGTGTGTAAGCTGCATCCTGACCTTCGAATCCATCTGAGCGGGCCGTTTGTGTCTGTGTTGGGCGTTGCAATTAGCTTTGAGGAATCTCACCTTCTTCGTACAGTGTAGCTTGTCCCCATATCTTCCTAACGGTCCACAATGCGCATGTCATTAATCGTCAATCAAAAACGCGTAGTTGGAGACTTGTTTGTATGCACCACTGCGAGGGTTCATGCTTCAAAGAATATTCAGTCATCGCCTGTCCTCGCAAAGAGCCAGAGTATTGATCGGAAGGTCTTTCTAGCTCCGCCTTCGCTTCGCCGACCATGATTGTGAAAGCTAGCAACTTCAATTTCCTCTGGGGATGCATCTTGAGCATGACCTTCTTGAGCATGTCTCTTAGCTTGGCTAATTGGACCTCTAACTCTTGGAGTCATGTGACCCTGTCAAGCACGTTGGATCTTGTAAATTGTGCCTCGATAATCCTTGGTGGATTCAGTGTGATTCCAGAGGCCTGGTCCAGGTCGTCTACTCTTGCTGCGCCACGAGACTACGTCGTGGTCGTCAAGAAATTTGACGGTTGGCGAGTCAGAACACGGAACATCTTATTTTTACTTTCCACCTCGCTGACAAGCTTCTGTAATACTCTGGCTGTAGTGGCGGCTTCCTCGGCAACAATTATCTCCCGAGTGAAGTCTTGATTGGCTACGATCTATCATGTTCCCATCTTCCAATCACTTCGAGCTACCTTCCGTCAATGCTGCGATTGTGTGCATCGGCCTTAGTGGCCTTGAGTGAACTCGGTGAACGGATCAGACCATTCAGAGAGCGTTCCTTATCTCAGGCCACGGGATAACCTCCGAAGCCCAATTCAGTGACAGGGGTCGTAGGTCCGAGATGTCGTCCTCCTGTCAGGTATTGAACTTCTAGAGCTCGTTCTTCTTTGTTGTCCTTGAGACACACGGATCTTTCATCCTATCAGCGACAAACCTACCATTCGGCTGGGATCGGAGATGAAGCAGGACTATGAATCAAAAGAGCAGAGGGCTACCTCGACGCTCAGGCAGCGATTTTCCTCCTGCTTGCTCAATCATCTCATAACAGATCTACTTTCTCTCTACTCAGCAGCTCCCAGCCATGGTGTCGTTGTCAGCTTCGGATGAGTCTGTCATCATGTCGCGACAGTCTGAACTCTATACTCCTGCGGAAAAGGTCTTGGTATACCAAGTACGAGTCCTCTTCCCTTACTGGACTTGGAACGAAAGAGCAGACTTCTTCAACTTTTGCTTGCCTGCCTACAGACCCGATCGTTCATCAGCTGGCCTCGCTATGGCATGGACCAGGATCAGACGTAACCAAACTCTCTTGTTCAACATATCAAGGCTTCCAAACATCTTCTCCGTAAGACCTATGTTTTCGCAGCCATGACAGCACGACACTATTGACTTGGATTTCAGGTTGTCCAGATGCACTACTACCTACAGACCAGAGGATATACTCTCCCTCAGCACCCAGGCTCGCCTAGGTCTCATATCAATCAGCCCTCGTACTCCAGTGACGGTTTCCTGCCATCGTTAAACATGCGTTGCCTTGGCGGAGTACAGTGAGGGCGGGCGGAATTTGAGTTGGTAGCGACTTGCAGTCTCTAGGAGGTTGGGTCTCGCTGGAAGAAGTCGTTGGAAAGATCAAGGTATCCATCATGGAACAAAACATATGCTTATGGCGCTAGCTTTTCAAGATCCTGTAATTTTCTCTCAAACATTTCTCAAGCTTTCATGACCCAGGTCTGTATGTCAGTCAGCCCTCGAGCTCAAGGGTGTAAGGTTCAATACCACTGTCCAAGTCGTGCCTGCTCTCAATGAGGTGCACAGCGGTCATGACAGGCAAGCATGGATGATCTAACTACAAGGGACATCTATAACATGGACGACAGCACGGCTTGATAAACTGATGACAGACATTTGCAATCAGACGGGATGAGACATTGATCAAGCACGCATCAGACACATGATCGAGAGGAGAGTCGCGGATTGTTGCTGCTGCAATTGAAGAGTTAGAGATTCATATCTGACGTTCGAGATGATATACCATGTTTCATCCATTCTCCACAATTTGGTGCTGTATGAATGGCTGAGACGTTCAAGTCGTGAGATGTTGGCTTCGGGGGCCTCACAACAATAGCCGGGCCCCCGTACGGGCGGACTTCGGGCCGGAGGTCCCGAAACAGCCCAAGCGCTCGAGCCTCTCGGCGGGCGTCTAGATTAGTAGCCTGCCGGCCCTGCCCTCCCTTTATCTTGTCGCCCCCTCGTACCTCCTCCAAAAGTATCCTCTCAAACTTAGGTATTCTATGGATTCTTACGGAGGATGACACCAAAAGTCTTGAGCAAGCGCCAAATCTATAGGGATCAACACGCCTAAGGCTTCAGGCTTGCTTCCGGGGCTTTCCGTGCTGATAGGGTGCGGTTTCCGGGGTGACCGGCCTCCTAGCTCGGCAAGATGTTGGTGCACCTTCCATTAGCGCCAACTCAAGACTTTTGGTGTCATCCTCCGTACCTCGTTGCAATTTCAAGTCTCGTAGAGATTCGCCTCATCCCAGATTGATCACAATTCGTCTACATAGCCTAACATCGCAAGCCTCGAGGACGATGCGGCCTCATCATGATGCAAACTAGGCTAAGAATGCGAAACGACCTAGTGCGCCACGAGCATCAGAAAGCGGCATACACAGCCAATAACATCGTTTCAGAATGGCTATACCGGCGGTTAGGACAGGGCTGAAGCTGACATCGCACTGATTGCCGAATCCTTCTCGATGCCCTGCCAATGGTAATGCCACGATTGCACTCCGCGACCTCACTTTCGTAACAAGGCTTGTCATGCACAATGTTCACATCTCCGTGTTTTGGATCAATGCCAATCAGGTTCGCTCAGCCGCAGCGTTAGGCGATTCAATTATCAACGTGTGGTGGGATACTGCCAGTAGGCTATGCTGGCCGTGAACATGGTGTGGATGAACGATTTGACAGGCACTAGTCTTTGCCCCGGCTATCCCATTTTCTTAATATAATTGACTGAAGCTGGTCTCAAGGTCTCTCAGACTACAAAGACTGCTTTTGCGCCTGCAATTGTGATGTGTGGGCTTTGGAAGTTACGGACGACTCTACATCAAGCTCTTGATACTGCGAGAACTTCAACCCATTCATAGGTTCCTTGTTCCCGAGACCACGAACCTCGTAAGGCAATAGCTTGCAACGCCAGAGATTTTCCTGGCTGAATGACGATTGAGGCCTCTGCAACAGATCTCTAATATGGCGGATTTGACCCGAGAGCAAGCTCAAGAGTTAATAACCAAGATTAGAGTAAGAAACGGTGGAATTAGCCCAGAAGATCGACGCCGAACTCCTGCCATAGTACTGGAGGCTTTGGATAACAGAGGGCGGCAGCTAGGAAAACAGCTATTGGGGTGAGTCTGCTTCCATCCTGAGTGTGTCTCTGATGTTTTTTTTGACCGATTGATTTGATAGTCTTGTCGATGATCTTTACTCTAAAGACACGCGCTTCGCACTTGAGCTCATCCAAAATGCCGAAGATAATCAATACAACAAAGCGGCTGATGACACCGTGGAACCCTTCTTGAATTTCGAGCTGCATCCTGAGAAAATAATCATTGACTCCAATGAAGATGGTTTCAAGCCAGAAAATGTTGAGGCGATATGCAGTGCTCGCGATAGCACAAAGACTTCTTTTGAGGGATACATAGGAGAGAAGGGCATTGGTTTCAAATCCCTATTTAGGGTGGCCTCGAAAGTGCATATACAGTCTGGCCCGTTCTCCTTCTCTTTCGAACATCATCGCGGCGATGATGGTATGGGTTTAATATCTCCGATCAATGAAGGGTATCTTGAGGTGCCTTCGGATGTTCGCACTCGAATGACACTCACCCTTTCGAACAGTCGTGAATCGAAGAACCTTGCAAGAGACTTTTCGAACCCGTTTGATAACCTCCTACTCTTCTTAACTAAGCTTAAAAGGATCACCGTTGCGAAATATAGTTCAACCCGCCGCTTGACCACCGAAAGCTTCCGGTATCAGTACATTCAGGACTCTCGGCGGGGAATACTGACCAAAATCCTGGATAAACACGACGGCTTGAGCGCTGAGCCGACCGTGCGTTCTTTTCACATTGCAAAGAAGACCATATCAAACTTACCAGATGATGACCATCGGACCTACCAACTTGAAGAGCAGACTGTCCACATTAATCGAGCGGAGGTCGTCCTCGCGTTTCCTCTCGATTCTAGCTCTGTCCCCCTAATCGAAAATCAAGAATTGTTTGCGTTCTTGCCATTGAAAGATCACGGATTCAAAGTAAATATACAACCACTCCACGACCCATTCGAAAGCTCACAATGTGTAGTTCATGATACAATCTGACTTTATTGTCCTTGCGAATAGACAAGATATTATCGAGAACGAATGGAATGAGTCTCTGCTCCATGGTGTTGTTGAGACATTCACAGATGCTGTTCTCCAATTCTGTCAACATTCAACCCTCCAATTCCAATGGATGCGCTATATGCCAGGCACAGATATCCCGGGTGGATTTTGGGCCCAACTGCAACCAGATCGTGGAGCAATTGAAGGCGACACCAATACTTCGGCCACGAAGCGGAGGTGCTCTGAAACAACCTCATCAGCTCAAATGGCTGGACGCAGATGCCCAAGACAAGGATGGGAACCCATTGTTTAGCGATCTACCCGAAGAGCTCTACCTGTCGCAACACTACGATTTGGATGATAAGCTGCCACTGGACCAACTGGGAGTTCAACATGTGACTATGAGCGAGATCTGTGCTCGAGTTAAGGCAGACCTAATCAGCCCATCCTCCCGTATGAAGTCAGCTACGAGCAGTTATGATTGGCATTCAAGAAGCGCAAAGTTGCTCATGCTATCTTTTGATAAAGATGAGGAGGCAGCGGCAGATCAGGTGCGGAAAATGGGGTTAATCCCACTACAGGGCGGCAGATGGGCATCAGCGGAGTCAGGATCCATCTTCTATCCTCACAACCATGACGGTCTGCCCATTCCCACAGATCTTGGTCTGCAACTCGTCAGCGCGGAATCTCTGAAACATCCGGACCGAAAGGCGTTGTTTTCCAAGCTGGGCATCAAAGAATGCCCCCCCGAAGACGTAATTGCAAAGATCATCGACCAATACGTGAAAAGGATCAAGGTCCATCTGCATTCTTCGGTTATGCATCTTCGTTACCTATACTGGGAACTTCCCAAGGAAGAGACGGACCTCAGCGGTTTCATTTACCTTCTAGACGGACGATGTACCGCGGTTTATCGGGTACGTGTTACTGATGGCAGAAAGCAGGTCGTCGATGACATGTACTTTGAGTCTGATGATGAGTACGGGCCTAAGCAATTATTTTCGGGGCAGCTTTTTGGCCAGAACACGTGGCCCTCCTATGCTGCCCACTTCATCAATTCTGCTTACTTGACCGCGGTGTCTCCTTTAGCGAGGGCGAATGACATCTCCTGGATTGATTGGCTAGCGAAATTCGCGAATGTGCAGCGTATACCACGACTAGCAAGGCCGTCCAGCACTCAAATGTCGGAGGCTTTCCTTCACATCATCAAGCACCGAAAGAACATGATAGTAGGGACACTAAAGCATCACTGGGGCTCTTATCGCGAGATGATGAAGCCTGAGATAGTGGAAGCATTGTCGGTGGTCAGCGTCACATGCGAAGACGTCCCAAACACACCAATGAAGGAGACCTACATGCCGCTACCAAGGTTGAAATCGCTTTGCAATGAACTAGGTGTTGGCCAAAAATGGCCGTTTTTGAAACTACCAGTAGAGCTGGATGACGAATCGGGGAAAGACTGGCAATTCTTGGAAAAGTTCCAGGTTGGCACCGAAGCCAGTGTTACATTATATCTGGACATACTCCAGCAAATTGTGCGTTCCAACAAAGATTCCCATCCAGAGCTTACGGCTAAGTGCAAAAATGATCTGTTCACTGTGTATGGAGCAATCGAGGAGCATTGCAAAACTGCCGACCGCGACCGGATCTAGTAAGTGAAGAAATGCTCTCGTCCGCTCGTTCTAACAACGCGCACACAGTAAATTCTTTGGTCTAGAAAGTGCAGTGTATGTTCCACCTAAAGGATCTCGCTCATGGGGGCTCTGGGCTAAGCCGAACGACTGTGTTTGGAATGCCCCTAATTTCTTCGACTTCCTCCACCCGATGGCTGGCGCTGATGGATATAAGAATCTCGGACACCTTTTCAGAATCATCTTGGCTGTTGAGGATGCTACGTACCATCACTACATCAGTCAGATCAGAGCCTGTAAAAGGACAGGAGAATCGCCGCCCGACATCTTGGATATATATCGTCACATTTATCTGGATACAGCAGCCGAAGAAGATAGGGACTACGTGTGGTGAGTGGAGTTGACCTATAATACTGCCTCCTAGAACTAATCGCCATTATTTGTTCCAGTAAAGCCTTTGAAGAAGATAGCTTGATATATGTGCCTTCTCAAAAACAGTGGTGCTCGCCATCCTCTTGTCTCTGGACCAATAATACTCCTATATCTGGCAAATTCGCTATAGCCAGTCTTTATTCGGGGCTCCAGGAGTTCTTTGTCGACCGGCTTGGAATTCAGCGGCCAAATGTCGGCATGTTTATTGAAGAACTACTGCGCCTCGCCAACGGAGCCCAAGCCTCGCCCATCCGACAAGTGCGCGAGCTCATCAAAGAGATTAGCTCGCAAAAACCAACCAGAGAAGCTCTCAATCCTTTGAGAGCTAGCAACATTCTACCCATCAAGGGCACGGATAGGCAAGTAAGCCTACAACCTGCTGCCAGTCGCTTTGCTATAGTCGATCGTCTCCTGTACGGAGACCTGTTCAGAGGTGAAGTTCCGGTGTTGGACTTTGGCCTAGAAGCCATACATGAACTTCGGCCATTCCTCTTAGCCCTGGATCTGGAGGACCGCTACATGTCTCAGATTATTAAGGAAGTGTCGATGACGAATGCTTCCACGTTGGACCCAGTACTTAGCAGAAGCATGCGAGAAAAGGCCTATGCAATTTTCCGGTCGGTGTCACAACGTTATCCCTGCGATATTTGCTGACTGCTATCATTTCAGATGTGCCGTTCATTATGGTAATACCCAAGGGCAAGATCAGTCACTCCATCGTCAGTTCCTAGCCACCGAAGTCTACAGGAGTAGCGGGATCACGAAAACACTCACCATCACTCTAAACGGAACTGATACAACGATCGAGGGCGCAACCGGGAACCTACATATTGAGCACGATGATTTGCAGATACGGCTCTACGTTCCCAATCGTGCAGAAGATCGCGAATTTTGTTACCTTTCCGACATACCTGAGACGTTAGCCTCGCACCTGGCAATAAGTAATCCCGCAGCAGTCAAAGTCATTGGGGATATTGTGCATGCCAGTCGCTCGTCCGTACTCAACCGCTTACTTGAAGAACACGGTATAGTACGTGTTCCCGGAATTGAGCCAATCCCACATTTAGTTCCAGGAGAACATTCGATTATGGCCAGCATAGAGAACACCGATGTTACTGTAGCTCAATCGTCGTTGAATCAGCAACGTCGCTCATCAGCCACAAGCCTAGTACAGAATTTAAATCGACCAACGCTCAACCACCCAAGTGATTCCTCGTCAACAACTCCCATACATGATACAAACACATCAAGGTTCGGCCGGAGCGCTAGTCCAAGAACTCCGGACCGCACCGAGTCATCAATCAGCGAACGCTTTTTGAGCCCTTCAGGCCACTCAATCAGCAGAGGTATTGTTACACCAAGATCGAGCGTGTCGCCTAGCCCTTCCCGGGAGAGGGACGTGCCTAGGCACGGACGGGATACCGTAGACAACAATTACCGCATACTTCTCAACGATGTGATCAATGCCGCAGCCCGCACTAGATTTCCTGTCTATATACCCATGGGCTCGGCGATTGCAGCACATGCAAATCCAACAACCCTTCCCGAAAATGTGTTCGGCAGACGCTCAGAGAATCAGATGAGCCACGACGTGAATATTGGAGCAGCAGGCGAGCTATATGTAAGCTTCACATAGAGCCCTTTCCCGCGATGACTACTGATCACACTAGGCCTTCGAGATGCTATTCAAACAATTCTTGCCTGAGTTCGGACGGGCAAATTGGATGAGCACAGTGCGAAAGAAAGTTCGCGTGCATGAAAAATACAGTGATATGCCACCATGGAAAGGAGCCGAAACAGCCGATATCGTCTACGAAGATCGGTCCCCTGAATACAAGTTTACCAAACTCCTCGTTGACAATGGCCATCTGCCTGGTAACCGCTTAGAGCCAGGGCCGGACTTGAAGTATTATCTGGAGGTGAAAAGTACGACTAAGGAGTGTGGGACCCGTTTCTTCGTCAGCAAGGCACAGTACCAAAGGGTGAGCACATTCGTAGAGCTGGTCTCAAATCCATCTACAGGCGGCCTATATGAGTCAATCGCTAATGATGGGTGTGACTAGATGCGACGCATGGCCCTGGACCCCGAAAATCCAGCTACCGATGTTTACATTATCCTGCGAGTCTTCAATCTCGGCCAGGATAACATTGGAATGCGACTCTATGTAGATCCCGTAACCATGAAGCGGGAGGGACAGCTTTTCTTTGAGCCTTCATCTTATATTGTGACACCGGGAGTTGAAGCCAAGGCGCCAGTAGAGTCAGGGCAAGCTGAGGAAGAGCGAGGAGAGCCCGAGGAGGCCGAGGAGGAGGTTTGAGCTACTTAAAGGTCTGGGGATGGTTCGTGGAGCGATTCGAATAAATGTCGGCGGACTATCGGCAAAGTGAAGCCGCAACAAGCAGCGACGCAACTTACCAACAATGAGCGAGAGCCAAACAATCAGGGCGGAACCCTACGCTGGCTAGATGAACAACATATCCAAGATTTATCTGTGCCAGAGCTACCACAACAACAGCCCATACCCATCATATATAGGCATATCTATTTGGAGCGTTTTGTCAAAGGCCTCCTAATGCAATGCAGTCTCACCGTCAATTCTCTCCACTTTGAACCACGCTCGACCGTTGCCATCTCTAGGCCTGGAGTATATCTAAGCCCGTGGCGACGACTCTGGGTAGCAGGAAAGGAGGTGTTCTACATATATATCGCCTAAACCATGTTGATACCTTCTATGCTATGCCTCTCTTCTCTCATCCTACAAAAGAACATTCAGAAACACATCCCACCACCATACTGATCCTATTCACGAGGACGTCAATCCTTATCTTCAGTCTCCATCTTCGACGTCTGAGCTAGCCTTCTTTATTCTATACAACACCGCTGACATCAGATCAACGGTTGTAGTTGCTTCCCTAGCGACTCCTGCTAATTTTCCCTCTCTATCTAGACGAGTCTTGGATTTCTGTTAGCGGTGGACTCGGTGTAATAAATGGCTTTGCAAGGCTGTGGCATGATACGGGTTACAGTTGTGCCCTTTGCGAGAACGTGCAGGAAGAGTGGTTATTGCCACAGACATGGTGGGATATTCTTTCTATCTTGGGAACACCATCTCGAGAGAATAATATGTATGCAACCAACATGAAAACACATCACTCTCCATTTGCAAGGCTTCTTCCACTCCGAGTCTGCATGGCTATATGCAGGACTATGGGCGGGAGTATCTGTAAGGTAGATATATCTGTAAGATCACAAAGAGGGGTGTTTGCATTCGTATCTGCGATTACATCTACACTCTCAGAATAAGTCTACGCATACTCCGTTTTTCATATGCGCTCCTGCTTCCCGCTACTATCCAAATTCGCGCCTCTTCTGATTGTTTGCACAAGTATACCATTCACAAACTTAATCATGTCTTCACGCTATCCACTTCAGAGAAATCCTCATCGCCGCTCCCTCCGATAGCCCAAAACCAACAGCCTTGCCAACTCCGGAATTCCGATCGCTGGGCAACAAAGAGAGGTGGGCAGGATTCACGGCGGCCACTAAGAGATCGAAGAATTTCCTTCAAGTTTAACAGAACACGAGCAGATACGGACTGCAATGAACGTGTTGTTAACGCCTTAGACAGCTTCCACGCAAGAACCCCACCATGAGAGAGATGGCCGCTATGCTCACTTCTTACAGGAAAATGCTAGCTACCGGATCGCAGTACATTTTGCTAAGCAATTTGGCGCTTGAAGAGATGCATGCTATCAACCGCGCTGAATATATTGGAAGAAAGTTTGTGAAGAGTATGTCAAATCACGATAATCATGGGACGAAGGAGATTACTTGAATTCGGGATCTTGTGGTGAATTCTTCAAATGTGCCGCATGCTGCCAGTCAGAATATCAAGGATGGTGATGTGGAGATCCAGCCTCAATAATGATCTGAGGGATCCGATGCCAGTCCTCTTACTGTCTCGCATCCTATTGAAAAGTGACCAGCAGTGGAAATTCTCAGCCTCCATCAGCAAATCCAATCGCTATCCCAACCACGTCAATTAAACCCCTGATTGACACATAAGGTCATCTCGTAACAAAATCTCAATTCAATCATTCGATATGGGAAAATCTGCCACCTTCTTCACGATCTTTAACTTAAAAGCTTCATCGGCAATTGCCAGAGCGAGTATGTCCAACCGTGGGCGATCTCTGGGAGCGTAATTTCGGCAACGAGACCATAAGTTGCAAGACTTAGGCAGTACACGAGAAGGAGGGATCAACGACCACAGCGACAACGGCGATCTATACTGAGAATATGCTCGCCACGAGCGTCGGCTCCTTGCCTTGGTTTTTGCGTCATCATTAGGCGGAAGGGTCGAGATCCGCTCACACCTTGTGATTCGGTGGGGAGCGGAGAAGATTTTGGTGGGATGCTTTCGCATCCCAGGACAGCGACGTCAAGCCCATTGATAGGAGAGGTATCCAAGACTGCACCTTGAGTTGTGTAGCAGATGGAAGATAATGCGATTGTAGCTTATTGGGGCCTCGTGAAAGCGCGCATGTTGGGAAGTGACTTAAGAGGTTTTGAGATAATTTTTATAAACAAATGACGAGTCCACGAAATTGACGTTGAAGCAATTGGCTTCATCAGCAGAACGCGATGGTCTTCAGGTATGGACGATTCACGATCATTGCTCCCCAAAACACATGGTCAAGCCGATGGCAATTCTGAAATGTGGCATTTTTCACGCTAGTCAATACACAGATATCCCAAGGATACCCATATCTAGTCTTTCCCAGAGTTCCGTTCGAAAACGAAGAGAGCCTCGTCCTTGCCAGGAAATGAAGGCAACGGTATCTGCACGATCTTTTCGAACTCTGGCCTCTCGGCTTCCATAT
>JAABUL010006233.1_pt1 | contig 13945 bp, 1 predicted proteins | sample 5559151 | NCBI WGS metagenome assembly JAABUL01 (sample SAMN10711876, study PRJNA513368) | rock metagenome | isolation source: Antarctica rocks | place: Antarctica: Victoria Land, Pudding Butte sud | reverse complement strand
AACTAATTAAAAAAGATATATATAATTAGTTTATATTTAGTCTAACTTAATAATTAATTAAATTATAAAAAAAAAATAAAAAACTTGCAAAATATTGTTAACAATATTTATATCTTTCTTTTAATTTAGAAAATTCTTATATCATACTCTTTTTTATTAGAATTTAATAATAAGATTTTTTATAGATTTTAAAATTGCAATTTAAGAATTACTTATTTAATAAAAAATAAAAAATTTATTAAATATTAACTTAGTATATATTAGATAAAAATTCTAAAACGTTTTTTCTATTATAACAATATATAGAGATATTATTTAAAAGAGACAAACGCTAGATATTAACTTAATATATATTAGATAAAAATTTTAAAGTGTCTTCTTTATTACAACAATATATAGAGATATTATTTAGAAAAAATAGATACTAAATATCGACTTAATATATATTAGATAAAGATTCTAAAGTCTCTTCTCTATTACAACAATACATAGGAATATTATTTAAAAAAGATAGATATTAAATATCAATTTAATATATATTAGATAAAAATTCTAAAACATCTTTTCTGTTATAGCAATATACAAAGATATTGTCTAGAAAAAACAAATATTAAATATTAATTTAATTAATATCGAGCAAAAAATATATAGTAATATTATTGAAATATTAAATTAAGAATTGAGTGCAAAAACAACGCATACAATACATATATCAAAAATATAATAAATTGCTACAAAAAAAAGAAAAAACTTATAAAAAAAGTTGTCGAATTAAAGAAATTTAATATTATTAATTATACAAAATATATTTTAAATATAATTCTATTATAAATAAATTAACAATGTTAATGAAGCAATTAAAACAATAACAAAGATAAATTTATATTAAATATTAATTTGAAACAAAAAATTTTACTTTATTAAAAAATTCGAAATTAAAAAGAAACAATTAAAGACAAAATTAAATATATAGTTTATCTTAGATACAGATTTTCTATTTAAGACAAGCTTATCTTGGATAGAAATTCTTATTTAAGATAAACTCTATCTATACTTAGTTTATACTTAATACAAATTGTACTAAATAAAGCCGAAAAATTAAAAGTTTAAAAAGATATTTCTATTTTAAGTTGTATATATTAGATATATACTATATTAGATCTATAAACTAATTATTTTAGAGCTTATTTTAGATAAGAAATCTATACTTGAAATAAGTTTTATCTATATTAAGTCTATATTTAATATAGATTATATCGAAATACTATAATCGATCTAATCTAGTATCAATAATACTTAATCTAATATTACGTAATCGATTCAAGTAGCGTTAATTAATATATATAGATAGACAAAGTTCAAACTTCTATATAGTAACTAAGCGTTCTACTATTTATTATTTTGACAAGTTATAAGTTTAAAATAGAGCAAGAAACTTATTTGCTTGTTAATTAGAATACTTGAAGCATAATCAATAAATCGAATTGACAATAAACTTACAATTATTACTATTAGCTAAGTTCTCTTTGATTTCTAATATATAGAAGCTAACAATTAATTATTTGGATACTTAAATTAGTCTTCAAGAATCGAAATATCAATATTATAACGTTTTCAAAACAATATTTAAAGAGCTATCGAAATTTGCTAAACAATCGATCTTTTAATCAATTAAATAGCTAATATCTAGTCAAAGATTCTAGATACTAATACTCTACTATCTAGATACGAACACTCTACTAAGAGAGCTAATATAAGTTGTAAAAACAACTAAGTTTATCTTATTTACAATTTGTTGTTTTCGCCAAAGAAAGCTAATTATCTTCAATAGATATTTATTAATAATAAGTTCTAAAGATCGAAAAATCAACTCTATAACGATTATACAACTAGAGATTGATAAGTAGATAACTAATAATTAATTAAAGACGCGTTATTAAAGTAAGAAAAGATTTTGTTTCGACATATTAATAAGAGAGCTAAATTACTTAGTCTTTTCAATCTTTGTTTTTCTATCTATTGCAAAATTTCCTTATTAACAATCAAATAAATTAACTTGTTAGTTCGATAACTAAAACAAATATTAGTTAATTTCTCTTACTATGATATACAAAACAAATTAGTAAATTAAATTGCAAATATACTTCGAAAATTAAAATAGCTTTATTAATTATCTTAAAAGCAATATCTAGATACAACTCTTAATCAAATAACAATTAATCTTGTTTAAATAGAATTAAAAAATCTTTAACTATCGCGAAGATACAAAAAGTTTAAATTAAAAAGACTAATACTTAGTCTTATCAAAATAAGAAGACTAAAAAGATCGATCTAACAATTGCAAAATCGCGAAATAATATTGTTATCTTTATAACTATTAAAATTAAAAAGAAAAATAAAGAGATTAAGTAATCTTTTCAAATTCTAAATAGTTAACAAACTTTATTTACGATCAAGCAAAAACAATAATTTAATTAGAAATTATCTATTAATACTTTATCTTTTAAACAAATTAAGTCTACTAAATTTGTTCAAATCTACATTTGTTATAATCTTAAAATAGAACAACAAAAACATAAGACTTATTTAAAAACTTATTAATTATTTATCTATTAAAACTTTGTTCAAATTATAATTGACAAAATTAATTAAATTAATATTGCTAACAAAGAAAAGTATATTTAACTATCTTTTTTACTTAAACTTTTTAAAGAGTATCTATTAAACTAAATATCTAACTTAATTTTTATTAATTTACTTAATTTTTGTAATCTAATAGCTAGAATATCTTTATCAAAAATTTTACTACGCAATTGCGTCTCTTTATTATATTTATTAGTATTATTGTCTACTACTTACAAGCTATTAATAAAGCTCTAAAATAACAAATTACGTTAATATTTCTATAGTTACTAGTATCTTCGCGTTATCTCTTGCAACTCTTAAACAAATTGCTAAAATTAACAGTAGTATAAGCTTTCTTATTTAGAAACAAGACTTATTTGAAGTTCTTAAATAGATTAAGCTCTAAAAGTATATCGAATTAAATATTAAGTCTATTAATTTGTTTAATATAGTTATCGAAGAACAAGTTAAATAAAACGCTAGCAATAAGAAACATATAAATACGTTTTAAAATATTGTTAATAAAAGTTTATATTACAATATAAAGAAAATTAATCTAATTAATTTTTTTTATTAAAAGATTGTTAAAATATACAAATTTAAAAAATTAAATATACTAATAAGAATTTTTGTTAAATTTGAGTCTTTTAAGATTTTGAATTTTTAAAATATCAACAAGTACAAAGTTAAATTTCGCAATATTATTAATAAATTGTCTATCTATTTAAGTAATTTAGCTATAAATAAGAACTAGTTTATCTTTATATATTTAATTAATTTTAACAATACTACTTGCTTCTTTATTAATTAATAAATATTAAAATATAAGTCTTTTAGCAAAGATAATATTTAAAAATAGAAGTTGTTTGCTATTATTTATAATTACAAAACTTAACATATTAATGTAATAAATATTTCGACTATTAATATTATTTTAATTTTAATAACAATTACTAGATTAATTGTTATTACAAAAGATACTTTTTTTATTGTCGACAATCTTAGCTTTGTATATATTAAATAAAAGAAGTATACAAATTGCTAAAAAATTAATTATTAACAATTAAATTGCTAGAATTTATATTTACAACTATATTTTGTTTTAAAAACAATAGTTTTAAAAACAATTAAAACAATAGCAAAAACAAATATTGTTAAAATTACAATAATTAAAAAAAAGTTTCAAAAAAGTTCAAATTTAAAAAAAATAAAAATAAGTTCAAATTTAAGTTTAACAAAAATAAAAATAAAAATAGCAATAATAAAAAATAAAAAACTATTAAACTATTAAAGCAATAGTCTATAAATTTTATTTTATTTTTGTTGTTGTAACAATTTTATTTGCAATTCTTAAATTGTTTATTTTTACAACTATAATATTAACTCTTGTTGTTAGTTATCTTTTGCGCAAATATGTTTTTAATATAAGATACTTGCAATATATATTTAAGAATTCTAGTATTTTTATATTTTATTGAAAAATATTTTAAAAATTAATCGACAATATAAAAAGCAATTTATTTGCTATAAATATTAAAAGTATTTGTCTATTTGTTAAATACAAAGACAAAAAAGCTTGTAATATTAAAATTTACAATATATAATATATATTTAACTTTTTTTACAATTTTATTTGCTATAGCTAGTTAAAAGACGCTAGTGTTATTTAAAGAATTGTTAATTATATTTTTTTATTAATGTTTAACAAGTTTAAGTAATTAAAGACTTCAATTTCTACTTTTTAAACTTAAAAATACTTATTGTACTTTTAATTGTTGCTATTGCTCTATTAATAATTAATAAAAATACAACAACTATATAGTATAAACAATTTAATTATATAAATAAACAAAATATTTATTAATTAACTTGCAAAGATATTTTCAATTTTATTAAATTATTTCTAAATAATACTTGTGTTTCTTATATACGCGCAAAAGACAAAACAATATTTTATTAAATTCTATCAAATTTACTTGCTAAAAAAACAATTTTATTTATATCGATAGTATAAAACTTATATCTCTAAACAATTTCGATAATATTTGCTATATTTGCATTTAACTAAATAATAAGATTAAACGTTTGCAAATAGAATATCTTATAAAGAAAAAGAAATTTAATTTAATAGCTTTCTTTAAATACTATAACGACAAATTTAAGTATAAAAACAACAAATATATTTGTATTTGTGTTAATAACAACAATAAATATATAAATAGAATTTTTCGAATCTAGTATAAAGAGCGCAAAATATATATCGAATTAACAATTGTTGTCTCTTTTAAGATAAACAAATATATCGAATATTTTAAATAGATTTAAATACAAAAAATCAATATTATAATTAAAAATGCTAACTTAATTATAAATCTTTAATTAGAGATTATTTAAACAATTAATTTATATTGCAATTTTTTTTTGTTATTAAATATCTTGTTATTTTTTTCGAAATAAGTATTAAATATCTCTATAATTACAAGCATATTTAATATATTAACTAGTAAGAAGAAGTATTAAAAACTTAATTAAATATTAATTAACAAAAGTTTTAAAATTGTATTTAATTCTTAATTTTAATAGAATATAAAAGAGAGTATATCTATGGTATAATAAATAACAAAGACAAGATTTAACAAATATCAAAAATTTATTAACTAAACAATAAACAAGTATTATTTAGCTTTAATACTAATTACAACAAATTTAATTGTCAAAACAATAATATATATTTATCTATAATCTTATTTACGCAATCTAATATTGCAAATATTATTAATAAATTTTTGAATTTTATAAAAACTAAATTAAACAAGTTTTTCGTAGCAATATTCCAATAACAACACAAAGTTTTTTTGTTTTTAAATTATATCGAAAACTCTAATAAGCTAAATTTATTTATTTATTTTATTTAAAATTATATTTTTTTTAAACTTTAAAAATACTATATTTTTCGAGTTATTTTTTAACTTCGAAGACAATATTCTTTTTAACTCTATTAATTTTAATAAATTCTTTAAAGTTATTAAATTACTAAATATACTTCAAAATTTATTGTTCTTAAATCTTGATTAAATATTGCAAAAACACTCGAAACTTCGATTATATTAAAATAAATTTGCAAATTCTTTTGCTCTATTGTTTACAATTATATTACTAAAATTATATAAATCTAAGATTTATACTAAAGTTATAATAAATATTTATTAACAACTAATTAAACAAAACAAAATTAAATTCTTGAGAAAGAACAATATCTATATTGTTTATTTAATATTTAATAAGTATTATATACTTTATAAAAAACAAATCTACAAAACTAAATAAAAAATTAATAACAAAATTCTTTGCTATAAAGTTTGTTAAATTATTAAAGACTTTAAACAACACAAAAATTTAAATTATATTAAGATCTTTACAATTGTAAATAAATTTATAAATTATAAAATTATTTTTGTTTTTATTGTTGTTAATAGTTCGAATTTAAAACAAATAAATAATATTATTGTTTTTTTTACAAAAATATTAACAAAGAGATCTATATAGAATTGCTTTACAACTTTGAACAAAACAAAAAAAATTTATTAATTTAGAAAAGCTCTCTATAAGTTTAAACTATTATCTCGAATATAATATAATATCTTTGTAATATTTTTTTGAAAATTATTATTTTTGTTTATTAAACTTCAATTTAAGTGTTTTTATTAATAACTTTACTATTATTGCTATCTATATAGACAATCTTTTAATTATTAGTATTAACAAGAGGTTTATCGACGTTGTTAAGAGAATCTTTGTCAATCAATTTAAAATAATTGATTTAAATTTTGTTTAATAATTTTTAAAATCGAAATTAAACACGGTTTTGCAATTTAAACTCTATATTTAAATTAAAAAATATATCTAGAAAAAATACTAAGAAATTACAAAATATAAGAGTATAAACTAGTTGCTATCTTTATAAATATATCTAAAATATACATTGTTAATTTAGACTATATTTTTAATTTAAATTATTGTTGTATCTATTAATCGACAATTAATTCTCTTATATATACAATACTAAATATTCGATTAAATATTGCTTCTGTTATCTTAATAGTAAGGAAGTATATTTTTTATTTTATCGACACTTATTAAAAAATTATTAAACAAATATTTTGTTATTTTTGAGATATTTTTGATCTTTATTTTATCTTCTATAGAAGTATTTGTTCTCTATTAAACTATATCGATATTAATTAAAATAAAAATTAAAATACTTGTTATTTTATCTTTAAATATATCTTTAATCTAAAGAGTATTGCTATTAGTTAATTATCTAAATATTAATTAATTATTACTCTTTTTACTTGCAAAGTCGAATATATCGAACAAATACAAAAAAAAAAAAAACTCTAAATATTGTTAGAACAATTATAGTTATTCTATTTATTTCTATTGTTATTGTTTACGTCTAGAGCTTTTGTTGTTGTTAAAACTTTCTTTTTGATACTTTTAATACTATATTTAATTATTATTATTATTTATTGCAACAACTAAAGAATTATAGTGTTTGCTAAGAATTTTGCGCAATATTTTTAAAAAAAAGTATATAAATATTTAAATCTAGTTTGTTTATAAAAAGATTGCGAATGGTTAAATTAAACTAGAATATATCTTTATTAAGAAACGAATAGTTAACAAACTAATTAAAGCTTTTCTCTATAATATATTTAAAACGTTTTAACAAACTCTTAAATTAATTTAATAATTAAATTACTTGTAATCTTAAATATAGATATTAGACTTAATTATTTAGACAACTTACAATTAAGATCTTGCTATATTTATTTTTGTTAATCTTTGTATTATTTATTTAAATTTGTATTTATTGTTCTTTTTGTCTTACTAGTATAATTATTAAATATTATTAACAATACTTGTACAGTTCTTTAACAAAGTTTTGTCTTCTATATATTTTTCGAGTTCTATTGAATCTTAAACTTGTAAATATATATATATATATATATAAACTGTTAACAAAGAACTTTTATATACTTTTTTTATTTTTGCTAAAAAGATATTTGAGACTTAAAAGTTTTAAAATAAATTTTAAACTTAATAAAATATAGAATATAATTTATATAAAAGCTAGTTTCTAGACTTAGATTAAGTAAAATATCGAAATATTGTAATCGGTTTAATCTACATCGACAATTTCGAAACTCTTGTTAATAGCACTATTAGTAACTAATAGTTAAAGTAGCAGATTAGTTAATAAGCCCGCTTTATATAATTAAGCGCAGAGTTCAATTGCGAATATTTGAGCGTCGCAGTATTGATAGTTTTAGTAGAAATAGCAAGTTTAGCAAAATTAGCACAACTTGCACTCTTCTCATAGTTTTTATTAAAACAACGCAATCTATATATTGTTTAGAATCTTCTTACAATAGTGTCAATAGTATTAAAAATTTCTATGTTATAGATATAAATCGAAATATATTCTTAATTGTCTATATTAATTCTATTATAGTTATAACTAATACATTCGATAACTTAACTTTGATTAATCTTATTATTGCGAGATTGTTAATAGAGCGAAACTCTAAATATTTCGATAATTGAATACAATCTAAGATTATAGAAATTTGTATACGTTCTTTTTATTATATATAAAAATCTCTAGCACAAATTGTATTAGAAATTGCGTCTTTGCGTAAATTCAAAATCTATTGTATCTATTTGTATTATTTACAATATTATTTGTTTTGTTTATTTTATATTATATTGTATATTTTTTTCTTACTTCTAGCTTTTTCTTTTAAGCAATTTAATTAATTATTAATTTTAATATTATAGTTTTTGTTTAACTTTCGAATTTTATTTGAGTTTTGTACTTATTTTAATTTAAATTCTTTTAATCGACAATTTTTGTTATATTAATTAGTTTGTTTACAATTTATATTAATCTTAATAATATTAAGAAGACATTAAATACAATTTACAATATTTATATTCCTCTCTCTTAGTATTGTTTGCTTGTCGAACGTCTTTTAATTAGCGCTATTTAGAAGTTAAATATAGTAGATAGTTTCTATATATTTTATTTGTTTCTTTATTTGTCGAATTAGTTATTAAGTTGTAATTATTATATTGAAGTTAAAGTATTAGTATTTCTAATATGCTTTCGACAAAACATTTGTTCAATTCGATTTTTAAAAAAAAATCTATTTTAATATTGTTATTAAATTTAATTGTTTTCTATATGCAAGTTGCAATTAGTTAATTATATTTTAAATTAAATTAAATTAAGTTAAATTAAATTATCTCTAAAAGTTTTTTCTATCTTTGCACTAATTTTATTTTTAAAATCTTTCTAGAAGCGCCAAAATAGTTAGCTAGTATATTATATTAATTTTGAACAACTAACAAACAATCTATTCTTTTTGTATAAAATACTTATCTTTGAATTGTTTTCTATCTTATTGTTCTATAAGTATTATTGTAGTTAATTAATAAATTATATAGATATTAAATTATATTAAAGTAATTTAAATTAAAATAGATTTTTTCGAAGAAAGCAATTTATTTTTGCAATATTATTTCTTTTACTATCTTTTTATAAGATGTATTATAATTAATTAACGCATTTTATAGATTTTAGATCAAATTAAATCAAATTAAATTAAAATTTCTCTAAAATTTGAATCCATATTTTGAGAAGAATTTTTTTTCAAATTGTAGTTAGTACTTTGTGACAATTGTTAGCTTCTAATATTAACAAATTTAATTTTATTTACTTTATTTTTTATTAAATATTTTAATATAGATTTGCTAACTCTATTGTCGACAAATATACTTTTATTGTTTAGTCTTTTATATTGTTGTAATACTATCTTGAATTTAAACTCGAAATTATTTAAATTAAACAAAAAGTTTTTTAGAGAAAAATATATTTCTATTTTAAATTTCAAATTGCAATCTGCTTTTCTATTGTAGAATATTATTTTCTTTTGCAATTTGCGCAATTTTAATTCGATTTTTGTTGTACTTTAATTATTTTATAGTTTTTATATAATATTTTAGATTTCTAATATTATTAGCTTAATATATATAATTATATAATTTGCATTATAGATTACTTGTTGTTAATTTAAATCTTTTTAAATTTGATTATAATGCGCACTTTATAACGAAATTTCTCTATATAGTAACAAATTATAATATATATTATTTTAATTATCTTTAAACTTAGTTTTGTAAACAAATATCTAATTAAGAAATTTGTTTCAAAACTTTTTCGATTGTTGTTAAAGAACAATAATACGAAGATCTTAACAATTACTAAAATTTAAAAGATTTTAAATAATATATTTGTTTGTTAATAATTTATACTTAAAAAGACGCAATTTCGCAACAATATTACAATGTAATTATATAATTTTTTGCTATTGTTAAAATTGTAATAATTTCTAACTATCTTGCACACTTGTTTTATTATATATAATCAAATATCGCTTATTAAATCGAACAACTATAACAAAATAGTTTTAAATTAATATTAACAAATTAAAATAGCTATCTTTTTTGTCTCTTTTAACACTAAAGTATCGACAATATTTTTGTTTTGTTAATATTTAAAATTGCTTATTTGAACAATTATTTTTCTTTGTAGTTTTTTTATTAGTTTAAATAGTCTTGCTTTCTATTTAGCATCTATTTAAAGATTGCAATTCTCGAATTTAATATTGTTATAAACAATTGTAGCTTGCAAAAAAGAAATTATGTTTTGTATAATTTGTTTATATTTTAATATTAAATAATATTTTGAACGTTATTTAATACTTTTCTATAGTACAAATATATTAACAAATATTGTTTGAGTTTTTTGCAAAGATAATAATTTGTTTTGTCAATTATTAAATGCAAAAAACTAAGAAGTAAAATTCGAACAATTGATTGTTAAAAACGCAAAATTGTAAATATTTAAGAAAAATTAAAATAATTGTAATTTATGCGTCTTCGACTTCCTAATTACGTTTTTAAAAAACAAAATAACAAATAAGAGCTATAATTAATTAAAAAAAGATTTGAAAAAAGAAACAAAACTTACTTTGTCTTATATTTGCAAAAATAATATTTCTATTGTATTGCTCTCTTTCTTGTTAATAACAAAAGCTTTTCTATATTTGTTTAAGAAACGCGAAAAGTTATTTAATTTAAAATCTAAGTTATTTCTTTTATTTGTCGAACTATTATTCTACGCAAATATAGATTAGTAAATATTTCTTAATTTAACTAGTAACAATTGCGTTTATTAGAAATATTGCAACTCTTAATTTTTTAAATATAGTTAACAAAGTTATATACGCAAGTATTGTTAAATCGACGTAAAACAAAATATAAAAGAATATTTGTTATAAAGTAAAAAACTTAAGACAAAAAAAGATACTTGCTTAAGAAGAAAATATTTAAAAAAAACAATAAGAAACTAATATAACGTATTAATATACGCTTGTTTGTAATCTAAATTAAATTTGATTCTATATAATCTAGTATAGCTTAATGTAACTTAGTATAATTTAGATTAATTTGATTTGTTTTAAAAGTTTTTTGTTTAAGATGTTCTATATTGTTTGCTTCTTTATTATGTTACTTATATTATAATAAATATTTTAATAAATTAAAACAAACGTTGTTGTATTATCTATTATAAAAAAAATATAATTTTAGTTATTGTCTTTTACGCTTTAACTTATCGAAAGACTAGAATTGTGCAATTCTTTTAATTATTGTCGATTACTCTTAAACATTTAATTCTTAACAAACTATTTAAGCTATCTTGTTAAAATAAAAACGAATTTTGCAAAATTGCAAACACTAAAAAGAAATTAAACAATCTTTCTATTATAAATTTATGTTTATTTATTTAATTGATATCTATATAATGTGTCGATTCTTGTTGTATATCTAATTGGCGTAAAATAACGCAACAAAATATATTATTATATGTGAAAATATAGAAAAGACTTTGCGCTATATATGCTTTGCTATCTAATACAATTGACAAGATAATTAGCAACAATATTGTTTAAATAAAGTTTTTGCTTCTATTATTTACAATACTAGATAACAAATTTGAAATATTGTTTATAAGATTTACAAACTATATTTTAATATTGTTGTCTTTTTTGTTAAAAAATCTTGTATTAGAGTTTGTTAAAAACAATTTATTTGTCGAACAACTATTTTATTTAACAATAGTATTTTGATTTTTTTTTTTGCGTTTAAAGTAAAGAGTATAAACAAAATTGTTATTGTCTCTTTTATTAATCTAAAACAAATTACTCTCTCTATTGTATTAAAATATATACTATTTAAATTTATTATTATTGTCTTTCTTATTGTTGCTATCTTTGTCTCTATCGAATTTACAAAAATAGCGCAATTCTAATATATAATTAAACTACGCAAAAGAGTAAAATAACAAAAAACAAACAATTAATTAACTATTGTTTAATAATCTAATAAATAAAAGTCTAGTAAAATTGTTTGTTTGGAATCTCTAAAGCATTGACGCATTGTTAGATAGTACAAATTAAAATTATATTTTAATCGATAATAATAGCACAAACAATAATATCTCAATTCGCTTTAATAGATTTAGAGAGAACAATATTTTTAAAAAGAATCTATTATATATTAATTTAAGTACTAGTATAGTCTTCGATAACAACAAGAACAACAATTTGAAGAAATTTAATTTAAAACGTTTATATTTTATATTAATTTATTTATTTTCTTTTATAAAGCGAAAGATATATTTGTCGACTTCTTTATTAATTTTATTTTGTCTTATATTATTAATATCTATCTAATTTTAGAACAATTGCAAAAATTGTTTTTGTTACAAGTTGTAAATTTGATTAAAATATAAGAGTCTATATATTGAAAAAATATTTAAAGAAAAGACGTAAATTTTGACAATAATATTTTATATATTTATCGAGAGATTGTTTGCTTTATATGTTGTTTTAAATTTGACAATTCTTTATTAAATTAATTGAAATCAAGATTAAGTTGCTTCAAATTTAATATATTAAAAAGTATATTAATACAAGAAGTTTATTGCAATATATGCGCGTTAATATTATCGATCTTAAATATATTTTTGCACTTTTGTTAAAAATACTATTGTTGCGAAAAACAATATTACAAAACTTCTAAATATATTTCGAGAACGTTTCTATTAAATAAAATTTAATAGCAATTTGTATCTTTAATTAGTTTAAAATTAAATAAAGTTCTTAAAAGATTAGAACTTATCTAAGATCTTCGATACTATAATATAGTTCTTTTATAATCTAACTAATAATAGTCTTATTTTTTATTAAAAATATACTTAGAGATTGTTTGATACTTATTTATTAAGAAATCGAGCTCAAAAATTGTGTTTAACTTAATAACAAATTTCTTTAGATTGCATATGCGCTTCCCTCTGCTGCTTCGCAAGCAGAAGCGCTATTAATTTTGTTAAAATCAATAATAGTCTCTACAATTCTATTTGACTTGTAACAATATTTATAAAAAAGTAGAGACAAATATTTGCGACAAATCTAGCAAAAGTATTAGGCTAACCGTTTGGGTCGGTTTTTCTCCAAAATCTATAACTCGACCCGAAAGTTATACCTAATTAGGCCAAGTTTTAACCTAATATAGTTAGTATTTTCATAATTTATGCAATTCGGTTCCAACTGTTAGAACCAAGCGATTAGTCTAAAAAGTATCTTCTTAATTGTTGTTAAAAGCAATAATTACAATAATATTAATAAAGACAATATAATCTAGCGTTTTTCAATACGATTAAAGTATAATTGTTGCAATTAAACTAATTTAATCTTAAACAAATTAAATTGATTTAATTTTAAACAATTTAATTTAATCTTAAACAAATTAATTTAAAACTTAAACAATCTAATTCAATTATTAATTAATCTAAGTCTCAAAATAAATTTGCTCTTTTTACTAATAGCAAAATTCTTAACAATTGTTGTTTTTTTTTTTTTTTTTTACTTTCTTTAATATATTAACTACGTCTTTTGCAATTTCGAATCTTAAAATAACAACAAAAAAAATATATATTATATAAAAGTCTATATATTGCGCAATTTAATTAATTTGTTTAATACGTTATTGTAATCTAAATAGTACAAAATAAAGATATTATTATTTATTGTTAAGATAGATATTCGAATAGTAAAGAAAATATATAAATTAGAAATTTCTTTATAATTCTAATAACGCAAATTTTGTTAACTTAACTTAACTATTGCACCTT
>JAABUL010006232.1_pt1 | contig 13945 bp, 25 predicted proteins | sample 5559151 | NCBI WGS metagenome assembly JAABUL01 (sample SAMN10711876, study PRJNA513368) | rock metagenome | isolation source: Antarctica rocks | place: Antarctica: Victoria Land, Pudding Butte sud | reverse complement strand
CGGCGCCATGCAGGCGCTCTCCAGCACCTTGTTATGTTGTACCACTCCCAATGTACGTCACCTTACCTCGCAATTGACAGTCCTGTGACGCAAGGCAGTACTGCGTGACGCCGCGAGGCGACTGCCATGGGGCATAGTTGCAGGTGCGCAGCAAGGCCAAAACGCTTGTGTTCTCTGTAAGCTCGTCTCCAGCAAGTGCGACACCATCTCTCACAGGCTCGACCCCTGACGGAAATGTAGAGGGCTGATACATGCTTCGGCCCCCTTGGGGTGTTGACGTCCCTGGGGTCCTGAACCGCCCCATTGAAATGCTGAAGCTTTGTCTGTTTTCCGCGGTGAATTCCCAGGCTGGCACCAGTGCCTTTAACATCAACCCACAGGTGGTGGTCACAGAGGCGGCGGTGATGCGCATGGCGGCCCCATCGCTTTTCCTGGCGGCGCAGGCGCCTCTTGGGCCGACATGCCGACTGCTCAGTCCGTTCAAGTGGCACGACATCTGACTTGCTGGCAACCCTATGCCGGCGCTAGTCGCGGAGGCGGCGGTCGTGCGCGTGGCAGGGCCTCCTGCTGCTCCCGGCGGGCCTGCCTTTCTGGGCCAGCATGCCAATGCCTGAAATTCGTGGACTTCTCGAAATGACAAATCACAATCATTTCTCGGTAATCTCTACAGGTGGTAATTGCGGAAGCTGCGGTGGTGCGCATGGCGGGTCCAACCGCTTCCCCTGGCGGCGCCTGCGCCTTCCAGGCCGACATGCCGCGGGCAGTGCCGCTGGCGCGGTGGGATGCTGACTCGGCAGCGCTCCAGAAGAACGGCGTCCGCTTCTCCGGCTTCTTGGACGGTGCAAGCCTTGTTATCCGCAACAAAACGGGCTTGTTGCTCAACAACGAAAAGTGCACGCCAATGGTGCGGTGAGTTGCAGACGCAGCGGCGCCGCAGAAGAGCGGCGTCCGTTGCCTCCTGGACGGCAAGGAGTCGTTGTGCAGGAGTCCTCATTGGTATGCCCCATCCCAGCAGTGTCAGGATGTCGCGATCCGCAAGACGGATGCAGAGTTGATCCAGGAGAATGGAATCCGCATCTCCGCTTCTGGCTCCTAGGGCATGTGTACATCGAGAGGTTTCCAGGCGCAGAGCAGTGCAGACATTCTGAATCAAGCCATGCCTGCTTGCACGGTGAAGCAGCATCGAGGGCCATCTACACCTCAGAATCAGGGCAACAGAGAGTGCGCTGGCAATTTCGGCTTTGGTATGTGCCAGAGCAGCACATACATCGGCTGTGTTCTTCTTCTTCATTCTAAGAAGAAGAAGAAGAACATCTCTGCATTACGCATGCATGGCGCAAATTGGTCCGCAGATGCATGTTTATGTCGCTTGCAACCACCAACTACTTTCCGATATGCTTTACTATCAGTATATCATCTGCAGAATCACAAAACCTAAGAGTGGCCAACCCTTGGCGGTCTATCGGGGGTTGTGCTGCCATTGCAGATTCGGACGCTTTCAACGCTGCTCTCTGCGGCGAGTCCGCCATGAGGCTGCAGTTCTGGATCTGCAGAAGCGAAGCGGCGCACACAGTGCAAATTGAGAAACCCCCGCATTGGATCAAGCCTGCACTCGCCACCATGCAGGCGTCGACGCATTTGATGCAGCCCTCTTTGGCATCTCCGCCGCCGAGGCCGCCTTTCTGGACCCGCAACAGCGGCTGCTGCTGGAGGCAGCGCATGTGGCGCTCAGTACTTCCGGGCTGCGGCAGCAGGCCGGCTTCAGCGGCGCAGGAGCCGACATTTCCGCGGCCGGTCCCAAAGGCCCCACAGCCAGGTGCTTTCACATGTTCGTGTTCCGGAAGTGAGCGGTCTTGACGCATTAGAATATACATTGTTGGATGCCTTCATGCTGCATGCCAGGGTCGTATTTGAAGCTCTTCAGTCTCAATGTTGACTCTGACATTCAGCTCTTTCACGTCATCCGTACTCCTCCACAGGCCGCCGGTGCGGGGAGTGGCCGCCAACTGCGGGGGTCTGCATCGGCTTCTCTTACAACGAGTACATGTGGAATGCAGGATTCAGGCTGCTTTTCTCATGAACAACTTTACCATACGTGCAGGCCGCCGGCGCGGGGCGCCGCTGCCAACTGCGGCGTGTACATTGGCATCTCATACAACGAGTACATCGGGCTGGCGGGCGCCGCCGCGGGCGTCTCCACCTACACCGCCACCGGCGGCAGCCTGAGCGTCGCCGCAGGTCAGGTCTCTTCTGATGCAGCCTCGCCGGGTTTTTCACAGCACCTGTCAACAATGGATACATGTCTGACGGCATGCCACGCGTGCTAATCCCACACCCTCTGCAGCTGATGACTTCGGTAGGCCGCATGCGCAATTTGCGCATTCTCTGCACCTGCAGTACGATGGCAGAGGGTCACTGGCGGTTTTCTGCTTCCCACAAATGCAGCGCCAATGCCGGTGCTGATACAGAGTGCCACGACAAGGATCAACATGCACCGATGTACAGGCAGCCTGAGACACGTATGCTGTCTGAGCTGTCCGGCTGCCGCCCAAGACTGCCAAGCTTTGCACAGAATTATTCCCCACACGACACATGCCACGTTTTCGTTGACCGCAGGCCGGATGTCGTACCTGTACAGCCTGAAAACACCATCCATCGCTATGGACACTGCCTGCTCGTCCAGCTGTGCATATGGAAGTTAGCTTTGTTGACGTTCTGGCTCATCCTATGTACTGCAGGCCGGCTGTCCTACCTGTACGGCCTGAATGGCCCGTCCATCGCCATCGACACCGCCTGCTCTTCCAGCCTCGTGGCGGTCGGCACCGCCCGAAATGCGCTCCTGTTGGGCGTCGCGGGGGGCGCGCTGGCGGGCGGCATCACGCTGCTGCTGAGTCCCACCACCATGGCGATGTACGCGGTGGCAGGTGCGGCGTTGAATGTTAGAAGGAGATGCATGCTGGTGATCCAGTGCCATCGGGAACACCCTTCTCTTGAACATCTGCACCGAACAAGTGATTCTCGGACGCTGCTGGCCACATCCAGGCATGCTTGCGGCGGATGGGCGCTGCAAAACCCTGGACGCCGGCGCCAACAACTTCAGTTCACAGCACCGCACCACAGTGACAAACACTAATTTTCCTGCACAGCAGCGACTCCATGTCGTCAATGACGCAGGCATGTTGGCCGCGGATGGGCGCTGCAAAACCCTGGACGCCGGCGCAGACGGCTACGTGCGCTCCGAGGGCCTAGGTCTGGTGGCGCTGCGCTGTGTGTCCTCCCTGGATCCGGAAGCGAGTAGTTGCGGAAGTTGCGGAAGCGGCGGAAGCGGCGGCGGCGGCGGCCACATCCTGGTGTCCGGATCCGCGGTCAACCAGGACGGGCGGTCCAGCGGCTTGACGGCGCCGAACGGCCCCAGCCAGCAGAACCTGATTCGCACCGCGCTTGCCAACGCACACCTGCCGGCCCACATGGTGAGCTTGCGACGCACGATTCAATCAAAATATCAAAATAGGGATCTGCAATAATGTGATCCATCGGCCTGACGGCGCCGATCAGCCTCGGACACCAGAATCTGGTTTGCACGGCGTTCGCCAACGCGCACCTGGTGCTTTGGATGCAAGTTGCTTTGGAAGACTGGGATGACTGTGGCCTGACGGCGCCGAACGGCCCAGCCAGCAGAACCTGATTTGCACCGCTTTTGCCAACGCACACCTGCCGGCCCAGGGTGAGCTCTTCATGCGACGCATCTAGCCGTATGTCCCTTCGAAAACGGAATCCAGCTGCCTGACACGCTCGTCGGCATCACACTGGCTTCCGCGCACCCGCTGGCACAGATGTTCTGGATGATGACGCCAAGCGACGCACTCTGAACTGGCTTGGTCTCTCTTCGAAGTCATGTGCACTCGTGCAATCATTGATCATGTGCCATCAAACTTGCATGCGCTGCCGGCAGCTGCCCCACTAGCAAGAGCTGATCCTGCACAGCTTCAGTGTGTGTCGCATCGGAAGCACCCGCTTCTTCCAGTGGTACACAATGCCGGGCGTGGATGACAGTTGACATGTGGAGGGCTGGGATGTCCTGCAGCTGGGCTCTGCAGCTGCACGGAACGCGCACCCATAAGTCCTACATATTGCACAGTGCACAGTCTGTGTACGTCTCGATCTACCTTCGCGCAGGTGGGCACGCTGCAGATGCACGGCACCGGCACGCCACTGGGCGACCCCATCGAGGTGAACGCGGCGCTGGCGGCGCTGCTTCCACCTTCCGGTTCTACTTCTACTTCTGCTTCCGGCCGTGACGGCGTGCCCCTGGTGCTGTCGGCGGCAAAGTCGGCGGCGGGGCACGCTGAGGCGGCCGCCGGCATGGTGGGCTTTGCGGCGGCGGCGCTGGCGGTGGAGGGTTTAAGCCACTCCGGCATCCTGCACCTGCGGTGAGCTTGATAAGGCAAAAGACATCACACAGAAGTGCAGAGCAGAAATAGAAAGGTGCATGCGCATATGGCATGCTCGCTTCACAACCCTGTGTTTGGTTGCCGATTGGCAGCAAGCGGTAACGCTCTGCAGCCTATTGATAAGAGACATATCGAATTCGGAAACCTCGATGCCTCGAAGCTGTGTCGTCCGCAAGATGTTGTCGTGTATCTTGTGTTGGTGTGAAGCCGGACACATTGCTCCGCCCCATTGATTTAATACCATGCCATATTATTAAATCAAATTGAATTTGATAACATGGCATGGTACTTGGCACTGCGGCCAGCCTGACTGGCAGCATCCATGTGGTCCGCGCTCGCGCTGTCACGGTCCGCTGAACCTCTGCATTCTGGTCGGTGTGGTACATCATCGGTGTGGTACATCAGATTGCTCACAGTCAGAATAGGTTCCCCTCCTGCGGCTGGACTGCGACCTGTTCCGTTCCCGCACTGCCTGCACAGTGTGCCAATGCTGCAGCGGATGCTCAGTCCTCCAACAACGTCGACGTGCTCTGAACAACCGCAGGGCTGTCAACCCGCACATCGCACCCACACTGGACGCCTTCCGCCGGCGTCCAGGCGCCGGTCGCGACGCCTCCGCAGCCGGCGCTTCATCAGCCCTCCGGTCTTCAGGCGCTGGAGACGCGGCGGCATCCAACGGCCCGGCGACATACGCGCCGCGGCAGGCGGGCGCCACGCCGGCAGCGCGCCGCGGGGACCGCTCCGTCTCCGGCATCAGCTCCTTCGCATTCCAGGTCTGACACATGATGCCTCGTGGTTGGTACCACCCATTTTTGCGAAGGGGGGTGGAGGAGCTGTCGTGAAGGCACTGACGCTGCTCTGGATGTGGACACTGACGCACACGCCTCGCCAGAGATGGCAGGATCAGCCGACTGCTGACGTCTTCGGAGCGCCAGATGCGTTTTGGCCAATTTCGGCCACGTAATTGACTTTCCGAATCGAACGCAGGGCACCAACGCGCACGTCACTCTGGAGACAGCTGGCGCCAATTTCGACGCCTCCGTCTTCGCACGGCGCCCCTTCATCTGGCGGCGGTCGGCGTTCTGGTTCGCGCCGGCGACGCACGCGCTGCAGCAGTGCGGCGTTGCCGTTGTCGCAGGTGCGCAGATCCACTCCGAACCATCTGCATACGACGACTCGATAGTCACGATACGTTTTGATCTGGTTCGCTCCGGCCGCTGCACGCGCTGCAGCGGCGCGGCGTTGCTATTGCCACAGGTGCGCGTTCCACTCTGAAACCTTCCTTGCGCCACGCGCACGGTGACCCTTGCCCAGCCTGTCATGGCTGCCACGGCAGCACCTGTGAGGCTCGGCACGGGCCTACAAAGCAGCATTGCCATGCTCAGCCGCCCGAAGACCCGAGTCTCCCACTGGGCTGCAGAATGATGCACGTTAGGACCAATTTGCATCAAACTCAGACCTGCAAAGGTGGATGCGTGCCAGACGGCGGTGCAGCGAGACAGAGGCATCTCGATTCGTGCCACTTCCTGTCCTGATCCCTCGACACAGACTTCAAATTTGATGTCTGTTCTCGCCGTATCGTGTTTCCAGGCCACCTGCTGCGGTGGGAGGTGTGCATCGGCGGCACAGTAGGCACTGCGGCCCTGGCGGGCTGCCGGCACGACGGCGGGGCGGCGCTGCCGGAGGCAGTCGGCCTGGAGATGGCGTGGGCCGGCGTGTGCTCCACCGCCTACGGGACACAGCTCAAGCACAGGTGCATCCTTGAGAAACACCTCAGTTGCAGGGTGCCTACCTCCGTTGCAGGGTGCCTATGTGAGATATGTGAGATTGATTCTGTCCATCTCTGCAAGTCCAGGCTTCTGAATTGTCGTTCTGTGCCGCTGCACAGGCTGCAGCTCGCGGATGCGGCAGTGCAGCCGCTGCCGGCAACGGCCTGCCCTGTCGCATTTGCTCTCAGCTGCGCTTTGGACACCCGCGCTGGCGGCATTCGAATCACCGCTCCCCAGCAGCAGCCGCAGCCGGCGGCCGCGCCGTTCCTGACAGCTTCCATCGCCTGGGCTGGGCCGCTGCCAATAATGCCCGGCGTCAGAGCCGCCGCCCCGGGCAGCCGCCCGGCAGCTGCTGCACAGCGCAGCGGCGCCAGCAATGACAGTGCACGCTACAGCTCGGCGGTCTTGGCGGCAGCGGCGGGCCTGCTGGCCATCGCCGGGCTCGGGCGCCGGCTGGCGAGCGGCGGCGCGGCGGCGACAGTCGAGCGGCCGCAGCAGCCGCACTCGCAGGATGCTGGCAAGTGCCTTGATTCCTGTGTGGTATTCAGAAGCCACACCTGGCGTCAAAATGCACATGACGTAGCTTGGAAGGGGGGTATTGCAGTAGCAGACGTGCGGGGGGCAGAGTGCTCCAGAGGAGTGCCCTTGTTGCCCTCGTCACTGACCACGCTCCCTGTAGTCCTGGCGATGTATGACACCAGCCATGGCAGGTGACCAGCTGACTCACACCTGACGGAGTGCCACAGCGACAAGATCTCTGACGTGTCTGCAGGGTACCACATCCACCCTGCCACACTAGACGCCGCCTTCCAGGCGGCACGGCTGGCCCGCGGCACCGCAGCCGGCGCGCACTACGAGGACATCGAACCAGCAGATGCCGCCAGCAGCTGGACGAGGCCGCTGCGGGAGCAGCTGGTGTGTCTGCGCTCCTTTGCGCCAGCGGCTGGGAGCGGCGCAGCAGCAGGAAGCAGCTCGGCGGCCCGGGCGGCGCCTTGCCGCCTCACCACGGCGGCGGGAGCCGCGCACCTGCAGGAGGGCGCAGCGGGCGGACCACTGGCGCAGCTTCGGGGCCTGGGCTTCGCGCTGCAGCAGCCGCACGGCGGTCCCTCGAACGCGGCGGCCGCCGAGGCGGCAGCGGCGAGCAGCGCGGTGGCAGGCGACTTCGTGTATCAAACAGTGTGGGCGGCAGACAGCAGCAAGGCAGCCAGCGCTTTGGCGGCCGGCGGCCGCGGGCCGGCGCGGCTGACTGGCTGCTTCCACCAGCTGGTGATGTCTTCTGCGGCCGACGGCCGCCACAGTATGCGGCTCAAGGCGCAGCAGCCAGGAATGGAGACTACGATGGCGGTTCTGGCGGCGCTGCAGCACTCCGCAGCCCGCAGAGACCGCCAGGTGGGTGGATGAAAAAAGGAATAGGAGGTGGAAACTGTGTGTGCATTCCACAGTTGCTGCAAGCTCCTGTTTTGCACCAAGCTGCGGTGGAGCACGCCGAAAGTCAAAGTCAAGGTGGCCTGTGGCATCTCTGCGTGAAGTTTCAATGTACGTTCCTCGGCAAATTATTTCACGAGCCTCAACATGCGCAGGTGTCGCTGACCACAACCAGCTGCAGCGCCTCTCCTGGCCTGCAGCCCTCTGCAAGGCGCTCCGCAAGCCGCTGCAGCGCGGCGGCGTTGGCCGGCATGCTGCGGGTGGCGGCCACAGAGCGGCCAGATGCTGCCTGGTCGTCCGGAGACTGCAGCCCCAGTCCAGGCCAGGTCTGTTTTCCCCAAATCTGTCTGGAAAGACCTTGGCAGACGTCGTCGGTGGCATTGTGACACCGCTGAGGCTTGTTTGGACCCAGTGCTGTCACACTGCTGTTTCCGCTGACAACAAAGTCCTTCGTAGCTGTGTTTTGGCAGGCGATTTCGAGGTACTGGACCGTCCTCTGCCTGTGGGAGCGTCATGGTAAAACGCTGCTCGCAGCGGTGTTGCTCTGTTCACTCAACGTCACACGATTCAGACTGGTGCCATGCAGGTGCCTCTCAAACCGTGGAGTGCCGAACTCGGCGGCTTTGGGCAGCGGTCGGCAGCCGGCGTCCGCTTCAGCCCCGCCCTGATGTCGTGCCTACCGGCAGCGGCAGGCAGCCAACCGCTTCCCGCACCGGCCGCGCATCCCGCGGCACATGCCATGGCGCAGCCGGCAGCGTGGCTCATCAGCGGCGGCGCTGGCGCCCTGGGTCTGCTGACAGCGGCGTGGCTGGCGGGCGCTGTAGGCGGCGCTCCCGCCAGCAAAGCCACCACTAAAAGCAGTGGGAACTCAGAAGAACCACCTGGCAGCCCCGCAGCAGTCAGCGCGGCTGCTGGCCAGCCGGACTCAGCATGCCACAGGCTGCGGCTGGTGCTGACGTCTCGCAGCGGCCGCTTCGGCGCGGCAGAAGGACCCAGCCTCGCGGCGCAGCTGTGCGCCGGCGGAGGCCCCTTTGTCAGCTGCTGCGTCACCCTCGTGCGGTGCGTGTTCTGCAGCGCACTCGTGCTGTTGTCAGGTCTCTGCAGCAATCAGCGAAGGGGAGCCCAACCTCTACGGGTGTGAGGAAATGTAAGGAGGTGGATCCAAGGGATGCCCAACTGCCCCTCCGCATCGCCATATTGAAACTTGATTGTCTGCCTGCAGGTGCGACGTCAGCTCCGGTGAGGAGAGCGCGGCGGCCGCGGCAGCAGCAGCATCCGCCGGCGCCGGCGTTGGCCTGGTGCATGCCGCAGGCGTGCTGCAGGACGCTCTGCTGGCCAACCAGACGCCACGGCATGTGCGGTCGGTGTTTGCGCCCAAGGTCGCCGGCGCGGATGGCCTGATGCAGGTGTGTTTCTCCAGAAGCACGGTAGTCATGTGGAACGACCAAGCTTTCTGCTGTTGTGTTTCGGTGTGCCTCGGAATGTGCTGTCCGGATGGGCAGAGCACGGATTCGGGACTGCGGTTCCTCTTCCTTTCTACTGCTCGCAGCAGCATACGCTTTGCATGTTTTGTCAGCTTGTCACCTGGTGACGTCACACGCACACTCCTTTAAATACCGTGCTTGTGGGCGGCTTGTGTCAAACGCACACCTTGAGCAACCTTGTCACGTATGTATGTCCACAGATGCAAGGCTCTTCGCAAGCTGCGCCTTTAAGTTTCTTCCCACAAGCATGGCTGTACATCTGCATCGAACTGCAGGGACCGCACGGTGTGGCAGTGCAGCAGCGGCTTCGGTTCAGCAGCCAGCAACGCTGACTGCATCGTTGGTCTAAGATGACAAAACTCTCAGTGGTACTGCGGCGATCTGCAGAGGCATGGTGCATGGTGTGCTTCACTGCGAACTCGGGTCGGCGCGCTGGCAGGACCGGCGGGCTGCGTCGAACAAGTCGAAAGCCAGGCATCTAGATTCTCTGACTCTCTCTCTCCAGGGGCTGTATGGTGTGGCGGTGGCACAAAAGGTTCTCTTCAGCAGCATTGCCGCGCTCACGGGACCTGCGGGATCCGCAAACTACGCCGCCGCAAACGCCGCACTGGACGCCGCCTCACACGATTTGCAGGCGCAAGGTGCGGCTGATCACAAACAGCAGAGCAGTCTGACAGAGTTTCACTGATCCGAGGACCAGTCCTTAAGCTGTGAAACACACTTTTGCCTCTGGCCCCAGACGCATGCCTCAGTACAGCTGCGCCTGCAGCTCTCACGGCTCTGTGATGCAGCAGTAGGCTGCACATTTGGTGCAGTTTGTTGCTGGTGCCTATCGGCCCTTCCGGGCACATTCTTGGAGTGTTCGGTGTCCGAAGCCATAGACACACACTGCAGAAGTCATTCAATGCCCCGCAGGCAAGGCATGCACCAGCCCGCAGCATCAGCATGGTCGCCTCCAGCGCAACCCATGTCTACTGCGGAGAAAGCAATATGTGTCGTTCAAGGGGAAATCGCTTCTGCAGCGAGTCCTTCTCCAGCGTGCAGTGGGCGCCTGGGGCGGCGTCGGCTTGGTGGCATCCATACGTTGTGGTTATTTACATTATGCTAAGAGTCTCCGATCGCTCGGCAGGTGAGTCATGCACAAGCGTGCAGTGGGGCGCCTGGGGCGGCGTCGGCATGGTCGCCTCCAGCGCGGCGGTGCTGGGACGCATGCGGCGTGCCGGCATCGCCACAGTCGGCCCGGCAGCGGGTCTCGCAGCCCTGGCGGGGATTATCGCACAGAGCCAGCCGCTGCCGCAGGTGAGCCCGCAGCCGGCTTTGCTGCAGGTGCCAGACACACTTGCCTTCAGCGGCTACTCGTGATTCTCATGCAGGACGCTCAAGTTGACGCAGTCCTGCCTAAGGTCTGTTCTGGTCTCCACTCAGGTCTCGGCGGTTCCCTTCCTGTGGCCGGTCTTCTTGCGCGACGCCCGCCAGGCGGCGCAGCCGTTCTACTCCGCGTTGATGCCGGCGACCGCCCCAGCGGGACCGCCGATGCAGAGCCTGCCGCGGCCGTGCAGCAGTGGAGATGCGCCGCGGCAGCTGCAGCTGCCGCAGCCGGCGCGGCTGAGGGAGGCAGCGGTGGCGGCGGCGGTGGCGGAAGCGGTACGGGCGGCGCTCGACGAGGATGTGGAAAGCAGCGCACCGCTGCTGCAGGCGGGCCTGGATTCACTGGGTAAGTAGTTCAGCTTTCGGAGATCTGCGAGGTCCAACAATTTGAGTCTGCTGCACAGTTCTCAGGTTTGCCTGCCGTATGAGGGCATTTGGGCTGAAAGGTGGGAAGTTTCAGGCAGCTCTCGCTGCATGGTGGAGAGATTCCATGTCTTCTCTTGACAGGTTTGTGATACATGTCTCTAGGCGTAGGAGAGCATCAACGCTTATTATGTTCGATGATTTATGTTCGATACGTATGTGCAATTACATAGCATATAAGCTGTGCGACACCATCAGCCGTGCTACGACTTGAGCTCACGCACACGCTGGTGTGAGAAACTCGAAACTTGCATGGCGTTCTGGCTCTCGTTTCACTGAACACGATTATTGGCAATTCATATACTCAGGTGCCGCACAGCTGTGCAAATGCATCGGCCAGGCACTGGGCCTGGAGCTGCGGCACAGTACGCCGGCGTCTTCACGCCACATGGTAGCCACCCTGTATTACGAATATGCAAGCTTTACACTGATGCTGCCTGCCACTTCTAAGCAGGCGCCGTGGAGCTGCGCAACACCATCAGCGCGTCGCCGGGCCTGGAGCTGTCGCACACGCTGGTGCATATGAGCCAAACGATTGTCATTGTGATTGTCATTGAAAACCTCGCAAATCTAGACTTTGATGTACGTGATCGACACAGGTGCGGTGGAGCTGCGAAATACAATTGGGCGATCGCTGGGCCTGGAGCTGCCGCACACCCTGGTGTTCGACTGCCCAACGGCTGCCGACATCGTCCACTACATCCTGGACAACTTCCAGCTTCCTGCGAAGACCGCCGACGAACCCGATTTCGCCGGCGGCAGCGGCGGCGACAGCGGCAAGTCCTCGGCAGAGACCGCCGCCGCCGCAGCCGCAGCGGCAGGGACGGCAGGCGGAGCAGCAGAAGCAGCGCCGTCAAACACGATGTCGAGGGAGGCGGTGGCGGACATCGTGGCGGCGGCGGTGCGGGCGCTGCTGGGGGAAGACGTGGTGCGCGATGCGCCGCTGCTGGCGGCGGGGCTGGATTCGCTCGCGGCAGTGGAACTTCGCAATGACATCAGCAGGTGCCTACTTCAGATGATGTCTGAAATAAAAATCGAGGCAGGCTCTAGATCCCACACCGAGGCAAACCCTGAATCTGGCAAGTGCTATCGTGAGCAGCGCTGAGTTAAAACGTGGCGCCGGACGCGCTGCTGCTGCGGCGGGGCTGGGTGGTATGGCGGCGATAGAGCTTCTCAACGACATCAGCAGGTAGCTGCACCTTACCCAATCGCTGGACATCATAGTGCTCTGTGGCACTTGCATTCTTACATGTGTTGCTGCTGGCGTGGGGGCTGCAGTCCCCGGCGGCCGTGCAGCTCTGCAACGACATCAGCAGGTACGTACTGCCTTAGCGCAGAGGCTTGGTTCAGTTTCGTCAGTACGAAGTGCTGTAAGAACAGGCATCCAGGACATGGCGCCGGACGCATTACTGCTGGATCATGTCGCAGAACCGCCATTGTGCCGTCATCAATCAAGTGCCTTGCACCTCAGATGCACACATGCCGCACGTGTATGGGCGAACCTTCACTGCTCGTGGTCATGCTGCCGATCGTGCTGGGCGCACTAATGCATGCCCAGGAGCACGGCGGTCTCTGGTGGTACGGGTTGGGGATGCTGGCCGTCTGCATGTCCCCCACAATGGCCGTGCACTACAGGGCCTGTGGGCTGGATCTACCGACGATGCTGGTGTTCGACAATGCACCGCCCGCGGCGTTGAAGCCCCTCATTTGAACATTTGACAGCCCAGCCAGGCAGAACACCCCTTCGGCCGACATACAATTCGATTATGACATTGCAGGGCGCGCGTGCCGGAACTTCTGAGGACGCTGGTGTTCGGCTGATAGACGCCCGCGGAGGCCTGTGCATTTGTTGAATGAAATGAGTTTTCTCATCATGTTGTCCACCCCTGCAGAGCGTGCGGGCTGGACCTGCCGACGACGCTGGTGTTTGACTACCCGACGCCGGCGGCGCTCACCGATTTCGTCGCGGCGCAGATGCGGCCGGCAGCGCCAACCGCCGCTGGCGCCCTGCCGTGGGGACATGCAGCGGCTGTTCACGACTCCAGGCGAGTCGCCCGCTCTGGGAGTGGTAGAGAGCCACCACCAGACTGCAGTTTGTGCTGCCTCGGCAATCTGTCCTCCAGGGCTGAACCTGCTGTCACGTCCAAAACTCGTTGACCATTTAGGGTTTTCACGCAGCCACAAATCATGGCACATCTACTGCGCGCTGCACCGCTGCCAGGTACCCCCGGCGAGCTGGCAGCGGTGCCGTCATACGGCATGCCGGTTTGTGGAGTTCCAACCATGCTTGATGGTGGCACCTGGTCTTTCAATTGCAGGAGCTCGTCATGCTGGACACCACACTAAGCTCACCAATTGACACATTGCGTAATTCGCAACTCGAGGAATGACCGGTCTGGTTGATTAACTGAGTCATGTCTTCCTGCCTATGAACAGGGCCGGAGGCCGGATGATGGTCATTGAATCTCTCGCCGGCCGCTTCTCGAGCCACCCTGGAGCGGCGGGCGGCGATGAAAGAGACGCGGCCATTGACCTCACACGGGCGACGCCTTTTGCGCGCTGGGACGTGGACATGGAATTGCCGGGCGTCGTGTCACACAAGCCCGGCAGCCGCTTTGGCAGGCATGCCTTTTTGGATGCACGAACATCTGCATGTGCGCTCTGGGACTGCCAGGAGTTGTGTCGCACAAGCCCAGCAGTCGCTTCGGCAAGCGCGTTGAAGGATTACTTTGACTGCAAACCACCATATTGCGGGCTGCCTGTTGGCTGCCTTCGCTGCATGCCGGCAGCTGGTCCGAGACGGTTTCTCGAGGAATGTGGCCTCTTACTGGGAATGTGCCGTTTGCACAGATTCCTGGAGGGTGTCGAGGCATTCGATGCCGGGCTGTACGGCGTGAGCCCCTCTGAGGCGCTGGTCATGGACCCACAGCAGCGTCTCATGCTGGAGGTGCGTGCGTGAATGTTTTCTCGGTGTCAGAATCATGATGAACACGCTTGAACAGCGTGCCTGCATGTGGGCTGGCGC
>JAABUL010006229.1_pt1 | contig 13952 bp, 15 predicted proteins | sample 5559151 | NCBI WGS metagenome assembly JAABUL01 (sample SAMN10711876, study PRJNA513368) | rock metagenome | isolation source: Antarctica rocks | place: Antarctica: Victoria Land, Pudding Butte sud | reverse complement strand
TGTGCTTTTGCACTCATCCATATGAGTAATCAATGACATACAAATCTGCAGAGTACTGGACCAGTCCATTTCAAAGCAGCTGAAAATTTCACACACAGGTTGTTATCACAGTGAAAGACTAAATGAAAAATAGGAGGCCTACATGCCACTGGTATGAGAAAACAGGACAAAACATAGTACAAGCTAAAACCTGGCACCAGCTTTGCCTTCAGACATTCATACTAAAGTCGCAACAAACTGTGCAAATTTGCATAAAACTGCTAAGACTGAGCAAACACAGCACCCAAAACATTATTTGCGTGCATGGTCCACTGTAGAGCAAACCCAACCAAAAGCATGAGCAAAAGGATTGTATGATTTACGGGACTGCTCTGCTACTTCAAGAAGTATTGACTGCTGTGACCTGCTTCTGATGGATATACACTTGTGGTAGTGATCTACTGATCCCTGAAATTTGGCTCCATGAAGTCCACCAGGAGAGGCCAGACTGGGGACGCTTGATATTCTTCAAGTTGCTTTGCCAAGTTGAGATGATTGGCCGCCACTTGTGGGTACGCTGCAGCATTGACAGAAGCCAACTGCTTCAGGGTGCTACTGGTCTTGAGGTAGGCAATGCGCTCCAACCAGCAGGGATGAGTGCTAGTCATTGCCTCAAAATCACTGTGAAAGCAATATCGTCTACCAGCAACACAGAGATGAAGCACAAGAATTAGCAGCTGTGCACGGAAATGCTCCTCATCTGTAGCTGAGTCAAGGTGAGCCTGCATAGTCATGACAAAAGCTGTCAAGCCTTGGCTGTCCTCAATGTCATCTTCTGGAAGTTGCACTTCTGGAAACAGCTTCTGCAAGGAGGCTAGTGCATCAGCTTGACGTTGTGAAATGCCGGATCTGGCATACTTGTCTTCAGATGCCAACAGCTTGTCAAGATGCAGACGTGCCAGTGCTGTCATGGTGTCCTCAATGCTGTTCCCAGCTGCTCTTGCAATGGCTGCCCCGAGCACATCTGCTTCATGCTCATGCTGCTGACTGAGACAATAGGGCACCCACTTGCAAGCCATACGAGAGATGTAAAGCCCAGCTGGAATGGCTAGCAACCATGCCAAGCCACTTATGCCACTTAGAGCCAGCCTGCCAAAGACAGCTCCTCTGATCAACACCTTCCAACTCTCTCTCTCCTCCACATGCTTGGCAATGCCATGGCCCAGCTCATGACCCATGATGAAGACCAGTTCCTCTGCTGATGCATGCTGAAGCAGTATACCAGAGTTGACAGAAACCTTAAACAAGCCTCCTCCGCTGGTTGGTCTGAGAAACTTGTACCAGGACAAGTCATTTTCAGTTTGGAAGCTTGCCTGAGGTGATAAGTCGTACACATTGTGATCAAGACGGGTAGTCTTGGGCAAGTAAGACAGGCGCTGCTGCAGCTCAGGATGATGGAGTGCTAGCATCTCTGTCCCAAAGGAAGCTTGTTGGTAGAGACTTCTCACAAGCTGCAAGGCTTGCTGCTGCAATGGTGAGGACACCTTGTCAGCGGCCATGTGGTGCCTGTAGCTTTCCATGCCAAGAGGTGGGCACATGGTGTTGGGTTGTGCAGTTGACGACTGAGGCCACCTGAACAAAAGCTGTCTGCGGCCCGTTAACGGCACATCCTCGCTGTTGAAAGTATACACACCAGCTGAAGCCCCACAAGTTGCCACAGTAGCCAACCAGCCTGGAAATCGTGCCTCTGACTTGGCTGTAGGTTGCTCCTTGCCAGCTGCATTTGCTGTTCGCTGTACAACTGCGTCATGACATGGCTGAGCTGCCGTCTGCAAGGACGCCAGTTGCCGAAACATTGCAAAATTTGCTGGTGAGCTCACTCTTCTCAACTAATTCTGCAGGATTGCAGAAACAAGAGTCAGCGACATGCATTGCGGAAGGTTCGATTTGGATTGCAATAACTCACCATGATTGTGTCCTTCAACGAGCGCCTCGCAGAAGCCTTGGTAGATCCCCCGCTCCTCAAGCAGTGAAACTCCTACGCACAGTGCGCACAGGACATCTTAGGGGTCGTTACACTTGGTTGTGATTGCACGATGAGTATATGCTTGCATCGACATACTTGCTCTGAGGCAGGATAAACCGACCAACGTCCGGATGCTGCAAGATCAGCTCTGGTCCTGGAGAGCCGGTGCAGAAGCAGCCGTCAGGCTTGTCTGGACTTTTGACAGCAGACTGCACTTGCCAAAGACAGCGGTAGACATTATCTTTGAGCTCTTTGCCGGACGCGAGCCCGGCCGGGTGGCGCTGGACATGATCGAGGCCTCGACATCTGCAGGGAAAAATGACATGACCTCCGTATACGTATGCGAGCCTCCGTGAGTACGGCAAGCAGCGTGTGCGACGGCCAGCGTGAGGAATGCATTCACGTGAGGAATGCTTTCGTCGCAGCATTGCGCAGCCCCCAATACTATACAGGGAGGTTGACTCCAAGCATAGTCTGTGACGATATATAACAAGGTTTGAATTTGCTGTGAAAACGAGTTACTGTATGTAAAACTTTTCCTTTGTGTCCTAATACGAAATCATGCATTACACCAGGCCCTGCAAATCAGTGCATCCTTGTGATTGTGAGATCCGATCTCAAAGTCAAGCTCAAATTTTGACGGACGCAGCTGGTGCAAGCAGCTTCAGCACAGCTGGAATGCAAAGTCAAAGCGTTGGACAATTGAAGTACTGCCCTATTTATAACGGAAATTTGAATTGGAGGTGAGTACACTGTCGAAGTAGAAAAGTTGAATGATGATAATGACAGTGAATACATGAGTGATCTAAGCCATGATGACAGTGGCTATGACAGTGGTCATGCAGACAGATCACAGCAAGCATTCACTCTTGTGGTAGTTTGAAAACATGGTACAAAGTTGAAATCCTACTTCGTTAAATGGCGTCATTGGCGTCATTGTCAGTGAAACTTACTGTCCTCAGACTTAACATCACTACCGGCGTTTCAAAATCAAGTTGCTAGCGCCCTAGCCCTGTGTGCAATGCTACAGCTATATTGCCTTTCAGCCGCAGCTGTGGTCATGATTGTATAGCACGCTGTAACCAACTTCAACAAGTAAAGCATTGACTCTCAGATCACAATGACAATAGTCACTGCTACGGTCACTGCAACAGTCATGACACTTGCCGCAACTATGACAGACACGCCATACTCATCCCGAACCGGTTTTTGTTGACTGGACCTTCCTTGATAGATTGGATCTCTGATACACATTCCCAAGGATGTCCTGATTTGCAGAGCCCAATAACATGCCTGGATTCTATAGATGCTATGATACAATATGCTGTTAAGCAAGCATGTGACCATCTGTTGGTTTATCGGCCTGCATCTGCATTGGCTTGCCATCAAAGCTTGCTTGCAGCAGTGAAAATCACTTGTTCCCCACATATTTCACAAATTCATGCTTCACCTCACTCTGACAATACTTCGAGCGTCCACCACAAAAGCACCTAAATTGTCCCTAAACACCTTCTTATTGTTACGGTCCAACGAGTGGCAGAGGCCATTTGCAGACATGACCTTAGTCAGGGCAGATGTAAGCACACTCCTTAAGCCCTCATCTTTCTGCTCTGCCAGCAACTGCTCGCCTGCACAATCAATGAAGCTCCCATTCACACGTTGTCGGACAACGCGCAATGCTGTCACCAGATATGTCAAAATCGATACCATGCATGCCACCTTGCGAGTTGTCAGATTGCCACCTCGAAAATGTCTGTAGCCTCAGTAGCTTGGTCCAAGCCAAGTAACAGTATAGTCTGCTCGCATTTTGGTTTGTGCCATACACATGTTTCAGCTTGGATGATTACATGCAACTCTGATCACAGATGGACAAATTGCAGATATGGTGCGCTCACAACTCAAGTCAAACAATTATCAGCAATTCAGGCCACAGCCTCGATTGACATTGAAGTGACTCCTGCGTCGTCCCTGCTGTGCCCAATGCAAATGCAAGTAGCAATGCCTCTAGCAATGCTATCAGTGGTGGCACCTACCTATGTGCTGATAGGCCTGTGGGTGAGCAAGGATGAGGGGCAGGAGGGCATCTGCAGCCAGCCCTGTTAGCTCGCCAGCCCCACTGTCAAGCAGCAGACGCCGCATGAGCACTTCTAGAAAGCGACTCAGCAGGCCCTCCCCTGCTGCACAACAGCAAGGCATCACTTTGTTGCATACTGCTGGTTCCTGGTGTACCAAGCTGCTTGGCAACATTTGTCTGGTCATGAGTGAGTGAGTGAAGGAGTGAGCGATTGAGTGAGTGAGTGCGACAACTCATTGTGCACAGCTTTTGAAGCTTGAGTTGGGACTTTGATGACAATGTAGCAGGGTTGAGACTGGAGAGGAAGCACAAGTGATAGAACAGTGAACACCAGCCACATGCAGTAACAGATATACCTGCACCAGCCTGTAGGCCTGGTTTTCCAGCCTGTTTGCTTTGATAGTCAAACTTAGCCAGGGCTGCAAGAGCTTCTAGGGCTGATTGGACTGCCTCGGGTTCTGAAGATGCTATACCAAACTCCAAGGTGTGTAACAAGGTTTGTAGCTGCTGGGAGGGGAGAGCAGCCACCTTCTCAGGATACACCTGCAACACCGAATGCTCACCAAGGCTGGCATTTGCGTCCAGGAATGCTGTTGGAAGCTGTCATCAGCATCACATGACTGTTTTCTTGTCATGTATGACTGTAGTGCTGAACAGTTATTCCAAACCAGCTGCAGTCAAGTCATGCACGGCACACTTCAGACTACACAGCAGCAGCGCTGGAAAGCCGCCCTTGTCGCAATACTTAGGTTTCCTGAGATTGACACCACATTTGTGAGCTGGGCATGTAGATGAGCGATGGTTGTGCTTACCTCCATCATATAGGCCAGCAGCTGAAAGTACAAAAGGCACAGCTTGGGGTAGCCCAGTAGCTCAAGGGAGATCAAGGGGATCAGAATGTCCAGTCCCAGGAACACCAGCTGGGCCACATCCACAGCCTGCCCTGCCCCATTGGCTGCAGCTGCCCCTGACTCCTCCTCAGTGCTGCCAAAGTCAATGAGGTCACGCTGTGTGAGGTGTGTTAGTAGCTTCAGCAGAGCTCGCAGATCCCTGCAAAACTTTTTTGAGTTGTAATACTATCGTAGACTACCACAACCTCGTGGCAGCAAATAACAACTTTTCAAGAAGTATAGATTTGCAAAAAGTTTGGCAGGCCTTGCCTCTTTCTGTCGAGCATAGCAGATTGCAAAAGACCAGCATGGGTCAGCATCGGCAAGCAGTACAAGCACTTGCAGGCATGACATCTGCATTTGTCAGGCATGCTTTCAATGGCAAGCCCCATTGGGAGATGCGCACAGGCAGCATCGGCCAACGCTGGCTGACAGTTGATGCAGAGCAGCGGCATGATGGCAGTGTACCTGTAAGACTCCCCAACGGCATCTTGTCGCAAGGAGGCTGCTGTTTGAACACTCCTGCGCCCCTTGTTATAGCTGCTGTAGGTCTGCAGTAGATGGAGGACCCAGTGACACATGATGTGTGCGTCCCCAGCCTGCGCATCATGTACCACACATCTGTCTGCTAGCCGACCACAGTCAAAGTCTTGCTCTATCTTGACTACATGGGACAGCCACTGTCGTCTGTGCATGTGCTCAGCCCCACAATAACAAGCTGATACACGGCATGCATTTGCCAAGCAAGGGATTGCAATGCAGGCAGCTTTGTGATGCCTCAACATTCTGTTCATGAAGCTGGACAAGCGCTGCATGACACACAGGCTCAATGCAGGGATTGTATGCACGGCACCAGCGAGCAGGAGCTACATGGCTTGACCACACAGCCCAAAAAATGTGGATGTCAAGGAAAGCAGCAATCAAATGGTGTAATTGCCAGCCTTGTGTAGAAGCCACACATCTGTAACTTCAGTGGATAGCCTACTAAAGTTGCAGATCTGTTGGCAAACTACAAATCAAATTCGTATCATTTCAAATACATCAAAACATGATTCCCAAAGGCAAATAACATTTGCACTTCTTTTGTTTTACCACCTTACTCTTGCTATAAGTTGCGCTCACCGGTAGGTATGAAACATGTGCCTCTACCACATCCCCGGCCAGCTTGAGCAGCAGACACACGACAGGTTCATGCTGCCGGTACGCTTTCTGCAGCGCCAGCAGTGGTTCCATCATGCTGGCACACACGCTGAACAGGGGCTGTTGGGCATCAGGGCTGGTGCCCCGAGCTGCCCCTCTGAGGCATTCCAACAGGGCAGTCACACGCTGCATGACATCTGGCCGCTCTGCTATGCTGGCCAGGTCTGCTCTGCTAGCTAAAGATGACACCTCGCCTGCAAGGTACACCCAGGATGTGAATGCTGCCCGTCATGCCTGCATCTTTCTGTGCTTGCATAGCATGCTCATGCAAACTGCAAGCACATAGTACAGTGCCATGACTGCTGTTCTATGAGAAAAAAACAGCATGGCTGTGACAGCAGGAGCTGCTAGCTGTTGCATGTAAGAGAGGGAGGACCCCAACACAAAGCTACATGGGCAAACACAGCATGAGCAGGCGGTAGAACGCAGAAATCTTGTAGGAAGGGCTTGACCTGCTATGTTTTGCAACAAGTGATTAATGTACTGGTCGCGCTGTACATTATCTGAAAGGCCAGTGGCGGCCTGACAGAGGCAACAGGCCAGAGCCCTTTGCACCTTGGCTGATAGCCCTGTCAGAGCAGCAGCTTGCTGTGCAAAGGCGCCTGCAAAGCATGCAGTCAGGCGTCAGGCTTTGGAGACACCCAAGTCTCCAACCAAGCTTCCAGTCCACACAGACTAAAGTTTTATGCATCTTTGCTGGTAGTTCTGCCAAGGCAGCTGCTGCTGCACTGCAGATCAGGCTCACATACACTATTCCCGGAGATGTGTTGACAAACAGCTAATGTTGAAGCTGTGGGCGCAAGGATCCTCTGATGTGGGTCAGGCTAGAAATTGACCCACAGAGCTGGTACAGCAGCAGAACATCCCTGAGGATCTTCTCAGAGCCTCACACAGGTAGGAAAAGGTCCACAGCAGCAAGAATTTAAGCAGATAGTCCTGGGGCACATCAACCACACACAACACCATGCCAATGGCCAAGTCCTACCTGCAAGATTGTGCCATGGCTGCAGTTGAACCAGCCTGTGGCTGACGTGTCTGCGGCGCACCAATACAGACAGCAGCCTTGTGCATACGGCGGTGTGCAATTCTACCTCTCCTGCTTGCCCACCCAGCAGAGTACCTGCCACTTGCACCAGGGCAGCCAGCACTGAAGGGCCATTGCCAGCAGGCCCAAAGGCCTGGCCCATTGGAGGGCTGAGGTCTTCTTCTGACAGCAGATATGTATCAGCCCATCGCCCGATTGCCCATACTGCTGCTTCCATCACTCTGCATCAACCACTGCAGCTTGTATGCAAGGATACTTATGCAAGGGTGTTTGTAAAGAGTTTTGACTGCGGCTGCTGTGGGGCTTGATGTGAACAAAGCTATTGAGAGGCATGCATCAACCAGCGCCTCCATACCACTGCTTTGATGGTACGTAAGCAGCCAGGCACAGCAATGATTGTCTCTGTCCCTGGCTGCAATGAATAGCTTCAAATGTCACCATGAAGACGGAATGCAGTACTGCCAAGACGGCAGCAGCAAGGTTGACCGCAGGCAGGCATTGATCAGGGTTATAAATGCATCTGGTTATCAGCACAGGTACTGGCCTGGGGCTCATGATGGGGCCCAGGGAGGGGTCCAGGCTCATGCCTGCCACCCCCAGCAGTGCATTGGACGTAGCTTCTACCACATCTGCCTGCAAACCACAAGCATGGTCTGAGACAGGCGCCTGTATGCTTCATGCTGATCCGTTGTCATAACAACAATTTGTTCGGACATGCTGTGGAGCACAGCTGCCTAGCAAGCTAGCGTCACTCAGCATTGTTGCAACACCCGGCACATATCCAGCACAATGCTAAATGGGCTTCAGGACAAGGATGTGTGTGACAGGCATGCAGTTTGGGCATGACTAACCTGACCAGCGGACGCTGATGCAGTGGATGCTTGGGCCATGGAGAGGGGCATGAGGGGGGTCTCCCCCTCCCCTGGGTCAGCCAAGACATGGGCTGCTAGGCGCAGCACAAGGCATAGCTCCTCCATTGCTACACTCCTATCCTCCTTTCCTGCGTGTTGCAACAACCCTCAAACAAATGAATCTGACATTCTGACTGCTCAGCAGTGCGTTGTGCAGGATGCTCATCGCTTACATTCACTTCCACTGTCACGTTATTGATAGTGGCTGAAGGCCTCTACAGCCAACTTCATGTCTGCTGCTTAACAGAGAAAAAATAATCCTGGCAAGAATTGTAGCCACTGGAGGGGGGGAGAGAGGGGGTGAGGGGCAATGTTGCCTCGGGCTTGTGAGCTTGATCACAATTGGTTTAGGACTGCACACAGCACTGTAAGATGATGTTGCTGTAAGCACCGCAATGGTACAAAGAGAGGTGGATACACAGCGCAATGGTACAAAGAGGTGGCATGTTGTCTGAACGCACCTGCTGTCATGCTGTGAGCCACTTGCTGCTGCCTATGGGCGATGAGGTTGGAAAGGAGGGGTAGGGCTAGGAGGGGTGCGGCCCGCCCCAGCACTGCGACCCTTGTCAGCCACTCATCCCTGGCTGACCCAGCACCACCTACCAGGTCAAAGCTCAATCAGTGGAGCATATACGGATAGTCTCTTCCAGTACTTGCTGAATGAATGCATGCCACATACTATTGACTGGACTATCCACTGTTCACATCTTGACTTTCAGACCTCAGAACATGGAAAAAGTTGTCAGCAGAATGTGTTGTGTGAGCTTGGCTTGCTTGATATGCAATAGGCAGCGTGAGTAGCATTTGAAAATCAGGCAGGGCATATTACCTTTGCCTTCGTCTTCTTCCTCATCCTCAAAGGCCCCTGCAGCAGCATCCCTGAGGGCAGCCTCTAACAGGGCCTGGAAGACTGCCCCTACTGCATCTTGGGCCCTGCCAGACACCACACCCCCTGAACCCTGCCTGCATCCATGACTAACTTCTTTGCCAGAAGCAGCGAAGTTTTGCGATCATGCAACCAATTGGTGTTTTAACACTGTGTCATCACTTGGTGATCATGCAAGAATGATTGTGTCATCACTTGGTGATCATGTAAGTATGCAATGCTCTGGGTCAGCAATGATGCCGCTCCCACAGCAGGCACAACAATTGCTGTGGGACCAGATCAAGAGGACAGAAACATGCTCAGCTGCGCAGACTGTTTGATTCATGACTGAATGGCATATGCCACTGGCGTGACTGAAGCTACAGGACCGAAGCGCTGACGCAGCACACTGACTGGTCTTTGTCAAAATCTGTGCATGTTCAGAATGACACATTGTGGCTGCAGTGACACTACATTGGCGGAGCTCACATCGCAATTGCAATGTGCCCTTAGCCCAGGGCTGCTACTGTGCATAAACTTTGACAAGTGCTGGGCTGTTAACGTGCATATGCGCTGACAAGTGCTGGGCTATTGCTGTGCATACACTCTGCCAAGTTCAGGGCTGTTGCTGGATTGCTGTGCATAAGCTCTCGACAGTTCAGGGCTGTTGCAGTGCATGCCCTGTGACCAGTCCAGGGCTGTCGCAGTGCATGCCCTCTGACCAGTTAGGGCTGTTACTGTACACACACTCTGCCATGTTCAGGGCTGCTGCTTAATTGCTGTGCACACCCTCTGACCAGTTCAGGGTTGTTGCAGTGCATACCCTCTGGCAGCAGTGACTTGCAGCAGCTCCACCCAAGCATCAAGCAGTATGTCCACGGCATCAGCAGCCCAGCCCCCCTCATTCCCCTGCTCCAAACCCCCCGCCCCAATGCATGCCTGGGTCAAGGATGCTAAATGGGCCAAGATGCCGGGATTGGTCCCATCCCCAGGTGCAGCTGTCTCAAAGCCTGAGAGTCTGTGAACAGATGCTGCTGCATTGAGCGCCCTGCATTGTAAATGATGCTCATCTCCATCGGACTCCATCAGGGTTAGTAAAAGATGCTGCCTGAGACCCTAGGGCTGATTTGTAGTTTGTAGGTAGGTTCGTCCTTGGGCAGCCAAGCTTGTCTGTCACAAAGCGCGCAGACTTAACTATGTCCACTACGTTTACAGCAGCCCACTCGATGCAACAGGTTCACATGTTTACAACCCCTTCATAGAGGTCAGAATGTGGCACTGATCATGTACAAGCCCAGAGGTATGTAGGCCAACAGACAAAGGCCCTGCCAAAGTACACATCACAAATGCTGTACAACACAGATTAATGCAACATGTACCAAACATGTAATCAGCACAAGTAAGAACAGACTGTGAAGCATACGTATATTGCTGGACAGCACCCACAAAGATACAGGTATCAAGACTGGGCATCAGATCAGGCATCCAGGGCAATGCTGTCGTCATGGCATCCTTTACATGAGCATGAGAGCACACTGGCCTTGTGCTGTGGGTGAGGCTCCATCAAAGAAGCATCACAGCATACACTGCAGATTACAAAAGCAGGAACGCTGAAGCTTGCAGTACAAGGCAAAAAGCAGTGTGCATACCTGCAAGCATCTAGCAGGAAGGCTTCCTCATTGGCAGCAGCTTGATGCACAGCAGCTTGGGGGTCAGGCACCCACACCCACACCATCTGCAGCATCTGCCTCAGGTGCTTATTCCTCATGCTGTTGTTGCCTGCTTGCTGCTGTGAGTGGTGCTCCTTGGGAAAGATGTCACCGGTCAGGGAGCACAGCAAAACCTGCGGATGCAAATGGAAACTGTATAAGCAGCTGTTTGTGTCTGTCGTGTTGCTGGTGTCGGTTGATATCGCTTTTGTGAGGGGGCGCGAGGTGCTTTTCCTCAGAGGGAGCTGAATTTACCTTGAACAACAACTACAAGGCATGTCTGAAATTCATATTTTTGTTTTTCTTCATTTAGTACCTTACAGTATAAGGGAGTTGAGCCAGGTGTGACTCATCAGACATCCTGGCTTGAAAGCACAGGTGTATGTGGTGGGCTACAAAACCAAGCTGGTGGGATTTCTGCTTGAAAAAGAGCCTAGCGTTCCATTGTTGGTAGTTCTAGCCGAAAAATTGTGACCTCTAATGATGCTGTAGAAGACATGACATGACCGACTCTACAATTACTGACATGTCTTCATCCCCAAGAGCTGTACGCAGCTTCAGAAAAGCAAAGATTCACAGTAGATATCAGTCAGTGCAACCTGGACCTCGGCATAGTGCAGCAGAACTGTGTCTGTGTACTGCCACTGCAGTAATCACTGCTCTATACAGAGTAAGACTGTTGAGGCATGCAGTAGATGGCATGTTGCATGCAAGCTCACCACCAGCTGACGTGCCCTCTGAGCAAGGACAGAGTCAGGCTGGTTGTGCAGGTGGGCCAGCAGAGGGTGCAGCCAGGAGCAGCTATCAGGGCCCAGAAGCAGACCCCTCCAGGAGGGCCCCGGCTGGACTTGGAGGCTGTCTGAGGTGGGGCGAGTGCCCAGGTATGCTGCAGGCCCATTGCCTGGCCTGCATCAACACCCACACAACCCTTCCAGTGAATGTAAATACGGTTTGTGTTTTCATCATGTGATTCTGTTCAAGGACAGAGAAATCAGCAAAATACAACAATTTCCCCCCTTTTTTGGGGAATGCTTCTCTGATAGAGAAGAAGTGGTGATAGCAGAATTGACAGAAGCAAGCAACAGGGCTCAGAAGCAGACCCCTCCAGCAGCCAGCAGGCTGAACGAGGGAGGTCCAGGTATGCTCAAGGTGCCAAGCTGCACTTTGTCTGCTGGTCTTGGCTTTAGCATCAGTACTGTGATTCACAGACCAAGGTGTCACCAGCACCATCACTGAGACGTCGCCTCAAGTTTTGGTTTTGATGCTGACTTGGCTGGTACAGTGTCTTGACATTCAGTTCACCTTGAGCAAGCCATGCATAGCTGCATAGTGGAACGAGTTCCTGGCTGGCAGGCTTACACTGCACTGTGATGCTGCACAATGGGCACCAGATAAGAGGTTCGATCCAGAAGTCTCAGATCAGAGTAGCAACAGGCAGCACACCCCCTGCTGCTGGTAATGAGTTGCAACCTTCCCCAGGCGCCCATGGCAGCATGATGGTAACACTGCTGTAAGCTGGCATGACCAGCAAGGAGCGTACATATTCAGGTGCAGAGCAAGGACCAGACATGATGAGGTGAAGAGCAAGGGCAGCACCTGAAGTCCCAGGTAAGGACAGCAGCCATGAGGGACAAACACGCTGAGCAGACCCCCTGGTCCTGACCCTGGCTTGCTGCATGGGCAGTCTCCCCAGCAATGCTGGCAGCATGCTGATAGAAGGTGTGGAGGTAGTCCTGCTGCAGGCTCTTGCGGCACCTGTCATGCTGCTCCCAGGCCAAACCCAGAGGGCTGGCAGTGGAAGGAGCAAACTCTGACACCACGGCCTGCACATCAGCAAGCTTTTGTGAGCGCCTGTGCTGCTGACGTTGTTAGCATCGGATCTGCATGGGCACGGTCGTCTTTGCCTGATGCTCTCTGACAGCGCCTCAACTTGTTCCCTTCAAGACAATTGAAGAGGTGTAACCCCACGTCACAGCCTGGATGCACAACTGTGTTTTACCCACGGTCACGTCCCTTGGCCTTGTGGCTAGTTGTGTTGCTGACAAAACATAACACAGGGCTGACACAGAGGGACTAGACAGCGCACAACCTGCAAAAGCAGGCCAGAAAGGTAGACTTGTTATTCACAGCGGCACTGTGTGTCTCCTAAGGCAGTAGACATGTTGTATCTGTGATGTCTGCTTCCAGATGTGCAACATGCAGGTCAAAGTTGCTTTCACAACACATCCCCACTATGGCCGTGCCTTGGGTTTACCAGTCAAAGTGCAACCAGTCTGTTCTAGAAAGGCACAACACCAGGGGCAAGGGTCAAATTGAGGCAGAGCATCAAGACATCTAGACGTGCACACTTTCATTGCTTGATACCTTCTGGGGAGCATGCCACCCTTGGAAGATGGTGACAGGACAGATGTCAAACGACAGAAAACAGCTGATGACTGTCAGTACTGGGATGATAACGCACATTGCATGTGGGTTCTGTGCTTTGATGTGGCTTGTATGAAGATGGACACACAGGCAATGCTTGACAAGTGCTTGTGGTGGGCCATGCGCAAGGTAATCTGGCATGCTACAAGATTACGTCATGGCCAGTGTCACTGCGCAACATGCCTTTCAAAGACATGCAATATCCACACTGGGTACTGCAGGCTCAGCACTCAGGCTGGCTTGCCAAGACACATCATGGGTGGGCAGAAACATCATGCACTGACATGCGATGTAACAACACTAGCTTGGCACCTGTTTGAGAATCCTGACATGTGGCATGTGATGACATGCACACTCAACACAGTGCAAGTTAGGATGCCTGTCTGTCTGCATGCATGCAGTAAGCAAAAGACTGTGATAAGCAAGCAAGCTAACCTCAAGTATCTCGATGCCAGTGCGGCGTGCAGCAGCATCACTGGTGCCAGCCACTGTACTCTCAACCTCCCTGAAGAACGCATGCCGTTCCTCTGGGCTCTCATCCACCCAGCCACGCTTCAGCAGGACAGCCACTGTGCCTGTAAGCTGCTTCTGCACCAGGTCAGAATGCTTGCTGGTGTGCCTGCCAGCAGCATGAATGTGCTGGGAGCAAACAGGAATGGACTCACTGGTGCACATATGTGAAAGCAGCATTGCTGACAGATCTGCAGCAGAAGCAAGAGCAATTGTAGTATGAATCAGCAGCACCAGCAAAGTTTATGCTGCCTATGAGACTTCCACTGCGTGACAAGGGTTTGGACAGACAAGTGTACAATAGGCTGTCATACCTGAG
>JAABUL010006228.1_pt1 | contig 13953 bp, 13 predicted proteins | sample 5559151 | NCBI WGS metagenome assembly JAABUL01 (sample SAMN10711876, study PRJNA513368) | rock metagenome | isolation source: Antarctica rocks | place: Antarctica: Victoria Land, Pudding Butte sud | reverse complement strand
TTAATAGTATATATAAATAAGCTATATTTAGTTTTAATATTTTATATAGCTATTATAATATAATATAGTTTATATATAATAAATATAGCCTTAAATTACTTCTTATTATAGTAATTTATAAATTATTGAAATTTTATAAAAGTAGTTAAGTTCAATAGCTATTATAATAACTAATATTATAGAATTCTTGAATATTATCTTATATATTACGAGTATATACTATAAACTTATAGTACACTCAATATAAAGAGATACAATCTTATATTAACTAAGTTATTAGAGATATTAATATCCCGCGACTTAGTTTAGACCTTTAATATTAAGCGTTATATAAAGTATAAATAGTAAAATAGAGCTCTATCTTAAACTATTAATATATTAAAATATTACAGTAAAGCATTAAACTATTATATATATCCGTCGTCGAGATAATATAACATTAAATTTCAAAGTATCGTGTACGCGGTGAGGCCGTGCACGCGGTGTTTGAGTCTTCTAGATGTGGTATTTGCTTGGCGCAAGGTAAATTTCCAACAGCCGCAACGAGGACCAATCTAGACTGGAAAGATAGTATAAAGCATCTGAGTCGAGCCAATCATGCATCCGGAGCTCTTGGAGCAGAGCAGAGTTGGTAGCACGAAACCCTCGTTCCATGTAGCCGCGTGACCTTCGTTTCATCTCACCGAGTTCTAGAGAAGTGAGAGAGCCTCGCGGCGTTGGAGTGGGAGTACAAGGCGGATGAGGAAGAGGTAGCGGTGTAGGTCCGACCGTGTTGCTGGGAGACGGATATGCCGGAAGTACGCACACCTTTTTCAGGCCGGGAGCGCGGCCTCCAACCATCCCCAGAAGTGCAGAGATACCGTTATTGTGATTAGTCGTTGGGTCCTCGGCTTCGCAGCAACGAACTGTTATCCGGTGCAAGCTGGGTGAGTTGGCAAGCAGCTTCGCGTCAACGTAAACATCTGGTGGATGCCTCAACTTGAAAGCCTTGTCGGGCTCGTGAAACGTCTCGACGTGCAGTCTGCAGGTTCTCCGGGATCGATGCAGCTCCTCTAATAGCCCGCGCGGAAACTGACGAGAGGATGCCCAGACAATATCTCCGAGCTTCGGCGGCATCGCTCTGACAAAGTGGACCAAGGAAACCGTATCCACATCATTGTTGGAAGGAATCCGTAGGGTGTCCTTGCATCCTTTCTGCGTATCTTGCGCTTGGTGTCTAGTGGCTGGGTGTTGCCGTTCGTCTACAAACTCCAGTTTCCGAACATGCGTCAAGGATTCGCGTCTGTGGAGCAGATACGTCCACTGTTGGAGCCCGATCGGTGGGCGATCTGTGGGCGCAAGGCTGATTCGGATGCTACAAAAGAGCCGTGTATTCGCGCCGTACGTCCAGATCTTGTTGACAACGGCAAGTGCACGCAGATCGTGTCTCGAGTCGAGATACTCTGCAATGATGGCGGTCACTTCGACGGGGATACCATAATCGTTATCATCGCTGGAGATACTGTCGTCGATGGGGATGAAATCAGCGCCAGCCATGCTGTGTCCTGCGTCGGGATGGATGAGATAGGAGATGAATGTGAAGATGGGTGGCCTCCTCAGCTGGGTGTAATGTTCATGTTGCGGAGAGGCCACGCATCCACAACAAACATCAAGACCGCTTCCGACACTGACCGGACGACCTTGCCCTACCTACCTCTGTCGAAGACCCGACGTGTGGAAGGTGCGATTTGGCACCAGTCAGAGCACCTGTAACCATACTGTAGCAGGCGCGGCACAAAAAATCGGCATGAGACTGACCTATTCGATAGGTTCGGGATATTATGTGGCTACTTTGTATCGGAAGAAAGGTCCACAATTTGGTTGACAGGCATGATTTGCTGGCTTCTTTGTCGGTTTCGTGCGAGGTCTCAGAGGTGGCCAATCTCGTGATGCCCATCAGCGCGTGTCATTGGATGGGTCTTCTCCAATGCACAGGACAAATGGTACTTGTATGATCGTTCAGATAAGTAACGATCTGCCTGACCTAATGTGGAGAGTCTCCCACTCACTCGCCGTAAATAAGTCTTCGCGCACTATCGAAGGAGTTTGCGTACATAGATGACAGCAGCCACAGAGGTAACGACCACTCCTGTCAAGATGAGGCCGACGTGAAGCAGTAATCCTTGCTCGAAGAAACCAATGCCACCTCCACTAGACCTCTTCGCCACCTCGAGTGGCTTTCGTGATTCCTCGTTGAGCTGGGACAGGACTTTATTGTCCTTGTTCTGGAGCACTGCAGTGAGGCTGGTGTCCCGGAGTGATGGCACGATGTACTGTGCGGCCGGTACTGTGAACAGGTCGTAGTGCTGCGATGTGCTACTCCATATAGATTCGGTTATATAGATATAGACCTGTTCTAATAGCTGTGTATATATATCTATAGCCTTTCTATCTATATCTATATAGACTTATATAGATTAGCTATACTTAGCGGTTTTATACTAGGTATAGAGTGCCCGAAGGTTGCCTTTAAGGAGGATAAAACCTACGAATCCAGCGCTCTAATTGGCTAGCTAAGTCCGGCTTAGCATTAGTCTATACTTTATATCTATATCTATATCACTTTTCTCGAGCTCTATATTTATCGGTCTATATCTATACGGCTAATTTAGTCTATATAGACGAACATCGCAGCACTAACAGGTCGACTGGATACCGCTGAGCCGGATCGACTGGATGACCGATCGGGTTCAGCGGTCCAAGGAGGAGTTCGCTCGGGATGTAGTTGACGAAAGAGGCTTCGCTTGGGATGAATTGGCATAGATATTTGCCAGTCTTCGGGTTGCTGAAGTAATACGCCGCACTGCAGCTTCTTGAGATTCTCCTTTCGAACAGCTGGATGCCATCGCCGATACTGCGAATGGATTGGACAACCAGGATTGGAGCCTGCAGCCGGGTTGCAAAGAGTGCTTGCTCTGAGCTGGCCTCGACAACTGCGAAATGTTCGTCCTGGACCACGACTCGGAAGTTGTCGCTGCCCTTTCGAAGGCGGTCCAAGGTGTCTTGACCAGTAGAAACCCGCTTGGCAGATCCTTTCGTCTTCTCGCGTGGACTTCCACCATAGCTAACGCATGCTTGCACAACTGCACGAAGAAAGTCTTGCTGGACGAACTCGTTCACTGCCACGAGGTCTGGAGCGTACGGACTCCTGCCGCCAAAGGAGAAACGAGCTTTGACAAGTTCTCGAGCGGCAAGTTCCAAGTTGGCAGTCCTGTCGACCATGGCTACAACAGCCGCAGACGAAAGTGACACCAGCTGATTCAGTCGTGGAAGCTGTTCATTGCTGTCTTGGAGAACGTGTAATGTGGACTCGCGTAGCAGTTGAGGGGTGACCGACTGCTCTGCAAATGCGTACGTATCCTGCTCCAGACCATCCTTGAGCAGTCGCCGCAGGAGAGAGTTTGAGGCTGTAAGTTTTCGCTCTAGCAGAACTACGATACAGTTACCAGCTGCGATGGCGGAGACAAGGGACTGACGGCAGAGAAGAAGAACGTGTGTCGAGTCGGTTCGATGTACGCAATGCCAATAGGCCAGCGGCTGCTGGCAAGGTTTCTGCCCTTTGCAATGGCGTACTCATTTTCGAGACTCTTCGTTGGGTCCAGGGACTGGTAGGCTTCTCGAATACAACTTGTCGTTGCGTTGTACTCTACTGCGGCTTCCGAGGCCGAGTAGCCTTAATCCGAGACTATGGCGTCTCGTATCGCGGTGGCCTGTTCTTGGAAGGCCTTGAATAGCTTCTCCGATTGTGTCTGCCTATGGTAGATGTTGGAACACCGGCCGTCGATGGCTGCGCTGATGAGCGGCGTAAAGCTTTGTGACATCTCGCAGTGGCGAATCGAGGGCGATGCTCAGATGTGTTCGTAGTGCGGACTATCCTCTGCAGATTCGGCTTGCCGTGAAGATGTACGTTCGCCTCCGCCCAGATGCCTCCCCTAACGTCACGAGGGCCTCGACCTATACACTCCATACATATGCAGCAAGGCGCGTCGGCCGTCTGGCTGCGCCGTTGTCCGGCTCACTCATCTCACACGGAACTGCTGGCGGGCCCGCGTCGTGCGTACTCCAGAGCCACCCTTGCGATCACGCCGTGCTGGAGCAATCTCGGCAATATGCAGGCATCACGGGACATACCAGTTGTGATGATGAAGGAAGAATGATTTGATGAAGTCTTTTCGTCTTGTTGGAGAAGATACATCCAGAAACAAGTTCTTTTCCCATCAGAGTTCGCCATCACCTTACATAACAAGTTAGTCATGGACGTCAACAACAACAACAACAACAACAACAACAACAACAACAACAACAACAACAACAACACCAACGCCCATCATGATTCCTCTCCACGACCATTGAAGATCATCGTCGCTGGCGCAGGCATTGGTGGCCTCTGTGCGGCCATCGGACTTCGCCAGCAGGGGCACAATGTCACGGTGTATGAGCAGTCTCGCATGGCGGAGGAGACTGGCGCCGCGATCCATCTTGCACCAAACTGCCATAGCCTTCTGAAGTGGTTGGGGATGGATGTACGGAAGCATGGCTCGGTCGAGCTATTAGGCATCACCGAGTACCTGCCGTCGGGTATCTTAAAGTTTTCGATGGACAGCCGGCCAGTCAACGAAATGTAAGTACAACGAAAGATAGGTCGTTCATGACAGGCTAATTGTACATATTGCTACAGAAGGGGGGAGCATCGCCTGGAGATCTTGCTAAATTCTGTCTAGGTGGCAGCATTCATGGGAGCTTATCCACCGAGCACATCTCCATACTACTCTCAAGGAGCTGGCCGTATCATCAGAAGGGAAAGGGAAGCCAATCCAGCTACATCTGAGCTCAGGTATCGATAGCGTGGAAACTGCCGGTGCATCGGTCACGCTGTCAGTTGATCGTACCCAGGACCACGCAGATTTAGTCCTTGGAGCCGATGGCGTATACTCCAAGACTCGCAAAGCCATACCAGGCGGTGATCTCACACCCTTCGATAGTGGAAAGACTGCATACCGCTTCTTGATACCCACGGAGCTGATCGCGAAAGATCCTTCCAACATCATGAAACCTCCAGCATGAGCAACATCTCATTATGTGGGTCGCTGAGAACCGACGTCTCGTTATGTATCCTTGTGTTGGTGGTACTCAGATGAATTTTGTCGCCATGTACCCATCAGAAGAAAGCTCCAGCGACACCGATCGGGACTCCTGGCAACAGGAAGGAAGCAAATCGAGGATGTTGAAGATATTCTCCAGCTTTGGCGAGCAAGTGCTTGCAATCTTGAAGCTCGTGGATGAGTCGAAGTTGAAGACATGGACTCTTCTTGACATGGGGAAGATGCCGACCTTTGTCCATGAAAGGTTTGCAGTATTAGGAGATGCCGCTCATCCTTTCATACCTCGTAAGTTATCGTTGATGACTCCGCCGGCTTGAATATTGCAGCTAATACTCCTGTAGACCAAGCGTAAGGCGGTGCTCAAGCTATCGAGGATGCTATGAGCCTTGCTGCACTGCTGCCACTGGGCACATTGCCAGAAGATATTCCGGAACGACTTCAGGTTTACCAGAGCCAGCGGTACGAACGATCCCATCGCATCCAGCAAGCTACTCGCGACTCTGGCGCCGACCTTTCGAAGGGCCAGCAGCTAGATATGCAGAGCTTCACGGCATATAACGTTGGCCATGACGAGTGGCATTCATCCACCGCCGCTCTGAGGAAGCACCTTGCAGCCAATTACCCGAGCACGAGATGGCGTTCTCCGCTCGGCTTTGGGCCAGCGCCTGGTCCACGGCAGCCACTGGGTTGTGGTCTGGACAGCAGCGAGGTCCAACGTCTTCGACAGCAGACACCTGAGACATCATCTGCTTACACCATCCGCTTCAGATCGTCCAGGACATATCTACAGCAGCTTCTGCCACCGGGCTTTGCCTTCGTAAGTCCAGCGACCGTATGCGAGGCGACTCTTTCATGCCGAACACTCGATGGAATGACATGGCTCGGAGGCGGAGGCTACAGCCTCATCATGCTTGAGCTTCACGCTGTTGCCTTCACGAAGCATGACGGCGAGCGTGTGATTGGAAGCTTTGTGCCTCTTCTCCTGGAGAACTTGGCAGACCCCATCATCACTGGGCGTGAAGAGCTCGGAATGCCAAAGGTTTTCAGTGATATCGCCGTCGAGGCGACATCAGACGGTGCGGAAGTCACCATGAGTTGGCGGGGAACGGTGTTCGGCAGGATGTCTGTACAAGGCCTCAGGGAAGTTGTCGCCAGCAACGGCGAAGCACCACCCCAGCCACGGCAAGGTCCTCCAGCACCAGTTGAGGTAGGACAACTTTCGTACAGATACGTGCCGGCCGTTGGCCAGCATGGGAAGGCGGATGCAGAGTATGCTGTACTCGTGCCGAAACCAGACCCTGCCAGTACGAGCAATGTCCAAGTCCGCACGGCCAGCGAGTCCAGCTTCGACTTCATTGCTGGAGACTGGAAGAGCTTGCCTACGCTACACAACGTGACTCGGGTGCTGGCGGAGATGCCGAAGTATGGTATGATCGAGGCGAAGCATATCACGGCAACTGGCGTGGACAGTCTGTCGAGCGCTCATCGCATAGAGTGAGCTGTATTAGTTTTGTCCACTCCTTCTTTGTATCTTAGTGGCCATCAAGCGCAGCCCTTCCGACTCGCGGCAATATATCGTTACTGTACTGACAATGTAATGTGGCGTCGGCACGCTGTGCGAGTCCGAGAACGCAAAAAGCTATACAGAGGTTCGACGATGCTATCGAGCTACGAAGCCGCAACAGCCTGCCCATGCCAAGACCCAATTGAAAACTGGCTATTACACATATTCGTCAGTTCCCACGTCTCAGCACCCAGCACGCCGCCTGCTTCCTTTTCATCCTCTGGGTCTCCCGCGCAACCAGCAACAAACAGCGCGGCCATAAAGTGATCGTCAGTCGCATGCGCATCACGGTACTGGGGATGCTCCATCAGTCTGGTGATCGCCCTCCGTAGCGCAGGGCCCTTTGTCTGCGTGATGATGTCCTCGACGCTCTGTCGGAATTCGAGCGCCCACGCCTCCGGCGGTATTGTCTGGGCGAAGTTGTCTCGGTATTTGAGCATCGGACCCCAGTGGTTGCGATATAAGTTGTGTACCGCCCCGCCAGATCCAATGAGCAGATATCCTTCTTCACGAAGTGGGCGCAGAGCAGCACCGATGCGTACATGGAAGTGAGGGTCGTAGCGAGCGTTGGAGCTGATGATGACAGTCGGTGGGCAGCCCTTGGGAAACATTCGGATGAGGACGAGGTATGTGTCGTGAATCCATTCGAACGTCTCGTTGCCGCCAGCGTTGAAGCCCGCACCTTTGAGCATGTCGATGCAGCGTTGGCCAGTTGGCAGGTCCGGCTCCAGCTTGTAGTCGATGTATTTTGATGGATGGACGTATGCGACAGGAGATTTGCCAGGATTTGGGTCCCTTGCCACTTCCACTCGATCGAATTTGCATTCCCAATGCGCGCCCATCATGACTACGCCTTTCACGCCGTTGGCGAGCGCTTCATCTCCGCACTTCTTCCAGTAATCTGCGGAAGTTGACTGCTCACCCAGCATCATCGTACTGCCGTGCGAGAAGAAGTGGACGGGAGTAAGCGCTGTCATGTGTTAGCTACAAGCATCGATGTATTCGTACTTTTGCATACCCATGGTCTGTTGTTGGTATGATGGTATCGTTCTGTTGTGATTCTTGCCGTCTTGCCACAAACACGAGAGTTTGGAACCTAGATATGAACCATTGAGAGATTCCTTACTACATTGAGCCGTACTAGATTATGTGGCCAATGTTCGAGCATGTCCTCCTTAGATGCTGCGTAGGATTGTGCCTGCGGGAATCGCGGGCGCTTTACATCGGACGAGAACGTAGAACTCCAGGACCTCATTGACCTCACACCTCTGTTGATACATTCAGAACTCTTGAGGTCTTGACTCGTAGGCCCAAAGCCCTCGTATGACTGCTTCGATGGGGTGCGCAATGCTTCCAAGGGTCCTGGGCTTGTCCCTGGTATAGTACACCTAGTCCGACGCGACGATGCCCCCTAAAGCCGTACCCCCATCATAATCGAAATGCCACTGAAACTTGCTTAGCATGCCGGTCGCAAGCTAGGTTGGTATGTAGAGATGTGATGAACAAGGAGGAGAAGAAGGAGCAGAAGAAACGCCGCCAGTCGCTCGGGCCACCTCACCTTACTTTGCCTCACCCCATCTTGATGTACTTCATTGCTTCCGTACACCAGCATCATTCACAACTTCTCCGCAAGGCACACATGTCGTACGAACTCCCACGTGCCATCTCAGCCTCTCACGATGGCATCTGACATAAGGATCATGGTCGTCTTAAGCGTGTGGCCATAAGGTCCTGCAAACTCCCCAGATTCACATACGTCGCATCCGCAACGCGTCCATGATCGTCCGAGCGGTACCGAACTCTGCTGTATCCGTCGTCTGACATGTATAGATGTGCAGGTAGGTAAGATCTCGAATCCAGGTAGCGCTGTAGGAGACTCTCAAATCCTCAACACTGAACCATGACTATCACCCGCCTAACCTTCAAGTCCGACGACTTTGGCAACCCCATCTATGCCGACATTACCTGGTCGATCGACACTCAAGCCCAACGACCGAAGTCGAGGCTAATCGGGGGGTCCAACACCTGCAACAACGGCATGAGCTCCAGCTGATGTTCACAAAGCCCTCATCTACCACGCCGGCGGCTTCTGCTTCGGCTCCATCACCGACATCCAGTCCGCCCAAATCAGCTACCTCACCAGCCACGGCTTCGTGGTCGTGAAGCCGCAGTACCGTTTAGTGCCACAAATCCATGCGGCGCAAGCCTTTCTGGAGTGCGAGGACGCTTGTGTGTGGGCCAAGACCGTGCTTCCGAGTATCATGGCAGATGACCACGGTCTACAGGTTGATATTGGGAAGGTGGTAGCGATGGGCTACTCGTCCGGCGGAACTCTAGCGCTGCATCTAGCGTCGCTGCGCTTGGTGAAAGCAGTAACGGCGGTTGGCCCGGCGGTGTTCCTGGCGGACACGAGTACGGAGGCACATCATGCTACCTCTGAACTTCCATTTGGCAGTATGCCGAACTTCGTTCCTTCGGAGGCGGAGTGGGAGGGAATCAAGCCAGCGGGAGTACAGCTATGTGGTGCGCCGGTCAGGATGCCTGGGCCGGGTGTTGTCCTCGGACCGCGAGAGAAATGGGTGGGTAACACCTTCAAGCACGGTCAGTGGGCTGCGACTCTGGCGCCGGATGGCGATTACAGTAGGATTGCTCCGAAGACGCGGTTGCATCGGGACTGGCCGCCTGTGACGATCATTCATGGGGGCGAGGACAGGGTGCCCGGGAGAAGCGTTGAGCTGATACGGAGGGCGGAGCGTGAGATGAAGGACGTGGAGATTGACGTTCAGGCGGTGATTGTGGCGAATGCAGGGCATTTGTTTGACCACAACCCTGCTATGGGAACAACGGAGTTGGGTGAGAAGTGGAAGGCGGTAGTCCAGGGCCTGGAATGGCTGGAGAAGCATCTTGAATAGACATTATCTTATCCGAAGTTTAGTCTAGAAATGCCTCCGCACCTCCTCTATCTCTATGTGTCTATCGCGAGTAAGCATTTGACAGACTCGGGTCATCAGTCGATTGTGATGCGCCGGTACATGATCGTAGTCGTCGCTGAGCCTTCTGCATTCAGTGAGACGATTGGTCTCTACGTGCTGTTCTTAACAGTACTCCAACATGTCTTTCCGGACTTCTCGGTGTTCAATCGAACCTTTCGCACGTGGTTTCGCAAGTACTCAGAGGCCAGGCTTGTTACCCGGCGTCGGCGGATGGCTTCGGATGGGTAGGTCGGATGACTAGTCCTGAGCACCACCCTTCCCGCGATTCCTCCTCCTCCCACCCTGCTCGGACGTAGGCTTAGCGACTCTACCACTCCCATTCGCCATCGGCTCAGGCTTTCCCCTCCCTCCTCCATTCGCACCACCACCGCGCCCGCCGCCACGACCTCTACCGACACCACCGCCTCCTCTTCCTCCACTAGGCCTCTCGACGTGACCGACGTTCAGCCCTCTCACACCCTTCAGCCCCATCTTCCCAACAACCTGCCTATCGATCATCGGCGGCTCCGGACATCCTATCGTCTCGGCAACCTCGTTCGCCTGCTCGACGAGCCCTTCGTTGGTAAGCTGCAACTGCTTGGTAGACGTCTTGTGGAAGCCGAGCCATGCCTGGTACGCCTTTGACTTGATAGTCTCATCGACGCTCTGGAAGGCCGTCTCGACTTGCGGTGAGAGTGCCGCTGCTGTTTGGCTGAGGTCGGTGGGGTAAGGAGTGATGGTAAGACGCCTGTTGGCTTTGAGGAAGAAGCTCTCGCGTTGAGTCAGGAGGATGATAGCTCGGCCTTCGTTGCCTGCACGAGCTGTTCGGCCCACGCGGTGGATGTACTGGTCACTGTTGGACGGCAGCCCGACTTGGAATACATGCGAGGTGTTTGGGAAGTCCATGCCGCGGCCAATAACATCAGACGCCAGCATCAGTCCACTTGTCGCCGCTTTGAACTCGTTGGTTGTGCGTGTGCGGGCGGCTTGGCTCAGGCGGCTCTGCAATTGAAATACTTGGATTGAGCTGTTCTTGCCGAGGAGATTGGTGAAGAGTGCATTGAGAAGAGCCACTCCATTGGCTGTAGCTGCGAATACAATAGCCTTGAATCCAGTCGGCGACATTTCGTGCTCCTTCTGGAGTAGAGCGTAGAGTGTGTTGTAGACTTCGCGATTGCTGGGCACGATGACGAAATGCTGAGGCACTTTATCAATCGTGGGGCTCTCGTTCGGGTCGATGGTAGACAGGCGAGTGTAGTCGGGCTTGAGGACCTTTGGCAGGACTGTATCGATCTTGCTGGGCATGGTGGCGCTGAAGCACATGCCTTGCCAGCCCTGGGACTTGGGTGGTAGACGGCTCAGAATCTCTGTGATGGCAATGAGGAAGCCAGAGTCTAGCATCGTGTCCGCCTCGTCAAGCACAAGCGTCCGCATGCGATTGAATCGCCTGGCTACGTTCTGGTCCGAAAGGTAGTCGTTAAGTCGACCAGGTGTGGCCACCACGATCTTCGGGTCTCCCGAGGTGAACTTCTTCAGCTCGCGATCCTTGTTGGTGCCGCCGTACGCCGTATGACACTCGATACCCGGTACCAGCGACGCTGTCACCGCTTCGCACTCCTTGGCGATCTGCAGAGCCAGTTCGCGAGTTGGAGACATGACCAGAATCGCCACTTCACCTTTAGGCAGGGGTGGTGACTGGAGGAGGGAGTGAAGTGACGGGAGTAAGAAGGCCAGTGTTTTACCGGTTCCGGTCTTTGCTTGGACGAGGCAGTCGGAGCGGTAGGTGGGCAGCTGCGTCAAGGTCATCTCCTGCACAGGAGATAAATATTCGAACCCCATCCTTGCGATGCCTTGTAGTAGGCGCGGGTCGAGCTTGCCGTTCATGATGCTCCATGTCTGCTGCGCGACCTGCGCGACTCCGTTTTGTGTCGCCATTGTGTGGTTTGAAGTTGTTGTGTTGTCGTCAAAGTTGCAGACTCGAAGTTCGAAGATCTTGAAAAGAAGTTTTGATATCACGCTAACCGCATGCAGCGACAGCAACGACGACGGGAATGTGACGAAGATTCCAGGTTGCTTCGGGCCGCGGTGAATAAACTACCTTATCTTGGATTGTCGGATAGATGAACACAAACTCATGCATGTGACAAACGCACGAGCAGGAAGCAAACCTGGGTAGGAGGAATTGCATGAAAGGACGTCCTTACCTACCCTGTTTGCGGAGAGTGCATCTTGCAGTAGGAGCACGTGGCTTCCGCAAGGCAACCGCATATGCGTAAGTTAGTTCTGGAAGGCAGAACGACATATGCACTTCGAGAGTGTGGATGTGGATGCAACAATCGAAGGACGGAAAGACGATGCAATTGCTCGCGTGCTGTTGACCATGCCGAATCCTACGCCGGAACTTTCATACCACCGCCAGAACAGAGGAGAACCAGGTTACATGGGTATTACAAGGAAGTGGAAGGAGACCACGTGCCCAGCTCAATGCAAGACTTGATCACGTACGGTGAGTACGGTGACTACAAACGAGCCACACACATCCCGCATGTCCTGCTTAGCATCGTCCCTGCTCCTCCTCCTCGAGCAAGCAAGCACTGCCCATGGCTATAGATGCTGCGCTCTAGTGGTGGCTGCCACCAGCCTTAGCCCTCTGCTCCCTCCTGGCGGCGTGGTTCTTCTTCCTCTCCTGGCGCTGGGCCTCGCTGTACTTGTTGCCCGCCTCATCCTCAGAGCTGGAGGAGTCGCTGGAACTGACGTCCTTGCCCGCAGCCTTGTTCGCCTTGCGGCGCTCGCGACGCTGCTGCTTCCTGTTGCAGACAAATATCAGCACACATCTGAGGTTTGTTGAGCGAGGTAGGTGGTACTCACTCCTCCGGGTTCCGCTTGACCTTGTTGCCGCCCATGCCCATCTTCTCCTTGACTTTGTCCATGTTGATTTGATGTGGGAGGGGTTTGTTGTTGGAAGTTGAGGGAGTTGGTTTATGGAAGTTTGAGAGAGGTCGTGTGCCATTTGGAAGAGGTCGCGTGCTCTTTATACCTTCCACTTACTTACACCTACGCAACGACTACAGAGGTCTCGTGCCACTCAAAACCGGTTTGACCCCGCGCGTGCCATTGCACAAACAAGCTCGACCAAGTGGGTTTGGAGTGGTCCAGATGATGGAGGGGTGATGCGGCATTGCGTAGGCCTAGGCTTGCTAGTTGCTCTGAAGAGGCTGAATTACCCGGCGTGCCTGAGGTGGCAGTGGACACATCAGTGATTCGAACGACTCCAACTGCACGTGCCCGTTCTCGAGGTTCCAAAGAGAAGAGATGGTTCTGGAGCCCTCGAAAGTCCATCAGAGGACAAGATACGAGGACGAGCGCTAACGCGATCGCTGGTATAGCCAATCAGGGCCCCGCATAACTTGGCAATCTCACAACAGATTGTCCGGACGACATCAATTGTAGCTTGATAAAACACTGGGAACCTTCTTTCATACTCCGAAAAATGACATCCAACCTCAACAGAACAGACCTCACCTCCGTCTCCGGTCTCGTTGCTGTCGTGACAGGAGGCGGCACAGGACTCGGCCTCATCATCGCCCGCACCCTCGAAGCCAATGGCGCCAAAGTCTTCATCACCGGCCGGCGCCAGGACAAACTCGACGAGGCCGTCAAGTTAGCTGTGAGTTGAATGTATTATCCCCAATCTCAACCCAAACAGAACATGTCGTTGATATATTCTTAGCAACATGGCAACATCATTCCCATCCAAGGAAGTACCACCAGTCATGATGATCTCCAACGCGCAGTCGACGCCGTGACCAAGGAGACTGGATATATCGACCTCCTCGTCAACAACGCTGGCCAGACGACTTTCGACAGCAGCCCGGATGCGAGGACGAAGCCGACGGGAGCTTCGTCGGTGGCGGAGATCAGGGATTACTATTTTAACTACCGGCCCCAAGAGCTTTGGCGGGATACGCTGGAGACTAACATCGCGGCTGTGTTTACGACGTCGATGGCGTTCTTGGAGCTGTTGGATGAGGGGAATAAGCGGAGGGAGGGGGGATCGCCGAAGAGCCAGGTTATTGTTGTGGGGAGTACGGGGGGGTTGACTAGGTTTACTGATTCGTTTATTTATAACGCTTCAAAGGTACGTATCATCGACACCATCTTCGAAAGCTGCGTTTGCTGATGGGCGAGTGAGAGAAGGCTGGTGTCCACCACCTAACCAAAAACCTCGGTGGTTTTCTGGTACAGCACGATATCCGGACGAACATCATCGCACCGG